>Ga0310122_10001110_pt1 | contig 17216 bp, 16 predicted proteins | sample CB6_Bottom_1051__FD_203503 | JGI IMG/M metagenome (GOLD analysis project Ga0310122, IMG submission 203503) | Marine microbial communities from Western Arctic Ocean, Canada - CB6_Bottom_1051 | ecosystem: Environmental > Aquatic > Marine > Oceanic | place: Canada: Western Arctic Ocean | collected...
CAGCGCGCGGCCTGCCCGCTGACCGACGCGCCGTCGCCCGTTGACCTTGCCCAGCTGCGAGGGCTGGGCTTGAGGAAAGACTCGTGAAGCTGCGCGCGGCAATGGCGTTTATGGCCCTGGCCCTGGCATCGGCCACGGCCCTGGGTGGCTGCTCGGGCAAGGAAGAACTAAGCATGGACCTGGTCGACGGCCGCGGGGGCGTGATCGCCATAGCCGTGCTGCCGGCAGCCTGGACCGACGGCAAAACCAGCAATTCCTGCGAGCTCTGCCCGGACGCCGTATTGCTCAAGACGGTAGCCGGCGCCGACGCGGAACTGGTTACCGCTTTTTTCTACGAAGCCCTGGCCCGCCATCCAGGCTACCGCGCCCTGAACCGGAACTCCGTCTCGCCCCGCAAGGGTGAGAGCAAGCAACAGTTGGTCGAACGCCTCGCGGCCCGGGGCGAGGCCGATGTCTTTCTCGTCCCGGCCCTGGCCGAGACCGTGCCGCGCGTGGGAACGGCGAGGACGGCCACCGTTTCGGGAGAGGCCACGGTTTACGCCGCCCTGCTTGACGCCGAGGGGCTCAAGCGCAGGTGGAGTGGCAGCGAGTACGGTAGCCAGGAAATGCCGGGGATGTTTGGCCGGATTTCGATGGCAGCCACGGGAAAAGAACTCCGATTCAACAGCGCCATGGAGCAGGCCGACCTTCACGTCCGTAAGCTGGTGGCCCGCATGGTGAAGGCCGCGGGGCGCTGACTTGAGCGGTGGCGGTGCGACAGCGGGCGGCGCTTCCGACGGAGAAGCCGCGGGCGCGAAGCTTATAGACGGCAAGGCCGAGGCGGCGGCAGTCAGGGCCGAGGTGGCAGCCGACGTCGAGAGCCGGGTGGCTGCCGGCGCAAGAAAACCGGGGCTGGCCACGATACTGGTCGGCGACGATCCCGCGTCGGCGGTTTACGTGGCGCGTAAGATTCGCGAGGCCGGCGAGGTGGGCATGAACTCCGAACACCGCGCGTTGCCCGCGGACGTGAGCATGCAAGAGCTGCTGGCCGTCATCGAAGACTGCAACCGCGACGAGGGCATCGATGGCATCATCGTCCAGCTTCCGCTGCCGGCCCAACTCGACGAAGACGCGGCCGTGGCAGCCGTGGACCCGACCAAGGATGTGGATGGTCTGCACCCCGTAAACCAGGGCGCTTTGTTTACCGGCCGGCCCGGCCCGCGGCCTTGCACGCCGGTGAGCTGCGTGCACCTCGTGGATACTACGGGCGTTGATCTCGCCGGCCTGCACGCGGTCGTTGTCGGTCGCTCGGCGCTGGTGGGCAAGCCGGTGTCAATGCTGCTGCTCGAGCGCCACGCCACGGTGGTGCTGTGTCACTCGCGCACCGCCGACCTGCAACGGCAGGTAGAAAGCGCCGACGTACTGGTGGTGGCCATAGGCAGCCCCCGTGCCATTCCCGGCGAGTGGGTAAAGCCCGGCTCGGTCGTGATCGATGTGGGCATCAACCGCGTAGACGGCCGCCTGGTGGGCGATATCGATTTTGACTTAGCCAGGCAGCGAGCTGCCTACATAACGCCTGTTCCGGGCGGTGTCGGCCCGATGACGGTGGCGGTACTGCTGCGCAACACGCGCGACGCGTGGCTTGCTTCGCTCGCCGCAGAGAGCGCCGCGTGAGTGACGGCGCTGCGCGTACGCCGCTATACGCGGCTCACCTGGATGCCGGCGCCCGCATGGTCGAATTCTCGGGCTGGAGCATGCCGCTCCAGTACAGCTCGATTGTAAAGGAGCACAATGCCGTCAGGACTGCGGGCGGCATGTTCGATGCCAGCCACATGGGCGAAGTTGAACTGCGGGGTCCGGCAGCGATCGACGCCTGCGAGCGGCTGTTTACCAGCGAGCTGAGAAAACTCTCGGTAGGCAGGGCCAAGTACGGGCTCATGTGTGAGCCCTCGGGTGGCGTCATGGACGATGTCATCGTCTATCGTGTCGAGGAACAACGCTACATGGTGTGTCTCAACGCCGGTAACGTGGAGGGGGACCTGGCCTGGATAAATGAGCACGCCGGCTCCTTTTGCGAGGTCGAAGACAGGAGCGCCGACACGGCCTTGATCGCGCTACAGGGACCGGCGGCCGCGACCGTGCTGGGCGAGCTCGTCGAGGGCGCCGCGGATCTGCCGCGCTTCGCCTGTCGCGAGATCATACTGGAGGGTGAAACGGCGCTGATGGCCAGAACCGGCTACACGGGCGAGGACGGTTTCGAGTTGTTCCTGCCCTCGGTTCGGGCCGAGAGCGTGTGGAGCGTACTTGCTGCCGCGGGCGGACCGCTGGGGGTAGCACCTGCCGGCCTCGGGGCCAGGGATACCCTGAGGCTCGAAGCCGGCCTGCCACTTTACGGCCACGAACTGGCCCTCGACATAAGCCCTCTCGAGGCGGGCCTTGGAAGATTTGTCAGGGACGATATCGCGACGGCCATCGGGGGAGAGGCGCTGGCCGCCGAGCGCGAGCGCGGCTCCAAGCGCTGCCTGCTGGGCCTGCTGCCCGACGGCGCCATAGCCCGGCAGGGCCACGACGTCCTGGCCGGGGACAGGGTGGTCGGCCGGGTCACGAGCGGAACGCATTCGCCCAGCCTGGGCCGGCCCGTGGCGATGGCGCTGGTCGATGCCGAGTCGGCAACAGCCGGGCTCAGCGTCGACGTGAGGGGGCGTATCAAGCCCGCCGATGTGACGGCCCTGCCTTTTTATGTTAGGCAGCGCTGAGTCGCGGGTGCTTTTTATGAACCGCAAACGGTTGAATCGAGGGCAAGGGTAGAGGAGAGGACATGGAGTTTCCTGATGACGTTCATTATACGGCGGAGCACGAGTGGCTGCGACTGGAAGACGACGGCCTGGTCGTGGTAGGCATCACCGACTACGCGCAGGACCAGCTGGGCGACATTGTCTTTGTCCAGCTGCCCGACGTGTCCGACACCGTGCTTTCCAAGGATGAGCAGCTGGCCGAGATAGAGTCGGTAAAGACCGTGTCTGAGGTCTACGCGCCTATCAGCGGCAAGGTGGTCAAGGTGAACAAAGATCTGGTGGACGGCCCCGAGGTTCTCAACGAAGACCCCTACGGCTATGGCTGGCTGGTGCACATGGAGCCGAGCGGCGGCGACCCTACCGCCGGCCTTATGTCGGCCGACGAGTACCGGGACCTGGTCAGCGAGGGAGACTGACAGTTGCGCTACATGCCGCATACACCGACCGACGTCAGCCACATGCTGGCCACCGTGGGGGTGGAGTCCGTAGACGAGTTGCTCGAACAGGTGCCCGCGAATCTTCGCGCGCAACAGGCCCTCGGACTGCCCGATGGCTGCCCTGAAGCCGAGGTCCTGGAGCGGGCCTGCGAGTTGGCCGCGAGCAACAGCATACTGCCTTCCTTCCAGGGGGCAGGCTGCTACCGGCGGCACCTGTCCTCGGTGGTTTCTGCTGTTTTATCCCGCGCCGAGTTCGCGACCGCCTACACTCCTTACCAGCCCGAGGTCAGCCAGGGCACGCTGCAGGCCTGTTTCGAGTTCCAGACTTACGTCGCGCTCTTGTGCGGACTCGACGTGGCCAACGCCAGCCTCTACGACGGGGCTTCGGCCCTGGCCGAGGCTGTGCTGCTGTCGCTCAGGGTCGGCCGTGGCCGCCGCCGCGTGCTCATGTCTGCCGGTGTTCACCCCGCCTACCGCGCCGTGACCGAGACTTACCTGCGTGGCTCGGGTGACGCCGAAGTAGAGCTGATCGGGTTGGATAAAAACGGGCGCACCGACGCCGAGCTGCTGGAGAAAGCGCTGGGCGATGACGTAGCGGCCATCTGCACGGGCTACCCCAATTTTTACGGCGTAATCGACGACCTCGCGACGGCTTCACGGCTGGCGCGGCGTTGCGGTGCCTTGTCGTTGAGCGCCACCAGCGAGCCCCTGGCCCTGGGCCTGCTGAGGTCGCCCGGCGAACTCGGGGCCGACGTGGCCGTGGCCGAGGGGCAGGGGCTGGGTTTGCCGATCTCTTACGGCGGACCCGGGGTAGGCCTGTTTGCCGCCAGGCAGCAATACCTGCGCCAGGTTCCCGGCCGCCTCGTGGGAGAGACCCGCGACAGCAACGGCAGGAGGGGCTACGTTCTCACCCTGGCCACCCGCGAGCAGCACATACGCAGGGAACGCGCGACGTCCAACATCTGCACTAACCAGGGTTTGGCGGCGCTGGCGGTCACCACCTTCCTGGGCGTGGCCGGACGCAAAGGACTGAGAAAACTGGCGGCTCTCAATACCGCGCGGGCCCACCAGTTGGCCGAGCGTCTGGCGTCCGAAGCTGGCCTCGCCCCGGTTTTCAGCGCGCCGTTTTTCAACGAGTTCGCCATCGAGGTGCCCGACAGCAAGCGCTGGTTCGATGATTGCGTGCAGCGTGGTGTTATTCCCGGGGTGCGCGTGGCCGATCTCGAAGACAGCTGCGCGGATGCTGGCGATAACCGGGTGCTGGTGACTGTGACCGAGGTCAACAGCGATGCGGACTTTGACCTGCTGGTTTCGACAGCCCGGCAGAGCATGGCGGCTTGAGGCAGGCGTGGTGAGGTCGCGGACATGAGGTTATTGGCGTGAGTGCTGGAGTAGACCGGGGCCCGGAGAAGACCGTGTTCGAGAAGGGCAGTCCGGGCCGCTGCGGGTTGGACCTGCCCGAACCGGGGCCGTTGCCCCTGGATCCGAAACTGCTGAGAGCCGACCTCGAGGGCTTTCCGGAAATGAGCGAGCCAGAGGTCCTGCGCCACTATCTACGCTTGTCGCAGCTCAACTATTCGGCCGCTGCCGATTTTTATCCACTGGGTTCGTGCACGATGAAGTACAACCCGGTCATAAACGATAAGGTAGCGGGGCTCGAAGGCTTCGCGGCGTCGCACCCCTACGCACCGGTTGAACTCGTCCAGGGCAACCTGCGCCTGATGCGTGAGCTGGAAGAATGGCTGGTCGAAATCAGCGGCCTTGCCTCGGTGTCGTTGCAGCCGGCCGCCGGAGCCCAGGGCGAACTGGCCGGCATCAAGATAATGCGTGCCTGGCATGAAGACCAGGGCAAGGCGCGCAGCAAGGTGCTCATTCCCGCCAGCGCGCACGGCACCAACCCCGCCAGCGCCGCCCTCTGTGGTTACGACTGCGTGGTCGTGCCGGTAGGCGACGACGGGCTGGTGTCGGCCGACGCGGTAAGGGAACTGCTCGACGACGAGGTCGCCGGGCTGATGATCACTAATCCCAATACGCTCGGTCTGTTCGAGCTGGCGATGGGCGAGATCACAGCCGCGGTGCACGAGGTCGGCGGACTGGTCTACATGGACGGCGCCAACATGAACGCGCTCATGGGCGTGGCCCGACCGGGCGACATGGGCGCCGACATTCTGCACGTGAACCTGCACAAGACTTTTTCTACTCCGCACGGTGGCGGTGGCCCCGGGGCCGGGCCACTGGCGGTGACCGAGCAGCTCGAAAAATACCTGCCAATCCCGCGCATGGTTGAGAAAGACGGCAAACTCGACTGGGAGTACGACCGGCCTGATTCCATCGGTCCGGTGCGGTCGTTTTACGGCAATTTCGGCATACTGGTTCGTGCCTGGGCTTACATGAAGGCTTGCGGGGGCGACGGTCTGACCGAGGTGACACGCATGGCGGTGCTGGCTGCCAATTACCTCAGGGCGCGGCTCGAGCAGGACTATGATCTCCCCTGCGATGGCCCGTGTATGCACGAGGTCGTCTTTACGGACAAGAAACTGGAGGGGGGAGTAAAGACCCTCGACCTGGCCAAGCGCTTGCTCGATTACGGCTTTCACGCGCCCACGATTTATTTTCCCTTGGTGGTAGAGGGGGCCATCATGATCGAGCCAACCGAGAGCGAGCCCCTGGAAACCCTTGACGAGTTTGCCGACGCGATGATCGCAATTGCCCGCGAGGCGCGGGAGGATCCGGGCAAGGTAAAGAGCGCCCCGCTCAACACCCCGGTGGCCCGGCTCGACGAAACCAGGGCCGCCAGGCACCCGCGCCTGGTGTGGAAGGCCGAGGAATCGGCCTGACAATGGTTTTCTCGGAGGGGTCCATGGAGTATCATCAATTATACTGTCGCGGCTGCCTGGAGGTATAAATGTTCGGACTGGGTGTTACCGAGCTCATAATCATACTCGTGATCATCCTGATCATGTTCGGTGCCGGCAAGTTGCCGGAAATCGGCGAAGGATTGGGTAGGGGGATCAAGAATTTCCGGCGGGCCACTCGGCAGCCCGACGAGATTGACGTCACCCCGGCATCGGAATCCGAACAGGGTGATGGCGATGACGGCGAGGTCAGCGGTGGTGGCGAGGCAGGGGGCGGGCCGACACAACCCGGTAGCTGACGTTCTCCACGCTGCGTCGCAGTGCGGGAAACGTGGCCTGGCACCTGGTCTTATCCTGCGGACGCAGGAGGAACCCCGTGCCGGGATCGAGATTGCGAAGAACGAGTAGTTGGTCCGTGGTTAATCTTCTCAGTAATCGAGGCGACACGTTTCGTCCGCAGGGCGTCGTGGCCACGGCCTGTGTTTTGTTGTCCAGCGACGCACGCGCTTCGATGACGACGGATTCGAGTGCCACCGAACCGTGGTTGGTGACCGAGGTTTCGAGTACCAGGGCACGCCGGTGATCGCTGGAAACTATGAAATATGCTTTCGCGTCATCGACGCGGAGCTGGCGCAGAAGGGCCGGGTCGGAAGCCAGGCTGCGTGCCGGACCCGGTGCGGGGATAGCGGCGAGTACCGAGTCGGCCAGTGCGTGATTGAAGGACAGGGCCAGGGTTATCATTCCGTATGCACTGCACAGGGCGGTGAGGAGTACGAAGGCCGTGGCAATGGGAGTGCGCGGCCTGCGCTTGAGAATAACTGTCCTGGAACGAGTAGCCACGGTGAGATACGACGCCACCCATTCTACGGCGGCCAGTGGCTCGCGGCAATCGCCTTCGAGGCTGATAGCCGGGCAAAATTCCCAGGGGCTGCGGCGATGGCAGGAGAGGGTAGTGGGGCAATACGGTGGAATGTGAATTAACGGTGGTGCTGCCCGCTTACAACGAGGCGGGCAATATCGGCGAGGTCGTCGCCGAGACTGAGCGGGTGCTCGGCGAGCAGCAGATAGACTATGAAATACGCGTGGTTGACGATGGCAGTACCGACGGTACCGCGCTGGTACTCGACGCTTTGCAGCGCAATAACGCGAGGGTGAGCATCTGTACCCATCCGCTCAACCGGGGGTATGGCGCGGCGGTAAAGAGTGGTCTGCGCGGCGCGAGGGGCACCCACGTCCTCGTGAGTGACGGGGATGGTCAGTTTTCGATGAAGGGCTTTGATTCGCTGTGGAAGGCCCGCCGCGAGGCCGACCTGGTAGTGGGCTTTCGCCTGGCCAGGCGTGATCCGGCCCACCGGCGTGCCGCCGGGTGGATCTACAGTCGCCTGGTAGCGCCGCTGTTGTTCGGTCTGCGGGTTCGCGACGTGAATTGCGGCTACAAACTGTTTTCACGTGCCGCTATTGATGGCCTTGAGCCCCGCGCCGATGGTGCGCTGGTTTACGCGGAGTTGTTGGCCCGCGCGCTCAAGCGAGGCGCGAGTTTGACCGAGATCGGGGTCGAGCATCTTCCCCGCGGATCGGGCACCTCCACCGGCCTCAAGCCCTCGGTGGTGTTTCGGGCCCTGCGGGAGTTGTCGCGCGTGAGGGCTGCCATCAACCGCCAAGGGCTTGCCCCCGGCGGCGGCTTTACGGCGCCGGCACGCGACGGCGAAGCGCTGCTGGGCGGCCGGGCAGGCTTGCGGCCGGGCGGCGATGCGTTACAATCCCCGCCTTCCTAGCTGGCGAAAGTGGCGGAACTGGTAGACGCGCAGGATTCAGGTTCCTGTGGCCGCGAGGTCGTGGGGGTTCGAGTCCCCCCTTTCGCACCAGCAGGGGAACCCGGGGGAGTCGCGCGCATGGACAGCAACAGCTTCAGGGACATCATGGGGACCTTCGCCACGGGAGTTACCGTGGTCACAACATGCGTAGACGGGCTCTACCACGGGTTTACGGCCAACGCCGTGAGCTCCGTGGCCCTGGATCCTCCCCTGCTGCTCGTCTGTGCCGACAAGGGTGGTGTAGCCCACGGCCAGCTTACGCGCGCCGAGGGCTTTGGCGTCAGCATCCTGTCGGCCGAACAGGAAACGGTGTCCGACCTTTTTGCGTCGAGGAGTGAGCCCGAAGTCGGGGGCATGCGGGATCTGCCGTTTCGCGTGGGCGAAACCGGGGCTCCACTGCTCGACGGCGCCCTGGCCTGGCTGGAATGCCGAAGCCACTCACAGGCCGAGGGGGGCGACCACACGATATTTTTCGGTGAAGCCGTCGATGGCGGCAGCGATGCCGAGCAGGATCCGCTGCTGTTTTTTCGTGGTGGCTACCGCTTCGTCTCACCCGTGGGCTGAGCCCGGGCTGCCAGCTGAACGGGGCCTGGAGAGGCCGCGACCCGCTACAGCGAGGCGACTTTTTTGAAGGCCTCGATCACCGCTTCGGGAGCCTGCACGAGCTCGATGAGTACGCCTTCGCCGCCTATGGGTGACTCCTCGTTGCCCTTGGGGTGAATAAAGCAGACGTCGAAACCGGCGGCTCCCTTGCGTACGCCGCCCGGTGTAAAGCGCATTCCCTGTTCCCCGAGCCAGGTCACGGCGGCCGCGAGGTCATCGATCCACAAGCCGACGTGGTTGAGCGGGGGGTTGTGAACGGCGGGGCGCTTTTCGGGATCAATCGGCTGCATGAGGTCGACTTCCACCTTCAGCGGGCCGCTGCCGGCCACGGTAATGTCTTCGTCGACGTTTTCCTTTTCGCTTCGGAAATCGCCGGTAACGGTGAGGCCCAGGGTGTCTACCCACAGTCTTCTCAGGGCCCCCTTGTCCAGGCCTCCCACTGCTATCTGTTGTATACCCAGTACGCTGAACGGTCTGTCACTCATGTTCTTCCTCCCTCGTCGGTCGAGGCGTCGGGACTCTAGCCCCCGAGGCTGTCAAGCTCAACAACGACCGGGTCTCTTTGACCGTTGCTCCGGCCTGCTGTATTTCCGGGTTCCGTGGCCGGTTACGATCCAACGAGTTTTGAAGAAAAGTGGTACGAACGCTGGGCGGGCGAGGGCGCGTTCGAGCCAACGGCCGACGGCGAACCCTATTCGATAGTCATACCGCCTCCCAACATCACGGGGTCGCTGCACATGGGGCACGCCCTGAACAACACCCTGCAGGACATCCTCGTGCGCTACCAGCGCATGAAGGGCCGTTCGGTGCTGTGGGTGCCGGGCACCGATCACGCGGGCATCGCCACCCAGAACGTGGTCGAGCGGCAGTTGCTCGAAGAGAAAATCGACCGCAACGAGCTGGGCCGCGAGGGTTTCGAGGAACGGACCTGGAAGTGGAAAGCCGAGTCGGGGGGAACCATAACGCGGCAGCTGCGGCGGCTGGGCGTGTCCTGCGACTGGAGCCGCGAGCGCTTTACCCTCGACGAGGGCCTTTCGCAGGCGGTTCGCGAAGTCTTCGTGACCCTGTACGAGCGCGGGCTCATCAAGCGCGATCGCTACCTGACCAACTGGTGCCCGCGTTGTGGCACCGCTCTTTCCGACATCGAGGTAGAGCACGAAGAGCGCGATGGCCACCTGTGGCACATTCGTTATCCACTTGAGAATGGCGACGGCGCGCTCGAGGTGGCCACCACCAGGCCCGAGACCATGCTCGGCGACACAGCGGTGGCGGTGCACCCCGACGACGAGCGTTACTCCAAGCTCATCGGGAGCGGCGTGGTGTTGCCGATTACCGGCCGCGTTATACCGATCATTGCCGACAACTATGTTGACCGGGAGTTCGGCACAGGCGCGCTCAAGGTTACGCCTGCGCATCACCACGAAGACTACGAAATGGGACGGCGCCACGATCTCGAGATGATATCGGTGATTAACAACGAGGGGTGCATGTCCGAAGAGGCCGGCGATTTTGCCGGCATGGACATCGCCAGCTGCCGCGAAGCCGTGGTGGAGAGGCTCAAGGAGGAGGGCGTGCTGGTCAAGATCGACGAGCACCGCCTCTCGGTGGGAACCTGCTACCGCTGCCACGAGACGGTTGAGCCCCTGCTGTCCGAGCAGTGGTTCATGGAAGTCCGCGACCTGGCCGACCGGACCCTGCAGGCACTTGACCGTGGAGAGACCCGCTTCGTGCCTGCCCACTGGGAGAAAACCTACCGCGCCTGGATGGAAAACATCCGCCCCTGGTGCGTTTCGAGGCAGCTGTGGTGGGGGCATCGCATCCCCGCCTGGTATTGCGACGGCTGCGGCGAGATAACCGTAGCACGTGAAGACCCCACGGAATGCCCGGCCTGCAAGGGCGAACTGCGCCGGGACGAAGACGTGCTCGACACCTGGTTCTCCTCGGCCCTGTGGCCGTTCAGCACCATGGGCTGGCCTGAGTCGAGCGAAGACCTCGCGCGTTTTTACCCGACCAGCACCCTGGTTACCGGCTTCGACATCATATTTTTCTGGGTCGCCCGCATGATGATGATGGGCCTGGCTATCATGGACGAGGTGCCGTTCGCCGACGTGTACATCCACGCGTTGGTGCGGGACGAGCAGGGACGCAAGATGTCCAAGTCGGTGGGCAACGTGATCGACCCGCTCGACATCATCGACGAGTACGGTGCCGACGCGCTTCGTTTTACCCTGACCGCGCTCGCGGCCATGGGGCGCGATGTGCGCCTGGCCGGCGACCGTATAACCGGCTACCGAAACTTCATCAACAAGGTATGGAACGCGGCCCGCTACGTTGAGATCAACCGCGGAGAAGGCGATGTGACTTGCTGCCTGCCCGAATCGCCACGGCTCGTGGCCAATCGCTGGATACGCTCGCGGCTGGCGGCAGCGGTGCGCGAGGTGGAGGAAGCGCTTGACGGCTACAGGTTCAACGACGCTGCGTCGGCCTTGTACCGCTTTACCTGGCACGAGTTCTGCGACTGGTACATTGAGATATCCAAGGTGCTGCTGGCCGGTGACGAGGCCGACCGGGCGGAGACCTCGGCAACCTTGAACGGCGTTTTCGAGCAGGTGCTGCGCCTGCTTCACCCGGTGGTTCCCTTTGTCACCGAGGAGCTGTGGCAGGGTCTGCCTGCCGAAGGCCGTGGGGGCACGGATTTCGTGATGCAGGCGGCGTGGCCCGAGCCGCAGGCGTCCTGGGACGATCCCCGGGCTGACCACGAGATCGGTACCATCATCGAGGTCCTGAGAGCGGTGCGTAACATCCGGGCTGAAATGAACATCTCGCCCTCGGTCGAACTAGGGCTGTACCTGCAGCCGGGCGAGGTGGCGGAGCTCGTAGAGAGCAACTCAGCCCTGGTACAAAGGCTGGGCCGGGTGTCTTCGATTACCGTGGCAGTCGACCCGCCCCCCGGCGTTGCCACCGCGGTGGCGGCCGGCTGTGAGCTGTCGGTGCCGGTGCTCGACCATGTAGACATCGGGGCCGAAGTGGACAGGCTCACCCGCGAGATTTCACGCGTGGAGAAAGATCTGCAGGTTACCGAACGCAAGCTGGCCAACGAATCGTTCATGGACAAGGCTCCTCCCGAAGTAATCGACAAGACCCGGGCACGGGCGGATTCCGGTCGGCTCGAACGCGACACGCTGCAACGCGGACTCGAGCGCATGCGCGGCCTGGGGGATTCGCCCTGAACTTTGATCCTCCGCTGGGTGACCCCGTGGTACTGGCGCTGCTGCGCCTGGCCTTCGAAGAAGACCTGGGCAGCGGAGACATCAGCAGCGAGGCTACGGTGCCCTTGGCTTGCGCCGCGACGGCACTGGTAGTCGCGCGGCAGCCGCTGGTGGCCGCCGGGGTACCGCTGCTCGATAGTGTCTTCTCGGTCATGGCCGAGCGCGGTCGCGCCGAAGAAGAAGCCTCTACCTTGTCGCTGCTTGAACAGGCCGCCGACGGTGCGCGCCTGCAACCGGGCGAGCTGCTGTGCCGCATTGATGGTTCGGCACGGGCACTGCTGGCCGTCGAACGCCCGCTGCTCAACCTTCTCGGGCACCTCTGCGGCGTGGCCAGCGCCACCAGCGCCGTGGTAGCCAGGGTGGAGGCGGTGTCGTCGTCCTGCCGGGTCCTCGACACCCGAAAGACCGCCACCGGGCAGAGGGCGCTGGAGAAGTACGCGGTGCGTTGCGGCGGTGGACATAACCACCGCATGGGGCTGTACGACGCGGTGTTGATCAAGGACAACCACGTAGTTGCTGCGGGCGGTGTAGGAGCAGCCGTCAAGGCGGCCGCCGAACGGGTGCCGGCCGGGGTGGTCATAGAAGTTGAGTGCGATGACCTCGGGCAGGTCGAGGAAGCTCTGCTGGCGGGCGCGAGCCACCTCCTGCTGGATAATTTTTCACCTGCCCAGGTGAAGTTGGCGGTAAAACTCGTGGCAGGGAGAGCGCGGCTGGAGGCTTCGGGTGGTCTCGGGCTGGACGACGTGGCCGACTACGCTGCCGCCGGGGCCGACGACCTGTCAGTGGGCGCGCTCACTCACTCGGTCAAGCAGGCTGACCTGTCAATGGAACTGGAAATCAAGACGGGCGACGTATGAAAGGCGACGATCTCGTGCTGGCCGCGCTCCGTGAGGCCGAGGGCTTTCTTTCAGGTCAGCAACTGGGCGGCAGTCTAGGCATGAGCAGGGCCGCCGTCTGGAAACACGTGGCGGCGCTCAGGAATGCCGGCTGCCGTATCGAGAGTCGCCCCGGGCTGGGCTACCGGCTGCTGCAATCACCCGAACGACTGATGGCCGACGACGTTACTTCGCGCTTGACGAGCAGCGTGTTCGGGCGCGAGCTGCTGTGCCTGTCTTCCACGGGTTCGACCAACGACGAACTTCGTCGACTGGCCCGCGAGGGGAGGGCCGAGGGCCTGGCCGTCGTTGCCGATGAGCAGACAGCCGGGCGTGGGCGCCTGGGCAGGCAGTGGGTGTCGACCGCCGGGGTCAACCTCTACCTGTCGTTGCTGCTGCGGCCGGGCGTTGCCCCGGCCGAGGCTCCGCAGCTGGCCCTGCTGGCCGCAGTGGCGGTGGCCCTGGGCCTCGAAAACCTCGGCCTCGAGCCCGAAATCAAGTGGCCTAACGACGTACTGCTCAAGGGGGCAAAAGTCTGCGGCATTCTCACCGAGATGGAGGCAGAGGCCGACCGCGTGGATTTCGTAGTCGTCGGGGTGGGCGTCAACCTCAACAGCCGGGCTTCTGATTTTCCACCCGAGCTGCAGGACAAGGCTACCTCGGTGCTCATGCACAGCGGTGCGAAGGTTGATCGGGCGGCCTTTCTCGCCGACCTGCTGTCGCGCTTTGAGCTGCTCTACGAGCAGTACACTGCAGGTGGTTTCGCTGCCATCCGCGGCCAGTGGGAGATGCGCTGCGTCATGATCGGCCGCAAAATAAACGTCAACGCAGGGGGCCGTATCATTGGCGGAATCTGCGAGGGTATTGACACGGATGGTGCACTTCTGGTCAAAGGTAGGAAGCACGAGCCTGCGCAGCGGGTGCTGGCAGGCGATGTCACGGTGCTGGACGGCTATATGAAGGCAAGGGATTGAGATGACTCCGGGTACGAGCGGCGACCAACTACTGATGGCCATTGACGTGGGCAATACCCACACGGTCATCGGTTTATACCGCGGCGCATCGCTGGAAAAACACTGGAGGATCGTCACCGAGGCCGAACGCACGGCCGACGAATACGGCATGCTCTTCTGGAACCTGTTCCAGGCATCGGGCATGGAGTCCCCGGGAATTTCCGACGTAATTCTCTCGAGCGTGGTTCCCCCGATGACTGGCGTCGTCGTGTCGCTGTGTCGCGATTATTTTCACGTCGACCCGTTGGTGGTCGGGCCCGGCGTGAAAACCGGGATGCCCATACTCTACGACAACCCCAGGGAAGTGGGCGCTGATCGTATCGCCAACGCCGTGGCCGGTTATGAGCGCAGCGGCGGAGCGACCATAGTCGTTGACTTCGGAACCGCCACAACCCTCGACTACGTGACCGCCGGCGGCGAGTACGTGGGCGGCGTCATCACCCCCGGCATCGGTATCAGCCTCGACGCACTCTACCAGCGTACGGCCAAGCTGCCCCGGGTTGAGCTCGTCAAACCGTGCCGTGTTGTCGGGCGCAGCACGGTCAACGCCATACAATCAGGCGTCGTCTACGGCTATGTCGAAATGGTTGACGGACTCGTTCGGCACATCATAAGGGACGAAGAACTCGAAGACGTCTACGTCGTCGCGACGGGGGGGCTGGCTTCGCTCATCGCCGCCGAGTCGTCGACCATTCGCGAGGTAGACGAGTTTCTCACTCTCGACGGACTCAGAATTATCAACGAAAGAACCCGGGGTGACATCGGGTAGAACGCGGGCAAAGGGGCCGGCCCGGCAGTTGTGTCACAGCAGGGCCCCGGGAGGATTACGTGGCATCTTCATCTTCAGACGTACGCACCGTCGCCATCATGGGGCAGGGGGGCACGGGGAAGACCTCCGTGTCCGACGCCCTTGTTTTTGCCGCCGGTGGCAACAATCGCCTGGGCCGGGTCGACGAAGAGAACTCTCTCTTCGATACCGAGCCCGAAGAAATCAAGCACCGTTGTTCGATTTCGGCTTCGATGTTCAACTTTGACTGGAAGAACCACGCGGTCACCATCGTTGACACCCCGGGGCAGGGTAATTTCGTGCATGAACTCAGGCCGGCGCTGCGCGGCGTTTCGGCGGCGGTAATGGTGCTCGACGCCAGCTCGGGAGCCAGTGCCGAAGCGGGACGGGTGGGTTCCTGGGCCAGCGAGGAAGGCATTCCCGTACTGGCTTTCATCAACCGCCTCGACAAGGACGGCAGCGACCATGAAGCGCAGGCTGCGATAGTCAATAACGTGTTGCGCGGCAAGGCGGTGATGGTGCAGCTACCCTTGCTGGGCAGCGACGGCATAAACGGCGTGGTTGATCTCCTGCGGGCGCGGGCTCTGGTCTACGACGGCGACACCGGAGAGTTCAACGAGACCGGTGTGGGTGCCGACGAACTGGGTGCCGATATGGCCGAGAAGGTTAAACTGGCCCGGGATACGCTGGTAGAAGACGCGGCCGAGAGCGACGATGAACTGCTGGAAAAATACCTCGAGGACGGCCAGCTGAGCGACGACGAGCTGCTGGCGGGCCTGCGGGCCGGGGTCGCGTCGGGAGGGTTGGTGCCGATTCTGTGCGGGTCGGCAGCCCGCAACCTGGGCTTTGTCCCCTTGCTTGATGCGATCGCCGACCTGCTCCCGCCGCCCTGTGACGCCCAGCCGGTGGACGGCATCGACGACAAGGGCGAGGCCTGCAGTATAAGCCCCGACCCGGACGGGCCCTTTGTTGCGCAGGTGTTCAAGACCATCATTGACCCCCACGCGGGTAAGCTGTCGGTGATGCGAGTTCTGTCGGGTACCGCGACCTCCGACCTGCACGTCGTTAACACATCGAAGGACAGCAAGGAGAGGCTGGGCCACCTGCTGCATGTAAACGGCCGCAAGACCGAGCAGGTCAAAACGGCCGGGCCGGGTAGAATAATAGCGGTGGCCAAGCTCAAGGATACGCATACGGGCAACACCCTTGCCGACCCGGCGCATCGCGTGAAAGTGCGCACGCTGGAGCCGGAGCACCCCGCGATATCCTTCGCCATCACGCCCGAGAAGATCGGCGAAGAGGACAAGGCCGTGCAGGGCCTGCTGCGGGTTGCCGAAGAAGACGTATACCTGCAGGTGGAGAGGGACGAAGACACCGGGGAGATTCTTCTCTCTGGTGCCGGCCAGCTTCACGTGGAGGTGGCCTGCGAAAAACTCGCCCGTAAGTACGGCACCTCGGTCGTTCTGCACGCACCCAAGGTTCCCTACCGCGAGACGGTACGCAAAAAGGTAAAGGCGCATGGAAGATTAAAAAAACAGACCGGTGGTCATGGCCAGTTTGCCGACTGCAGGATCGAGATAGAGCCGCAGCCATCGGGGGCCGGGTTTACTTTCGTCAACAAGGTAGTCGGCGGCGCCATTCCGCGGGGCTTTATCCCCGCTGTCGAGAAAGGTGTCAAGGAGGCCATGAAGAAGGGCACCTTGGCTGGCTTTCCCGTGGTCGATATAAAAGTGACCCTCTACGACGGCCAGTACCACGACGTGGATTCTTCGGAAATGGCTTTCAAGATGGCTGGCAGCATGGCCTTCAAGGAGGGCGTGGAGCAGGCGAAGCCGATACTTCTGGAGCCCTTCGTGTCTCTCGTGATCAGGGTGCCCGATGAGTGCATGGGCGACGTACTCGGAGATCTGAACTCGCGCAGAGCCAAGGTCGAGGGAATGGACCAGGAGGGCAGCACCGAGGAGATCAGGGCCAAGGTGCCGCTGGCCGAAGTGCTGCGCTACCAACCCGACCTCACCAGTATGACCAGTGGGCGCGGCTCTTTTGAAATGAGCCCTTCTCACTACGAGCAGCTGCCCGATCACCTGACCAAGTCGGTGGTGACAGCCACCGGATCGGGGTCGTGACGAGCATAAGGATAGCTTAAGAAACTCGGTAGCAAAATTAAGTAAGGCTTCTGTCTTTTTGACTCGTGAGCAGGGCTTGGATAGGCTCCGGCGGCTGTGCGGGGCTTCGCGCGGCGCAAAACATTGCCGGACTACAAGCACATACGCGTTCCTGACCAAGGCGAGGCGCTGTCGGTGGCGGCCGACGGCTCGCTGCAGGTGCCCGACAAGCCGATCATTCCCTTTATCGAGGGCGACGGCACCGGACCTGATATCTGGAAGGCCGCGGTGGGGGTATTTGACGCCGCCGTAGAGCAGACTTACGGCGGTGAACGACGCCTTCAGTGGATGGAAGTCTTTGCCGGCGAGAAGGCCAACGGTGTTTACGGACCCGATACCTGGCTGCCCGAGGAAACCAACCAGGCCATTCGAGATTTCCGAGTGGCTATAAAGGGGCCGCTCACGACCCCGGTCGGCGGCGGGATACGCTCGATCAACGTGGCGCTCAGGCAGATACACGACCTGTACTCCTGCGTGCGCCCGGTCAGGTGGTTCCAGGGGGTGCCGGCACCGGTAAAGGAACCCGGCCTGCTCGACATAGTGCTGTTCAGGGAAAACACCGAGGACGTGTACTCCGGGCTTGAGTTCAGCGAGGGATCCGACGACGCCAGGAAAATAATTGGC
>Ga0310122_10001111_pt1 | contig 17207 bp, 14 predicted proteins | sample CB6_Bottom_1051__FD_203503 | JGI IMG/M metagenome (GOLD analysis project Ga0310122, IMG submission 203503) | Marine microbial communities from Western Arctic Ocean, Canada - CB6_Bottom_1051 | ecosystem: Environmental > Aquatic > Marine > Oceanic | place: Canada: Western Arctic Ocean | collected...
TCTGACTTCTGTAGTAGTAGCAAAGTAGAAGATGCGTTCCGGAGGTTTGTTTCAGCCTGTCACGAACGTGGTGCGAAACTGTTGATCTCCTATTCCAGTGGCACGGGACTTCTCACTCGTCGTTGGCAATGCCAGGGAGAAAAACAACCCGAGAGACGTTTGAGGGAACTCATTCTCGAGACCTACAGTAACGTCGAAATCCGGAATCAGTATTTGATGCATTCCGGACAGGGGGATTCAAATCGTCTGGTGAGTGAACTCCTCTTGCTCTGTGAGGATTGAAGTTGCGCTGGCTTGGAAACAAGGTCCAACTGCTCGAAGAGATCCTGCTTGCAGCCGAACGCGCCGGTTTTTCGGGGGGTACCGTCTGCGATCTGTTTGCAGGTAGTGGAACCGTGGGGCGTTTCTTTCGCTCCCGTGGTTGCAGGGTCATTTCCACGGATCTGATGCATTGCTCGTTGGCGTTTCAGAAGGTGTTTCTGGAATGTCCTGGTCCTCCACGCTTCGAGGGACTCAGAGAGTACTGGGAAGATCTTGAAGCTGTAGGAATCGATCGGATTCAAAACACAGAACTCTCCGATCCTGTTGCGTGGGATCCATTCCTGAAGATGGTTCGATTCCTCGAGCAGGAGTTGTCGCCGCGCGAGGGTCTTCTCGCGAGGCAGTTTTCTCCGCGAGGTCCTGCCGGCCGTGGTTACCTGACTCCAGATAATGCATCTCGTCTCGATGCGATCATCGAAGTCGTCCGTGATTGGCGGCGTCTCGAAAAGATCGAGGAGATCGAGATGTGGCTGCTGGTCACCTGCATCATCGATGCGGCGGATCGGGTCGCCAATATCTCGGGGACCTACGGGGCATATCTCAAGAACTGGCAACAGAATGCCCTTAATCCCATCAAACTGAGAACACCTGCGCTAGTCGACGGTCCGCAGGGTGAGGGCAACCGTCTCGACGCGATCGAATTTATCGAGACGATGGAGTGTGACCTGCTCTACATCGATCCTCCCTACAATCAGCGGCAGTACGCAGCCAATTATCACCTCCCCGAGGTGATCTCACTGTTACCGCTGGAAGATTCGGATGATCGCATCGAGGGGCAGCTCTACGGAAAAACAGGACTGCTGCCCTGGAAGGATGTCGCCTCTCCCCTCTGTAGCAGGCGTGGAAGCGAGTGTCGGGATGCGATGGCGCGCATCATCGAGAGGGCGTCTGCTGGTGGAATTGTGCTTTCCTACAATGAAGAGGGGATCCTGACCCGCGCTGAGATCGAGCAGATGCTCGAACAATGGTCGATCTCAGGCGTCGATGCAGATCGGGAACCGGAAACAGGGCAGATCCTGCACGAGATTCCTTACCGAAGATTCCGCAGTGACAGCGAGGGAAGAAATTCCCGGACCGGTTCCCTGCGCAACTTTCGCCCCGCCGATGGTCGTTCCGAGGACGAAGTTCACGAGTGGCTCTTTTCCATCGAGAAATTGCAGGGGGAACGTTGTTGAGCGGCACGACACTGGTGCGTCTGGCGTTCCTGCTGGCGGCGGTCGCGGTAGGCAGTGCAGCGGTCGGGGCGCATCTGCTGGAGGGTTTGCTCGATGCCTCGCAATTGCATCAGTGGGAGGTTGCCACCAGGATTCTGTTCTGGCATGCGGTGGGTCTGTGGATCTGCGCTGAACGATATCGAGGACCAGGAACCCTGATGCTGATTTCGACACTCATCTTCTGCGGCAGCGTGTTTGCCCTTTCTCTCGGTGCACCGGGGTTTTTCGGGCTGTTGGCGCCGGTCGGGGGGATGGGCTTGATCGCGTCCTGGCTGTGGCTGGTGGCCGTGGCGCAAGCGAGGGGGAGTGTTACCGAGTATCCGGGCCAGAACGACCGAAGTTGACTGTTGCCTGTGAGTTATCCCACTTCAGTCGCCATAATTGATGCGTTGTCACGACTTTGACTGTTATCGGAATATCGTCTATCCTCGGAGTGTCGAATAAGAGCGATCGAGGATAGAGCCATCCTCAGTATTCCTAACCTGGGCTGTGAGTTTGTAGTATTGCGCCAGTTTATTCGGGGATTCGAAAGATTTTAATGAATTGCTCATCCTGGACGAAACAAGGAGACCGCACCGGAGATTCGATCTCTGCTGCTGATGACGGTTCTGGCCTGCTCGGTGCAGAACTGGTGCCCTGCGCTACTGCTTCGTTTTGGGGCAGGAATTGGCTCGTCTGGATCTTCTCGTCTTTCCTGGTGCTGATTTCAGTTTCACTTGCGGCAGCAGACCGGACCGATTTCCGCACCCGGGGACCGACATCGAAGGATCTCCTCGAAGCACTTCAACTCGATCTGGAACAGACGCTGGCAGCCACCGTTGCGGACACGATGGAGATCTCCTGGATTCGCGATCCGGGTGATGGACGTGTCTTCGTCGGTTGGAGCCAGCAGATCCAGGGGTATCCGGTGAGGGGTAGTCTGGGGCGTTCCCTGGTTCGCCGGGATCCAGTGCTGGCACTGTGGTCGGTGAGCTATCGGTCCTTCCGTTTCGTTGCGCCGGTCGAAATTGGCGATCCAGTCGTCGGGGCGTCGGTCGCAGCGGCGACGGCTCGCCGTGGTCATCCGGCTCGAACCTGGTCGCAGTCGGACCTGGAGATCGTCGGGGGGAATGACGGAGAGCCGCGTCTGTGCTGGGTCATCACGGGTAGTTCCAACCTGCCCGGTATTCACAGCAGTCTGCGAATCGATGTCGATGCGATGACCGGGAGGATCCTCGGGGTCGAGGAGCAAGTTTGCGAGATCGATATTCCCGGGACCCTCAGTGCGGTTCGAACTCCCGGTACTGGACCTCAGGGAACCATCTCCGGCGAACTGTTCTCGCTCGGGGGAGCCCAGGTTTCCGGCGCAGGGGCGACGACCCATAGTGACCCGAACGGCGATTTTCTACTGATGCGGGGCAACTCGACCAACTTCACGGTGCTGGCCGGATTACAGGGAGTGTGGGGTTCGGTGAGCAGTTCCATAGCCCCCGATGCCACCGCCAGCGGCGATGCTGATCCGAACGGGGTCGACCTGCTCATCAATGGAGCGGATGACCCGGACCTGACTGCCCAGACCAACGCGTTCCATTACGTCGAGGAGGGATTCAACTACTTCGTGGCTTCTCCCGGTGGGTTCCCGGCGATGATGACCCCTGTCAACGCCACCACCGGATTGGGAGGAACCTGCAACGCGTTCTACGATCCGTCGACGTCGATGCTGAGATTCCTGAGGTCCGGAGGTGGCTGTGTGGATAGCGCCTACTCCTCCGTGATTCTGCATGAGTTCGGGCACCATGTGGTCGCTTCTCTTGGCCTGGTGCAGGGTGTTTTTGGCGAGGGATACGGGGACTCCCTTGCCATCGTCTTTCTCTCGGAGGGGATCATAGGTCGGGATTTCGGTGGCCCGGGTCAGCATGTCCGTGATGTCGAGGGTGCCGGAGTACAGGTCCCTTGTTCTGGCGGAATCCACTTCTGTGGCCAGGCTCTGGCAGGGTTCTGGTTCGATCTCAGTACTTTCATTGATGATCAGTACGGTGCAGCGATCGGAGATGAGGTGATGAGGGATCTGTTTGTCGACTGGTCATCCATCACCTCGGGGGCGCTCGGTTCGCAACCGATCCATGACAATACCATCACGGAAATTCTCACCATCGATGACGATGACGGAGATCTCTCCAATGGAACTCCCAACTGGAATGAGATCTGTGCTGCTGCTGCGGCGCGCGGGCTTGGTTGCCCTGCTCTGATCACCTTGACCCTCACCCTCGAGCAAGGTCCCGGGGAGTTGATTCCGCCGGATGTCCCGAGCCCGGTACGGGTCACCTTCGAAGAACTACTGGCTGGTCCTGCCGCTGGCGGTTCCAGGGTATTATGGAGAACGGGGACAGGTGCATGGCAATCGTTCCTGCTGTTAGAGACGAGTGCCGGAGTCCTGGAGGGCACTTTCCCGCCACTCCAGTGTCTCGATCAGGCCGAGTGGTATGTCGAAGTCGAGGATGATCTGGGGTTCATCACGACCATTCCAGAGAGTGCCTCACTGACACCCTTTTCGACCATCAGTGCTAACGAAGCGAACCTCATCCTGCAGGAATCGATGGCGACCGATCCGGGTTGGAGTACCTCGGATGCTACCGATGCGGCACTGTTCGGATTGTGGGAATGGGGGGTTCCGATCGGGTCGAATGCCCAGGCCAGTGCCGGAGTTCCGGCGCCGAGTGGAGATCAGAGTTGTTACGTCACGGGGCTTGGATCTCCCGGCGACAGCGCAGGGGTTCATGACGTGGACTTCGGGGAAACCACTCTCACTTCTACCGAATTAGAGTTGTCACCGACTGGAACTCACCGGATTTCATACTGGAGGTGGTTCTCCAACTCGACCTCGATCTCCATTCCTGATGATGTTCTGACCATCTGGAAGAGTCTCGATGGGGCGGCGACGTGGGAGGTCGTCGAAACTGTGGGTCCAGGAAATCCCCAGGCGAACGGAGGCTGGTTCCAGCATTCCTTCTTGATCGACGAGGGTGAGTCGACCACTGATACCTTGATGCTGAAATTCCGCACCGGAGACCTGGGCGCTGGCAGCATCACCGAGGCGGGAGTCGATCTCGTGGAGATCACCGTGATCACTTGCACGGGAGGACTACCAACTCCGCCGGTCGAGAACGACTTCTTCCGGGGGGATTGCAATGTCGATGGTCAGCGTGATATCAGTGACGTGGTGCAAATGCTGGAAGTCCTGTTCGGCCCCCAGACCTCTTTCCCGTGCGCAGATGCGTGCGACTTCAATGATGGAGGAGTGGTGGATCTGACCGATGTCATCCAACTATTGCAGGTTCTGTTCCTCGGTGGAGCGGGATCTGAGCCTATTTGTGGTCCAGACCCCACCAGTGATGCTCTCGGTTGCATTCAAGCGACCATCTGTCCCTGATCCAGCAGAAATCAATCATCCCTGGCCACTCGATGGTACTCCGATAGCCCCTGTGGTGGCGGATTACCTTCTCGCCGTGCAGGGGTTCTCCTTTTATCATGCCGTCAGGACTTGTGTGGGTTCTCCGGGCTAAGTGACTGGTTAAATCAGTAGAGTTCCTTCGCCCGGGTGGTCTATTCCCTTTGCCCGTCGCAGTTGTTTTCACAACCACCATGGGAGGCTATGGCCTTGAAGATCAACGACGGTCTGCTGAACTCGTGTCTGGTGTTGGGGTTGCTGGTTTCTTTTTTGGCCCCCCTTTCCTCTCAGGAGTGGTCGGAACGCCCCTACGAGACAGAAATCATATCTGCCTGGGATTCGCTGCATGATAGGTACCCGGATGTCCGACTGGAGAGGGACCAACTGGGCCGTACTTTTCTGTACGGAGCTCCGATGTCGCGTGGAAATACCGAACTGGAGGCGGTGGACCGATTCCTGGAAGAACACGCCATCTTGTTCGGGATCTTTGCTGGTGATCTGGAACTGATCTACGAGACCGATCTGCTCGATCGCGCTGCGACTGTGTTTGCTTACCGACAGATCATCGATGGAATCCCGGTCGAGTATTCGGCTTTTCGCATCCTGGTGCGTCCCGATCTCGAAACTGGCGAGATGGCGGTGGTCTATGCTGCCGGTCATGTGGCTCTGGAACCGCTGATGGGTTACGCCCCTGTCGTGCTGACTCCTGAGCAGGCGTTGTTGCTTGCTCGTGAAGAAATGGCTGCCGAGAAACTCCCACGATGGTCAGAAGCCGAACTGGTGATCCAGTCGAGTGCCGCATTGCGCGCTTCTTCGCGTCTGGTGTACCGGGTCTCGGCGATGAACCCAGAGCCGGCCGAGATGGCGGACTGGAGTGTTCTCGTCGATCCCGAGTTTGGCGATATCCTCGAGGTCCGAAACGAAATCATTCACACCGATATTGCGGGTGCGGTCAGGGGCAGGGTCAATCAGAACAACCGTCCTGATACCGCCACCAATCCGGCCGTAGATCAGGCGGTGGGGCGTGTCCCCGTGTCCATCTCTGGCGGGTCTTCCACCTTTGCCGAAGTCGATGGCAGTTTTCTGCTTCCCCACGGTGGGACTGCGCCGGTGAATCTGAATTCATCTCTGGTGGGACAGTGGGTCGTGGTTCAGAACCAAGCGGGTGTCAATCTCTCTATCACCACCCCCACGACACCTCCGGGCCCGGCAACGGTTGAGTTGAATCCAACACCCAATGCGCTGGTACAGGCGGAAGTAAACGGTTTCCACTACACCAACATCACCCATGACTTCTATCGCGATCGCACCTTCTCGGGCAATCCTGGAATCGACATCGCGATCGATTGCAACGTCAACATCACGGATACCTGTAACGCTTTCTACAGTCCCGGTGAGCAGAGCATCAATTTCTACCAGGAGGGTGGAGGGTGTGTGAACACCGCTTACGCAAGCGTGGTATCTCACGAGTACGGTCATTTCATGGTCAATCGTCTCGGTTTGGGCCAGGGCGCCTTCGGTGAGGGGTTCGGAGACCTGATGAGCATGCTCATCTACGACGACCCGATCATCGGACACGATTTTCTCGGACCGGGCACAGTGGTTCGCGACCCTGTGGCCGCTAATGTTCAGTATCCATGCTCGCAGAGCGCGGTTCATTTCTGTGGTCAGATTCTGGGAGCGAGTTTCTGGCGAATTCGTGAAAATCTGGGAAACAGTCTTGGATCAGCCGAAGGCCTCGCCCTGGTTCAACAACTAGCCGTCGACTGGTCACTCATCACGATCGGTGGTTCCGGGAACTCCAGTGCACATCCTCAGACTGCGATCGAGGTTCTCACGGTCGATGATGACGATGGCAGCATCGACAACGGAACGCCACACTTCGGCGAAATCTGCGATGCCTTTGCTCAGCACTCCATCGATTGTCCAGCATTGCCAGACATCCTGATCTCGTACCCGGAAGGGCGTCCCGAGTCACTGTTGCCGCTCGAAGCCACATCGATCCGAGTACTGGTGGTGGCGGGTACTGCCACTCCGGATGCTGCCTCGGGACTGCTGTTGTTCAGACAGGGAACGGCGCCTTTCCAGTCGGTGTCGCTGCAGGCGATGGGCGCCGATCAATACCTCGGCACGATTCCGGGACAAGATTGCGGAGAACCGGTTCAGTATTACTTCACTTTCCAGGACACCGTAGGGGGATCACATGCTTCCCCGGCAGCAGGAGCAGGAAACCCATTCGAGGCGGCCGTCATTTCGGAACAGAACACCGTTGTCGACGACTCGATGGAAGTCGACCTGGGTTGGGCCGTCGGGGCGCCGACCGATACGGCGACGACGGGAGTCTGGACCCGCGTCGATCCGCTTGGCACCGGTGCGGCTCCGGAGGTGGATCACAGCGAAGTGGGTACCCTTTGCTGGGTGACCGGCCAGGGCTCTGTGGGAGGTTCGCTGGGAGAGAATGACGTCGATGGCGGAGCCACGACACTTTTCTCCCCGGTGTTCGATATGGCCACTGGGGTGGATCCAGCCTCGACCTTCTCCATCAAATACTGGCGCTGGTATTCTACCGGCACCGGTGCGGCTCCCTATGCCGATACCTTCATCATCGAGATCAGTAGTGACCTGACCACCTGGGTCAACGTGGAAACGGTTGGACCTGCCAACGGCCCGGATACCAATGGTGGTTGGATTCAGCATTCTTTCGATCCGTCGTTACTGGTTCCCCTGACGACCACGATCCAGATGCGATTCATCGCATCGGACCTGGATGCGGGGTCCCTCGTCGAGGCGGGAATCGATGACTTCGTGGTGGTGGCTCAGATCTGCAATCAGGGTCCGTCCTTCTTGCGAGGCGATCCCAATGGCGATGGTGGAATCGACATCTCCGATGTCGTGTCGATCCTGTCGTTCCTCTTCGATGGATTGCCGTTGCTGTGCATCGACTCGGCGGATATTGCAGATAGTGGTACGGTCAACATCTCAGATGCGGTGGCGTTGGTTTCGTATCTGTTCTCCGCCGGAGATCCTCCAGCGTTTCCGTTCCCGGGATGCGGGCTGGATCCCACGGATGACGCGCTTCCCGATTGCATACCTGCCGGAGTTTGCCCCTAGGGTTGCAGGAGTGGTTCAGGGGACTTTCAGGAACGGCCGGGACAGTTGATTACCCGCTGGCCTCCGATATTCGCGCGGCCAGGGTCGGGAATTCCGCTGCATCAAAGTCACAAGCCGGCGGGATGGGGAAACTCGCCAGTTCATCGGTTGGAATCAGATGGACATGGACATGAGGAACTTCCCAGCCGACCACGGTGATTACCACCCTCTGGCAACCGGTGGCAGTACGGAGTTTCGTTTCCACCGTCCGCACCGCACTCCAGAGTGCCGAGTATTCCGTCTCATCCATGTCGAAGATGTAACTGATTTCTCGTTTCGGAATGACGAGACAGTGCCCCGGCTGAATCGGACGGATATCAAGGAACGCCAGGTGGTTGTCGTCTTCCCAGACTTTGTGACAGGGAATCTCGCCATCGATGATCGAGGTGAAAATACTCCCCATCAGGAACAGTCCTTCCAACCCTCGTAACGTGCAATCGTTGCCCGGAAATTCTGGGGTACCTCGATCGGTCTGAAATCCTCATCGATGGCGCAGTGGGTAGTGTAACCCAGTGCGACGACTCGATTTTCATTCATGTGGCGGATTCTGAATCCAAAAGTGAATGAACTCTTTCCGATCTCACGGGTACAGACATCGATTCTGAGGAGGTCATGCAGTCGTGCAGGTGATTTGAAATCGAGATGGGCTGCGACCACGACATTCTCGAATTCTCGGATCGGCTTGAGACCTTCGGCCAGGTCGAGGTTGAGCAGGTAATCGACCCGACCGACCTCGAGGTATGTGAAGTAGTTGCCATGAAACACGATTCCCATGGCGTCAGTCTCCGGGAGCCTGACCTTGACCTGGGTGTTGAAGTGAAAAGTATCGGCCTCCTGAGGAGTCGATTCCGTTTCCTGTCGAGCTGAATCCAAGTTGCCTCCAGGCTCCTTCGCTCAGATGCTATCCCTGCAGGCTGCGCTTGCGGCACCTGAACCGGAAGAACAGATGTTTGAGTTGTTTGTCGCCCCTTCTTCGCCAGTCGTCAAGCCCGAGGGCAGTCGATGGTGTAGGATCTGGCCAGGCAGAGGGCGATTGTCGGGAGGAACCTTGCCCAGCGAGTCGGAGGAGAATTACCTGAGAGCCCTGTGGAAACTCTCTGGAGAACCACAGGAGTGGATCGCTACCGGGAAACTGGCGCATCGGGTGGGAGTCTCGCACCCGTCTGCCACTCGCATGGCTGGACGACTCGGTGAACAGGGTTGGGTGGAACATGAACCCTACCGTGGTGTTCGCCTGACAAATACAGGACGCGAACTGGCGGTCCAGACGGTACGGCGCCATCGCATCCTGGAATCCTACATCTCGACGATTCTCGGAGTCCCGTGGGATCGTGTCGATGGGGAAGTGGAGAGGCTGGAGCATGCCGTCAGCGAGGAACTGATCTGCAGGATGGAAGAGGCGCTCGATTTTCCATCGAGAGATCCTCATGGCTCTCCGATTCCCGATCGCGAAGGCCGACTTCCTGGAAAAATAGAAGAGACCATTTTGACGGAGGCTCCCATCGCCGTCGAACTCGAGGTAATAAGAGTGATCGATGCTTTGCCGGATGTTCTGAGTTGGCTCGGAGAGCGGGGAGTGACTCCCGGTTCCAGAATCATCGTCGAAGCACGGGAACCAGGTGGTGGACCGCTGCTGCTGCTGGCGAGCGAAGGTGAGAAACCGGTGGCGATCAGCGGATCTCTGGCGCAGTCCATCGAGGTCCGGGAAGTGGAGTCCTAACTCGGTTCCGATTCCAGTCCAGTCTCGATCTTGCGCGTGAGATCCTCGTCGAGGTGGTGTTCGATCCTGTGGGCAGGATCATCGAGGTGGTCCGGGGCGAGACCGAGTCTCTCGGCGGCAAATCTTCGCCACAATCCTCTCTTCTCGAGCAATGCGCGGGCGATCCGCCTGCCGTCTCCGCGAGGTTTTCCCGCTCGCATGAATCCTCTGATTTGCAGAAGAGAGGTGGCAAGGCCACGGAAGCTGAAGAACTGCGAGGTAGGTGCAGGGTGGCAGTTCTCTGCGCACAGTTGTGCCTCGGCCAGTAGATCCTCCATGGCAACCTGTAGATTCCATCGCAACCTACGCACGAAGCGAGGGATCACTCCGCGTCCGGGACCCAGCAGCACGGCACCCATGAGCAGGAAACCGGACGAGGTGGCCATCATGCCGGGAACATTGGTGTTGAGTTGCTCGGCAGAAATGGTCCCGATGACAGCGGAGAGGAGTCCAGCCAGCGTCGAGACGATCACCATCGAACCCATCCGGTTGCACAGTACGTGCGCGATCGTGGCGGGGACCGCGAGCATGGCGATGACCAGCACCGACCCGACCGCCTCGAAGCAAGCGACAGAGGTCACGGCGACCAGTGCCAGCAAACCCTGTTCGAGGGTCTGAACGGGGAGACCGGTGGATCTGGCCAGGGTTGGATCGAATGCGCAGATCTTCCATTCCTTCCACAGCAGCAACGTGGCGGCGAGATTCAAGATGAGTGCGATCAATACCGGAACCAGCGAACGAGGAACCGATCTCCCGAACAACTCGACCTGATCCAGTGGTGCCAGTTCCACCATTCCATGAAGAACGCAGCCCGGATCCAGGTCAACATCCCTGGCGAAGATCTCCACCAGGATGATTCCTATTGCAAAGAGACTGGTAAAGACCACACCGAGAGCGGATCCTCCGTCCAGTCCTGCACGGTCGCGCAACCACTCTGCCAGGAATGAAACGAGCAGCGCTGCGATCAGAGCACCGACCATCATCGGGAATAGATCTCGCGAACCGGAGATGACAAAGCCCAGCACCAGTCCCGGAAGAATTCCGTGAGAGATGGCATCCCCCAGCATCGCCCTGCGCCGGAGAACCAGTTGTGGGCCGAGGATCCCGCAGGCTGCCGAAGCGCAGGCTGCGACCGACAGGATTTCCCAGCCTTCGGGTGAAAGGAGACCGATCATCGTATTGCCTCGCGTAGATCGATCGAACGTTCGAGAGATCGAACCAGTTCTGCAGGGAGCAACTTCTCGATCTCTTCCTCGTCGAGATCGATGAGATCACGGTCGATGGCGGCCTCGGAAGTGAGCCATTCGCGCCAGATCTGCTGCGACTTGCGTGCTCTGAGGGCCCGTTTTTTCCCCACAGGCGTCAACTGGAGCCGTTCAGCTTCCTTCGCGACGAATCCTTCCCGGATCGCTCGATTCAGGGCTCTGGGACTGGCAGAGACCGAGCCGGCCAGGATCTGATCGGCGGAGAGAGAATATTGATCCCCTTCGCAGGCCACCAGCAATGTGTGAAGAATCCTGCGAACCTCGCGCTGACGCTTGCGCGACGACCACCGCAGCTTGCGTGCGATCATGCCTCTTTTTGGTGCGGCCAGCAGTGAGAAGGTGAAGAACCCCGTCGCGGCGAGAACGATGACCGGCCCTGCAGGCAAATCCGGATAGGAGGAACTGACGATGGTGCCTGTGATTCCCGAGGACGCACCGATGAACGCCGAGATACGAAGGAGTGGATCGAATCGATCGGTCCAGAAGCGGGCGGCCGCGGGTGGAATCACCACCAGTGCGGCGGTGAGTACGACTCCGACTGCCGGTAGAGCCAGCACGACGGTTGCCGCCAGCAACGAGGTCTGTAACAGATCGAGAGCTCCTGTCGCCTGACCCGAGCAACGTCCAAAGAGAGGGTCGAAGCAACTCAGCAGCAGTTCCTTGCGCAAGACGAAGATCAGCAGGCTCATCACGATGGCAGCGCAGACGAGCACCATCGCCTCCGAGCGAAGCATCCCGGCTGTCCGACCGAGTAGAAGTCCGTCCAGGCCTGCCGCCGCCGCACCGGGTCCCGATCGCTGGATGATGCCCGACAGAGCGATGCCGGCCCCGAACATAATCCCCAGGATGCAGGCGGTTGCCGAATCGCGGCGCACTCTGGTGAAGCGAGGTAAGCGGGAGACGAGAACAGCACCGATCAGGGCGCTCACGAGCGCACCGAACCCGAGCGTCAGTGTCGATCGGCTACCAGAGAGCAGGAATGCGATACAAACTCCGGGTAGGGTTGCGTGTGCCAGAGCATCCGAGAGCAGGGCACGTCTGCGCAGCAGCATCAGAGCCCCGACCAGACCGCAGCAGATCCCCAGTGCCGTGATTCCGACCAGGATGACGATGGTATTGGGGGCGATCAAGATCCGCCCCCGCCGGTTCCCGTACGGATCCTGCGAACTGCTTCCGCAGCTTCATCGAGGAGAGTCAATCGACCGCCGTAGGTTCTGAGCAGATTCTCGCGGGTGAAGATCTCGTCCGTCGGTCCGGAAGCCACCAGCCTCAGGTTGAGCAGCAATACGTGATCGAAGAAGTGTTCGATGGTGTGCAGGTCGTGGTGGACGAGAATCACTGTACGGCCGCGTTTTTTCAGATCTTCCAGCACGCGCCGGATGGCATCCTCTGTCGCTGCATCGACTCCAGCGAACGGTTCGTCCATCAGAAAGATACGCGCATCTTGGGCCAGCGCACGGGCGATGAAGACTCGCTGTTGTTGTCCTCCGGAGAGTTCCCCGATTTGTCGGCGATAGAGATCAGCCATCCCCACGGCGTCGAGACATTCCATCGCCCAGTCATGTTGGGCTTTCCCCGGTCGCCTGAACCAACCGAGTCTTTGGTAGGTTCCCATCATCACCACGTCGAGAACCTCGACCGGGAAATCCCAGTCGACACTCTCACGCTGGGGGACGAATCCGATGATCTCGTCGGAATCTTCGATCGGTTTGTCGAAGATCTTCAGCCAGCCACTGGCGGGCTGGATGGTGCCGAGGATCGCCGACAGCAGAGTGCTCTTGCCAGCCCCGTTGGGGCCGACGATGGCAGAGAGGGAGCCTTCCGGGATGACGGCATCGATATCCCAGAGCACCGGTTTCTCGCGGTATGCGACGGTCAGGTCGTGGATTTCCACTGCCGGCTGGATCATCGGAGCGCCTCCGAGATGACCTGGGCATTGTGAAGCACCATCGATTTCCAGCGATCGGCACCGGAGCCCGGGGGACCCGGAGCGTCACTGTAGAGGACACCTCCGATGCGCAGGGGGTGTCCCCTGGCTTCGCATCCCTCGATCAGGGCGCGGACGTTTCTCTCCGGGACCGTCGATTCGACGAAGACCGCCGGAACCTTCCTCTCTGTGAGCATCTTGACCAGGGAATTGACCCGCTGGATGGAAGCTTCCGACTCGGTGCTGATTCCCTGGATCCCGATCACTTCCAGGCCGTATCGTCTACCGAAATAACCGAACGCATCGTGTGCCGTGACGAGGATCCTGCGTTGTTCGGGAATGGCGGCCAGCAGTGTCTGCACTTGCTTGTCGAGGAGGATCAGTTCTTGCTCCAGTTGTGAAATCGCGGAGGCGAATCGCGCACCGTTTTCTGGATCGACCTCTGCAAGGATTTGCTCGATCTCACGAGCGACATCTATCCACAAGGAGATGTCCATCCATAGATGTGGATCAACGGTACCCCGAGAGGTGATGATCAACCGATGTTCTGAAATCCGTTCGGTGACTGCGAAGGCTCGGCGGATTCGACCATCCCGTGTAGTGCCCCCGGCTCTCGAGAGCACTTCTCCCATGCGACCCTCCAGGTGATGGCCATGATAGAGGACCAGATCGGATGCCATGATCTGGCGCACATCGCCGGGCGAAGGCTTGTACAGGTGGGGGTCCACTCCGGGCCCCATCAAAGTGGTGATTTCGGCATCGGATCCGACGATGTCCGACAGGGGTCCCGAGAGCATCCCCGTGGTGCAGAGGATCCTCATCTTGCCGGTCGCATTGGTGGAGGCAGTGGAACTGTTCCCGGTACAGCCGCACAAATACAGCAACCCGAGAGCCAGTAACACGACAGATCTACAACTTCTCATTCGACCATTTTCGAACCTGGGATCGAGTGGCACAATCAAATTTTTAACTTGGCGCAATTTATTATTTAGCCACCGCTAAGAAAAAACCTGCCCGGGACAGACCGTACCCTCGCATCGGTACCCTTCATTCCTTACATTCATGACTATCATGACTGACGTTATCCAATGCCCGCCCATATTTCTCCTCGGGTGCCTTGCTGGACCGAGGAGCCGAGAAAAATGAGGGCTTCATGATTCTTCCTGTCGTCTCGAGGTTCGTCTTCCTTCTCATCACGGTGTTCAGCATTAGTGGTGGGGCCGAGGCGATAGAAATTCTGGTTCCACAGGACGTGCCGACGATTCAACAAGCGATCACCATTGCCAATGATGGGGATGAAATCATCGTTTCCGCCGGAATCTGGAACGAAGCCATCGATTTTTCTGGTAAGAACATCGTGATTCGTTCGCAAGAGGGACCAGAGAAGACTCGAATCGAGGGGACTCTCGATGCTCCTGTGGTGACGTTTCAGTCCGGTGAGACGAATCTTGCGAGGCTGGAAGGATTCAGGATCAGTGGTGGTGGTGGCAGCGGGAATTCCGGTTCTCAATTAGGGGGCGGAATCTACATCTCCGGAGCTTCTCCCTGCATACGCGATTGCATCATCGAAGAGAACCAGGCTTCAGTCGGAGGCGGAGTCTTCATCGATGCCGGGCTCTCCCAGCCGGTAGTTCTCGAAGAGGTTCAGATCCTGTCGAACCTCGCCCTCAATTCAGGAGGAGGCCTGGGAATCGTCGGAGTCGGTTCCGGTGTAACTCTCGTCAATTGCCTCATTCAGGGAAATCAATCCGAAACCGTTGCGGGAGCCATCTATTGCGAAGCAAGTTCTGTGCAACTGCAATCGTGCCAGGTCAAGCAGAACAGCGCAGAGATGCTCGTTGGTGGCGTCTGGTTGTATCTCAATAGCGAGGGAGATTTCTTTGATTGCGAGTTCTCCTCGAACAGTTCCCTGATCGTCGGTGGAGCCGTGGTGGTGTCCGATTTCTCTCGCTTGACGATGGAGCGCTGTTTTCTACTCGATAACTGCGGGGGAGTCAGCGGCGGAGGATTGCTGTTGGATGTGGGAGACGACCAACTGCTCCAGACGATTCGATCGTGCGTTTTCCTGGGCAATCTTGCCTCGGGAACCGGTGCTGATGTGGTGATCAGTTTCAATCAGGTGAGCGTCTTGATGGAACGCTGTACTTTCGGGCCTCCAGCTGCCGGTTCCGCCTCGAATATCCGGGTCAATAACAATTACCCGCAAGTACTGCTGCTCGATTCTTGCATCGTCCAGGGGGGAGGAGTCCCGAGCATCGATGCTGAGCCTGGATCGACGCTGGGTTATTACAGTTGTATCGAGGGTCTCACATCGACCGGCATCGATTTCCTCGATTGCATCGACGAGGATCCACTGTTCGTGAACCCGGCTGCCGGAATCCTGACTCTGCAAGTCGGCTCTCCTTGTATCGATAGTGGCAACCCTGCTCTTCCCCTTGATCCCGACGGATCGGCGCCCGATATGGGGGCACTCCCGGTTGTCCAGTTGGGTGAATTCCGACGAGGGGATGTGGATGGAAGTGGTTCTTCGAACCTGGGAGATGCCATCCAGATTCTCGTGATGCTCTTTGTCTCAGGTAGCGCCACCATCGATTGTCTGGATGCAGGAGACTGCAACGATGACGGGATTCTGAACATCTCGGATGCAGTGACGTTACTCGATACTCTGTTCGTATCGGGTGAGCCGTTGCCAGTACCATTCGAGGAGTGTGGTGCGGATCCGACCTCAGATGCTCTCGATTGCGCCATCTTCTGTCCCTGAAGCGGTACCGGAGCAGGCCACTGGTAGGAAGCCTTCCGGCGCTGATCCCAGCGATCGAGCCGTTTCATCGATGGTTGCTCCGGTGACGGGGAACCTCCATTCAGGAGCGATCAACGAGGCGGGAATCGCAGCGTGATGAAAGGTCTCGAGGGCGTCGTCTATCGGCAATTCTCCGAGTATCTGTAGATCCTCGTCAGCGAAGGCAAGGATATCCATGTCCATCGTCCGGGGGGAGTTGAGATCTTCCGATCGTCTGCGGCCGAGCAGATTCTCGATGGAACGCAGCCCGTCTCTGAACTGTTCGAAGGGAGGCGGGTTTTCGATGATCAGTGCCTGGTTGAGGTAATCGGCAGTCTCCGGTGCGCCGACGGGGTGACTCTGATAGACCGGTGATTTGGCGAGGACGGTGAATCTCTCTGCAAGTAGCTGAAGACCAGTCTGGAGATTTCTCTGGGCATCGATATTCGAACCGATCAGTAGCAGTGAGAAGCGGGCATCGGGTGTCATCAGGAACGAGTCCGGAAGATCTCGATACCGACGCTCCGAGAGAATCTGAGGGCCCCTGGTTTCTCGACCTTGACGCTGGTAGCGACTATGGCTGCATCTTCAAGGACAAGCGCCGAGATCTCCTCGACGAGCCGTTCCAGTAACATGCAGCGGGAATCCTCGACGTGTTCGATGATGTTCTTGGTCAAGGATCGATAATCAACCGCTTGCTCGATGTCATCGCTTCTGGCGGCTGCAGTGATATCGGTCCAGAGAGTGATATTGACCACCACATCTTGACACCGATCTCGCTCGCGGTCATAGATTCCGATGATGGTCCTGACCACCAGGTCCTCGATCTGAATCCGGTCGCAGTGAGATAGATCGGGAGTCTCTCTCACGACAAGATCCTTCCACCATCGATCGGGAACACATGACCTGTCGTATGGTCCGCTTCTCCGATCAGGAAGACCAGTGCATCGAGCAGTTTATTTACCGAGGGGTTTCCCCCGAGAAGTGAATCCTCGAGCGGTTCTCCCGCTTGTTGCTGAGCCATACCCTCCGGCGGAAGAATGGCGCCTGGAGAGATGGCATTGACGGTAATCTCCGGTGCCAGTTCAACCGCGAGCAAGCGAGTGAGATGGAGCAGCCCCGCCTTGGCGAGTCCATAGGTGAAGTACTGCGGATCGGCGATCTGAGCGCGCCAGTCGAGCATCTGGATCACCCGGCCCGATTCTCCGGGTGGCAGCTGGCGGGCGAACTCTCTGGCGAGAAGGAGCGGGGAGATGACGTGAATCCGGTGATCCTTCTCCAGTTCGTCGGAATCGAGTTGTGCCAGTCGCATCGGGATGAAGCGAGAAGCGTTGTTGACCAGAACTTGTAGGGGTCCCAGTTGGC
>Ga0310122_10001112_pt1 | contig 17199 bp, 9 predicted proteins | sample CB6_Bottom_1051__FD_203503 | JGI IMG/M metagenome (GOLD analysis project Ga0310122, IMG submission 203503) | Marine microbial communities from Western Arctic Ocean, Canada - CB6_Bottom_1051 | ecosystem: Environmental > Aquatic > Marine > Oceanic | place: Canada: Western Arctic Ocean | collected...
GCCGACCCACGCCGTAGACGTGAGTCTCGATGGCGAGGTCCGTCCGCACTTCTTCCGCGAGCGCTTCAATCTGCTCGACGATCGGGACATTTTCTCTCGGACCCTGCCCGAACTGAGGCGCAAGAAGAGGGAGACCGCCATCCTCAACATCGACAGCACCGAGACCCTCAACGTCAAGGGCGAGATCATCCTCGACCGCAAGAAGAACCCCCTCTATACCTACCTCTTGCGACGGGGGATCAGCCGCGTGGGCTCCAACCCGGGGGCCGCCGCCAACATTCTCGACGGCGATCCCACCACCTACTGGGAGCCCGACCCGAACGACCCGTTCGACGACTGGTGGATCGAGCTGGATCTGGGCCTCGTGGTACCCGTCGACTCGCTGGTGCTGCATTTCGTCGAGGCCGACCTCGGCGACCCCTTCCTGCAATTCCGCGTCCTGGCGGCGCCCGACCAGGAGGCGGTCCAGGAGAAAGCCAACAAGATCACCTTTGAGACCGTGGCCGGCACCAGGGCCCCCAACCGCGACCAGCGCACCTTCGGCTTTCCCCTCGATCAGGAGTTTTCCGATCCCAATTGGACGGGCAAGATGGTCCAGACCATCCGCATCATCGTAACCGAGACTCGTGGGGGCCGCGGCGCCCTGATCGACGAGGCCGCATGGCAGGATCTGCCGGTGGCGGACCGGGGTGACATCGTCTACTTCATCAGGGACCTTCGGGGGGTCGAAGAGCCGGTGTCGCGAGAAGACTTCGAGAGCCTGTCTCCCGAAAGGCAGGGCCGCACGGACTACTACCTGCGCGAGCGACCCCGCCTGGCCGATGTCGAGGTGTGGGGCTTCGGTGACAATGTCAGCCCGGGCATAGTGCAGGGCGGCGGCAGCATCCTCCTGACCGGGACGGGCTTTGTCCCGGGTCCGGCCTTCGACGGAGATTACAATACCACCTTCCTGCACCTGGTTTTTTCGCCTACCATCAACCGAGGCATAGTGACCGTGGACATGGGCGCCACTTTCTGGCTCGATGCCATGCGCGTTTCCTCGGCCCTTCCCCGGCGGCTCATCGACGGCTACATCATTCGCAGCTCGGACGGCTCCAGGGACACCAGCGGCCAGCTGAAGTGGCGGCGCCTGAGTCCTCGGGAGCGCGAAGACAACAGCGTCGAACGGTACGAGCACCTGCTCGACTCGTTCTCCAGCCCCCCCAGGCTGCGCTTTCTGGAAATGAGCATCGTCTCGGCCAACCCCAAACGGCGCGGCGGCTACAACACAGGCCCTAACATCGCCGAGTACCAGCTCTTCACCACCGCCTATCCCGCCAAGGTGAGGATGACCTCGGATCTCATCGAACTGTCGACCGCCCGCAACCTGGGCCGCATCACCTGGGAGGGAGATACACCGCCGAACACAACCCTCGAGGTCCGCACCCGCACCGGCGACCTGCTGGGCAAGGTCATCCGACACTTCGACAAGTCGGGGACGGAGATCACCCCTAATGCCTGGAAGAGCCTCCTGGGAAGCTACAGGGGCCCGGTCGACACTTCTTTTGTGCCAACCAGCGGTTGGAGCCCGTGGAGCCGCGCCTACCAGGAGCCCGGGGTTCGGGTGACCTCACCGGGACAACGCAAATACGCGCAGATCCAGGTCGAGATGACGACCTCCGATCGCCTCGCCGCCGCTTCGATCCGCGCCATCGAGATCGAGCTCCTCGACCCGGTGGCCGAGCGCATTTTCGCCGAGCTGTGGCCGCCCACCGTGACGACAGCGGGCAGGATCGACACCTTCGACGTCTTTGTCCAGCCAAACTTCATCTCGGCGCCCTTTTCTTCGCGCAGCCTCGGCTTCGACGAAATACTGCTCACCATGCCAACCTCCAAGAATCCGGAACTCCTCGAGGTGGGCCTCGACGCTGGCGACGACCAGCCGGAGCAGGTCTTCCGACCCTCTGGTGACGCCGACATCTTCGTCGATTCGGATAGCACCCAGCTCCAGCTGCTGAGATCCGGCTCCGACTCCGTTTGGGTGCGTCTGCCCGCGGCTCTCAATGTCCTGGCTGACGCGGATCGCGTGTACAACCGGATCACCTTGGAAGGCGAGCAGGTACCCGTCACTTCGGGCGGCCTGCCGCTCCTCTCCGCGGCGTATGGTACGTTGCCAGAGGAGGAGAGAGGGAATATCCGCTACTTCCGCCTCACGACCGATGCTCAGGGACAGGAGACCCTCTCCGCTGTCGACCAGGCCACCTATCGCGGCCTGGAGGAGGAGGAGCAGGGCTCCATACGCTACTTCCGCATCCTGCGGGGAGACGGCGCCCAGTTCCCCTTTGACGTCGCTGGCGACTCTCTGGACGCCGTAGCCTACGCCCGTCTGAAGCTCGACCAGAGGGGATTGGTGGTCGGTCCGGGGCGCCTCGTCCGACTGCGCTTCAGGGCCCCGGTCTTCCTCAACGGCACTACCGTCCTGTTGGCGGTGCGCAATGCCGAGGGGGGGGCCGATCCGGACGCCCCCTGGCAGGACGTCGAGGCCGGCGACGCCACATCTCGGATCGGCAGCAATACCCTGTCCATCAACGTGCCCATCTCCTCCAAAACCATCGACGAATTCGGCATCTTTCCCAACCCGTTCACGCCGAACGCCGATGGCTTCAACGACGCCACCGAGATCCGTTTCACCGTCTTTAGAATCACCTCCAGCCGCGAGGTCAGAGTGCGCATCTACACCCTCGCCGGCCGCCCCGTCTGGGAGAGCAGCCGGATGATTGAGAGCGGCCAGGTTGGCGTTCGCTGGACTGGAGAGGACGAAAGCGGCAATCGGGTCCCTCCCGGCCTCTACATCTGCCAGGTAGATCTCGATGTCGATGTCGAAGGCGACTCGGCGACCCGGTCCCGGGTTGTCGCCGTGGTCTACTGATGCCCAGGTGCGCGAGATCGGGTAGCGGGCAGCTTGACAAGCGCCCGCTATTGACGTAAGTAATTGTCTTTTCTCAAAGGACGTGAGAGGAATTGACCGACGCCGACAAAGGCGCCAGGCGGCGCCCCGTTCGATCCCAGCGGCTGGGACTTCCAGTGAGATTGCGTTGGGAGGAGCCATTCCCCCGGAGTCGCACCCTCCAAGAGTCCTTCGACGGCGACTCTCGGGGGTTGCGGGGACCGACTATCCAGAGGAGGAAACGCGTGACGCGGACAAGATCAGTTTGGCCGGTGATGATCCTCGCCTATCTATCTGTGGTCCTCTCTCCTGCCCTGGCCCAGGACTACGGCTCGCGCCTGGGCTCGGTCAAGTCGGGAGGCGGGGTCTCTTTTGAACCTCGAGGTGCGGGGGTGCTGTTCGGCGCCCTGGACCCGGCCCTGAAGAAGTGGTACGTGCCTCAGGAGCTATTTAACGAGTTTCGCTGGCAGCAGTGGGAGTACAACAACTACGCCCGCGACAGCTACCAGCGCTACGTCAGCATCAACCAACAAGGTGATTACTACTACGATCTCTACGGCAATTACCTCACCCGGGGCTGGCTGATCTTCGACAATTCCCAATCTCAGCCCAAGCAGTTCGGCTCCTCGGTGCTGAAAACGGGTCAGTTCCAAAGCTGGTTCAGCGGGCTAATGATCTCGGCCGATTCCAAGGGCCAGCACCACTACGCCCTGACCATCAGCAACGAAATCCGCAGCACCCTCACGCCCATGACCTTCTCCAAACCCCGCTGGGACGGGTTCCAGTTCGACTACGCAGCCGACAAGTACCAGGGCTCGCTGATCTTCTCCCGCATCAGCAGGCCAGGTGGCAATTCTACCCTGGGCCAGGCAAGTCTGGTCACCAACGCCACGTCCATGTTCGGCGGTCGCGCCACCGCGCAGGTGGGCGATTTCGCCACCGTGGGCATTACCGCCGTCAACGCCCACCAGTCCAACACCCTCATCGACGGATTCACCGGGAATCCCGTCACCGGCGAGCTGACCATGGACCAGAATCAGACCGTTTCCGTCATCGAAATCGTCTTGCGGGACGACTCGCCGCAAGACGGCGTCGGCGGCGCAGCCTTCTTCCCATCAGGCTCAGACATCATCATCACCTACATCGACGGCACCGTGGACCGGGGGAAGGAGATCCGCTTCGAGCCCATCATCGAAGGCGGCTTTGTCCAGCAGGGCTTCCTCTCGGCCGACGGCACCGAGGAGATCCGCCTGCGCTACGACTTCGACAGCCCGGCCTTCGTCAACCGGTCCAGCGGCGCCAAGGAAGAAATTGAGAAGATCGAGTTCAGCCTGATCCTGGGCAACGACTACCAGGTGTGGGCGACCTCGGACAGGCAACTCAATCGCTCGGGGGGATCGGTCCTGCTCCTGGTGACGCAGGCCCATGGCAACGTCCAGGACAACACCAACCTGCAGATCGTCAGGTTCGAGTACGGCCTCCCGACCGCCACCCAGATCTGGGGCACCACCCTGGAGATGCAGAACGTCCTGGGTTTCAAACTCTACGGAGAGTACGACCTGAGCTATTCGTACACCAAGTACCCCAACGTCGTCAAGAGCAGACACAACACCTCTTCCGGCATCGGGGGCGACCGCTCCGCGGGTGCGTGGATGCTCAACCTGTCGCGCCTCTTCTCTCCCTGGTTCTTCTTCGCCGAGGGCTACAGCATGGATCCGCGCTACAACACCCGCTCGTTCACCACCGAGGGCGACGGGTTCATCGACTACGAAGACGAGCGCATCCACGTGGTGGAGCTGGTCGAGGACAACGACGACCAGGACCGATACCCAGACACCATCCGCAAAGATTGGCAGGCCGGAGATCCCACCGTTTTCCCCGGCTGGGACGAGAACAACGACTTCATCTCCGACTTCAACCAGAACGACAACCGCGTGCTCAGCAATATCGTCCCCGACTACGAGGAGCCCTTCCTGCGCCACAACGTCGACCGCCCCGAGTTCCTCTTTGGCATCGACATGAACAACAATATCTGGGTGGACCGCTTCGAGAACGACGAGGAGCCCGACTATCCCTACAAGAAGGATCACCGCGGCTTCAACATCTACGGCGGCGCCAACGTCACGCCCGAGATCCGCCTGACGGCCGGCATACTGCGCGAGGACCTGATCTCCTCGGACCAGAAGAACCACGCCAACTACCTGATGTTCAGCATTGACGAGGACACGCCTCGCTGGGGCCGCTTCCGCGTCTACGAAATGATCAAGTCCGTGCAGGACGACATCCCGGACGATCTCCTTCAGTGGCTGCCCAACGCCAATATCCGCACCGGCGAGTCCACCAAGGTGGAGGATCCCCTCATTGCCCGCGATACCTGGCTCAACACGCTGTGGTTGGGCCACGACTACAGTTACGGGGGCCTGGTGACCACCAACATTCTCAAGTACGACATGTTCCACCAACGCCTGAACAAGGAGGAGCGCACCCGGGTGGGGCTGCGCAAAAACGATCACTTCTTCGGGCTGATCAACAAGTTCAGCTACCGCTTTGACGTTGGCAGCCTGTGGATCGAGCCGCGCTGGAAGAGCGAATTTCGCAAGCAGAGCCTCGACCTGATCTCAAACGAGAGCCGCACGGAGTTGGCCGAGATCGGCGGCTTTCTCATGGGTTTCCCCATGCTCGTCCACACCTCCCTGCAGGTCGGACTGGAGCTGACCTTCTTCAACGACCTCAAGCTCGACTCCAACGACTTCAACGGCATCGTCGGCGCCGCCCAGTTCACCAATGTCGCCGACTACCTGGGCTATCGGGTCACCACCCAGGTCGGCATGAAAATCGACCGGCGCGACCCCAAAGGGGCAGATCCTCTGACCATCACCCAGTCCTTCATCACCGTGTTCGCCGGGCTGGAATAGCCCGGATTGGTGACCGTCCCTTCAATTCGCTGGCGCGGCCCGCGGACGGCCGTCACCATCGGCCTGCTGGCGCTGGCAGTGCGCGTCTTCTACCTGAGCGAATCGGCCTCGAGCCCGCTTTTCGACGTCCCCGTCGTCGACGCTCTGACCTATGTGGAGGACGCCCGATACCTGAAGGACGTGTCCTGGTTGGGGCGCCCTGCTCCTTTCTGGCAGCCGCCGCTCTACCCCTACCTGCTGGCGTTGATCTTCACCGTCGGCGGGGAGGATCTCTATCCGCCTCGCCTGGTGCAGGCCCTGCTGGGCGCCTGCACCTGCGTGCTCGTCTATCTGATCGGACTCCGGCTGTTCCCCCGCGGGGTCGCCATCGGCGCCGGCCTGGCAGCCGCCTTGTACGGTCCCCTGATATACTTCGACGGCGAGCTGTTGCCGACGACGCTGGCCATCTTCCTCTACCTGCTCCTGCTCGGCTTCCTGGTCGCGGCCCCCCTGTCCAGGCGCTGGCCGTGGATGGTCGCCGGTCTGCTGCTGGGCTTCTCCGCTCTGGCCGTGGCCAATATCCTCCTGTTCCTCCCCGCCCTCATAGGCTGGCAGTGGTGGGTCGGCAACAGCGACCGCAGGTGGACGGCGCAGCAGAGCGCCTTGCTCCTCCTGGGCTGTTCTCTGACCATCGCCCCGGTGACGCTGCGCAACTATCGGGTCGGCGACGATGTCGTGCTGATCTCCCACAACGCCGGCATCAACTTCTACATCGGCAATAATCCCGACTACGACCGCACCGTCTTCATCCGCCCGGGCAAAGACTGGGCCCATCTGGTGGAGATGCCAGAGCGCGAGGCGGGCATCGATCGGCCCTCGCGCAAGTCCCGCTTCTTTTTCGGCCGCTCCTGGGACTATATCTCCGCTGATCCTCTCGGCTACCTCTCCCTGCTGGCCCGCAAGCTGTATCTCTTCTGGCGCGGCGACGAAGTCCTGCGCAACCTCGATCCCTACTTCGCCCGCAACGACTCGGCCCTGCTCTCCGCTCTCTTGTGGAAACGCGGCCTGGCCTTTCCCTTTGGCCTGGTGGCGCCGCTGGCGCTGGTCGGTCTGGCCGTTTTCTGGCGCACCCGGAAGGGTTGCTCCCCCCGGGGGCGCTTGTTCCTCCTCTTTGTGCTGGCTTCCATGGCATCGGTGGTCCTCTTCTTCGTCACTTCGCGCTACCGCCTGCCCGTAACCCCCCTGCTGCTGCTCTTCGCCGCATGCGCTCTGCGCGCACTGCTGGTTTCCCAGCATCGGCGCAAGATCATCCTCGCCCTCCCCCCCCTGCTGCTCTTGAGCAACGCCGGCACCGGCGCCATGGACATGGAGGGAGATGAGCTCCAGCACTACTGGCTGGGTTACGCCTATGAGCAGAAGGGCATGCCCTCCAACGCCGTGCGCGAATACAACGCCGCCCGCGAACGCCGGCCCGACTTCCAGGACGTCCTCCTCAACCTGGCCGCTCTGTACGGGGAACAGCGTCAGCCCGACAAAGCCGCTACGCTGTACCGGCAGTTCCTCGAATTATACCCCCATGAAGCCCCGGTGCGCTATCTGCTGGGCAACGCCTGCCTGCTGGCCCGCCGTTACCCGGAGGCTATAGCCGCATTTGAGGAGATCGCGATTCGGCGGCCGGGCTGGGCCGCCATCCACGGCCGCCTGGGTTACGCCTATCTGATGGCCAATCAGCCCGGGCGCGCCGCCGAGGCCTACCGCCGCACCCTGGAGTTGAAGCCGGATTCGAGCCTGGTGCGCTACCAACTCGCCCAACTCTACGGCGCCGAACAGCATATCGACCGCGCCGTTCAGGAGTACGGTCTGCTGCTGACGCAGCACCCCGACGAGCCCGACTACCCCGTTCGCCTGGCGGATCTGCTCATCGAGGCAGAGGCGCGCGGCAGGCCTACCATGCGCCTGGAACGGACCCCCCGCCTGCGCAGCGCCGAGGAACTCCTGCGCCGGGCCCTCGACCTGGCCGCGGGAGACGCCCATCCATACTGGAGCCTGGGCATGCTCCTTGCCCGCCAGGAGCGCTACGAAGAGGCTATCCCGTTGTTTGAGAGGCTGCTCGAGATAGCGACCCTCGACTACCAGGCCCATCTCTTTCTGGGTCACCTCTACAAACGCACGGGACGCTTCGAAGAGGCCGACAGCCATTTCGACCAGTACAGCCTGGAAGCCCGCCATCGACGTATGCGGAAGACAGCTGAGAAAGAGGTCGAAAAGCAGCTTCAGGAGGTCTTCGGAAGCGGCAGCGGCTTGCCGGCCCGGCACTGACTGCCAGACGGCGACACTCCGTCTGTTCTGGATCAGTACACGACGGCCACTGCGCGGCTCTGCTCTTCCTGCTGGGAATCTCCCTCCACGACGATGCGGACGATGTACATACCCGGGGGGACGATCTTCCCTTCCTCGTCGCGGCCGTCCCAGGATTTGTCTTCGTAACGCCCGGTTTGCTCGGGACCGTCGTGAAGGGTCCGGACCCGGCGCCCGGCCAGATCGTAGACGGCGATCTCGATCGGACGGGCCACGCTCAGGGCGAGGACGTTGTACTCTACCGCAAGCACGTCGTTGATCTGGTCGCCGTTGGGGGTAAACGGATTGGGGGCCAGCGAGACCGCGTCCAGCAGGCGCCCCTTGAGCACCGACCAGCTCAAGACTGTGGTGCCCGAAAAAGCCGCGACGTCCCCGTCGTCGAGAGAGGCCGCATTGCCCGAGACAATGGGCTGGGCGGCCCCGGGTTCGTCAGAGAGCTCGACCGCCGCGTTGAAGCTGGTGCTGAAACTCAGCACCGCGGTGCGAAAGCGCAGGCGCAGGAGACTGCCGTCCTCTTCGACGAGGGGGAAGCCCACCACGAAGCGATCGTCTTCGACCGAGATGATGCGGAAGCCGTCGACATCGGAGGTATCCGCTATGCTGAGGAATTCGTGGGCGGCCACTACCTGGCCGCTGGCGTCGGTGATCTCCACGGCTTCGATGTCCTGCACCCGTATGGCCGTGCTGATCCGGATGGTGTCGAACCCGAGCAACCCCGGCGTATCCATGACGGCTCTTACCGCAAAGGTGAAGGAAGTGGCCCGCGAGACCTCTACCTCGCGCGGAAAGATCTCGCCTACCAGTTCGTCGGCAAGGGGCGGCGTCAGCAATTCGAAGCTGAGAGATCTCAGGACCCTGGCCGCCTCCAGATCGTCGCTCTTGAACAGCGCCTGAAATTGCAGATACCGCCGCGGCGAGGGGGAGGTGATGGGCAGCCCGGGACCGTTGGCGGCTGCGGCCGAAAAGGGGGTGCTGTACGGGCTCCAGTTGACCAGGTCGTCTTTTACCGAACCGGCCTCCCACTGACGGCCCAGATCGTCAACCTGCGCGTGCCCTCCGAACAGATTCCGGTACTCGGCCAGGACCATCTCCTGCGTCGGGTCCTCCAGGGAGAACGGGATCTCCTCGGCATCGCGTTTGCCCTGCAGTTTGCGGGTGAAGACGAACGGCGTGGTGTCGGTGCCCGTGCGGGTGCGGATCTGCAGGCTGGAAAAGTTGGGATCTCCCAGGATCTCCTCGCTCCAGCGCAGCGTGCCCCATACAGCCGGCAGGCCGGCGTCGAATATGTCCGAAATGTACCGAGCCTGAGACAGCAGTCCCCGGCCGAATACCTCCAGCTCGTCGATCTCGAAGTTGATGGGCGAGGTGGCGCGCAGCCGGATGGACTGCACGTAACGCGGCGGATCCAGGGGAACATCGACCACCGCCTCCTTGTTGTCGGACTCGGCGATGAGCGGCTCCCAGATGGGGGTGCCTTCCCGAGTCAGGTTGAGGCCGTCGTTGGTGAACATCTCGAAAGACCGGAGAAAGTCGTTCTGAAAAGGCGTCGACTCGGATGGCACCTGGGTGTTGCGCGGGTAGAAGCGAATGCGGTCGACGCCAAAGCGGGCGCCCAGATCGAGGATGACGAGAATGCCCAGAGAGTTGAAGTTCTTGCGCTCAAAGGCCAGCAGCTCGCCTCCGTCTTTGTCGTTGATGAGTTCCTCCAGGGCCTGGGCAAGGTCCAGGGGCTTGAAGGTGCCGCTGAAGTCGAAGACGTTGGGCGAGTAGATCTTACCGCCCCGGTCCAGGGTACCGGTGGCGATATTCTCCCCTTCGTCGATGCGCCGGGGAAGGATGCTGAGGGGAAAATCCTCCCGCGCAAATTCGATCAGGTCTCCGGGTGAATTGCCGACCAGCAGGTTGTCCGGATCCAGCGGCGAGCGGTGCTGGGCGTCGATACGCGCTACCGGCGCTGACCCCTCCCCCAGCCAGTCCAGTTCTCCCCCTTCTCCGATCGTCACCGTATCCACGGCTGGACTCCACCGCGGAGCTGCGAGGATGAGGGCCACAGCAAGGACCAATAGTGACACGGCAGACAGGTTGGGTTTCATCGCAGTACCCCGGTTGGCCGGACATGTGTTCCACGGCGGCTAAAGCTATCATAAAAAAAAAACTGGACACGCTAATGTCAATCTCTTTATTTTCTGGACTCGTCATCGCTCGGTATGTTCGTCCGGTTTGTCGCGTCGGCCACCGCCCGCGTTTCGGCGCCGAAAGCCGGAGCCCACTCCATAACGGGAGGACAGGTTCCCATGCGATGTGCTCTCGCTCTCTGTTTCTGCACTCTCCTGATCGCCGCCTCGCAGGCAGCGGGTCGGGGTGAATACCACCTCGGCGGCGCAGATGGCACCCCCTGGCAGGACGCCCTGTCGACAGAGGCGGCGGGGGCTTACCTCGTCTTCGACAGCAGCGGTCAACAGTCGCGCCGCGTCCCCGTCGGCGTCACGCCGCACGGAGCCGGCGTCGAATCCCTCATCGACTATTCCGGTAGCTCCATCCAGCCCCGCTTCATCGATCCGTCGGTCAACATGGCTCTGTCCGACCCCGATGCAGCGAAAACGAAGATACCCCTGTTGTACACCGGAGGACAGGGCAGTACCAGTGACGGCTGTGGTGCGACCGGCCAGCACGTGGCCATAGTCAGGAAAATGTTCGACGGCGACGTCACCACCGCCCATTTCCGCCGCTTCACCCCTGGGCAATCCGTGTTTACTGCTGGCGGGCAGGTGATTGCGGGCGTCACGGGGACGGGACAAGGCTGGCGGAGCGCGTCAATCCTCGATTTTGGCGGAGCGGTGCCGGTCAATCGCATCCGCTTCTTTCCCAGGTTGGGCCGAGAGGACGACGCCCTACTGATAGAGGAATTGAGCCAACCGATCCCCCCGATCGAGGAGTTCGGCGAGGACAGCTTCGTCGACAATTTTCTGGCGTGGTACGAGATACGCACGGCGGACAATTCGGTCCGGATCGCCGATGGGCCGTGCGACCGGGTCAGCGGCCGTAACTGGGTGGGGACGGCCGACCCTCGGTTGAAGGTGTTCAGAGACACCCGGGAAAACCTGGACCCGGTCGTCGACCTGCGCTTCCCGACCCAGTCCATCCGCTGGATCACCATCCGCCCCTTTCCGCTGCGCAACTGGGAGATTGCCGAATTCGAGGTTTACGGCGAGGGATTTGTCGAAGAGACCGTCTTCGTCACCCAAATCCTCGACTTCGACCGGACCATCAACTGGGGAAAGATCCGCTGGAGCGGCCAGATGCCCGAGGGCACGCGCGTGGAGATCCGCACCCGCACCGGCGCCACGCCCGACCCCAGCCTATACTTTGCGGAAAACATCAACGGCGATATCCGCCAGATCACCCTGGAACAGTTCCAAAAAATCGATCCCACCGGGCGCATGCCCACCGTCTACGATGCCGACAACTGGAGCTTCTGGTCACCGCCCTACGAATTCGCCGCCGGCCTGCGCGACCAGTCCCTTGACGCCGAGGCCTGGGAGGACGGGACCCCCCTGCTGTCTCCCGGCCCCAGCCGCTATATCCAGATCGCCATTCGCCTCTTCGGCAATTTCGCCACCGCGCCCCGCCTGGATCAGCTCTCCCTGCAGTTCGGCGAAGCGCCCAGCGCCCAGGAGGTCCTGGGTGAAATATGGCCCATCCAGGTCGAGTCGTTCCGGCCCACCACCTTCACCTACGTGGTCAAGCCCCGCTTCGACCAGAGCGACACCGGCTTCGACCGGCTCGAAGTCCTCACCCACGTTCGCGCCGACTCCGTCGACTCGGTCCTGATCGACGGCCGCGAGGTCGACCTCGACCTGTTTGGGCCCGAAGTGCAGGACGACCGCGTCGTCTTCGCCTTTCCTCGACTGCAGGGGGAAGACGACAGCTTCAAACAGCTGGAGGTGAGCTTCCAGGTGCCGGTGCTCCGCTTCGGTACGAAGTTTTCCGGCTGGGTCTTCGACAGCGAAGACCCGGACCAGATCAAGCAGCAGATCCAGCCGGGCAACGCCACATTCCGGTTCGCCGGGGACGTTCTGGCCGTGAACACGCCCGTGGGCGGCGATCTCCTCGTCGACGTGGTGGTCTCTCCCAATCCCTTCACCCCCAACGGCGACGGCGTCAACGATGCACTGTCTTTCTCCTACCAGCTCCGCGAGGTGACGGCCGCGCGGCCGATCTCCCTCGTCATCTACGACCTGGCGGGAGCAGCGGTGGCCGAATTCCCCACCGTGGACGCCCGCAGCGGCGAATTCACCCAGCGCTGGGATGGGAGCGACGCCGCGGGACGGCTGGTACCGCCCGGGATGTACCTCTATCGACTGCGCCTCGACGCCTCACTGGAGGACATCCGAACCGGGGTGCTGTCTGTAATTTACTGAGGGGGAATCGGGTGTTCCAGCTTGCGTTTTCAATGCCGCCTGGCCCAGGATGTCGGAATATGGTTGACAAACGCATGTCGATGCTTTATACCTTAGCGGCTGGATTCGCTGTGGACTCGGCTGGAACCTGGGTGTGGAAACGCCTGACAGGGAAAGGAGGAGAACCAAAAAAACCAGGCCAGCCTATTGTTTTCATTGCCGTTAGCGGCATTTGCACTTCTGCTCATTGACGCTTTCTCAATAGGAAGGACACAAATGAAAAATCTGACCAAACTCGGCCTCGCCACGGTGTTGGTCCTGGGCGTTGCCGGGATGGCCGGGGCGCACTCTCCGGCGGGAGAACTCTACTTCGCCGCGCAGTTTCCCGATAGCATCGTACCCACGATGGACGGCGACCTCTCCGACTGGGACATCGTGCCCATCGACCCCTATACCATTCTCAACGATCGCCTCTACTCCCCGGTGGCCGACATTCAGCCGGTCGGACGAGGCGAGATCGACGTCAGCGATATCAACATCCGCCACCTCTTGGGCTGGAACGAAAACTACAACAAGCTCTATTTCATGAGCGAGGTCTACGACAATGTCCACAACGCCGACCGCGAGAACCCCTCGGCGTTCTGGCAGGACGACGCCTGGGAGGTCGAGGTGAATGTCGATCACACGCCCACCGAGGAACACAACATGTCGGGCGAGCCAGTCAACAATTTCAGCTACAAGTGGGCCGTACCGCCGGTCGAGGGTTCCTACCAGTATTACCGCCCGCAGGCGAGCCTCACCTGGCTGCTGGACGGCACCGAGTGGGTGGACTTTGGCTGGGACTTCACAGGTGAAAAGTTCGGCGAGAGCACCTACTACTACGAACTGGCTATCACTCCCATCCTCTCCATGCCCAATGACGACGCTTCTGCCCTGGATGGTCTCGTGGTCTTTGATCTGGAAGAAAACGAGATCATACATGCCTCGGTAACGGTCGGCGACTTCGACGAGGCCTGCACCGAGTGCGCGCTGGAGAGCTATCAGGGTTTCTGGACCATGTCGCCGGAGAATTGCTGCACCGGCACCAACGACGTAGTGTTGGCCGAAATGGAGCCGTCTATGGCGGCGCTGGCTGAGACTGCTGTCGAAGCTTCGAGCTGGGGCCAGATCAAGGCTGGCTTTTACGAGTAGACGGCGCTCGACGAGTTAGACTGCGCTCGCAAGCGTCTTGTCCGCCATCGGCGATTGCATTTTTTTCGGAACAGCTGATCTACATGGGAGGCGTTGACGCGAGACAGCAAACAGGAAGACCTTGTCCGGGGCAGAATTCTCGACGCCGTGAATGAACAGCTCGGTCGCCTCTTCTTCCGGTTTGCTGTCTGCCACCTCTGTTGCCTTTGCGCCTGCTCGATACCCGAGGTCGATCGACCGCCACCTCCCGCGCCCCCGGCCGCCGGGCTGTTCGTGGATGTAGCCGTCGATGTCGGCCTCACTCGAGTACATACCGGCGGGGGACCCGACAAGGGCTACATCGTTGAGGCCAAGGGGGGCGGCGTCGCCGCGCTGGATTTCGACGACGACGGCGACATCGACATCTACTGGGTGAATGGCGCGACCCTGGAGGCTCCACACAGGGGCGGCGGCAACGCCCTGTATCGAAATGATGGAGATCGCTTCACCGACGTGGCCGAGGCACAGGGGACGCTTGGCAGGGGATGGGGGATGGGAGCAATCAGCGCCGACTACGACAACGACGGGGACGCCGATCTGTATGTGACCAATCTGCAGGCGAACATCCTCTACAGGAACGACGGAGGTGGTCGGGGATTCACCGACGTCACGCCCAGTGCTGGCGTGGCCTTGCCCAGGTGGAGTACGGGAGCCGCCTTCGCCGACAGCGATCTCGACGGCGATCTGGATCTGTATGTGGCCAGTTACGCCGTCCTCGATACGACGACCATCGCCCCGCTGGGCACTCAGTGGAAGGGGGTTCCCGCGTTCGTGGGCCCTCTCGGCTTGCGGGCTGCTCCCGACGCCTTCTTCCGCAACGAAGGGGACGGCAGCTTTTCGGAGAGCACCGCTGAGGCCGGTGTCGGCCACGTGGATCCCGGCTACGGCTTTACCGTGATTTTTGCCGATTGCGACGCCGATGGCGATCCCGATCTGTACGTGGCGAACGACTCGAGTCCGAACTTCCTGTTCCGCAACGAAGGCGGGGGTCGCTTCAGCGATCACTCTCTGCGCGCCAATGCGGCTTTTGGCGAGGGGGGCATTTCCCAGGCCAGCATGGGCGTCGCCTGGGGCGACTACGACGGCGACGGCTTAGCCGACATTTTCGTCACGAACTTCGAGGATGATTACAACACGCTGTACCGCAACGATGGCGAAGGCCAGTTCATCGACATGAGCTTTTACGCCGGACTGGCCAGTCCCAGTCTGAACTACGTCGGCTTCGGAACCAACTTTGCGGACTTCGACAACGACTCGGATCTCGACCTCTTTGTCGCCAATGGTCACGTATACCCGGCCATCGTCGACGGCGGCACTGGCGCCTCGTACGCCGAAACCGACCACCTGTTCGAAAACCTGGGCGATGGACGCTTTGCTCTGCATCCCGAGGCAGGCGAATTCTTCGCCACAGCGCGGGTCAGTCGCGGCTCCTGTGCAGCTGATTTCGACAACGACGGCGACATCGACATCTTCGTTTCCAATCTCAACGACCGACCCGTGTTGCTCAGAAACGAGGTCGGCAACCGGCTGAACTGGGTGGGCTACCAGCTCCGTGGCACGGTAAGCAACAGAGACGCCATCGGCGCACATGTACAGCTCTTTGCCGGCGGGCGCCGGCAGGTCCGAGACGTTCTGTGTGGCAGTAGCTTCCTGAGCAGCGAGCATCGCCGCGTTCACTTCGGCCTGGGTTCGGCGGTAGCAGTCGATTCGCTTCTGGTGCGCTGGCCTGCCGGCACGGTGCAGCGACTTTACAATCTTGCGGTCAACCAGTACGCAGCGATCGAGGAGCCCCGTTAGCGCGACACGAGCGTGGGATCTGTGTCGAGCGCTGCCGGCGATTCGCCCAGACCTCCAGGCGATCTTCGTTGCCAACTCTTGTCACTCTCACTCGAAATGCCAGAGGTAGGTCAATGCGGCTGATCGCATCCTTGAGCATCTGGATTCTGTACCTGATCCCACTTCTCCATCCCCGCCTCGCCCCCGCCCAACCTTCTTCCGTCTGGAGCTGACATCGCCATTCAGAACCACACGATCGACGGTGGCCAGAGCCAACGTTACTACGCCCGGCGCTACATGGTCACCTCCTTCGTCGTGCGCGCCGGCCTGCCCCACCGCGACGACTTCACTGCCCCGCCGCTTGTCCGGGCATTGGTGGCGGAGGCGCGCGGCGACCGGCGCGCTGCCGTCGAGGAGGAACGGCGGCTGTTGCGCCCCGCGCTCTGACGCGCGATCGCGAAAACCAAGGGGAGACTCAGCTGAGTCTCCCCTTGTGAAGTATCATGTGCCAGGGGTGTCCGGGACCACGGCCTCTTCTGCGGAAATCCTCAGGACTGAAGTCGGGGCCGTCATCTGATCCTCCTTGAGGCCTCGTGGGGTTCCGTGGCGTCCAGGAGGGCCCGGAACTGCCTCAGTTCCTCTACCGGCTCCTGGAGGCCCACGAGGTGTCTGAGACGGGGTTCGGTGAGCCTGGCGACCCTCTCGTCCTCGTCCGACAGGTTCAGGGCCTCTTCACGGACCTCCTCATTCAACCCGAGGAGACGCAGGTAAGCCGAAATCGTTGTGCGGGGGATGCCGGAGAGCCGCGACAACTCGCCCTGGGAGTCGGCCTGCCCGGAATCCAGCAACTCCTTGTAGTGGAGGGCCCGCTTGATGGCGTTGGGATGCTTCTCTAACTTCAGACGGGGCGGATTCTTCCGTTTGGTCCCGATCTGGATGTAGGGAGTATTGACCCTATGTCCTTGATAAATATGGAACTTATCCCAGACAACCCCAGAGTTAGTTGAATCCAACGTCCGGGCTACCACACACAAGCCGGACTGTCTCAGGCACTTGCGTAGAATTGCCGCGTGGGTGCCTGTCGTCGTTCTGGATGTCATTGGACCGATTTTGGCCCGGCTGGTCTTTGTGCCGGCGTGGACTGTGTCCGATGGGCTTCAATCGCCGCCCGCAGATCGGACGGGTCGAAAAGGGTCCGACCGCCGATCTTGACAACCGCCAGTTGGCCTCGCGAAACCATGTTCCGCAGCGTCCGCTCACAGACGCTCAGACTCCACGCCGCCTCGTTATAGCTCAGCAGGAGCTTTGGGACTTGGCGGTCGCGGGGGGGCAGCTCGGTGCCGCGATGGTTCCGGGAGTCCATCAGCCGGTCAACCCCTTCAGGGGGCCTCCTCGTCACTCTCGGCGTCATTCTCGGCGTTGATTTCCCTAATGAGATCCATCGTCGCTTGTAAGCCCGGGTCTCCGTCCGATATGCTGCCGGAGTGTCGGACTTCGCTTTTCTGGACGAATATCCCGAAGTGCTTTCCGAGCAGCTCGAGTGCCTTCAAGCGGTATCCCACGTGGACTTTGGTGTCGTGCGCAATGCCGCCGATGTTTGCTCGGCGGTGTGGCG
>Ga0310122_10001113_pt1 | contig 17198 bp, 11 predicted proteins | sample CB6_Bottom_1051__FD_203503 | JGI IMG/M metagenome (GOLD analysis project Ga0310122, IMG submission 203503) | Marine microbial communities from Western Arctic Ocean, Canada - CB6_Bottom_1051 | ecosystem: Environmental > Aquatic > Marine > Oceanic | place: Canada: Western Arctic Ocean | collected...
GTCGCGGTGGATTGATGATCTACCACTGGGCCATCCGGCACCCCGGGCAGGTCTCGTGCATCTACGGAGACGCCCCGACGATGGGCATCCGGCCCTACGTCAAGGGCCGCAAAGCCGGCTCACCGGAACTCAAGAAACTCCAGGCGTGGATGAAGGCCCACGACCTCTCGCTCGAGAGGGCTCAGGCCTACACCCGCGACGCGATGGACACCGCCCGGGTGCTGGCCAGGGCCAAGGTGCCGCTGATCCACGTCTGTGGCGATGCCGACGAGAGTGTTCCGTTCGAGGAGCACACCGCCGAGTTCGCCCGGCGGTACCGCAAGTGGGGCGGGACGATCAAGCTGATCGTCAAGAAGGGTGGAAAGCATCACCCCCACAGCCTCAAGGACCCAACGCCGATCGTCGATTTCATCCTGGCCGCCCAGTAGTCGACCAGGGCCGCCAGTCGCGAAACCGCTTCACTCCTCCGAAGAATCGGTCGAGAGAAACACCTCGTGGACGTCCAGTTGGCTGGGTCCGCGGAACATCTCCTTGGGCGCCCGGTTCGCGTGGGCTTCGGCAAACGCCGGGCTGCGGGTCCAGTCGACAAAGTTGTCCATCGACTCCCACCACGTCTTCACCTCGTAGGACCCCTGTACGTCCGCATCATCCACGAACGTCCCCTGCTCGTGGTCGAAGCGGACCGGGCGAGGCCGGTGCACCTCGTTGCGAATGAAGCCGGGTGCCTGGTCAACCAGGTGCACCCGGTTGCGGAACCGGTCCTCGAAATCGATTTCGTGACCACTGGCCACGGGAATCCGGTTGGTGACAACGATCATCGGGTCCACTCCCTTAGATGGGTCCGGTCATTCCCCGGCGGCATTCAACCGCACGACTGCGTCGGCCATCGCTCGTCGCGATCGATCCAGGTCGCCCGGTTTCAGATGGCAGAAGTACTCGAGCCAACGTTGGCCGATCGACTCGAAGTGTGCCTTGCGGACCCCACGAGCCGCCTCGAGCGCGGTGGCCAGCTTCGCCGGCGGATCGGGCTGCTTCAATCGACCCACGGCGACGGCAATGGCCCGGTCCAGTGCCTCGAGATAACGGACATCGTCAATCCCGGCACGGTGAGCCTCCCAGGCCAGCGTCGGGATCGGCTGACCGAACTCGTCGGGGTACGACACCTTGTGCACCGGGTTGTCGGGATCGTAGAGACCGTTGCCGGGAAAGTCCTGGTAGGCCCAGGGACTCGAACCCAGGTACCCGCAGCGGGTGTTGTAGAGTCCGGTCAGAGCCCGATAGGACAGCGGAAACGCGGTTGCCGTGACCCAGTAGGAAATCGGACGGAACCCCTTCTTGCGGGCGTACATCACCTCGGCGTTGTCAGGCCCTCCGAAGACGTAGATGTTGTAGACCGGGCGATCGATGAAGTCTCGCGTGGCCAACTGGGCCTTCTTGCTGTTGATCGCCGTGAACATGTGCAACCCGGCGGCACGACGACGCTCGGCCTCCTTGCGGCACCGCTCGATCGCCGCCGGCTCTGTCGGTTCGTCAACCCCGTAATAGAACAGGTCGCTGAACCCCATCTTCTTGGCCGCCGCCACCTGTTTGGCCGCGTTGCCGTCGGGCCAGTGCATCAGGCACGGAGCCCGGGTCATCCCCGCCTGCCGGGCCAGGCCCAGGGTCGAGAACCCCGCATACAACGTGGCGGCATTGAGCCCGTGGCGGACCTGGTCTTTCAACTCGGCCAGGTACCGTGCCTCGCTGACGTGATGAGCCTTCTTCGGATTGGTCGTCTGGTTGCGATGGTAGATCCCGTAATACCCCTCGGCCGCCTTCAGCGTGATCGGCAGCACTTCGAGAACCACCCCGAGTCGCGACTCAACAGTGCCACCGAAAACGATCTCACCACGATAGGCACCCGGCGGCGAGCCGTCGGGCACATGCACGGTCAACCAGAACTGGCGGCTTTCGTGAGCCGGGACCCGGGTCACGCATCCCGCGCCGCCGAATCCGCCCTGTTTGCCCTTGGGCGGCAACGTCGTGCGATCGTCCCGCAACAGGATCTCGGGAGTCAGCATGCGGACTTGGCTGGGCCGGAACAGCGAGTTCATTCGCTCGCGGACATGAACGACCCGTACGTCGATGACGTCGGATTCGAGCACCACTCCTCCCGGACCCTCCAGCCGTGACAGACGTGGCAGAGAGACGGTCAATTCGGGGATCTCCCGGATGGCTCGGATCGCGAACGTCCCGTTGATGTACTGGTTGGCCGCACCCCACATCCTCAGCCCCTCAAACGGCGTTTTCTGTTTTGGATCGGGCACCCAGTCGTAGAGGGTCCCTGCAAACCCGATGACAGGGCCGGCGACGAAGCCCGTTGCGGCGGCTCGGTCGGCCAGGTGCGAATCGTCACGGTAGGCCCGCGGTGCCCTCAGGCGGGGCTTGCTGATGGGCTCGGGCAACTTCTCGCGGGTCGGAACCAGTTGAGCATCGGTGGTAAACACCACGGCATCGAACATGCCCTTGTCGACGTCGAGATCGACGTGATGTGTGCCGGCGGTCACCGAGATCTTGCCCGAGTGTCGCCAGACATATCGCCCTCCGCCACTGCCTCCACGACCCCCCGCCAGCGGGCGTTCGTCGACCGAGACGGCCACCGTGCCATAGCCACCGTAATTCCGGACCCAGACGTGGTACTCGGCCTGCCGCGGAAACTTGGCGATCCACGTCAGGCGTCCCGAGTTGCCGGCCGAACACCAGGCGGCATGGCGGCCCAGAGGCCGAGTGCCTCCATAAGTCGCAGACAGCGGATAGAAGCCCCAGGCGGGCATCAACTGGTCGGCCGTCACCCAGAACGTGGCCACCGCGGGCTTCTGACCCGCCTCCGCTCCCGGTACCAACACGCCGGCAACCAGCCAGATCCCGACGAGAATCGCCGGCCGCAGGTCCTTTCCGAAAACCACCATCTTCACATTCCTGAAGCCATTGAGATGACCGCCGGGGTGCAACCCGGGGGACCGATGACGGCACTGAGACCGGGAATCGAACCTTCGCCGGATTCTTCGAGAATTGCAACCGCCCGACGTTGCGACCGGCTGAGAGATCTCGACTTGCCAGGATCCAGGGAGCCCGGGGTGCTGGCCGCAGCATCGGGCGCGGATCCCAAAGACAGACCTGTTGCGGTTTCGTCTCCGTGCTGGCACTCTTCAGTCGAAGTCGATCAGCGAACCACTCATCGCACGATCGTCCTGCTGTGATTGAGTTGAACCGGGAGAGTTCATGAGGCCTCTTGAGATTCTGCGATGGACCGGTGTGCTGACGGTTTTCGTCGCACTGACGTGTACGGCCGAAGATACGGAAGCCTCGGACAAGCGGTTCACACTGATCGCTGGAGGCTCGACGCTGCCTCGTGTCGTGACCGGCCCGCGGCCGCTCGAGCGAGATGCTGCCAGGGACCTCTGCGATTATCTCTCTCGAATCAGTGGCCGCAGCATCTCGGTTTCGGCCCGGGCGGAAAACGCCACGATCGTGATCCACGTCGGCCGAGACCAGTTTGTCGAGAAGCATGTCCCGAGGATCGAGAGGTTCCGGGCCGATGGCTACGTGATTCAGTGCATCGAGCAGGGCCAGAGCGTGCACCTGGTCCTCGCCGGCAAGGCAGACCGCGCCGCGCAATGGGCCGTCGAGAAGTTCCTGGCCGATCACTGCGGCGTCCGCTGGCTGTTTCCCGGCTCGGTCCACGGCGAAGTGGTGCCCCGCCGGACAACCATCACGTTGGATCGTCAGCTCTCTCAGACCATCCAACCCGACTTCGTCAATCGCTCCAACTGCGGGATGTACTATTTCACCCCCCCACGCAAGCTGCTGCGCCTCGGCCCGTACGGTGACGGTCAATACGGCAACCACGCCATTCAGCACATCTTTTCCACGAAGCAGTTCGAGGAACATCCCGAGTGGTTTGCGCTGTTTGGAGGCAAGCGGCAGTGGTGGAGTTACGGGAACGGCTGGCAGATCTGCACAACCCATCCCGGCACGGTGGATCGAGCGGTCGAGTACATCGATGAGTTCTTCAAGCGAAACCCGCAGGCCCCGGTGGTCTCCGTCGGCCAAAACGACGGCAATGGCTGGTGCGAATGCGTTCGCTGCCTGAGACTCGTCCACTCGGTCCAGCCGGCCTATTCACTGACCGAGCGGTGGTTTCACTGGGTGAACCGGGTCGCGGTTGAGGTTGGCAAGAAGCACCCGGGCAAGTGGGTCGAAGCGATGGCCTACGCCAACACCTCGACCCCACCACGCTTCAAGCTCCAACCCAATGTCGCCGTCACCAAGACGTTCGTCCTGGACAGCGAGTTCAAGCAGGCCGAGCAATGGAAGACCGTCTGCCGCTCGGTCAATCTCTATTCCTACATGTACGGCTCCTCGTTCCTGGGTTTTCGGCACTATCCGCGTGCCGCCCAACAGTTCCTCAAGTGGGGCCACGACGAACTCGGAGCCCTGTCGCACATCACCGAATGTGGTGGAGACTGGACATTCGACGGTCCCAAGTACCACTACATCCAGGCGCTGCAATGGGACGTGAATGCTGACATCAATCGCATCATGGACACGTTCTGCGTGGCCTCGTATGGCCCGGCCGCGGCCAAGCCCATGCGGGACTTCTGGGACCGACTCGAAGTCGTCTACGAGCGACGCCAAACAGGCCCCTATGGCAGACACCACAAGGACTGGCTGTTCTACCAGTGGGTCTCGTGGAACAACGACTCCTATGTCCAACCCAACGACGAACTCAAGGGATACACACGAGACGACATCGAGTTCCTCGATCGGTGCGTCCGGACCGCAAAACGCTTGGCCGCCGGGGACACCGCCGGAGCCAGGTTTCGCCTGGCACGGCTGGCCGAAGCATGGAGGTTCCAGCGCAGCCTGCTGGTCAGCTTCCTCGAATTCTATCCAGCCTCCCTGGATATCACCGTCAACTCCGAGGACCAGCGACAGGCCGCTCTCAAACGCGCCCGACTGATCTCCTCAGTTCAGCTCCAGCGATCATCCAGCCTGGCACAGATGCGGTCCCACCCCGGTATCAATCCACGAGCCCGAAGCGTCAGTTTCTGGTCGTACGGATCAGCGCTCTCGATCTTCAGCCACGAAAACGCGCTGCTGGATGAACTCTGTTCGGCGACAACCCGCTTCCATCTCAAGACTCAGGGCCCGCAGGCGGCCCGGGAGTTCTGGCAGAGCGTGGGGCGATCCGACGAGCTCCATGACGCGGCTCGTACACAGTTGGCCCACCTCGGGAACAAGGCCGGAACCACGCCCGGAAACAAGCCCACCAACCGACTGGTCAACGGCGACTTCGAATCCGGCGACTTGAAGGGTTGGACCGTCGACAGAGGCCAGTTGGGAGTCACCCGAGACCCGGTCCGCACCGGCAGCTTCGCAGCCGTCTCGAAGCTCGGTGGACCAACCACCCTCTCTCAGAAGGTCTCCGTCCATCCGTTCGAACGCTACCGTCTGACCGCCTGGGGCCGGTACACCAGCCAGCCGCCGGACACATCGGTCCCCATCGAAGCCACGATCGAGTTCTTCGATGGCAAGCAGAAGATCGATGTTCCATCGACTCGTTGCCTGCTGAGAACACTCGATCCCGCCGACGGTTGGGCTCGGCTGCGATTGACCGTCTCGGTGCCGGCCCGTGCCGACTCGGCCGTCATCTCGCTCAGGCGAAGTTTCAATGGCGTGACGCTGTGGGATGACGTCGTCCTGGAGAGAATCCGACAGGGCAAAAGGATCCGTCACGGGCGGCTTGCCGATTCCTTCGATGGGGACCGGCTGGATCTGACTCGATGGACTCGCATGCCCCCGCAGGGCGGCGTCCACCCTCCCCCGACAAGAGGCGGATCACTGGAGATGGATGCGGAGGACGTCTACCCCCTGACTTCACTCGCCCAGTTCAATGACCTGATCGAACACCGAGGACCTGGCCGTTATCGCCTGAGGCTACACACCACGGCGGCATCGCCGGTCAAGGGACGACCCAGCGTCGCCTCGTTCAGTCTCACCAATTCGGCGACTCCCGTCTCCAGGATGTTGTGGTACCTCTATTTCAGCGGTCCCGGCCGCACACAACCGATGCTCTCGAGTTTCAACGACCAGGCCGGAGTGCGGACGTTTACGTCCTCGTGGGCCATCAAGCACCTGGCCAATCGAGGAGACGACATCTGGTGCACGTTCTATTTTGACCCGACCGAGGTGACCGTGTTCGCCTCGGCCGACGCTTACGACGAATCCGAGAAGTCCCTGGTCTGCCGTTACAAGCACGGCCTGTCCAACATGACCACCAACGGCTCGATCTACCTGGGTCTCTTTCGAGGACGCTACAGGGTGGACGACATCCAACTGGTTCGCCCCCGACCTGACACTCGATGATCACCGGCGAAGCGAAGCGATCCGCAGCGATCAAAACTCGACCTGGTCGCTGCCCTTGAGGCTCAGCATCTGCCGAGTCTCCTCGGGCGTGGCGATCTCCAGTGACAGCTCCTCGAGAATGTGCCGGATCTTGGCCACCTGGTCGGCGTTGCTTTCGGCGAGCACTCCGCGAGACAGGTAGAGGTTGTCTTCCAGCCCGACCCGCACGTGGCTGCCGCGGATCGCTCCGGTGGTGACGAAGTTGGTCTGGTGGCGACCGGCGGCGAGAATCGACCAGTGGTAGTCCGAGCCGAACAGCTTATCGGCAATGAGCCTCATGTGGCCGAGGTTTTCGAGATCGGGGCCGATGCCGCCGAGCACACCGAAGATGGTCTGCACGAAAAACGGTGGCTCGGCCAGTCCGCGGTCGATGACATGGGCCAGGTTGTAGAGGTGCCCGACGTCGTAGCACTCGTATTCAAACCTCGTGCCACACCCCTTGCCCAACCGCTCAAGGATCGCCTCGATGTCGCTGAACGTATTGCGGAAGATGCCGCCGCGAGTGTTCTCGAGGTAGACCGGTTCCCAATCGTGCTTCCAGTCCGAGAATCGGTCCAGGGCGGGGAACAGGCCGAAGTTCATCGAACCCATGTTCAGCGAACTCATCTCCGGTGCCAGCGACAGGGGCCCCTCGAGCCGCTCCTCGATCGTCATGTTGTGACCGCCTCCGGTGGTCACATTGATGACGGCATCGCAGTCCTGCTTGATCCGTGGCAGGAATTGCCGGAAGACGTCCGGATCCGGCGTCGGCCGGCCGTCTTGCGGGTCTCGAGCATGCAGGTGCAGGATACTCGCTCCGGCCGCAGCCGCCCCCACCGCGTTCTCCGCCACCTCGTCCGGCGTGATCGGCAGATAGGGCGACATGCTGGGCGTGTGGATCGAGCCGGTCACGGCACACGTGATGATGACCTTGCCCGCACTCATGCCTGGATGTCCTCCCCGTCCGGGTCGCCCGCTGCAGAGGGCTACTTGCTCTTGAGGTAGTAGGGCCGGGTGCTGAAGACCTGGGGATCATCGGGATCGACGGTGATGATCAGGCCGGCCACGTTGGGTGAGCCGAACACCTCGATCCGTGTGAAACCCAGGAACGTCTTTCCGCTGGCATCCTTGAAGGGCTTGTCAATGCGGTAGTAGTGCGAGTCGCCGTGGATGCAGACCACAGGTCGGTGGTACCCCGTCAGGAAGCCCCGCAGCGAACCCAGGAAGTCCTTGAACCCCGCTCCCGTACCCGTCTCGAAACCCGGGTTGGCGTGGATCACCACCGCGACGCCACGCACGTCCGATTTTGCTGCCTCGACGTAGCTCTCCTTCAGAAACGCCAGGTTGGCGGCATTGCGTTCGGTGAATTCCTTCATCGACGGCGGATGGTCGGGTTTGTAGTTGTTCCCGCTGCCGACGACATGCACCACGACGAACAGCACTCCGGCTTTCTTGAAGCGGAAATTCTCGACGTACTTCGCGTACTGCTTGTGCCGCGACTGACGGACCACTGCGAGCTTGTCGAGTCGCAGCACCTTTTTGTCGGCAAAGAACAGCTTCCGCAGATTGGCCAGCCGCTCGAGCGGGTCATCAGTCCCGACAACACAATCGGTCCACTCGTTGTCTCCCGGTGTGTAGATCACCGGCTTGGGGTAATTGCGAAACAGGTCACGAATGCTCTGAGCCGCCGAGTCGGTGCAGGGGATTCCACCGGCCTGGATGTCACCGACGTGCATCAGGAACTCGAAGTCCTCCTGTTCCGACTGCTTGACCAGCCTGTTGAACAGAGGCACTTGTGCGGCTGAGTACGGCAGGTCGCCGACGGCCAGGAAGCGAAAAGCACGATCTTCGGCGGCACACCGGCCCGGCAGCAGGCACGAGGAGACGAGGATCAGGAGCGCTGTTGGTGAAGCGTTCATTGGGGGCAGCCCTTGTCAGTTCAGGCTTGGGCAGTGCAGCCGCGACCACGCCGCCAGGTCGACACCTCGTCTCCGGGCTGCGGTAGGCGGCCGGTCATCACAACAGGCAGCGGCAACGATTGCAACCAACTGAGAACGGCCTGTGACGGCCGCGATTTCAGGCGGGACGGCCGGGACGACCGAGCTACTTGAGTATGTTGAAAACGTCCGAAAAGTCATCGGTCCAGGCCGGTCCCGGCTGCTTGGGAGTGATCTCGATCCAGGGAAGCCCCGATCCGGTGTCCAGCAAGCCGTTGAGGTGTGATGCGTCGCGGGCCATCACCGCGTAGAGCGTCGGTTCCCTGCCGGTCAACGCCTCGTCGGTGGGCACGAACTGGTCACGACAGATCCAGCACCGCGAGTCCGCATCGGCCGCAAGGTTGCCCAGCACCGGGCCCAGGCTCACGTGAGGGTTACTGATGTGAAACACCAGAAAGCCGTCGGGTTCCAGCTTCCGGTAATACAACGCGATCGCCTCACGAGTCAGCAGGTGGACCGGGATCACGTCGGAACTGAAGGCGTCCAGGATGATCATGCCAAACGAGCAGTCCCTGGCACGAGTCAACATCACCCGGCCGTCGCCCAACTGGATGTCGTAGGCATCCGGCGGGCTGTCGCTGAGGTATGTGAACAGCCGAGGTGACTCGGCGATCCGCTTGATGGCCGGGTCGATCTCATAAAACGTGAAGTGCTGGCCGGGCTCTCGATAACAGACCATCGTCCCGGTCCCCAGTCCCACGACTGGCAATTCGCGGCTTGGCGTGCTCTCCGCTGAATTCCTGGAACACCCGGCCCAAAGGGCCGGCTCGGTGGAAGTAGGCCAGAGGTTCTCGACGGAGTGAGTCTTCAAACGACTGCATACCGTGCATCGTTCTGCCGTGGTGCAGTTCATGGTAGCCGGTGTCTCGATCCAGCAGCACACGGTGAATTCCGAAAAAAGTCCGCTCGGCGTGCAGAACCGACTTCTGGTCCTGCAGCACATCCCCGAACTCCTGCAGGAGCAGGACCACTCCGACTCCCAGGGCAAACAGCAGAACGCGACGCCGTGCCAGGAACCCCAGCACCAGCAGGGGAACCGCCAGCACCACGGCGTCTATCAGCGATCCGCGAACCGCGGCAAACAGCACGACCATCGCCCCCACGAAAAACACGACCAGGTGCTTGACCATTTCCTGCACCAGCGAATCGGTCTTTAGAAAAAGCAGCACCAGGACGGCGATCGGAAATGCCCGCAGCATCCACACGTGCAGAACCCCGGCCCATCGTGAAAACGCCAGGATGTAAGTCAGCAGGTAAATCGACAGCGGGACCACCCAGAGCATCGGGTTGGGCACCAGGTCGCCGGTGACTTTTGTGGTGACCGCCAACAGCCAACTGGCAGGCACAAATGACAGGAGGACCCACATTCGTCGAGACGGCAGCGGACCGCCGCGAACTGGGTCGGACGCTTCGACTGGGGCCAGGGGATTCGGCTGAGTCTGCTGCCGCCACACAATGGCACCGCAGGCCACCGTCAGGACCACCACCACGCCATAGCCCCAGCCCCACAGATGGCTCTGCCGGGCCAGCGAAACGTTGGGCTCCAGCAGAATCGGATAACTCAGCAACGCCACCATGCTGCCGAGGTTGCTGGCGGAATACAGGAAGTACGGGTCGCCGGAGAGTGGATGCCCGCTGTCGACAAACCACTTCTGCAGCAACGGCGTCGTCGTACAGACGGCAAAAACGGGCGCCCCCAGCGACACCGCCAGGATCACCAGCAACCTGAGTACCGGATCACCATCCTCCAGCGGCTGCCTCAGAACGATCGGCAGGCACAGCAGCGGCAGCAGGATCACGACGGTGTGCAGGATCAGCTGCCGTCGTGGTGTCAGGAACTGTGAGGTGAGATGGACATACAGGTAACCGGCCAGCAACACACCCTGGAAGAAAAAGAGACAGGAATTCCACACCGCCGGGGCACCCCCCAGAGACGGCAAGACCATCCTGGCAAACAACGGTTGCACCGAAAACAACAGCGCAGCACTCAGAAAGATCCCCGCCGTGTGGATTGCCAATGCCATCGCGAACTTCATCAATTCCAAGCCAACTCAGTCGTCGGCCAGAGTGACGCAACGCCTGAAGTCGAGGGTAGTGCCAGGAGTCTCGCGAGCCGCAGACGCTCGGGGAGACCCGCTCGGGGAGACCCGCTCGGGGATGCTCTTCAGTATGACGCCGACCGACTTGATGTCGAGGACCCCCACGGGAACCAGAACACCCCTCCTGCCTCGATCCCCGGATTCTCGGCGGCAGCGACAAACGGCGCAGTGATGTTGATGGAAACTCACCCACGCGTCGATGCGTCAGATTGACCGACACGACGGTTCCCGTCCGACCTCCTGCTTGGTGGAAACCCCGTGATGAAGGTCTCCGCGTTGATCGAGGCCGGAGTGCTCGTCCTGATGTCCCTGGGGCGAGTCTCCCAGGCCGATCCCAGTGCGGCAAACTGGTCTGCCCGTGGATGCAGTTTTGTGCGAGGATGCCGCCGCGTGGCACGGTCCGCTGATTGCACAGGGCGTACTGGTCGGGAGACACGGGCACGCTGCCGGGGGATGAGCGATTGGGGTGGCGGAGCAGGATCTGCCGGTACGAATTGAACCAGGGACGGACGCTCCGATGGGGCTGAGACGCTTGCTCAAGCAGCGCAGGAAGAAGCAGGCTGCCGATCGCATGACGCGGTTGGACACCAGTCACGCCGAACCCGACGGCGATGACCAGGGCACGCGGCAGATCATCAACCTGCTGAATTACACCAAGCGCAGCGTCTCGGCCTACGCCGGGGCCGACTACGAGGTTGGCTACCATTCCTTCACCATCAACGGCAAACATCTCGGGGGACAACGCGACCCCGAGCAGCGTCTCGCAAAGGCAGATTACGATTTCAGCGGCAAGACCGTGCTGGACATCGGCTGCAACCAGGGCGGGATGCTGTTCCCGATCGTCGAGAGGATCGCGCACGGCATCGGCATCGACTACGACAGCCGGATGATCAACGCGGCCAACCGGATCCGCTCGTACCAGCGGGCGTCGAATCTGGACTTCTACGTCTTCGACCTGCAGACCGAGCGGCTGGAGTTCATCAAGGACTTCCTCCCCGACGACAAGGTCGACATCTGCTTCCTGCTGTCGGTGTGCATGTGGTTGACCAATTGGAGAGACGTCGTCGAGTTCGCCCGTGACGTCTCGGATACGCTGCTGTTTGAATCCAACGGCAAGCCCGAGCAGCAGGACGAGCAGATTGGCTTCCTGAACGAGCTCTACGAAAGCGTCCGGTTGCTGAGCGACATGTCGGATGACGATCCGGGACTCAAGACCCGCAAGCTGCTGATCTGTTCGGATGCTCGTCCCGGCGAGCAACACGCTGGGGGATGATCCGCAATGCAGCTCACCTCCTTTGAGCCGTCGCGTTTCACCCAATGCAGCCTGTTTCGCGCGACGAGCGATCGCTGCGAGTATCTCGTGAAGTCCTACCTCGGCCCGCGAGCAGACTTGCGCCGCGACCTGGAGGCCCGAAAGCTGCGTCATTGGGCGGCACTGGGTTTTTCCGTCCCCGCGGTCTTCGATATCGAAGTCACCGAGCTCAAGCAGCCCTACCTGGTGATGGGCTATATCGAGAGCGTAACGCTCGCACAGTTCCTCGAGCAGCCCGAGTGCCTACCGCAAGAGAAGACGTCGCTCTTGGCATCGGTGTTCGAGTGCAATGCACGGCGTCATCGCCTGGCGTTCAAGACCAACGACTCGCTGCTGATTCACACCGACCCCAACACCGACAACATCCTGGTCACCGACCAGCTGTTCTTCCACGTCGACTTCGAGCATCCAGCCAGGGAGACGAGCATCGCGATGGCCGTGGCCCAGGAAATCGCCACCTTTGCGCGTCGAGTGGCCAGCCACATGGACAGGGAGCAGTTGCCCGAGACGATTGCCAGCCTGTGGTCGGCCTACGACCACGACCAGCGACTCTTCGGACAGATCGTCGCCTTGACCAAGAGCCGCCCCCTGCAGGTGCTCCATCGTTACCGGGACCGCAGGCGGAAGCGGGCGGCTCCTCTGCTTGTCACCCGCTACGACATCGCAGACGCCATCAGCAAGCTGCTGTAGCCGTCTCCGGGTACCGGTTTTCTCAAGGGCTGTCCGCCTGCCCACCAGACGTGAGACTGAGTGCGACCACCTGCGGGATGGTCGAGTACCCCCGGCAGGGAAGAATGAGATGGCCGCACACGGTTGCTGTGGATCTCATTTCCTCGTCTTCCGAAGGAACTGGAATGCGTACAACTGAGCCTCTTTCATCTTGAATTGCAGCACTACCGGCCGGCCCGAAATCGCCTCCCAGTTGGGATCCTGTTTCCAGGTGACGGTGGATGCAACGTCGTCGCCGGTGACCATTTGGCTGAGGCCCAACGTCTTCCCGCTGTCGTCGGCATCGAGAATGGCCACCACGATGCCCCCCCCATCCTTCATCCGGGCATTCAACTCCATGCGGTCGCCGTCGAAGACCAACGGAACTGTTGTCAGGGTGCCTTCCCGCGATCTGGCGTTCATCGATGTGAATCCATCGAGGCGGAGGACGGCGCGACTGATGCTGTAACCGCGTCCGCCCGATCGCAGGGATCTGACGTAGGCACTTCCATGGCCCACGTTTTCTCCGGTGTAGTAGATCGACAACTGGTCCTTGTGCCGCACGATACCACTGCAGACAAACACGCCCCTAGCATCGAATGCTCCGGATTTGCCAAGCGGGAGAAACGGCCGTTTCGTTGGACGTTTCCAGTGGATCCCGTCGCGACTGACGGCCAACTGAACGTCCAGCGAATTCCTGGCGTAGTGGTAACGGGACGTTTGCAGGAAATAGGCTCGCTCGGCCCAAGCGTACTTCAGGGCACCGGAATTGTAGAAGTCGTAGGCCCGCTGATCAGGCATGTCCCCGGGAACCAAGACCGGCTGAAATTCGTCCCAATTCACACCATCTTCCGACTCGGACCGCATCACGCGACGCCTGAGAATCTGTTTACCCCGGACTCGCACTGCCTGGGTGTAGCGTCGTGATTCCTCCGGCGGGCACGGCTGCCAGACGTTGTGTCGCGAGTAGGCGACATAGCGTCCGATGCGATCATCATAAAAGACGACCGGGTGCGTGTCGGCGGCGATGCCGCGAAACAACGACTTGGGATAGCGGGTCCAATGCAACCCGTCGGGCGAATGGGCTCCGAGGGCCAACCAGAAGAAGCGATAGCGTTCTTCGCGCTTTGCCTTCGGGTCCTTCATCACGGTGCCGCCGACCACCCGGGTCTTCTTGGCGAATGCGGTGCCGGCGAACACGATGTTGTTCTTCGTCGAGCCGCGGCTGTCCTTGTGCAATCCCAGCAACGGCTTGTTCCAGTGGACCCCATCCCGCGACGTCGCGTAGCAGATCAACGCCAGGTCGCGGTTGTAGTCCTCAACCTCGTACCAGAGCTTGATCAGGCCATCCTCGTCATCCTGCAGGATCGAGGCGAAGGCACCGATGGCCGTCTCCCACGGCTTATCCGCCTTCAGCAGGATCTCGCCAGTTTTCCGTGGCGAATGGACGACCATTTGCACGCCTTGGGCCCTCGCGACGAGCAGACCGTCCAAGAACACCTGTTTCTGGTGACCGACCGGAATCGGTGGTGTTCCGGTCACAGAAACCGGAACAAGCAATACCAGCAGCAAACCCGCGAGCAGTCGCTGCATCGTGTGTTTCCGTCGCCTGGAGAATCAGTGCCCCCAGTCTCCCCACCCCAGCCCCGGCGTTCAACCCGCTGGGTCCGGACCACGCCAGCCTGGGGAAGCGATTTGATGCAGGAACCCCTGTGAAACATTTACACAGGGTCCCGCATAACGGCAGAGAGGCCCCAGTCGCCCAGAAACCGAACCGACCCCCCGCCCCGTTCGCGAGGGAGTCCCAGACTTATCCCGTGTTCACCGCGAGGGACTTTCGGGAGGACGCTGCTTCCACGGTGATCGGTTGAGAAACTCTGGGATCCATGGACACAATGACTGCCACGTGGCCGGCGCGTTTCCCTGGAGACGGTATGATGCTGCTGATCGCTTGGCTGGCGGTGCGGCAGGAGCGGTGAGAGCTACCGGGACTTGGCCAGCGGGCGGGCATGTTGAGGTTTGAGCCGCGGAGGAGAGAAGTGGTCACAAGCGTGTCTCGCAGGGTCTTTCAAGCCGGTCTCGCTGTGGTGGCCATTGTGGTGGCGGCGTCCCCGGCGCTCGCCGACGATCTGCCAAGCTATCCCCTTCGGAATGGAGATTTCTCGGTTTACCAGGGATATAGCCGTCCGGCGGGATGGGCGTTGGGACGTGAGGCGGGACGGGTAAGGCTGACCGTGGATCCGGTCCCTCGTTTCCCGGTTCAGAAATCGGCCGTGGCTGTTGTTCAATGCGAAACGTCGGCACAAGGCTACATTTTCCAGGACGTCGACTTGCTGGACGGTCGTTGGCGGTTCCGAGCCGAAGTCACTGGCTCACCGGGGGCCAAGGCCCTCCTCGAGATCTCCGGAACGAAGTCACTGCAGACGCCGGTGGTGACTGTCACCGGCAAGTGGCAGCGGCTCGAAATGGAAATACCGCAGGTTTCCGGGCGTGTGCGCGTTCACCTGCGTTTTCAGACATCCGGAGAAGGTGAGGTGCGTTTCCGACGGGCGCGGCTCGATGCCGTCCGGCTCAACGGTGTGACGGTGCCGTTGAAGTCGGGTGAGGTGCTGGCTGGGCTGGTGCTCGCCGAGCGTTCGACGGCGGCTGAACGGTTCGCGGTTTTCGAGCTGCAGCGATTCCTCCATCGAATGACGGGCAGGTTCCCCGGCCTGGCAGGGCGGGATCACGTCTCGGACGGGCGGCGGATAGCGATCGGGGCCGCTGCATCGCAGGATGCGGTCAAGCTGCTCCGAGGGCTGGTTCCTGACGCTTACGTGATGCATCGCGGAAAGACCACCTCCAGCCTGGTCGGCAACAATGGGGTGGGAACGCTTTATGCGGCATATGAGTTCCTCAAGTTGCAAGGATGCCGCTGGGTGATTCCAGGCGACGTGGGTGAGGTGATCCCCCGTCGTTCTGCTCTTGAGCCGGCCGTCACGCGCGTCTTCGAGCCGGATTACCATCTGGTCCGATCGGCCTTCACGGGATTCCAGCAGTTCTTCCCAGGAGGTGGCTGGATTTACATCGACGTGGATGAGTTGCGTGACTGGTCACTGCGGAACCGGTTCAACTCGGTCTGGACCGGGAGCGCGACCTTGAAATGGGGGGCAGATCGAGGGCACGGATGGGAGCAGATGTCCGGACACAGCTGGAATTCCGTTATCGCGCCCTACACGAAGTACTTCGAAGAGCATCCGGAGTGGTACCCGCTGGTTCGTGGCCGCCGGATGCCACGTAGCGATGTCAGTATCCGATTGCCCAACCAGTTGTGTGTGTCCAACCAGTCCCTGCGTGATCACACCGTGAAACAGATCGTGCAGTACTTCCGTGACAATCCCCGTTCGCGGATGTTCCCGATGAACCCGATGGACGGTCCGAACTACAACTGCGAATGCGACCATTGCCGGGCGTTGGATCCTCCCGGCTTTGAATGGAACCAGGACTTTTCGGACTTTCCTCGTTTCCCCAATCTCAAGTTGCCACCGCTGTCGGACCGGTACCTGAACTTCGTCAACCACGTCGCCCAGCGAGTGACGAAAGTGTTTCCGGATCGATTGCTTGAGTTCTACAATTACGCGAGTCGCGTGCCCCCCACTCGCGAAAAAGTTCATTCCAGCGTATCGGTGAAATTCACCTATCTCAGTGGCCGGGAAGTCAATGTGCCGCTGAGGGATCCACGAGATCCTCTCGCGGGCAAAGAACGGGCCTGGTTGAAGGCGTGGTCAGAATCGGGAACCCGTAACCTCACCTACTATCCCTACACAGATTGGAGGCACCCCGATGCGGGGATTCACTGGTATTTCAATGTCAGCGATCTGCTCCGGACGCTGAAACGGGATTACCGGGTTGTGGGAATGATGGGCGAGACCCACACGACGATCCAGGCCGACCCGATGTGGTGGGCGATCTACTCACGGATGCTCTGGGATGTTGACACCGACTATCGCCGGGTGATTGCCGAATTGTGTCCATTGTTTTACGGGCCGGCGGGCAAGTCGATGACGGCCTTTTATATGGAGATGGATCGGGCGGTCCTGCATCGCGAGGGGCCACGAGCGGCTGGCTATCATCCCAACACCCGCTTCGAATTCAGCCTCGATGAACTTCAGCGAGGCCGTCGAATCTTGCAGGATGCTGTCGAGAAGGTTGGCGGCGATGCGAGGCTGTTGAGACGAGTGGATTACGCAAGATTTGCGCACGCAATTCTGACCCTGGTCCGGATCCGTAACGACTCACACCCGTCGGCTCGCGCTCGAGCCATGGCACAACAGGCCACCAGTGACGTCGCAACCCTGCAGGCCAAATACACGATGATGGTTCGCCAGTCGACAAGGCGGTTTCTGACACCACCTGGCGGTACCGAATGAGTCGGCTGAGGCATCTTCCCGTCGGGGCGAGTCTCCCGGTGGCCATCGTCCCGGATCGCGCTTCCATAAGCGAGAATCGTCGATAGAATTGTTATGGAGTTGCCCAGAAAACAGGTCTCGCCAGACGATGGACCGACGCCAACTGCTCACCGCCTCGACACTCGGTCTCGCCGGACTGGTCGGTGGGAGCCTGTCGGCTGCGCCGGCCGCGACCGGCAATACCGGCGGCCGGGCCCGCTCGACCATC
>Ga0310122_10001114_pt1 | contig 17178 bp, 16 predicted proteins | sample CB6_Bottom_1051__FD_203503 | JGI IMG/M metagenome (GOLD analysis project Ga0310122, IMG submission 203503) | Marine microbial communities from Western Arctic Ocean, Canada - CB6_Bottom_1051 | ecosystem: Environmental > Aquatic > Marine > Oceanic | place: Canada: Western Arctic Ocean | collected...
AGAGGCCAATCGAGTCCGCTGCACGTCAACCAGGCCACGTTCAAATACATCGTCGATGCTCCACCACCGACCCTCGCCGTTCAAAGACGCTTGGAGTACTTTGTGAGATTCTTGGAATCGAACGAACGGCTTATCGCGGAAGATGCGTACGATGAATTCGCCAAGGTCCCGTTCAAGAAACTGATTTCTCTAGCGAGACGTTTGCCACGAGAAAAACTTCGGGCGTGGCTGTTTGACGGCAAAGCTCCGCGTCACCGTCGCGGACTCTATGGAAGCATGCTCGGCCTGTGTGGCAATGCGGAAGATGCCAAGCGAATGGAAACCGAGATTGTCAAAAACTCGACGGATTCTCGTGCTGGTCTCTGTGGAGTGATGTGCGGTTATCTGTTGCTGACGGGAGAGAAGGGATTAAGAGTCCTCGAACGCGCGAAACTCAAGAAGGGGATTGTCTTCGCGGAATCCTATTGCGCGATCTACGCCGTACGATTCATGCGGGCGGAAGCGCCGGACCGAATCACTCGCCCACGTTTGAATGAGTCCATGCGTCTTGTGCTCGACCTGCCCGAACTGGCTGACTTGGCAATTCGCGACCTGGAGCGCTGGAAGGACTGGAGCATCCAAGATCGGCTGATGAAGCTCTACGGAGTCAAACCGTACCACGAAGTGTGGTTCAAACGAGCGATCATCCGTTACATGTTTGCTGCCGCGAACGACGAGTCAAATTCGAAGTCGACCCCAATTCCAGTTCATGTTTCCAGGGGCAAGAAATACTTGGCGGCGCTCGAAAAAAAGGATCCAGAATTGGTCGAGAAGCTCACAAAATTCCTCAAATCGGAAAAGGCTCGCAATTCCATCGAGAAGAAAAAAACGAGTAAGCATTGAATTCGCGGCCTTGTGCAACTGAAATCAATACGATGTACATTCACGACAAAACCAAGTCATCCGTTTCCAATTCAGTTCTTTCGAAATCGCGGCGGCCGCGATCTAGGTTTCTCGCCTTGTCGATCGCGATGCTTTTGGTGTTGACGCAATCCAAGACCGCCGCTGTTGCAAGTTATGGCATTTTCATCGGCAAGAACTGCACAGCCGACGGCAGCACGTTTTTGGCGGGATACGGCGACGAGCCTTCCAGCCATTGGCTTGAAATCGTTGCAAGCCGTACGTACCCGCGCGGCGCGACGATCCGAGTTGGTGCTACTAGCGAAGCCCGGTATCCGGGTAAGTTGATCAAGATCCCACAAGTCGCACGCACGGCGAAGTTCATCACGATGGACTATTCGGCGTTCGCCGGCTTTCCCGCGCCGCTGACCAATGGCGGTCTGAACGAATACCACGTTGCCGCGCGCGACATCTGGTCTCCGTCGCGCGAAGAACTCCGCCAAATGACGCCCAACCCGCAGCGAGGCCCGCATTACAGCGATCTCGCCAGAATCGCCCTCGAACGAGCCAAGACGGCACGGGAAGCGGTCGCGATCATCGGTGACTTGATGAACAAGTATGGATTCTCGACTTACGGCGGCAATTCGCATTTGTTTGCTGACGTGAACGAAGGATGGATCGTCATCAATTTCGCTGGAGGCAAAGGCTTGTGGGTCGCCCGACGATTGAGCCCCGACGACATCCGCGTCTCGCGTCCCGGCTACATCGGCGAGATTCCATTGAACTTTCGGAAGGATCCCAATTTCATGGGCTCGACCAATCTGATTTCATTCGCGATCGAGCAGGGCTGGTACGATCCTGAATCGAACGAGCCATTCAATGTGAACAAGATTTACGGTGACGGTAAGATGCGGCACCCGGCCGTCGCGATGATGGAAAAACGGCTCGGCAAGCTAAGAGGAAAGATCACACTGCGGGACGTCATGGCGGCCGTTCGCACTCCGGAATTGACACGCGACAGCGCGGGATACGGCCAAGTCGCTCACTTGCGAGACAACATTCACCCGCAACTCGGCATGTTGTGGGTTGCCGCCACCAGCCCGCTGACGGCTCCATTCATTCCGTATTATTTGGGGGCCGACGATGTTCCCGCTGAATACAAAAAGCACCGATACTTGACGGAAAAAGAAGCCTCCAAGTTTGTCGATCCGAATTTTCGAGGCATCGAATCCACGCGATACGCGTTCCGTGTTTACAAACGACTGTTTTATCTCACGAAGGAACACGAGGACAAATTCCTGCCCGAAGTCACTGAATCGCTCAACGCATTCGAATCGAAGCTGATTGAACGCCAGCAGTCGATCGAACGCACGGCATTGACGCTGTACAAAGCCGGCGAAGCCAAACTGGCTCGCAATTACTTGACGTACTATTGCAAGAGCGAGGCCATGAACGGACTGCGGTTGGGTGAAGCACTCGGTGAGAGCATTGAAGCCCGAACAAAAGTCCTTTTCGGAATCCGGTCGCCGAAATAGACGAAGCTCAAGTTTGGAAATGCAGAGCAGAAGATCTTGGCTCGCCGGGAGTCTCGTCCTCACGATTTTGAATCCACCTCTCCATTTTTCTGAACGAGATCGTCATGGCGCGTATTATTCGCATTGGGAATGTGTGTTTTGTGTTGTGCTTTTTGTCTTTGTTCGCATTCCTTGCCACACAGCAAGCACGGAGTGCCGAGCGGCATGCGTCTGGTTCCGAGAGAATAAGTGTCCGCGTTGCAGCGGTTTCGTTTGTTCCCAAGAAGTTCGATCTTGCGGGCAACGCGGATCGGTTGGAAGCCGCGTTTCGCAAAGCTAAACAGGGTGGTGCTCAAATGGCCGTAGCACCAGAAGGCGCGCTGGACGGTTATGTCGTCAACGAGATTATCGCCGGTCAGGCGGCCGCCGAGAAAATGAAGGACGTCGCCATTCCGATCGACCACGCAATCATCCGCCGTTTTCAGAAGCTGGCGGCCGAATTGAAGATGTGCCTGGTTTTCGGTTGGGCGGAATTGATCGAGAAAGACGTTTTCAATTGTGCGATCTTCATCGACCACGACGGAAAGATTTGCGGCAAGTACCACAAGATGCAATTCGCCGAGGGCTATGATCCGTCGTGGTGGTTCAATCGGTTGGGAAAAACCAGCCGTGCGTTTGATACTCCGTTTGGCCGATGTGGCTTGATGATCTGCAACGACCGTTGGAATCCGGCGCTGGCCCGCATCCCGGCCTTGGATGGCGCGCAGTTTCTTTTAATTCCCTCGTTCGGATCACGATCGAAGGCACAGGACGAAGCCGTCCTGAGCCGCGGTCGTGAGAATGGCCTGCCGGTCGTCGAAGCAAACGTGGGAGTCACATTGGTTGTTGACGGCAACAAGATCACGACGGTCGACCGCGCCGAAGAAACGATCACATTCGGACGGATCACAATTCGTCCGGCGAAAGCGATCGAGCCAGCAAAACGCGACGAGGCCGAACAGGAATTCTTGAAATGGCGCTCGCAAGAAATGAAGCGACGGTTGGAACGGACATTGAAACGGCTGAAAGACAAGAAAGAACAGAAGGCGATCCACAAGTGTCGCCCAACTTGAATGCGGGCAGTGGCACGATCTTCCCGATCAGCATTCGAATCTCGATGCGAATTCGAGAGTCGGATCGGAACGGCTGAATCAAACGATTGAAGCCGTGTCAGTCGGAACCATCCGATAAGCGTGCAGAAATTGCTCTAAGCGGTAGGATTGTTAATGGGGGCACAGAGGGCAAACACTAAGGAAAACACCGTGATGACGAAGAGGTAGAACATGAAGAGGCTCCGTCTGGAGAATGGCGAATGGAGAGTGGAGAGTCAGTCAGCGTGTTGCCAATCACAGGTTGCCTTATTGTTATCGATCACTTTGCCGACAACCTTGACGTGATCCTGACGGGTTTTGCACGACCCCTGTCTTATCGAACTTACGTGATCGTTTATGCCGAGTAGGCAGGTGCGAGAATGCGATGTTGACGGGCAGAATCAAGTGCTTGCCAGCGCGCGACGTCGGGTGGCAGACTAACTTTTCGGTCGGTGGCCCAGCCGTTGTTTGCTTGAAATGCCTGCCGAACTGACACATCGGAATCAGCGCAAATAAAAGCGAGCCAACGCGATATGTCACGTTGGCTCGCCGATTTTCGTGTATCAATCGACAGCCGGAATTACTTTGTCTCGGTCTTCTTCGTGCGTTTCTTGTCACCCTTCTTAGCCGATTTCTTATCGGACTTCTTTTTGCCACGACCGCGTTTTGGAACTTTGGCTTTTTGATCGGCTGTCAGGACCGCGAGGACCTTGTCACGGATTTCTTTGTTGGTCTTGCCAAATCCTTTGCGAATCTCGCCAAGTTGCTTTTTTTGATCGGCGCTGAGGATCGCAGCGGCAGCCTCTCTAGCTTCCTTTCCTTTTTTGCCTTTGCGAGCTGCGGCCATTTTCTTGCGGATTTCAGGAGTTATGACCGTAGCCTGCTTCTTCCGCATTTCGGCCAATTTTGGGCCGTACTGCTTGTTCAATTCGGCGATCTTTTTTTTCTGTTCTTCCGTCAGGCTCTTCAACAATTCCTTGCCCAAAAATTGGGCCACGCTGACTTGCCGCGATTTTCGTTTGCCTTTCCCATCACGCTTCTTTTACTTCTTCTGTGCATCGTCGGCGAATGCCGAGGTTGCCACCAAGGCAGCCAACGCCAGTGTTAGAACGGTTCGTGCAATTTGTTTCATTGACGTGTCTCCGATGATCAAACGGGTTGTCGTGGTTATCTCTCTCAACCAGAGAGTTCATAAAAAACGCCGCGAGCCAACGACGACTCGCGGCGAGAATTGCGGATTTCAAAAAACTTCGATCAACCAAACAGTTCTGGAATGACCGTACCGTTGCGGACGATCATGATCGGCCGGCCGGTCGTACTGTGGTATTCCTTGGTGTGGTCGATGCCGAGGTTGTGATAAAACGACGCAGCCACGTCGTCGGGTGAGAAACCCTTCGCGGCTGGGAACGAAGCCTTCTCGTCGCTCTCACCGAGTACTTGGCCGCCGCGGACACCACCGCCGGCCAGCAGCATGAACATGCAGCGTGGATAGTGGTCACGTCCGCCTTCTTCAGTGCGCTGGTTGATCTTCGGCGTCCGGCCAAACTCACCCGTCACGTAAACGGCAGTCGATTTCAGCAATCCCTTTTCTTCCAGGCCGGCCAACAACGCCGACAGTCCCTCGTCAAACGGCGGCAGCAAGCGTTCCTTGAGCCGCGTCCAGTTGTCTCGGTGAGTGTCCCATCCACCGTGGGTCAACGTCACGAACCGGACACCCGACTCGATCAAACGCGTCGCCAGCAGGCAGCTCTGGCCGAAGCTCGTCTCTCCGTATTTCTCGGAGAACGACGCATCCTCTTTGCTGATGTCGAATGCCTCGCGAGAGGCTTTCGACGTGATCATCGCGTGCGCCTGTTCGCTGAACCGGTCGAGACCGGCCAGCAACTGGTTGTTCTTCTCGAGTCCCGCGAAGGTCTTGTCGAGGTCGCTTAGCAGATTCTTCCGCTTGTCGACGTCCTCAATGGTCAGTCCATTACCGAGCTGAATGCCACGCACGCTAAACGGCTGGCCGGGCTGAGGTGCCCGCCCGGTGTTCAATGCCGCATATTGCACTCCCAGGAATCCTGGTCGCTGATTGGTGTTGGGGACGGCAACGAACGGTGGCAAGTCGTCGGCTCCCGGTCTTTCCTTGCTGACGACCGCACCGAAACCGGGATATTCCAACGCCGGCAGCGGCTTGTTGCCTGTGTTGACGTATTCCTGACCGAGCCGATGAGCACCCAGTGTGTGGCTGACACCACGCAGGATCACAAACTTGTCCATCACCTGCGCCAGTTTCGGCAAGTGCTCGGAAATTTGGATGCCCGACACGTTGGTGTCGATCGGATCGAACAGTCCGCGATACTCTTTGGGAGCATCGGGCTTCAGGTCGAACGTGTCCATGTGAGTTGGGCCACCAGGCAAGTTGATGAAGATGGCCGACTTGGCCTTCGATTCGCTGACCTGTCCCGCTTCGGCCAGTTGCAGATAGCTGGCCAGCGTCAGTCCGGTCCCACCGATGACACCGGCTTTCAGAAAGTCACGTCGTCGCACGCCGTCGCAAGTTTTGTGAAGAGCCATTTTTTCCCTTTCAAATTGTTGAAAACTAGCTGTTTGGTTGGTGGTCGTTTCAGAGGCCCGGCATTTTGAAAATGCGGGGCCTCTGATCGTGATCGTTAGTGATTGACAATGAACTCCTTCGTGTTGAGTAACGCCCACAGCAAGCCGCGGATACCGTTGAGAGTATCTTCGGATTGCTCGATATATTCCTGCGAGCGTTTCAGTTCGTCATCGCTGGGCGCACGGCTGAGTGTTCGCAGGTAGGCACTCTTAACAACCGAAGCTGAATCAAGCTGAGCGACCTTTTCCGGTTTCGTTTGTCTTTTCGGCTCGAAACGGTTCTTGAACGCCGTCAATTGGCGTTGGGCTTGCTTCACCTGCCGGTCGTTGCCCTGCTTTTTCGCTTTCTTGACGCGTTGCTCGAATTGCTTGACCTGTTTCTTGTAGTTGCGCGGCTTCCGTGGAGTGCGTCCCCGTGCCGCCGGCACCTGAAGTCCCAGCCCCCGAGCCACCTCGGCCACCCAACCGCCGCGATCGATCATGTTGTAAATGTCCTGATCGTTTTGCAGATAGACCGTCTGCATCAGCGTCGGATCGGATGATCGATCGCAGTCGCAATTGCTGTCGCGGATCGAGCGGCCGAAGATCGATAACGCATACGTCGGACCGTTGTTGTTTCGATTGTTATACCGAGCACTAGCGCCCGGAATCGCGATCGCTCGCCCGGCCATTTCCTTGTGCATGGCCACGAACTTCGCATCCGACGAGGTCGCCTGAACTAAAGCATCGTACGCCACCTCGGCCGGCAGACGTCGTGGAATCGAATGACTGAAGTTACGGTTGTCGGCCAAATTCGTATCGTTTGGTTTCCAACTGCGTTGATAAGTATCGCTGTTGGCAATCTCGCGATGGAGCTCTTTCATGTCGAACTTGCTGTCCATGAAGCTCTGGGTCAAATAATCAAGCAGTCCTTTGTTGCTTGGCGGATTGGCAAGACTCAAGTCGTCGGTCGGTTCGACGATTCCGACATTGAAGTAATTTGCCCACACGCGATTCACAAAGGCACGTGCGAACAACGGCGACTTCTTCATCCAATCCATCAGCGGTTGGCGGACATCGTCGTATACTCCAACATCCACGACATCGCCACCCAGCAGCTTGGCGTAGGGAGACTCGAGCTCAGCCCGCGCTTTCAATTGCTGAATACGTCGGGGCAGCCTGTCGATTTGGCTTTGCAGCCGCTCGATCTGTTTCTTGTCGCCCTTTTCCTTAGCCGCGGCCAAAGCCTGCCTGTAACGTTCCATTTGGCCATCGATTCTGGCCAACTGCTGAGACGCACTATTATTCAACCGAATTTTCGTCGCATAAGTTTCCGAAAACGGAACCGTTTTGCCTTCCGCCAGCAAACGGCCGAACTCGTTTCGTTGCTGATTACCGCGGAGTTTCGGATCGATCTTCAACTTCTTGAGAATCGCGTCGTATTCGTCCTTGTTGCGTGAATTGTTGCGGCGGTAACCCTGAATTCCGGTGAACAACGCGCGGAACGACTTGAAATCATCTCGCGTCCATTGATCGAACGGATGTTTGTGGCACTGGGCACATTGAATTCGGATTCCAAGAAATGAGTATGCGAATGCGATCGCCTTCTCTTCGGGCTGACGGACATTCTGACGGGCCCAGTAGTAGGGCATGTAGTGCCGGTCAGCAAATTCCTGGGTCGGATTCTTGCTGTAGATGTTGCTCATCGACTTGCAGAAATCCGTGTAGCTTTCGTCGGGATTGCGGCTGTCGGCAACCACGATGCGTTCAATCACTTCGTCGTACGGAGTGTTTTCGGCCAAACGGGCTTCCAACCACTCGAACCAGTCATGTGAGGCCGTACGTCGCGTCCCGCGTCCGCGTGGTACCGCGTTACGAATGGCGTCGGCGTTGTTGCCGGTGAAGTCAGAGAGCTTTGTAGCCCACCACGCAGCGTATGCGGGAGATTCCAGCAATTCGTCGATCTTACGCGACCGCTTGTCGGCGGATGAGTCGGCCAGGAATGCCTCGATTTCCTGCGGAGCCGGCAGCGATCCCGTGATATCCAGCGTCGTGCGACGCAAGAATTCGGTATCCGAAGCCAGTTCCGACGGAACAACGCCCAATTTGCGGAGCTTTGTTAAAACCAACTCGTCAATCTTCGTTTTGGCTGCGATCTTCGGGTATTTCTTGCCGACCTTATCCGAAACTGGCTGGATCACGGGAACCGGCTCGAGGCCGTTGTCATAGAACACGACGATATGCGTGTCGCCGGGCTTATTACTGGTGACTTTGCCGTTTTCATCGGTCTTGCCGATTTGATCGTCGTTTGTCTTGAAACGGCACAGCGGCGTCACATCTTCCCGCGTACCATCCGACCAAACGGCGATGACTTTCAACTGAGTCGACTGGCCGCCCTTGCTGAAGACCATTTCTTTGGGCGTCACTTCAAGCCGTTCAAACGTGGCTTCCTTTTCGAGGTCGACGTTTTTGGCTCCGCCTTTGATCCAGGTCAAAATGGTGTTGTACTGCCAACTGTCGATGTCCATCCGCTTTCCACCTTTGTGCGGCATCGTCAGCGTTGACTTCTCCAGCGCGAGGCTCTCTTCCGGAAACTCGACATCAATGCGAGGATCGCGATCTTTTTTCGTGTCGCCCTTGGCCAAGCCGTCGTGATCCATCTTGAAGTCGTATCCGAACAGAGAAAGACGGAAGCCTCCCTGCCCTTTGAACGAGCCGTGGCAGGCGCGGCCGTTGCAGCCCAGCTTGCCCAGCAATGGAACCACATGACGTCGGAAGTTGGGAACTTCCTTGACATCGGCCGTCGTGAAGCGCTTGTCAGCGCGTTCGATCTCCGCATCTGCGTAGGCGGGAGCCGTCATTCCGATAACGGCCAACGCAACTGGCAGGAGTCGTTTCATGGCGATCACCTTTCCGTGTTGAGGAGTTTCGCGGACCAGGCACGAGGCCTGTTTCCCGTCCGAGCTGATTAGAGGTAGTTTGAAAACCTTGTTGTAGCCGGACCTACTTGGATTTGGATTGTTGGGTTGAGGACGACGATTTATCAGAACCGCGGGTTGGGTTCTTCTTTTGGGGTGAGGTCTTGCCTTGCGAGGTTGAGGATCGTTTGGAGGGCCGCTTGGATTGCTTTCTGGCCTTTATTTTGTACCGTCCCAGGCTCTTCTTCAACCGAGTCAACTCGTTTTGAACGGCCAGTTCGCGGTCGCGCGTAATCTTGCCGATACTCTCGTCGATTCTGTCCAACCGAGCCTGTGCCTTATCGCGATCTTGCTGCAACTGTTCGAGCCACAAGTTCTGGCGTTCGATGATGAGGTCCTTCAATTGCGATTCTAATTGCGGAGCATTCGACATCGTCATTTTCGCCGCCAACAGCCGGATTCCAGAATTCAGTCGCCACATCTTCAGCGACGACGCGTATCGGCCGGAATTGACTTCTTGCATGCGGGCCAATCGCTCGCTCGTCCGGAAAAGTTCGCGAATCGCCCGCTCGTACTGCGTCTTGTTTCTGCGCTTCAAGCGCGAAAGAAGTTTCGCCAATTCGGCGTGGTGCGTCTGCGCGAATGTCACCGCGGCGGCTTCACGAGCCGGAGTAATCACAATCTGGCTGACGGGCTGACGTGGACTCTTGCTCGTCGATTTCTCGCCAGCCGTCACAGTCGCGGTAGCAACCTGAGTGCCGCTGCCTTGCTTATCCTGAACGTTCTGCGCAATGACATTCGCTGCGAATGCCAAGACGGCAAGACAAACAGGAACCAACCAAGTGGTATGCCGCATCGATTTAGTTCTCCCAGGTCTTATCATTGGTTTCGGAATCGGTGCCAAGATCCTCGGAGACAGCCGCCAGCATCCACTCAGGGACCACAACTTCCGACTCATCGTCGACGGATTCTTCGAGCCCATTCGCAACCGAGTCTACCGAAGGTGGGATGGTTTCGGCCGCGTTCGCCCAGGCATCAACAATCTGATCGGCGCGCGCGTCAGATTGCGACAGCCCAGTTTGAGAATCCGGCTGTGTGAACAGTATCGACGACGCCATCAAAAGACAGGCGGCCGAGACGACAATCGCGACAATCGCCCACCGATTTTTACGTCGCTGTTCATCGGCCGTTTCATCGCCAGCCGTGATTTCATCAGAGATTGAAGCGACTGCCTGAGTCATCTGAACCGATGCCGCCACTGCTTCGCGAGCAGCCTGATCGTCGGCCAGCCGTGCCTCAAAGGCTTCCGCATCAGCATGTGACAGCTCGCCGGCGATGTACCGGAAAGCCGTCCATTGAAGATCGTTTTCGTTCATTGTATTCCGCTTTATGTTGATTCGGGCCAACAGTCCCGATATTGGTTTGTTCGTTTAACGGCAAGCCGAAGGCGACGGTTTTTTGCAGCATCGATCGAGACGATGAAACGCAGTCGCCTTCGGCTTGCCGTTAAACCAGGAATTCAACCTGTCACTCGCCCGATTCCAAATGTTTGTGAAGTTTCTGCATCGCCAATCGCATTCGAGTCAACACGGTTCCCAAGGGAAGCGACAACTCTTCGGCGATCACGGCAAATGTCTTTTCCTCGTAAATCCGCATTCAAACCACGGTTCGCTGTTCTTTGGGAAGAATCTTCAAGGCCGCTTTGACTCGTTCGACAACTTCCCAACGGATAGCACTGTCTTCCGGGTTTTCAACTTTCTTCGATTGTGTCCACGCCAGTTGCTGAACCGATTTGGCATGAATCTTTTGCCGCCGTCGAATCGCCATGGCTTCGTTAAAGGCAACTCGAAACAGCCAGCCTTTCATGGTCTCTTGTTTGGCCGTGTGTCCCACCTCAATCGTTCGCGAAAACGTCGCTTGCAGGACTTCACCCGCCAACTCAGGATCTCGAAGCACACCGATCAAGAACGCTCGTAACTCATCAGCATGTTCGACATAAAGAGCCGCGACAATCGCCGGGGCAATTCTGTCCGAGTCTTCCGCCGTCAATGGCTGACCCCCGAAACACTCGCTGTCACAGCTCTAAACTACTGATGCACACCGGCTTGAGATTATTCTGCGTTTCGTAATGAGAATCCAGACAAAGTGACGAAGCTGGCACTTGGCGCCGTAACCACTTGCGATCCCGTTGCTTACGGCCGCCGGAATGATGACCTGGCGAGCGGCATGCGTAAGCTTGCCGGCCTAACGCCAACGAAAACATGCCGGCAAGCTAACGCATGCCGCTCGCCATCGGTCGCAAGATGGTACAGCGATTTTGATCAAGTGCTTCAATCTTGGAGGCGGCATTATCCATGACGCTGAGTTTGGTTGTCGCGGACACAATCCGGTATAGTGGAGTCAACACAGAGAATCCCGCACGGACCAAAACTGAAAGGCGGAGATCGATGTCTTCTGGTATGCCAATTTGGATGCAACTGTACCAAGCTATCGGCTGGATATATCTGCTGATGATGGTGATTGGGTTCGTGGTTGCGATTCGCTATCGCCATCTGTCGCGATTCATGTATTTGGTGACGATCGGAATGGCGGGCATCGCCGGAGCGTCCTTCATCAGCCGCGTTGGATCGCTGCTCTTCAACCTGATGGCCACCAACCGAGCGGAGACAATCCAATATCTCTTCATGGGCATGACGTGCATCGGAGCATTTTCTTGGGGACTTTTCGTCTTCGGATTGGCCGCCGTCTTTCGCGACTTGAAGTTTCAAATTGAAATGTTAGAAGATTGCCTTCCACAACCACCGCCAACGCGACAGTGAAGCGGCGAATGGCCACCGGATTCTGTTTCTAGGCGACATATTCACCACAACACTTGAAGCGGGAAACTCTATGAAACTCTTTCGGGCGTTGACTTTTTCCATAGCGATCGCCGTGACGGCAACTGTGTTCGCCGACGATGCGAAATGGATAAACTTGATCAAGGAGATCAATCCGCAAGAGCATACAGCAGCAGGTCGCTGGCAACGGAAGGGCGACGAATTGACCGTTACCGCCGAAACCGGCGCCCGGATCATGATTCCCGTCCAACCTGCGGGCGAATACGATTCCGCGTCAAGTTTACGCGGAACACGGGCGTGCATTCGATCGCGCTGATCTTCGTCGCGGGAGGACGGCAGGCGACGTTCGAAATCGATGCCTGGGGACAACACCTGGCCGGTATCCAACAGATTGCTGGCCGCTCGATTCGCGACAATCCGACTCGCGTGAATAATCAAACATTGATCAACGACCGCCAATACACGGCGATGGTCAGTGTCCGCAAAGACAAAATTGAGGTGTCCCTGAACGGCAAGCTTCTGGCGACGCACCGAAGCAACGGATCGGATCTCCGTTTGCTCGATTTATGGCGGCTCTCTGATTCGAAATCGCTTGGCGTGGGTGCGTGGGACAGCTCAACTACGTTCCACAGCATCGAGGTTCGCAGCGGCAGCGGATTGCCGATGGTTGCCTCGAAGCGCCCGAATTCTAAGTCGAAGAAATCAACGAAGAGTAACACGCCCTCGACACCGTCGCGCAAGAATTCCAAGAAGTCTTCACCTACCAGTCGGCAGCGCACCGGCAACAATGGTCGAGTCTTAATCGTGATCGCCAACGAGGGCTTCTTCTACCGCGAATACAACGATCCTCGTGAAGAATTAGAACGGGCTGGTTTCAAAGTCGATATCGCAGCCGCCCGAAAATCGGCATGCCGGCCCCACGGCAATTCGGGGCAGACCGGCAGCGGAATCGTACAACCCGATCTGGCCATCACGTCGGCCGATGCCTCGCGCTATGATGCGATCGTGTTTTCCGGCGGCTGGGGATCGTCGATGTACCAGTACGCGTTCAAGGGTTCGTACAATAATCGCGCCTACAACGGCGACCGGCGCACCAAGGATGCGGCCAACAAACTGATCAATGATTTTGTCAAGCAAGATAAATACGTCGCCGGAATCTGTCACGGAGTTTCCGTGCTGGCTTGGTCGCGCATCAACGGAAAGAGTTTGCTCGAAGGACGCCGCGTGACGGCTCCAACACGTTCGGGCCCCGCCGGCATTTACAACGGCCGTCGCTCACAACCATCGTCGCGCTGGAATTCAGAAGTCAACGGGGCCCGATTGACGCCCCGACCGGATCAATCGGAAACCCCCGCAGCTCGGCGGACGACGTGGTCGTTGACGACAAGATTCTGACGGCCGAAGACGATAACTCAGCCCGCGAATTGGGCCGCATCCTTGCCCGTTTGCTGAAAGGTGGTTCGCCAACATCGTCGAGAAAGTCGAGTACGAAGTCGCGACGGTCACGTTGAAGAAATGGTCGCTGAGCGAATCTGGGATCGCGTCGTTTAACGCCCAGCCGGAGGCGCCGGCATCCGTCCGAAGAGCCGGCGCCTCCGGCTGGGCGTTAAACGACGAGCTTGCTTCGAGCCCATTCCTTAACGAACCGGAATCAGATACAGGTCGTGACGTCCCGAGCGTTCCGAGACGATGACCAATCGCTTTCCATCGGGATGCCACGCGGGATAGTCGTCCTTTTCAGGATTGTTGGTGATGCGTTGGATGTCCGATCCGTCCGAGTTGATCACGTAAATCTCGTAATTGCCGTCGCGATTGCTGGTGAAGACGATTCGGCGACCATCGGGCGAGAAACGCGGCCGAATCTCCTGCGACCGCGCATCCGTCAAACGACGAACGTCGGAACCGTCTGCCCTTGCGACATAAATCTCAAAGTTGCCGTCTCTGGTCGAGCTGAATACCAGTAATTTTCCGTCACTTGACAGGTGCGGCCAGTTATTGATGCCGTTGCTGTCGATGATCGTCTTGCGATCCTTTGCTTGCAGATTGACCGAAAAGATTTGTTGGCGTCCATTCTCGGCGAACGAATACAGAACCCGTTTTCCATCGGCTGAAAACGTGGGACTGCGCATGCCCGAGAATCCCGGTGCAGGCGGAATCTCGAAGTCTCTTTTCTCCTTCGAATCCCGAATCATCATCGCTACGCTGGCCGGACTGCGGCTCTGCAGATGAGTGTAATACCGGCCATCACGCGAGAACGCCGGTTCGAGTTCCGAACGAACCTCATCCTTGTGTAACGGAAGGGCCTTTCGGTCGGACATCTTCATCCGCATGATTTGTAACTGCTCGGGGCGCGATAGCACGACGTAGACCAGCTCTTCACCATCCTTGATAAACACGGGATCGCGTTTGAAGAGGTTGTCGTTGGTCAGCCGAATTGGCGATGACACGGCTGCTACGTGATTATCGGCAGCACAATTCGCGGCTTGCCAGGCGAAGCCGAGACCCACAGCGATGCAGAGAATGACGATTCGATTGCGAAGCATATGCGCGTGATTAGATATGGAGCGATGATGATCTGACCGTATTGTACTCCCGCGCTGACGGTTGTCGCAATCATCGGGATCCGACCGATGAATCGAAAAAAAGCAGACAAGTGCGAAGGAATCACGCGCCGGCGATGATGATCACGGCACTAACGATCGATGGGAGTCCTTCAGCCAGGATTCGACTTGGACTCGCAATCTCTTGGCAAATGCGATCATCTCATCGGCCTCTTGGTCCGAAATGGCTCCAACCTGCTCATAGATGTTCGTATGACGCTTACGACGACAGAGGTCGAAAAAGTCAATGTCATTACGGTCGAGCACGACTGTGAACGCAAGACACTGAATTGTTCTTTGATGCTTATTCTGTCGTTCGGCCCGATATCCAGCGGCGGCCAGAGCGGCGGTGGCCAATTGAAGCGCCGCGTTGTACGCGATACCGAATCGCCACTCCGAACCGAGACCGGGCGTTTGGCTTTGCCCGATATCGCGGTCGGCGATCGCGAGCAACTCGGCGATTTCCGTTTGCGATGTCTCGTGCGGGCGGATCCAGCTATTGTCCCAATAATTCTGTAATGTCATCCTCGGTACCAATCAACATCAGTTTCTTGGCTTCGACAACCTTTGTGAGAAAGTGGTGGCCTTCGATTAGTTTGGACGTCAGTTCTTCGGTCGGATAGACGGTTGGATTGACGGGTCGGCAAATGGTCTGCTCGACATCGCGAATTGCATGCACCACATCAGCCAATGTGACATCCCCAACGATCATCAGATCGACGTCGCTATCCGGACGTTCCTCGCCCCGCGCCAAGGATCCGAAAAGGAATGCCACGCAGATTCGGTCACGTAGTGGCAACAAAGCCTGACGGAGCACCTCGGCAACTCCTAACGTCTTGATGACAATGCCCCGAAGCTCGTCGAAGATCGGACAGGTCGACTCCGCCTGAAAATAGACGTGTCGGCCTTGTTTGGTCCGGCCGATAATGCCAGCTTTGACAAGCCGGGCCAATTCGCGTTGTAGGTGTCCCATGCCGAGGCCGGTGAGCTCGACAATCTCGCGCAGGTAGAACGCTCGAGCCGGATGGCTCAGCAACAGGCCCAGTACCGCCCGGCGTGATTTGGGGAACAGCGAGGAAGCCAAGTTTATCGCACTCATCGTACTCTTTTTGAGTGCAATTGTACTCATATTGGGTACAAAGTCAATCTCCCGATTTCCCCGATTCACACAAGCTCGTGAATGACGTGACCGCCTTCTAGGACATTCATCTCCGCACGCGCCTGCGTGTCGATGCCGGTGAATTCGGCGATCGTTGTGCCGACCATCAATGGGGTGAACGGCGTCGTGATTGGATGCTCGCCCAGCTTGTCGCTCTCGCCGACGACGTTGCCGCGATTGATGCCCGCGCCGGTCCACAGCGAGAAGTAACATTGTGGCCAGTGATCGCGGGCGGCTCGTTCGTTGATCTTTGGTGTGCGGCCGAATTCGCCCATGACGACGACTAATGTCGTTTCGAGTAATCCGCGTTCGTTCAATTCGTCGAACAGAACGGGCAGTGTGCGATCGAGGATCGGACAGTGCCGGTCCATCATCAGTTCGAAGTTGTAGATGTGGGTGTCCCAACCGAAGTCGAAATTCGGCGTGATCGCCTCGACCGCGTTACTCCAGTTCAATTGAATGTAGGGAATGCCGGCTTCCACCATGCGTCGGGCCATCAGAGCACTCTGGCCGAACGTCGAATAACCGTAAGCGTCGCGCGTTTTTTGAGACTCTTTCGTCAAATCGAACGCGTCAAGCGCTGACGGATTCGTCAACAGGCCATACGCCCGTTGGTACTGCCGGTTCCAATCCTCGATCTTCGAACTATCGAGTTTGCGACGCTCTTCATCCAATCGAGAAAGTAAAGACTTGCGATCGGTGATGCGGTTCGGCGAAAGCCCTTCGAGCAGTGTCAACGACGGCAGATCGACTCGACCGTCTTCGTGGCAATGCACTTGAAACGGATCATAAGTTTTACCGAGTGTGCCGCCGCCGTATCCTGCGATGATACGGGCCGCGTCGCGCGGGATACCGCGTCCGACGGAAACAAACGGAGGCATTTCGCCTTTGTGTCCGCGATGTTTGGCGACGATCGAACCAAAGTTCGGCTTAACGGGTTCCGGTTTTTCATGGAATCCTGTCAATGCAGCTGTGCCGGCATCGGGATGTCCCGGCTGCGTCGTGATGTGTGAACGAAGCAGCGTGAAAAGATCGCTCCGCTGTGCCAGGCGTGGCAAGAGATCGGTGAAGCGAACTCCGGGAGTCTTCGTCGCAATCGTCGAAAACGGGCCGCGGTATTCCATCGGCGCATCGGGTTTGGGATCGAAAGTGTCGAGATGACTTGGTGCTCCCCACAACCAGATAAACAGCACACTCTTCGCGCGCGCCTTCGTCGCAGCCTGCAACGGTGCATGAAATCCCGAAAGCCCATACGCCGCGGGCACCGACGCAGCAATCTTCAAAAATGACCGACGCGAGATGCCGCCACAGGTTCGTGTCTTGAAATCACCAATTGAAAACATCAGACAACCCGGTCAGTGGTGGAACGCTAATTCTCACTAATCTGCGAATTAGTGACGATCAGCGAAGATTAGCGTTTTTTCTCTTTTGTTGATTGCTGCTTCAGCCGAATTGGAATCGCGGCTTCGGTGATAACAACGATTCGGTCATCGAGGTTTCCTCGTGCACGAAAGCGTAGCACTGTATCGGCATCAGTAAGTTGCTGCACGTTGATTCTGACTTT
>Ga0310122_10001116_pt1 | contig 17168 bp, 10 predicted proteins | sample CB6_Bottom_1051__FD_203503 | JGI IMG/M metagenome (GOLD analysis project Ga0310122, IMG submission 203503) | Marine microbial communities from Western Arctic Ocean, Canada - CB6_Bottom_1051 | ecosystem: Environmental > Aquatic > Marine > Oceanic | place: Canada: Western Arctic Ocean | collected...
AATCGTTGCGCTCGATAAAAACTCCGGCAAGCTGCTCTGGAAAACGCTTGACGACGAGGCGAGTTACTCGTCGCCGGTCATGGCCAAGCTGCACGGAAAACGCCGCGCTGTTTTTTTCGCGCGCACCGGCTTGGTGATTGTTGATCCGGCCAAGGGAAAAATTGATTTTCAGTCCCGTTGGCGCGCACGGATTCACGCCTCGGTGAATGCCGCCGCGCCGCTGGTTGTCGGCGACCGAATTTTCGTCACGTCCAGTTACAACACCGGCGCGCTCGTGCTGCGAGCGGCGGGCGGCAGTTACAAAAAAGTTTGGTCGAACGATACAAGTCTCTCGAGCCAGTACGCGAGCGTGATGCACCGGGGCGGGTTCATTTACGGCACGCATGGGCGGGCGGACGTGCCGCCGGTTCCGGCACTGCGCTGCGTTGAGTTGGCCACCGGCAAGGTGCGCTGGAGCGTGGACGATTTCGGCGATTGCCTGATGCTGCTCTGCGGCGACCGATTGCTGGCGTTGATGGAGAGCGGCGAGTTGGTGCTTGGCCAAGCGACCCCAGCCGGGTGGCGGGAGATCAGCCGCGAGCAAGTCGGCGGCTCCGGCGCACGCAGCCAACCGGCCCTGGCCAACGGCCGGCTTTATGTCCGCAGCCGAAACGAACTCGTTTGCCTCGAGATGCCGTGAGCCAAGCGGGGAGTCAGGCCCAGTCGCCGGCTAGGGTGACGAGTTTTGTGACGTTGGCGGCGGGGCCGCTGACGATGAGGATGGTGCCGGGGGCGAGGACGGTCTCCGGGGGCGGCTTGATGATGTATTTTTTTTGCCCCGAGTTGCGGATGGCAAGGACGCGCAAACGGGTACGGTTGAACAGATCGGCCTTGGCCAAGTTCACGCCGGCCAGTTCGGCGCCCTCGTTGACGACCACGGCCTCGAAACGCACTGCGCCGCTGGAGGCCAGCATTCGGTCGAGCACCGTGGCTGCCGTCGGGCGCAACAGCTCGGAGGCCATTCGCCGGCCGCCGATTTTTGCCGGGCAGATTGTTTCGGCTCCCGCCCGTTGAAGACGCAGATGATCGGCTTCGTCGGTCACAACACTCAACACCCGGATGGAAGGATTCTCCTGCATGGCGGTGACGACAACGACGAGGTTGTCGCGGTCGGATGCGAGAATCGTGGCCAAGCTGCGAGCACCACTGACGTTCGCTCTCGCAAGGGCGTCGGGGGAGTAGGGCTCGTCCTCGATCACTGGCACACCGGGCACGGTTTTCCGGAATTCGTCGAGGGCTTCGCGGTCATTGTCGATGCAGACACAAGTTCGTTTTGTGGCGAACAGTTCTGCCGCAATGGTTCGGCCCACGCTCCCAGCGCCACAGATGATGAAGTGGCCGTTCAGTTCCGACTTGGCTTCCACTGGTTCATCTTCGGCGACGGTGGTGGTGGTCGGCGGTGTCGCCTCGTGGGCCGGGCTGGCGTGGGATGAGGCGATGGCTTGGGAGAGTTGGCCGATGGATTCCCGAGTGCCGAGCAGGATCAACTCGTCCCCATCGAGGAGAAGCGCGTCGTTCGCCGGATTGAATGTATAAATTTCACCCCGCCGAAACGCCACGATCTCCACTCCTTCGGCTTGGCCAAGCGGCAGGCTGCCCAAGGTGCGCCCGTCGTCTTTTTCGCGAAGTGTAACCCCGGAAATCACGAGGTTCTGCGTGTCGTCGTAGCCAAGGATAATTCCCAGAAATTCGACCACCGCCGGGCGGATCAACTCGCTGGCAATCCGAAGCCCGATAAGGTTCGCCGTGTTCACGACGGAGTCTGCTCCGGCATATTGCAAACGGCGATCGGCATGGTCTTTCACGCATCGGCTGACGATGCGAACGCTCGAGGAAAGTTGGCGTGCGGTCACTGTGGCGACGAGGTTCGCCCGGTCATCCGGCATCACGGACACCACGCCGCGCGCTCGATCAATCCCGGCGGCCTCGAGCGACTCGACATCGGTGGCGTCCCGTCTGATGCAAGCGATCGCGGGGTATTTTTGCCGTAGTTCGCGGATCACCCCGCTGTCCTGGTCGATGACGACGCAGTCCATCCCCTCTTTTTGTGCCTGCTCCAAAACCGTGCGCCCGTTGCCGCCGCCGCCGCACAGGATCATGTGATCGGTGAAACGCTTGATTCGTTTTCGCGCCTGCTTGGCTGCGGCCATTTCCTGGTACTGGCCCTCGACAAAAAACGCGGTCACTTGAGCGATGACGTAGAGGAAAAAAGTGATCCCGACGATCGCGACCAAAGTGGTCAGCGTGCGCGTCCACGGCGTGAAGTCAGCGTACAGTTTTTCGTCCGTTGCATCGTAGCCTTCCTGTTGATGCGGGTCGGTGTTGCTCTCCCAGCGGTAACGGCCGTTGGCGTCGCGGTACACGGCGCACTGCTCGGTGCCGAGCAGGTCGGTGTAGCCGATGGTGGTCAGCGTGATCGCGGAAAAGTAGAGGCACTCGGTGAACTCCCACCGGTCGTCGGAGAGGCTCCCCAGTTTTTTGCCGTAGCCGGCGTTCATGCCGCAAAGGCAACCTGTCACATAAAACAGAACAGTCGTACCCAGCAGCACCAGTGCTCCCAGCTTGAATGCTGTTCGGCCCCGGTTGGCCAGCGAGCCGGTTTCCGCTTCACTCATATCCACTCATTTTGTTTGCGGCTTAACTCTCCGAGTGAATCCAGACCCTGGCACTTTCCGGGAAACTGGCCTTGGGGACGTTAAGCCGGGTGATGGCCTTAACCGGCTCAGTGGCACCCGGCACGGTGGCAGTGCCGGAAACGAGGATGGCCACTTTGCCGAAGAGCTCGAGCGAGTCGCCCGGTGCAGGGAAGACGACTTCCCCTTTGCTGAGCCAGCGTCGAAACTCCCACTGCGACAGGTTGAGGTACGGCTCCTGACTCTTGAGAAGGTTCTCGGCGAAACGGCGGCCGGCCGTTTCCCACAAGCCCTTGGCCAAGGCGGGGGAGTCGGCCATCGCCTCGTTCATTTCCGTGGAACCCATCCACAACGCGGTCACCGTCGTGTCGGCGATAATGTCAGCAGTGCGCGGCACACCGGCCAACACCGCCATCTCGCCGATCACGCTGCCCCGGCCGAGGATGTCCACGACCGTGCCCTTGATGGAGATTTTAACGCTGCCTTGTGTGACGAGAATCATCCCGTCGCCACGGTCGCCCTGCTCCATAATCATGTCGCCGGGCTGGTACGTGCGTTTGTCGGACAACTCGATAATCCGGGTGATGTTGTCCTCCGACAGGCCTTTGAGCCAAGTTACCTCGCGCAAAATTTCCTCCGGTTCCGGCAGGCGCAGGACGAGCGGGCGATCCATGATGTCCTTCATGCGGCCCTCGACATCGACGATCATTTGGTCGGCCTCGTCCAACTCGATCGTGCCGGCGGCCTTGAGTTTTTTGATCGAGTTGCGCTCGTGGTTGAGCACCGAGCGGGCGGCGTCCTTGGTCTCGATGCCGACGATCAACTCCGGATAATTCTCCCTCATATCGCGCAAAAAGTTCAGGCCGCGCAGGCGGTTCTGCATGATTTCGCCCTTCAATAGCTTGGCCTTTTCGTCGGCCGCCTCCTGGCCGATGTCGGCGGCGGTGTTAGCCACGAGGCTGTCCACCAGCTTGGCCACTTCCTCCTGGGCGATGACGAACGACTTGGCCGCCTCATAGGTCGTGGCCAGACGGTCCATGAAAACCTGCTTGAAAACCGGCAGCCCCTTGAGCGACTCCATCCACTTCGGCACCTGCCAGATGCTGTCGAGGTAGTCCCGGTCGCTCAACGGCACCTTGCCACCCTGGTCGAGCACCTCCTTGATGTTGTTGTACAGTTGGTTCACACCGCCCGCACCGAGAAGGCCTTCCTGATTTTGTTTCCAGTAGTTGCTCGACTCCTTCTCGAGGATGCGCCGGCGCGTCTCGGCGAGTGTGTCGATCGCGTCCGGGTCGCCCTCGACATCGGTGATGACGATCGGCTCCGGCAGGAACTCGCGCACCCGGCTCCAGTTCGCGCCGCCGAGGAACGAGTCGGACTTGAGCACGTCCATTTCGTTTTCGCAATTCTTCACGATGCTCGCCGAAGTGGCGGTCATCATCTTGGCTTTGACTGCGGGGATGCGTGTCAGGCCAAGTCCGTTGACGAGAAACTTGATCGTCGTCGCGTTGACCAACAGCGTCAGCAGCACGATGCCGGAAATCAGGAAGAGAAACTGGTCACGAATCCGCTTGGAGATGCCGAGCAGCTTGGCTTCGATCACGGCTCCGGAGCCGCCGCCCTCGATCACGATCTTGCCGTTGGCCAAGCGCTCGCGCTCGAGCGCAAGCTTGGCCCCGTCCTCGTCGAACGGTTTCACGTATGCCTCGCCGATGGCCAAGCCGGCGATGGCCGCGCCTGCGTGTTCCTCGCCGTGAGCGTCTTCATGTTTTTCGCCGTGAGCGTTGTCATGACTTTCGCTGTGCGCTTCGGCCAAGGTGAGGGTGACATCCTCCAGCGGCTCCCGCTTGCCGTCGGCATCGACGAAAAAGACCTTCGAGTCCGCCGTGTAACCGTGGCCGCCGTCCTTGACAGTGAACTGCATCTCGGGCGCTTGGCCGTACACCACCAGAGCCAACGCCAGACCGATGGCCCCGCGCAACGCCCCCCACCAAACCACCACCGCGTCTTTCTTCGCGAGCCCGTAGCCGGTTCGTCGCATGATCGGGTACAAGGCCACAATGTTCACCACGCGCACCAGGTGGATCGTCAGGTAAATCAGCGCCAAAACGAGATAATCGATCGGCTGCGGGTGAACTTTTAGCGCGATGACCACGCCGACGACGATGAAAATAATCACATTGGCCACGAAGGCGGTGAACTCCCAAAACTCGTGCATGAAATGCTGCACCTCCGGGCTGATCCGCGTGCGGCCCATTCCGGCCCAGACCAAACCAAGCGCCACCAAGCCCAGTACTCCGGAGACTCCGGCATCGAACTTCTCGATGTGCAAAAAATGCTCACAAGTATAAAAAACCAAGTACGCCGTAATCAACATCACCGAAGTTTCCACCAGTGGATCGTTGAATACCCGCTTGACCCATGCCACGCCAACGAGGCCCACCACGATGCCCACCACCGCGCCGCCCAGGCCGATGACAAAAAATCCCGAGACAGCGCTTCCCACCGTGAACACACTGGCCCCGGTCACCGCGCCGATGAGCACGACAAACGCCACGATGGCCGTGCCGTCGTTGAGCAGCGACTCGCCCTCAATGAGCGTGCCCAGCTTTTTGCTCGCGCCAAGTTCCTTGAGCAGCGCCACCACCGCCACGGGATCGGTGGCGCTTACGACGGCCCCGAATAACATCGCGAGGTACAAGCCCAAATCCCCGGTGCTGACATTCCACTCGGCCAAGCCCCAGCCAAGCGAGGAGATGGCCATGACGCAGCCGCCGGTCATGAGCGTCGCCGTCACGATGCCCGGCCCAGCCATGTAAAACGCATTCCAGAATGATTTCTTGAAGACGTGCACATCCAGCGCGTACGCCGCCTCGAAAATCAGGATCGGCAGGAACACATAAAGGATCAGGTGAGGGTCGAGGTTGGCCCCCCACTCGATTGAGCCGCGCAAGGCGTCCATCAGTTTGGCAAGTAAACCGTCATGACCCGCGCCGTGCCCGGCGGCATGACCTCCCCGGAAGGCGAACCCCAGCCCCAAGCCGATCAGCATCAGCACCACCGTGAACGGCAGGGGAACTTTGCTCAAAAAGTGCCGCGCCGCCGCGCCGATGATCAGCGCGAGGATCAGGAAAAACAGCCCGTACAGATAACCGTGGTCTCCGCCGGAAGCCAGAATGGGGGTGATTAGGTTTGATGAGTTCATCGGAAAGGATTGGCGTTACAGCACCCGGCCCACGCTGGCAAGTGAATAATCCGCCAACGCCACCACCGCCAATGCGGCGGTTCAGGCGGTGATGCCTTGCGCCTTGGCCAAGCCGGAGAACACGCCTGCCGATGCCATTAACTCATCAAAGTTCCCCTCCTCGATGATCGCGCCCTGCGACAGGACGATGATCCGGTCCATCGAGCGCAGCGTGGAGAGCCGATGCGCCACGCAAAGGACTGTGCGGTGCTCGCTCAGTTGATCGATGGCTGCCTGTACTTCGGCCTCGGCCTTTGAATCGAGTGCGGCGGTGGCTTCGTCCAGCACAAGGATCGGCGCGTTGCGGACGAAGGCCCGCGCAATGGCCAAGCGCTGCCGCTGCCCGCCGGAGAGCGTCATGCCGCGTTCGCCGATGCGGGTGTCGTACCCCTCCGGCAACGCGGTGATGAACTCGTGCGCGTGCGCGTGCCGGGCCGCCTCTTCGACTTGCTCGCGGCTGCAACCCGCTTGGCCAAGCGCGATGTTTTCCGCCACGGTCAGGTCGAACAACACCACCTCTTGACCGACGAGCGCCATCTGCTCGCGGAACCCTTTGATGCTCAAGTCGCGCAGATCGTGTCCGTCGAGCTTGACGGCACCGGCGACGGGATCGTGAAACCGGAACAGCAAATTGATGAGGGTGCTCTTGCCGGAACCGCTCTCGCCGACGATGCCAAGCTTGGTTCCTTTGGGGATGGCCAAGTCGAGTTGGGTCAGCACCGGTTCCTTCTCGTACGCGAACGAAACGTTGTCGAACCGGATGTCGCGCTCGAGCCCGGTCACCGGCTTGGCCTCGGGGCGCTCGAGGATATCCGGCTTTTCGTCGAGGACATTCATCAACCGCTGGGCGCCGATGCTGGCTTCCTCGATGCGGACATGCAGCCGAGCCAGCTTGCGGATCGGCGTGTAAAACATAATCACACCGGTGAAAAACACGACCAAGTCCGGCATGCTGCGTTGCGTGTGGACGACGTACAAAATCAGCGCGCCGATGCCGATCATCGACACCGTCTCCACCAGCGGGCCGACGATTTCCCGCGAGCGCACGGTCTTCATCGTCTGCGCGATCAGTTGCCGGGACAGCTCCCGAAAACGATCGACCCGGGCGTTCTCCAGTCCGAACGCCTTGATGACGCGCATGCCGGAAAACATCTCCACCGCGAGGCTGGACTGGTCGATGTTCGCAGCGACCCGCTTGCCCGTCGCTTCGCGGGCTTTTTTGCCGAAGTAAATAATCGGGACGATGCAGACGGGAAACAGCACCAGCATGCCAAGCGTCAGTTGCCAGTCGATCAAACACAGGCCGGTGAAAATACTGACGATGGCCACCGGCTCCGACACGAGGTTGCTCACCCCGGAGGCCAGGCAGGTCTGCAGCAACTGCGCGTCGCCGTTGATGCGCGTGATGAGATCGCCGGTGGTGGAGCGGTTAAAGAACGGAATCGACAACCGGCTGAGGTTCCGGAAAACCGTGACTCGCAGATCGTTGATCACTCGCTCACTCGCCCAGGCCAGGCAGTACGCCGCAAGATATTTTGTGCTGCCACGGAAGCCGACCAACAACGGGAAAACCAGCAGCCCGCCGATAATCTGCAGAGTCGTCAGCGGATCGCCCATCTGCGGCAGCCAAGGGTCGAGCGTCTCGAGAATGCCTGATTGGACGGAGGCAGCACTCTCGGCGAACCAGTTGCCGGCTGCCTCGGCGGGAGCGGTTGTCGGTGCCGACGCGGCACCCGCCGGCACGAGCCGGTCGAGCATTGTCTTCGTCGCCCACAGCACCAGTCCGTTCGACGCTCCGAAGAGAATCCCGAAGAAGACGCCGGCAATAATCCGGCCCCAGTACGGTTTCACGTAGGGCGCCACGAAGGCGAAGATGTGCCTTAATTTGTGCATGTCGCGATTCCGGTCGCGAGTCGGTGCCCACGATGGGCGGCAACGAATTATTTGCCCATGGCCAGCCGGTTGGCTAGGCGCTCGGGGAGGCCGGCCTCCAAAATCTTGGCCTGGGTTTTCTCGAAATCATACTCCAGCCGGCGCAACTCGATCGTCCCGGCCTTGAGGTCGTAAATGGCGTATGCGGCACGGGGATCACCGTCCCGGGGCTGGCCGACGCTGCCGACGTTGATGAAATATTTCTTGCCCTTCTCGACCGTCAACTTGTCATACTTGCCGCCGGTGACGGAGTTTTGCTCGCGCACAAACGCCAGCGGCACATGGGTGTGCCCGAAAAAGCAGACGCCTGTATTTTGGTAGGTGAAGCTGGCCGCCGCATCGAGTCGTTTCATCACGTAGCCCCAGCGCTTGGGCGCGTCGAGCGTGGCGTGCACGATGGTAAAGTTGGCGATCATTCGCAGGTACTTCAACCGGCGGAGCCAGTCACGCTCCTCGTCGTTCAACTGGTCGCGCGTCCACATGATGGCATGGCCGGCGTGCGGGTTGAACCCGGTCAAGTCGATGTCGCCGGCGCAATACTCGTCGTGGTTGCCCATAATGCACGGCATCCCCATGTCGCGCACAATCTTCATGCACTCCTTGGGATTCGGATTGTAGCCGACCACGTCTCCCAGGCACACATAATGGGTGCAGTTGTTCTTCTGTGCATCCTCGAGCACCACCTCGAAACCCTCGAGATTGGCGTGGATGTCAGCTATCAAAGCGTACTTCATTTAATCGACTGGAAATCACCCTGTGATTTCAAACCCTCTAAAATTATCCTGACCTTCACCAAATTCGATTTCCTCGTCCCGGATGTTGCGGCGCAGGCCCGAGTCCCGAACCGCCTGCAGGAACTCCTCCAGCTCAGTCCGCTCGCCTTCGGCCACCAGTTCCACCCGGCCATCAGGCAAATTCCTGATCGTGCCGAGCACGTCGTACCCAGGAACCAAGGACTTCACTATGTATCGGAAACCCACTCCCTGCACCCGTCCCGAGTAGTTTACATGGACTCGAACCAAGCTCATTTTCGCAGGTGCCGGATTGGCGTAACCCCGGTCGGGGCTGTGGTGCGTTGAACGTCGAGGCGCATCACCCGTGCATCAGGGCGGGAAATGAAGCCACAAACACCCCTGCCGGGCAATCCTTTTATGGCCCATTCTGAGCAATCGATCAGCCCTTGGCCAAGTGGGGGAAAACCACTGCAAACCACTCAGTTTCGCATGATCCATCCGCCGCCGACCACAAGGTCGTCCTGATAAAACACGCAAGCCTGCCCCGGCGTCACCGCCCGCTGCGGCTCCCGCAGCTTCACTGTCGCCTGGCCATTTTCGCCGGGGATCAACGTCGCCTCAGTGCCGGGATGGTTGTACCGGATCGCCGCCGAAGCCTCGATCGGCTTGGCCAGGCGCTCAAACGCAATCCAGTTACATCGGTCAATCCGAAACTCGTCCCGCAGCAGCAACGCCTCCCCGCCGACCACCACCCGGTTGTTTTCCGGATCCAGTTCGATCACGTACATCGGCGTCGGCGACGAAATCCCCAGGCCCTTCCGCTGGCCGATCGTGTAAAACTCGATCCCGTCGTGATGCCCCAGCACTTGGCCGCGTGTGTCAACAATCTCCCCCCGGTGTTCCTCCACCAACCCTGCCGTCGTAAGGAATTTTTTGTAATCCTTGTCCGGCACAAAACAAATTTCCTGGCTCTCCTGCTTCTCCGCCGTCTTGAGATTCACGCACCGGGCAACCTCGCGCGTCTCGCTTTTCTGCAGTTCACCAAGCGGAAACATCATGTGCGCGAGCTGCTCCTGGCCAAGCGAAAACAAAAAGTACGTCTGGTCTTTCCGCGCATCTCTGCCACGACGCATCACCGTGCGGCCGTTGCGCTTCTCGAGCCGCGCGTAATGCCCGGTGGCCACGTACTCCGCGCCAAGCTTCCGGGCGCGGTCGATCAGGTTGCCAAACTTCAGCTTCTCATTGCACATCACGCACGGGTTCGGTGTCCGACCCGCCTTGTACTCCGCCGCGAAATAATCGATCACGTCCCTCTGAAATTCCCTCGACTCATCGACGAGATAATACGGAATATCGAGTTTGTCGGCGACCGAGCGGGCGTCCATCACCGCCTGCGGGCCGCAGCATTTGTCCTCGGCGCGGGCCACGCAATCCTGCGGCCAGACCTTCAGCGTGATGCCGACGACGTCGTACCCCTGCTTGACCAGCAGCGAGGCCGCCGCGGAGGAATCCACCCCGCCGCTCAAGCCCACGACCACGCGCGTTTTTTTGTTGTCTGGCATCAGTGATCAGTGAAAACGGGTTCGCTTGGCCAAGCGCAATGCTCACTTGGCAATCATGCCGGTCTCGCGGGCGAAGTTGAACAACCCACCGGCGTCGATCACCGGGCGAACCTCGCCTAATGGCTTGATCGAGTGCTCCGCACTGGTTGACTTGATGACTACGGTGCCGGCGTCGAGATCGACCTTCACCTCGTCGCCGGTTTTGAGCACGTCGCAAAGCCGGTCTGCAATGTCGCACGGATAAAGCTCGCCGGTCGCCACGCAGTTGCGAAAAAAAATGCGCGCGAAACTCTCGGCCAGGACCAGTTTGCAACCGGCCGAGCCCAGCGCGATCGGTGCGTGTTCACGGGAACTGCCGCAGCCGAAATTCCGGCCTGCGACCACGATCGGGTAATTCGAACCCGGTTCGCCATCTGCCACATAGCGGGTGGGATACAGTGATTCCGGCAGGCCGATCAGCGCACAGCTTCCGAGCTTTTTGTATTCCTCCGGGATCGTCGGGACAAGGTTCAGGTACTGCGCTGAGATAATTTGATCGGTGTCGATATTATCCCGCACCACAAAAACCGGTCCTTCAAAGACACTACTCATGGCCGACATTTGGGGGCAGAATGGGGCGTTTTTCAACTCAAAACGGAAGCGACTCGTATTGCCCGCCGGCAAACCGGCGGTGGTGCGTGAAGCCGCTGCGCTTGGCCAGGGCGATTGCCTGGTCGAACTGCTCCCCGACACGGCCCGGCCTGTGCGCGTCCGAGCCAAACGTCAGACCCACCCCGATCTCCGCCGCCATTTCCAGCAGCGCCGGTGACGGGTACATCTCGCCACACGGCTTGTTCAGGCCGTTGGTGTTGATCTCGATCGCGATGTCCTGACGCTTCACCTCCTCGAGAAACGGCCGCCACATCGCCGCGCAGTCACCGCTTGGCTGATCGCCGAAAACCTTGATCAAGTCGCAGTGGCCAATGATGTCGAACACCCCCAGCGCGGCTGACTGCCGCAGCAAGTCGAAATACTCCGCCCAAGCGGCATTGACGTTGCGGCCTTTCCAAGAGTCGCGATGATCCGGATGATCAAAACTCCACTTTCCTCCAAGATAATGAACAGAAACGATCAAGTAATCCCATTTATGGCGCTTGGCCAAGTCTCGCATCCATTCCTCGTAGCCGGGCACGAAGTCGATCTCCAGGCTCTTTCGGACGGTCATTGAGGGGTTTTCGGAGGCCGCTTGGTCGATTTTTTCGATGTACAGATTCAGGTCGCGCTCGGCCATCCGCCAGCTGTCGTAATCATCGCCCGGCATCGGCGCATGCTCGGTGAAACCAATCTCGGTCAAGCCAATGCGTGCCGCCTGCGCAGCGTACTCGGTTGGCTCTCCCTCCGCATGATGGCAGAGGGGCGTGTGCATGTGATAATCCGGCGGCAAGGCCACGCCCCAAGGCTAGGCAAGTTTCGGCGCTTGGCCAAGCGAAGACCGGAGACCGGGCGCTCAGTCGGCCGCAGGGTGGCGCTTGACCGGATGCACCTTCGCAAGTTTCCGAGAAAGAGCCTGAACCCGCCTTGACGACTCTGAGGTGATGTTTTTGTTTTCGCCGGGGTCGATTTGGTGGTCGTACAGCTCGCGTGCCACGACCTCGCCGGTTCGCCAGTTGCGCCACTCGGTGTAGCGGTGATGCCGGGTTCGTAGTGAGTATCCCATCACCTCCGGTTCCTCCTTGGTGTAATAAGCCGGTCGAGGATGCTGCGTGATCGCAAACGGCTTGACCTCGGCTCTGGGATCTTCAAGGGAAGGCACAAGACTTGTACCTTCCAGATGAGCTGGCCTGGCCAAGCCGCACAATTCGGCCAAGGTCGGGTACAGGTCGAGCAACTCCACCGGCGAGGGCGACGCTGCGCCACGCTTGGCCAGGCGGGGCGGGGCGATGATCAGGGGAACGGCGGCGTCCCACTCGTAGTTGGAGGTTTTGCACCACAGACTGTGCTCACCCAGATGAAAGCCGTGGTCGGCGGTAAACACGACGATGGTGTTGTCCCGCATATCAAGCCGGTCAAGCTCGTTAAGGACGCGGCCGACTTGCGCGTCCATGTAGGTCGTGGCGGCATAGTAGCCCCGACGCAGTTCGCGAATGTCCCTCGTCGATGGTTTGCGCCCGCCGAAGGCGCGCAACAACTCACGACTGTCGTGCAGGGCGATGTCAGGACCGTTTGCCGGTTTGGCCAATGACTCCGGAAGCCCAACCTTGGCCGGGTCGTACAGGTTCCAGTAGCGTTTTGGGGCGTTGAACGGCAGATGCGGTTTCCAAAAACCGACGGCCAAAAAGAATGGCTTCCTGTTTTTTTTCAAGCGTTGCAGCGACTCTATGGCCCGGGTCGCTATCCGGCCGTCGAAATAAGCCTCGTCCGGCACATCGCGAATGGTGCTGCGCGGCAGTTTGATTTCGTTCCCCGGCGGCTTCCCGTCGATCTTCGGTTGGTCATCGTCATGACGCGCGTAGTGCATGAATTGCGGCACGCTCCACGACTGCGGGTCGCCGTGAATGTCCTGCCGCCAGTTGTGGAAAATCTTGCCAACACACTCGGTGAAGTAGCCGTTGTTCCTGAAATGTTGCGGCAGCGTCACGATGCCCGGGCGGCGCTGGCGGAAGTGTGCCGGCAGGTTCCAGATGCCCAGCGAGTCGGGCCGCAGTCCGGTCAGCATCGAGGCGCGCGAGGGATTGCACAACGCCTGCTGGCAATAGGCACGCTCGAACATCCGGCCACGCTTGGCCAAGCGGTCGATGTTCGGGCTGATCACATGCCCGGCGCCGTAGCAGCCCAGTTCCGGCCGCAAGTCGTCCGCCATGAGAAACAGGACATTGGGCTTGTCACCGGCCGGGGGGCCGGCCAAGCACAGCAACCGCACACCCCATAGGGCAGTCCCAAGTGCAAGAGCCAGTCTCCGTGGCTTCATTGCTTAAAGCACCCAGCCTTTGCGGTAATCGTTGTGGATGAAGTGGTTGGCCTCGGGCACATTTTTGACGCGCATTTTCTTGGCATCCCACTCGATTTTTTTGCCGGAGCGCAGCGCCACCAGGCCAAGCAGCATGGCCTCGGTCATCGGCCCGGCATAATCGAAATTCGACCAGGCCGGCTTGCCTCCCTTGCAGGCCGCGATCCACTCGTTGTAATGGTGCCGGTTGAAGTCCGCCGGTTTCTCGATCGTCTCCGGCACATTTTTAAAGTCGGCCTCCGTCGCGCCGGAGAGGAACGTGCCCTTGCCCCAGTACATCGGGATGTAGAGCGTGTCCTTGGTGCCGACGAGAATCGAGCCGTTGCCGGGCAGCGACTTCTGCCTGGCCAGGGCGGAGTCCGGTTTTTTGCCACCGTCGTACCAGACGACTTTCACCGGTTTACGTTTGCCCTGTTGTGGGAAATGGTAGGTGATGATCGACCACTTCGGCGCGGTTTCATCATTGATGCCTGACGACACGGCCTCGAGCGTCTTGGGGTCGCGCAGGTTGAGCGCCCAATAGGCCAAGTCGGAGTTGTGGCAGCCCATGTCGCCGACCGCTCCGGTGCCGAAGTCCCAAAAGCCGCGCCACTTGAACGGATGATACGCCGGGTGATACGGACGCTCCGGCGCCGGGCCAAGCCACAGATCCCAGTTGACGTTTTTCGGCACAGGCGGCGAGCCGCTTGGCCGTCCGATGCCCTGCGGCCAAATCGGCCGGTCGGTCCAAATGTGAACTTCCTTCACGTCGCCCAACACGCCGGCTTGGATGAGTTCGACATAGCGGCGCGAGTCGGGATTCGAATGCCCCTGGTTCCCCATCTGCGTGGCGACCTTGTGTTTGCGGGCGAGCTCGGTCAGCACGCGCGCCTCGAGGACGGTGTGCGTGAGCGGTTTTTGGCAGTAAACATGTTTTTTCAGCCGCATCGCCATCGCTGCGGCCGTGGCGTGTGTGTGGTCCGGCGTCGAGACGGTCACGGCGTCGATGCGCTTGGCTTCCTTGTCGAGCATCTGCCGGAAGTCGGCATACTTGGCCGCCTTCGAGTGACGGTTGAACATATGAGCGGCCCGGCCGGGATCGACATCGCAAAGCGCCACGATGTTTTGGCTTTCGCACCCGGCGATATCGACTTGGCCTTTGCCGCCGGAGCCGATGGCCGCAATGTTGAGCCGTTCGTTCGCGCCGAACACACGCCGGGGCACGACCATCGGAAACGCGATCGCGCCGGTGGCAGCAACCGTGGTTTTAAGAAATTCCCTGCGCCGGATGGGTGATATTTGAGGAGTCGTCATAAGCCTATTGGTGGGCGGCATCCTCCCAATCGCCGCTCCCGCCGTCAAGCCAAGCGGGGGAGGGGCGAGTTCCACCTCGCTCCCTTTTCTAAATTGGGACGAGGTGGAACTCGTCCCTCCCTTGCTGAGGCTTTACGCTTGGTCGACGGCTTCGACGCAGCGGGTGCAGAGGGTGGCGTGATCATCGTGGGAGCCGACGCTTGGCTCCCAGCGCCAGCAGCGTTCGCATTTTTCGCCGTCGGCGTTGTTTACGGCAACTTGCAATTCGTCGCTTTCGCCCGGCTCGAGCGTTAGTTGTGAGACGTTGATTAGCTCGCGCAAATCTTCCTCGTGCGCTTGGCCAATTTCGAGTTCGCGACCGGTGCCGGTGAGGGTCACGCAGGCCTCGAGGCTTTTGCCGATCCGCTTGGCTTGGCGTGCTTCCTCGAGCACCGGCAGGGCGCGTTCGCGGATGGCGAACAACGTTTTCCAGTCAGCCAATTCTTCATCACTGAATCGGGATTCGAATGGCTCCCAATCGGCCAGGTGCACGCTGCCGGTGCCGAGATGCGGGATGGCTTCCCACGCTTCGTCGGCGGTGAACACGAGCATCGGCGAGAGCATTTTGGCGAAGCCCTGCACGAGCCGGTAAAGCGTGGTCTGCGTCGAGCGGCGGCGCGGCGAATTGGCCGGCGAGGTGTAGAGGCGATCCTTCACGGTGTCGTGATAAATCGCCGAGAGTTCCACGGCGACGAACTGCGTGATGCGCTGGTAGGCGATGTGGAATTCGCACTCGTCGAACGCCGCGCGAACATCGGCGTCGAGCTTGGCGAACGCCGCGAGTATCCAGCGATCCAGCCCGCTCAACTCGTCGTCGGCGACGGTGTGTTGCGCCGGGTCGAAGTCGTACAGGTTGCTGAGCTGGTAGCGGAAAGCGTTGCGAATGCCTCGGTACGCTTCGGCGACTTTTTTGATGCGCTCGTCGCTGACGGTGATGTCGTTTCGGAAATCCTGCGACGCCACCCACAGCCGGACGATGTCCGCGCCGTAGTTGCCGACGTACGCCTCGGCTGTCTGCGGTTTGGAGTGGCCGCCGGCCTGTTTGCTTTTGGAAATTTTTTCGCGGTCGGCATCGACCATGAAGCCGTGCGTCAGCACGTTGCGATATGGCGCGACGCCGTTGGCGGCCAGCGACAAAAGCAGTGACGATTGAAACCAACCGCGATGCTGATCGCTGCCCTCGAGGTAGTAGTCGGCCTGCCACGCGTCGGGCGTGCCGACCTCGGCGTCCGGGCGGCCAAGCTCGCTGCGCTGCATGAGCACGGCGCGCGACGACGAGCCGGAATCGATCCACACATCGAGCGTGTCAGTGGACTTGGCCACCGGCTCTGCGCCGTCCCAGTCGTCCGGCTTCACCGCGGCCCAAAGGTCGGCGAACTCGCGCTCGAACCAGACGTTCGATCCGTGTTCCTGCACGAGATCGGCGGTTTTGCGGACGATCCGCGCGTCGAGGATCGGCTCGCCTTGGGCGTCGTAAAACGCCGGAATCGGCACGCCCCAAGAGCGTTGGCGCGAGATGCACCAGTCGGGACGCGACTTCACCGCGCTCTCGATCCGGTTGCGTCCCCAGCCGGGGAGCCAGTTGATGCTGTCAATGGCGGCGAGTGCTTTGTCGCGAAAACCGTCGTGGTCGATGTTGACGAACCACTGGTCCATCGCGCGAAAAATCACCGGCGTTTTGCTGCGCCAACAATGCGGGTAGCTGTGCTCGTAGCGCTCCTCAAACGCCAGTTTGTTATCTGCCTTGAGCCGCTCGATGACGGCGTCGTTGGCCTCGCACTTGCCGTTGCGCTCGAGGATATGTTTGCCGACAAGTTCGTCGGAAATCTGCTGTTCCTCCGGCAGATCGGCGGTGCGCGTGAGGCAGCCGGTGTCGTCCACCGGCGAGTAAATCGGGAGGCCGTTCGCGCGGCCAAGGTTGTAATCGTCCTGGCCGTGACCGGGCGCGATGTGCACCAGGCCGGTGCCGGCGCTGTCGTCGACAAACATGTCGCCTGCGAACAGTTTGCCGGTGCGGTTGCAGAACGGATGGTGATATTCCAGCTCGGCCATTTCGTCGCTTTGCACCGTGCGCAAAATCTCGAACTCACCCGCCCAGCCGCATTTTTCGACGATCGTGTCGAGCAGCGGCACGCTGACGAGCAACGCCTCGTCGCCGACGCGGATCAACTGGTAATCGAACCTCGAATTGTAGGCGACGGCAAGGTTGGCCGGGAGCGTCCAAGGCGTGGTCGTCCAGATCAGCAGGTGCATGTCGGTCTCGCCGACGATTGGGAATTTTACGTAAACACTTTGGCTGACGTGATCCTGATATTCGACCTCCGCCTCGGCCAGCGCCGTCCGGCACGGGATGCTCCAGTAAACCGGCTTTTTGCCGCGATAAACAAACCCCTTCTCGACCAACTCGGCGAACAACCGCAGCTCCTCCGCCTCGTACTCGGGGTGGAGCGTGAGGTACGGATTGTCCCACTCGCCAAGCACACCGAGCCGCTTGAACTGCTCGCGCTGTTTGTCGACGAAGCCAAGCGCATACTTTTCGCAGGCTTTGCGAATCGTCGCCGGCGTGGCGTCGGTGTTGCCGTCCTTGCGCATCTGCTGCGTGACCTTGAACTCGATCGGCAATCCGTGGCAGTCCCAGCCTGGCACGTACGGCACGTGTTTGCCGCGCAGCGTCTGATACTTGAGAATGAAGTCCTTGAGAATCTT
>Ga0310122_10001117_pt1 | contig 17168 bp, 13 predicted proteins | sample CB6_Bottom_1051__FD_203503 | JGI IMG/M metagenome (GOLD analysis project Ga0310122, IMG submission 203503) | Marine microbial communities from Western Arctic Ocean, Canada - CB6_Bottom_1051 | ecosystem: Environmental > Aquatic > Marine > Oceanic | place: Canada: Western Arctic Ocean | collected...
CGAGATTACTCTCCTAGTGCCCGACACCGACGAGATTCACCAGATGGATAACCACACAGACCGCCCCACCGTTGAGATTCATGTTTATGGCAATGACCTGCGCGGTATAGACCGCCATCGTTATGACTTGGAGTCAGGTAAGGTGATTGGCTTCCGCTCAGGACGCTACGACAACTGTTAAACGTTCTCGGACATTCATTTTTGGCATGCCGGGGACGAACTTGTTGTATCAACGTTCGTCCCTTTTGATTAAAGTGTGAAGAGCTCGGGGTAGGGCGGTGAAGAGAGTGGCATGACCGCCGTTTCCGGGCTTGTTTTTTGAGCAACGCACCATTTCGATATACCAATCAGCACGATACTAAGCAACACGCCAGGTCGAGGAGTAGCAAACCATGGTCACAAAGACATCGGCAGAGTCACTAAAAAGTCTGTTTGCAGGCACTGCCCCATTCGCTCTGATAGACGTTCGGGAAGCGGGAGAGTACAACAGCACCCACATTCCCGGTTCCAGCTTTATTCCCCGTCGGCGCCTTGAGCTTCAGATTCCCACAGCCGTCCCTTTTAAGGGCGCTCTGGTCGTGGTCTGCGATGACGACGGAAGGCGCGCGCAAGCAGCGGCAGCAACCCTGGAGGATTTAGGCTATACCAACGTGTCGGTCTTGGACGGTGGCATCAACATCTGGACCACGTTGGACCTGCCCACGGAATGGGGCACCAACGTTCCCAGCAAGGACTACGGAGAAAAGATGGAGGTGGTCCACCACGTTCCGGAGATTGACGCCCCTGAACTGCAGAAACGAATCGATCGCGGCGACAAATTGGTGATTCTAGACACTCGCACGCCGGAAGAGTACCAGCGCTTTGCTATTCCCGGAGGCCGGAGCATGCCGGGCGGGGAATTGGCCTACCGCATCACGGATGTCATTAAAGACCTGGAGCCGGACACCACTGTGGTCATCAATTGTGCGGGCCGCACCCGCAGCATCGTCGGCACCCGAGTACTCCAACGCATGGGGGTCGATGCCATCGGCCTAAAAAACGGCACATCCGGATGGGTATTGGCCGGCTTCCAGGTGGAGCGCGGCGCAGACCGGGTGGAATTACCCGAAGTCTCTGCGGAAGGCCGAGCCGCCGCCGAGCGCTACGCCGAGAAACTGGCCTCTGAAGACGGCGTCCGCTACTTGGATATCCCCGGGCTGAAGGCAGCCATGGATAAGCGCTCTCAAGAAACCGTTTATCTCGTCGACATACGCACCAAAGAAGAGTACCAAAAGGGGCACATCCCCGGGTTCCAATGGTTCCCGGGAGGCCAATGCGTCCAGCGATCCGACGATGTGGCCGTGGTAAAGAACGCCACCATAATTTTCGCTTGCGACGGCAAGGCTAGAGCCACCCACACTGCGGCATGGTACCGCCAATTCGGCATCAAAGAAGTCTTCGTTGTCGATGGCGGCACCACGGCTTGGAGTGAATCTGGCGAGGAACTGGAAAGCGGCCTGAAAGCGGAAACGCCCGAAGGTCTGGCTCAGGCCAAGGCCAAAGTAAATACAATATCAGCCCAGGAACTGAACACCGCCCGACCGGCCGCCGTCTTTTTCGTGGACAGCAGCCAGGAATTCGCCCAAGGCCATGTTCCCGGCTCGGACTGGATCTCCCGGGGTTGGCTGGAATTCCAAGTTGAGAGTTTCGCCCCATCAAAGGACGATTCCGTGGCCGTGACCTGCGCCGACGGACAGATGGCCCCGTTGGCTGGCGCAACCTTGAGGGACATGGGCTATCAAGATGTATCGGTCTTGGAAGGCGGCATCGCCGCTTGGACCAAAGCCGGTCTGCCTTTGGAAAAAGGCTTGACCGGGGTCATGACGCCCCCCAACGACGTGGTCATCCTGGGCGTGGACCGAAGCCCGGCTGAAATGATGAATTACCTGCGTTGGGAAACCGCCTTGGGAGAAAAATACGCCGCCGATTAAACCCCAACTTTTTTAACAGATTCTGGGTAACGGCCTATGTTTAACGGGACTGTGACAGATTTAGTGGCCTGGTGGATGGATCTGAAATCCGCCTGGGCCATCGAATATAAGCCAGCATATAGACGGCCTCTGTTCATGCTAATTAATGGACGAGCTAATTAATGAACGAGGCAAATAGGAGAGTAAGAATCATGGCCACTCAGCAAGGATCGCAGGTCACCGGCGTCGAGGTAGTCCCAGATTTCCTGTTGATGGATTCACCGGATGCCGCAAAAACAGGGTCTGAGTCCGGATTTTACGGTTGGCCTACCAAAGATATAAAAGCGATTACCTTGCTGGATGGCGAGGGCCGTTCCGTGCGAGTGCGTACCCCGGTAATGGACTTGGAAGGGCTGATTACTCCGGTGGACCTCCACTACGTGGTGCAGCACTTCGACGTTCCTGCCGTCGCCGACCCGAAACAATGGAAACTGGAAGTAACCGGGGAAGTAAAGCGCCCCCTGACCATTGATTTCGAGATGCTGCGCCGCTACCCCGGACGAACGGTGCGCACCGTGATGGAATGCTCGGGCAGCGATGCCACTTTCTACGAATACTTAAAGGGAGAAGGCCCCAAGCCTTCCCGCACCTCAGAGCACATGATTCTAAGCACCGGCGAATGGACGGGGATCCCCTTGGCCGCCGTGTTGAACGACGCTGGCCTCACCGGGAAAGCCACCCACGTACGGGCCGAAGGGTGGGACAAAGGGTTACCCGCAACCGCCGTCGAAGGCACCGAGCCTTTCTACTATGACAAGGGCCTGCCCATAGAAAAAGCGATACACCCGGACACGCTTATCGCCGTGGCTCACAACGGGCAACTTTTGGAGCACCTTCATGGTGCGCCAGCCCGTCTCATCGTTCCCGGATGGTCGGGCAACTGGTCGGTCAAGTGGCTCTGGAAGCTACAGGTCTTGGATCACGAACCCGCCTGCTGGTACCACTACAATTTTTACTACTACGGGGACTCCGCTGAGGACCCCAATAAAGAGTTGATTACCACCATCGGCGTGAGGTCGATTATCACCCAGCCCAACGACGACACCGACACGCTGCCCCAAGGCGTCAACGTAGTACGCGGCTACGCTTGGAGCGGTGGTGGCCATATTAACCAGGTGGAATTGAGCCTGGACGGGGGCAAGACTTGGAATGCCACTCGGCTGGAAGGGCCCCAAGACCCCTATATGTGGGTCCGCTGGTCCTACCTCTGGGACGCCCAGAAAGCGGGCAAGTACACGCTGATGGCTAGGGCCACCGACGCAGCGGGCAGGGAGCAATCCCACACCCCCAGGTATAACATTATGAGGAAGAATTTCAGCGCTATCGTCGGCTACGACGTTACTGTTGGATAAGCGCCGGTAGATAAGAGCCGGTGGCTGATTTTAATATTGTGTAACTTTATAGCCGAATTGTTAACATCGCTACGTTCAACCTGAGCATGTGCTAGGATCCCGCCTATCATTCAGGCATGAGGTGGTTCGACAAGCTCACCACGAACCGTGGCTGAACGGAGAAATATATGGCCATCATTGAACACACGACCATTGCTACACCCCCGGTGGTGGACCGCCAAGGGGGGCGGACCTTGGTATCCGGAGCAGACGGCGCTGCCTCGCTAACAATCAAAGAAGTGACGCTCCATCCCGGCTACGAGGGACGCCTGCACACCCATGACGTGGATATCGCCATCATGGTCATCTCCGGAGCTGTGCAGATTGTTGACGACGAAGATGTTCGCACCGTCCGTGCGGGATGCACCCTGCTCGCCCCTCCTGGCAGACCCCATAAGCTAATCAATACGCTGTGGACTCCCGTGCAGTTGCTGGTTACCTACCCTAGCAATCACTGGGAAACCAATTATTTAGAATAGCTCCGGACATAAACTGAGAATAACCCTCCGAGAATAACCCTCCGAGAATAACTCACCAAGGATAACTCAAAGGAAATCTCTGATAGAATATCTGTAAACGTAATTGAGCCGACTCAACATTATTTGCCGACTTCTGATTATTAGCAGACTTTTCGGCAGCCAGTTTAGACAGCAAGCGATTTGGGAGGAAATTATGGCAGCCCAGCAAACACGAACGAAGGTTAAGCCTCAACTGATACCGACCAACGTAGGATTGCGCACCTTTGCGGCGCCGCCACAAGCGCTTCAAGAAAATATCGTGCCCAACGACCTGTACTATGTTCGTAACCACTGGACAGACTCCCCGGATATTGACCTTGCTACCTACCGCTTGACCGTTGACGGCGAGGTGGAGCGAACAATCAGTCTTACTATGGACGAAATCAAGAAACTGCCCCAAAGGCGGTTTCAGGTTACCTTCGAATGCTGCGGCAACAGCCCTGTGCCCGAGTACTACACCAAGTCTCTGCGCATAAGCTCGGTGATGGAGCAGATAAAGGGCCACGGCATCATGGGCAACGCCGAGTGGGCTGGCGTCTCCTTAGCCGATGTTCTGGAACTGGCTGGGGTCAAGTCCTCTGCTGTCGAAGTGATGTTCGAGGGGGCAGACCACGGACCGGACGAAGTGGTCGGCGACCCGGCGGAAGTTAGGTACGAACGCAGTCTACCCATGGCAAAAGCAAACCATAAAGACACCTTGCTCGTATATGAGATGAACGGTGAACCGCTCCCGCAAGCTCACGGCTTCCCGTTGCGATTGCTGGTCTCCGGTTGGTACGGGATGAATTCGGTCAAGTGGCTGACGGGCATCCACGTGTTGGATCACGAGTTCAAGGGCTTCTACATGACCGAGCGGTACATGACCCAGAATGAGCCCGGCAACCCGGTTCCTTACCGGTATTACACCAAACTAAGAGTTAAATCGATTATCACCAGCCCGGTTCCGGGCGAAATCGTACCGGTGGACGGCTACACTCTGGCCGGAGCGGCATGGTCCGGCGAGGAAGAGATTTCCAAGATAGAAATCAGCACGGACGGTGGATCCACTTGGGGTCCGGTGGACGTTGTGATTCCGCCCAGCGCCTATTCTTGGACGCGGTGGGAGCACAATTGGAAGCCCAAAGGCCCGGGGAGTTACACCCTTATGTCCCGCGCCACCAACAGCAAGGGAGAAACCCAGCCGATGGAGTTCCCAAATAAGTGGGACGGCCGTGGATATGGGAACAACATGGTGTTCCCTTACGAAGTCGAAGTCGGCTAAAAGCAGTCAATCACTATATCTAGGAAATAGCCGAAGAGGCACCCCACAGGTGCCTGAGAGGTGAATAAATTGACATCCCGGCGGTTGCCCGTACCGATGACCTTCATCGTGGTAGTTGCATCGGTAATCTTCATGATTATATTCTTTGGCGCTTGGGCAGTGTCGGCGGACGCCAGTGAAGGGGGCCGAAGTTTTTCCTTTGGCTTCGTTAGTGGGAACACCACCAGCGCCACCGCCCTAAACTCTGCCAATGGCGACCAAGCCAACGCAGAAGATAGCTGGTGGGGAGGCGCATTCCTAAAAGCCTGCCCATTTCACTAATCTAGGCATGTGATTCGGGCTGGTGTTTCGGGACAGCAGTCCACAGCTGGGAAACTTGGCTAGGGAGGTCGCCCGTGGCGGCCCGATTGTCCAATCTATGCCCGGCGCTAAGAACCCATTGCTTCCGCAAGAATCCAACAGTTGACGAATATTCTGGACGGTCCTCGCCATCAAAATGGTTGGCCCCGCCCATCCAATTAGGGGTGTCCATTGGCCGTCCTATCACCGCCCAAAATTTCCTCACTCAGTGCGCGGTTGCCGAAGTCGATCCACTACGCCTGGGTAATCGTGGCAATTCTGTCGGTTGTCCAGATTGTAGGTCAGGCTATCGGTATGGCTGCCGGCGTCATGGTTGCGCCCCTGAACGACCCTGATGGCGGATTCGGCTGGAGCCTGGGGATAATCGGTGCCGGCCTGGCGGTGTACTACCTAGTAGGGGCCATTTTCTCCCCCATCGCCGGTTGGCTGGCAGACAGGTACGGCACGCGAAAGATGATGGCCGCCGCTGGCGTGTCATTCGTGACCAGCATGGTCTTGTTGGGATTCGTCTCCACCCTTTGGCAATTCTTCCTGGTATTCGGCGTGCTCCTAGCATTCACCCAGTCAATCGCCATGGTGCCCATGATTGCTGCGGTCAGCGGGTGGTTTCGGCACCGTCTCGGGCTGGCAGTGGGGCTGTTATGGGCTGCGGGAGGGTTAGGTTCAGCGGCGATAGCCCCGGCCGTGGGATTCCTGTTGGAGAACGTGGGCTGGAGAGCCACCTTCTGGTCCATCGGAATAGTTGGTGGCGCCATGATTCTCGTGCTGGTTCCGTTCTTCCGAAACAACCCCACCGACAAGGGTATTCGCGCCTACGGTGTCCGTGATGGCGACCCTGAAGAAATCAGCTGGAGCAGTACCGTGGAAAAGCTTCGGCTCAAGACCTTCAATCAGCACATACGAAAAACCAAGGAATTTTGGAACCTGCCACTGATTCACAGCCTCGGCTGCGCCGGTCACGGCATTATCCTGATTTACTCCATTCCAATCGCCGTGGAGCAAGGCATCAGCCTGACCGCAGCGGCTTTCATCCTGAGCTTAATCAACATTTTCAGCATCGGAAGCCGTTTCCTAACGCCAATGATTGCTGAGAGGGTTGGAGGCAAACCCGCCATGGTTGCGGCACTGGCCATACAGGGAGTCACGGTGCTGGTGCTGTTCTGGGCTGGCGACGCATGGAATTTCTACGTCTTTGCGATTCTTTTTGGCGTCGGTTTCGGTGGCGAGATGTCCGCCTATCCGGTGGTCAATCGTCAGTATTTTGGCACTGGGCCTATCGGTACTTTCTACGGCATAGAGATAATGGGAGCTCTGATTGGGCACGCTGTGGCCACGGCTCTGGCCGGATTCGTGATTTTCGTGACGGGATCATTTGCGCCGGTCCTAGTTATTTCAATGGGCTTTAGTTTGGTGGGGGTTATCGTCGTGATGACTTTATCGCCCAGCGCCAAAGTACTGATACCGGACTGGGAACTGTCATTACCAGACTATGCCAGGTCCTCAGTCGCCGAAGCACGAGCCGACCACGACCGTTCAGCGCTACTTGAGCAACTTGCGGTAGACTAGAGTCCCATAATTTTTCAAGGCAAGGCATATGCCAGCCAATTCTCTAGTCAATTCTCCGGCCAATTTTAATGAATCCCAGAACACCCCGATTCTTCTGGGAACCGGCAATCCTTCAAAGCAAGAGACCTTGGTTTGGCTCTTGGAGGGACTGCCTCTTACCCTTGCCTCCCCGTCACAACTGGGCTTGTCCGACCCACCTGAGGAGCACGGTGGCACCCATCAAGAGATAGCCAATGACAAGGCGTTGGCTTGGTCCCAATCAGGTTCAATGCTGGCCATAGCTTCCGACGGTGGCTTGGTCCTGCCAGCGCTGGGAGACGCTTGGGAGAGCCGCTATACCCACCGCTTTGCCGGCCCGTCGGCAACCAACGCCCAGCGCGTGGAACGGTTGTTGGAACTGATGGAGCCCTTTCACGGAGAGCAGAGACAGGCGACATGGGTTGAGGCCGTGGCCATAGCCCACCGAGGGGAAATACTTGCTTCCTGGGAGCTAAAGGGAGCCAGGGGAGTAATCGCCGACATACCGTCCGCCATGCCGGGCATAGATGGTTTCTGGGCTTTCTCCCTCTGGCGCTTCCCGGCTCTGGGAAAGACCTATGACCAACTTACCCAAGAGGAACGGGAAGGTTTGGATGACCACTGGGCCCAATTACGCACGAAGGTGCAGGAATTCTTCAGACGAAAATGGATGCAAGACCAATAGTCAGTAACCAAATCCCCATCTTCTTATGCCGCTTCGCAGATACGTTACAATACGCCATGATAAGTATCAGGTGAAAAGAATCTGGCTAATTCCCTTCGTATAATCCGGCCCATGATTCGCCTTATGATCCGTCGTATGATCCGCGCTAGACCCGTATAGCCTGTTCCACTTAATTCAATAACTTGGAGCCCAACTTGACCACCACCAACATGGCCCCAGATTCCATCGACGATGTTCAAAATCTACTGAGGCAACAGTCCTACGTCGCCGACCGCTCGCTGGCTGTGCCCATATTCCTATCTTTGAAGTTGCAGCGTCCTCTCTTTCTCGAGGGCGAGGCAGGAGTCGGCAAGACTGAAATCGCCAAAGCGTTGGCCACCGGCCTGGACACGGATCTCATCCGGCTACAGTGCTACGAGGGTTTGGACATCAACCACGCCATCTACGAGTGGAACCATGCCCGTCAATTGCTGGAAATCAGGCTGATGGAAGCCGAAGGCGGGTTGGACCGGAAAGCCGCAACATCAAATCTGTTCAGCGACGAGTTCTTGATTAAACGGCCCTTGCTTCAAGCCATCGACAGCAGCAGGGACAAGTCTCCCGTCCTACTCATCGACGAGTTGGACCGCGCCGACGAAGAGTTTGAAGGTTTCTTATTGGAACTGCTGGCCGACTTCCAGATAACCATCCCCGAGTTAGGCACGATTCAAGCAGTACACCGGCCAATAGTAATCATCACCTCCAACCGGACTCGGGAGATTCACGACGCCCTGAAGCGCCGCTGCCTTTATTACTGGATCGATTACCCGGATTTTCAGAAAGAGATGCAGATTGTCACCTCCAAGCTGCCCGATGCGCCCAGGCGTTTGGCCGAGCAGGTCACTGGCTTTATTCAGGAGCTCCGCCAGACCGAGCTCTATAAAATACCGGGCATCTCCGAGACCGTTGATTGGACCGCCGCCCTCTTGGCGCTGAACCAGAAAGAACTCGACCCATCGGTGATCGACGACACGCTGGGTATAATCTTGAAATACCAAGACGATATCGAGTTGGTGCGCGGCGAACCGGTGCGAGCCATGCTGAACCGTTCCCGGAATCAGGGTCCCCGCCGGGGTCGCGGTGGCGGCGGCGGGTGAGTTCCTTGCCTACCAAAGCCTCAACCAACGGGACAAGCTCCGACGGCGATACCGGTCATATTCTCCACAGCATGTTGCTATTCGCGGAAGTGCTGCGGGGTCTAGGCTTGGACGTGGGCTCCGGAAATGTATTGGACCTTGTCCGCGCCACCGAATATTCACCCATAGGTCGAAAGCAGGACTTTTACCATGCTGCCCGCTGCCTCTTGGTCCACCGCAAGCAGGACATGCCCCTGTTCGATGAGGCATTCCAGGTTTTCTGGCGCAAACCCAAGACCCGCACGACCACGCAGAATATTCGTTCCATGGGAGAACAGACTCGCTTCCGAAAACCACAGGTTGCTCCGCCACCCGGCGCCGAAACCGGGACGGAGGGCGGCAGCGCTGGCGAAAACGACGACGCTGGGGGCAGCGTAGACCTAACCCGGACCTACAGCGCCAGAGAGGTGCTGCGAGAAAAAGACTTCTCGGAGTTCTCTACCACCGAAATAAATCAGTCCCGCCGGATGATGGCCGAGCTCACCTGGAAAATGGACCTCCGTCGTACTCGCCGATTGATTCCGGGACGAGGCCAACAACTGGACCTGCGCAAAACCCTGCGGCTCAACTTGAAGTACGGTGGCGAGCCCATAGAGCTAGCCCGCCTCACCCAAAAGGACAAACTGCGTCCCTTGGTGCTAATCTGCGACGTTAGCGGCTCCATGGAACGTTACACGCGCATGTTGCTGCACTTTATCCACACGATTTCCGGGGAAGTGAAACAGGTCGAAGCCTTTCTATTCGCAACCCGATTGACGCGTATTACAAGGTATCTGAGCCACAGGGGAGTGGACCAGACGGTGGACGAAGTTGCCAAGGCGGTTCCCGACTGGGCTGGCGGAACGCGAATCGGCCAAGCGCTGAAGACCTTTAATTTTCAGTGGTTGAGACGGGTTTTGAGTGGCGGCGCAGTGGTGCTGATAATCTCCGACGGTTGGGACCGCGGCGAGCCTGAATTGCTGGCTCAAGAAGCAGCGCGGCTACAACGCAGTTGCCATCGGCTGATTTGGCTCAACCCTTTGCTGGGCTCTCCCAGATACCAGCCGTTGACCAGGGGGATGCAGGCAGCGATGCCCTACGTGGATGATTTCCTTCCGGTGCATAACTTAAACAGTCTGGAAGCCTTGGCCAAGCACCTGAACTCGTTGAGCACCAAACGCCAACTTGGCCCTCATTACCGTCCTAAGCTACAGGAAGAAGCGGATACCTCAGAAGCGGTTCTTCCAGACTCATCGCCATTGGACCCCAGATTGGCGCCAACATTCCGCCATCCTCTCTGGGGAAGAGGCCGCTAGCCAGTGCCCTGCTCCTCTAACGCCCTAGGCGCAGCGACCTTTTGACCATCTTTCGCCGCAACATCAGCCAGGTGAGATTCATTTTTCGCCAAACCCGGAAAAATCCGCCGCGGAAACCCAACTCCATCAACGCAAAAGACGCTATAGCCAGAATTCCGCCTACTATGGCGTCCAGGATGAAATGGTTCCCGGTGATGATGATGGCCAGGAAGGTTAATATCGGGTAAAAAACGCCAGCAATCCTGAACCAACCCTTGAACGTTCGCATGAACAAAACGCCCAATATCACCGTCCAACTAAAGTGCAGGCTGGGCATGGCCGCTTGAGCATTGTAAAAAACTGCCATATCTGAGCCACCGTAAAAACCAGGGCCAAGCTCCTGAATCGTGTTGACGAAATATTGAGTAACGTTGAATGGCGAAGTGACGGGGAAAAGCATGAAAATCAATAAGGCGCCAACCAAATTTATTACCACCACGCTCCGGTAGTAATAGTATTTGGGACGATTCACGACGTAGAGAGCCGCACCGGTAACGACGATTACCGGCCAATAGGTAATTATGTAGGTCCAGTTGAGAACAGCGGCAAAGCCCTTCACATTGGACAACACCCAGGACTGCCATCCCGGTTCCCAAAAGAAACCCAATGCCTTCTCAAAAGAGATTATCCGCCCGGCGTTTTCCATGCCGATGCCGCTATAGTCAGAGAAGACCAACCCACGGGTGAAAAAGTAGACCAGATAGGCACCCACTACCAGGGATAATTCAAATATGTGGGCTTTTCTAGGCGACAAGTTCCGAATAAATGGGATCTGTTCCCCTCGGGGCCGCAAGGCCGCCAGACGCATCGAAACAAAAACCCCCAAGGGCTCGATCGATTCGGTGATTCGGCTTCGTTTAATCAGCATGCTTTTTAAATCGAGCCTCAACCGGTTTTTGACCTGAAGCCAGCAGTACCGAGAAGTTTCGGTAGGAACAGTCGGCGCTTGAAGCCCAACTCTACCACGGCGAAGGCCAACATAATCAGGATAGATCCTCCAACCGCATCCATAATGTAATGATTGCCGGTAATCGTTATGGCCAGAAGCGTCATTGTGGGGTAGAGAACCCCCACAACCTTGAACCATTTTCCCGGTGTTCGAAGGAAAAGGATGCCGAACATGAGGGTCCAGCTAAAGTGGAGGCTTGGCATGGCTGCGTAGGGATTGTAGTAGCTGGCCAGTTCCCTGCTGGCGTAAAACGCAGGACCAAAAGCTTTTATCGTGTCCACGAAGTGTTCCGCCATCATGCGCGGTGGAGCCAACGGGAACAACATGAAGCCAATCAACGCAACGATAAAGCTGACCAAAACTAGGTTCCGGTAATATCGGTATCGCTGCCGGTTGACTAAGTAGAGGATAAATCCCGTGGTCAGCAAAATGGGCCAGAAGGTGACTATATAGGCCCAGTTGAAGAAGATTACCAGATTCTTGGCGCTCTCGATGGCCCAGGCCTGCCAGTCCGGTTCCCAAAAGAATCCCAGGGATTTCTCCAAAGAGATAATCGATTTGGCATTGGCAATAGCAGTGGCACCGAAGTCGTCGAACACCAGAGCACGGGAGTACATGTAGGCCCAGTATGCCCCCGCGACAATGGCCAATTCGCGCATATGAGGCGCGGCGGCCCTGACGAAAGCAGGTCCTCCGTTTTGAAGCCGAGCTGGGATAAACCAGCGGGTTTCCATTACCCTACTCCGTCTCTCCCCAGGTTTGCTAGGAATTGAGTAAGAATCAGGATAGCCTAATTTCTACCTTATTCTTATCAACAATAGGTGCGCCAGCCACACCGAAGAATAGAAAGAGCCGGTACGCAGTAATAAAATCGGATATGGATAACAATTGCGGTTCCCGGTTTCTATTAGATAAATCTACTAAATAGCTCTTTCCGATATTAAGCTAATAAGAAAATAGACCCAACAACCGGATTGGCTCAATCGCCAACGTGCTCCTCAATCTTCTCCTCATCGGACAAGGTTTCCAAAGTTGGCTCAGCGACTGGTTTGCTGGTCCCGTTGGCGTTGTTCTCGTTGGTCGGCTTTTTGGCCGGTTCAATCGAAAGAGGCACAGACACGCTTTCCGGCTGTAAATCCAGCGGTCCACGCTTTCGGGCGGCGCGGCTGCCAGTATAAACGCTACAGGACATGCAACCCACCCATTTTTGCGGTGAGTAACCTTCCTTAAACATACCTCTAGCTGTTGTATAGTCCTCGCCGTTCCATATCTCCTTGACCGAATGGGTGCTCACGTCGCCGAAATCCTCAGCCTTATCGGTCAAGTAACAGCAGGGCGCAAATCCTCCGTCCCAGTTGACCACGGCGCTACGCCACAGACGCCAACAGCGCAATCCGTCTTCTTTGTAGGGTTTGAAGAATGGCTGTTCGCGAAGAAACTCGGTCCGTTCTATGGGAAGCCATCGCTGGGCTTCTTCTTTGTCTTCCATGCCATGGGGGAAGTCCACGTTCTTGAAGATGACCGAATCTACTCCCATGTCCGCCGCCATTTGCTTGGCTTCAGCCATCTCGTGCTCGTTCTGGCGCATGACTATGAACTGCCATTCCATGTGAGGAGTGGTGTAACCCAACTCGCGCCTTTTTTCCACCAATAATTTGACGTTGTCCAGCACCCGTTGAAGAATCCCACCTACCCGGTACTGCTCGTAAACCTCTTGAGTTACGCCGTCCAAAGAAACAATCATCACGTCCAAGCCGGATTTGATGATATTTTCCGCCATCTCTTCGGTCAAGGGCTTGTTCAAGTTGGTGCTTATAATCGTGGCAATCTTATTTTGGTGAGCGTAGGCTACAAATTCGTGTATCCGGCGGTTCAAGAATGGCTCGCCCCAACTGTACAGGCTCAGCCAAACACAATAGTCCTTAATTTGGTCTATGGTTTTGGTGTAGGTGTCATAGTGCATCGTGCCTTTGTCCCGGTGGATAGTGCCCAGCCCGGTGTGGCACAACGGACACTTAAGCTGGCAGATGTTGGTGGTATCGATTTCCCACTCGAAGGGCATCCCCCACACCTTTCGTCGCCCCACACGTAGCTGTATCTCAATGCGGAGCACATTGAACAGTTTCTTCCAGCTAAAATATCGGAAAGCCAGGGCAGCACGCTGCTCACTGCGGTCACCGGCAAGAGCATTGGTTATTCTGCCTATCTGAAGCCCATCCCAGAGCCAAACAATTTTATTGATTACTGGATTAGGTTTAATCACAAAACACCTATTTTGGAAATAGGGGTAATTTTATTGAGTTGCCGGGCGACTAATGGGGTAAATTACCAGGTCTGCACGGACGGTCAAACCTCTGGGCCATCGAACCCAAATTCCAGGTTTAGAATACCGCTGAGCCTCCAGCTTGGCTAATAAAGCAGCCCTATCATACTCCTCAAAATAACCGGGATTCAACCGTTTTCGTTCCTAGAAAACGAATTTATGGGCCAACGGTGTTCGATTGCCATCACAATTCTCCAAATTCGGACATAAGCTCTATTTTTGACTAATTATCGGGTACCGTCATCGCCTTACGTTTATCTGCCGTATTGCCCCATGACTCCCCTAACTTGAAATTCCTCGTCATTCACTGCCCCTTCTTCAAACAAACGAAGAATAATCGAAGAACAATTAAAGAACAATCAAAACAGTTGCGAAAAGTTTACCAAACTCGAGCTTGATGCGAAACCACAAGTAACCGAGAATAAATTGACGCCAATTACCCGGCGAGAGTATGCTTTAATGACCCTCTACAAATGCGTTTGATTGAATGCATTGCTGAGGGATTTCGTTTCTATAGAGACTTTTCGAGGGGCTTATCTATAGAAACTTTCCCGAAGTCAGCACCGAATACAGCGTTTCTTGACCAAATTCAACCAACGGGCAACGGTTAGAAGTGCCGCAAAACGACGAGCTAAAGGTAGTTAGAGAACCAAACGTCATGATCCCCATGAGGGACGGTGTACGTTTGGCCGCCCACATCATCAGGCCGGAAGGGCCGGGACGCTACCCGGTTTTGATCACCAGAGGTCCCTACGGCAAGGACAGTTATCTGGACAATCCGGATCATTCCATCTGGTTCTTCCCGAAACACGGCTACGTGGTGGTCAGCCAAGACTGCCGTGCCCGTTTTGAGTCCGAAGGCGATTATTACGACCCGTTGTTCCAAGAAGTGAATGACGGCTACGACACGGTGGAATGGGCAGCCCGCCAACCATGGTCCAACGGCCGGGTCGGCACCACAGGACAGTCTTACTTGGGCGCGACTCAATATACACTGGCTACCAGCGATCCCTTGCCACCCCATCTTCAGGTCATGGCGCCGTTTTCCGCCTCCGCAGACTTTCATGAAAGCTGGGGCTACCATACCGGTGGAGCCATGGAATGGGGATGGATGGTTCCATACGCAATCTTTAAGGGACGCAACACGCTGGAACGACTGGGTAGAGAAGATTTGCTGGCCCAGATGGACGAGTATGTTCTGCCCACGGACAATTTTGCTCAACCGTTAAAGGACGAGTGGTTCAGCCACCTCCCGCTTAAAGATTGGGTGGAGCGTCTGAAAGAAGCAGCTCCTTACTTTGGCGAATACCTGGAGAACGAGGGCGATGGCCCTTACTGGCGGCAAATAAACCTGCTTGACCACGTGGAAAACATCAATCTCCCCATGTTTCATGTCAGCTCTTGGTACGATATCTTTCTTGAGGGCGCTCTGAATGCTTATCAGGCGCTGCGAGAGCGGGGAGGAAGCGAACTAGCGAGGCAAAACCAGAAGCTACTGATCGGCCCATGGGCCCACATCCGGCCCTATACCGCGCCCACATCCGGTGAGACCGGGGACATCGATTTTGGCCCGGAGGCCAAGATTGAGCTTCATAGGTACTTGTTGCGCTGGTTCAATTACTGGCTCAAGGACATCGATACTGGAATCATGGACGACCCTCCGGTGCGTTTGTTCGTTATGGGCGAGAACAAGTGGCGAGACGAGCAAGAATGGCCTCTGGCTCGAACCCACTACACCCGTTACTACATTCACTCTGATGGTCCCGCCAATTCCAGGTCGGGGTCTGGCACGCTATCTACTGCGCCCCCTGGAGATGAACCGGCCGACGCATATCAGTACGATCCGAAGAACCCGGTGCCCACTCTAGGAGGGAATACCCTGATTATTCCCCAAGGAGTGGCCAATCAGGTTTCCGTGGAAGACCGGGAAGACGTTTTAGTCTATTCAACTGAACTTTTAACTCGTGACACGGAGGTGACCGGTCCCATAATGGTCCACCTCTTCGCCGCCAGCAGCGCCGTGGACACAGATTTCACGGCCAAGTTAGTGGATGTGCGCCCAGACGGTTACGCTCACAATATTCAAGACGGCATAATCCGGGCGAGGTACAGGAATTCCAAGTCCGAGCCATCACTAATCGCGCCGGGCCAGGTATACGAGTACGTGATTGACCTCTGGTCAACCAGTCATTTATTCAAAGAGGGCCACCGGATTCGGCTTGATATATCCAGCAGTAATTTCCCTCGTTTTGATCGTAACCCCAACACCGGAACGCCGATCGGTCAAGATGACCGGATGGAAGTGGCCAACCAAAGTGTCCACCACCGGGAGGGTTTCGCCTCCTATGTGGTGCTGCCGATAATTCCAAGATAGGCCAACGCCACGGTCGCCGAGTGAAAACAGGGCTAAACCCAGATTTTGCAATTTAGCTCAGTCATCATGATTTCCAGTGTTTATGATTTCAGTCTTTAGGATTAAATGAGATTGGGCCTTATAGGGGAGGGTCGAAATGGTTAGAGCGGATTTTGACCAACAGCTTTCGGCTTTACAACAAGAAGTTGAAGTTCTAGCCGGAATCGTGGAGAAGTCGATAAACCGGGCTGTCGACGCATTAAAGCGGCGGGACTTGGAAGAATCTCAGCGGGTAATCCAAGACGACGATTACATCGACCAGAAGCGTTTTGAGATTGAAGAGCGCTGTATCGACCTGATAGCCACCCAGCAACCCATGGCCCGGGACTTGAGGGTAATCATCGCCCTGCTCCACATCGTGGTGGAACTGGAGCGAATGGGCGACTATGCCGAGGGCATTGCCAAGATTAGCATCGCAATGGGAGATTCTCCCCCATTGAAGCCCCTGATTGACATCCCCCGAATGGCCGAAAAGGCCACTGAAATGCTGCGAGACAGCATCGACTGTTTGCTTAACCGGGACCTAGTGAAGGCCCACCAGGTTTGCCAGGCTGACGATGAAGTAGACGACCTCTATGACCAAGTCTACCGCGAATTGCTCCTGTTCATGATTCAGGACCCCCAGACCATTCAGCGGGCAACCTACTTGCTGTGGGTGTCCCACGATTTGGAGCGGATTGCCGACCGGGCCACCAACATCGCTGAGCGGGTAATCTTCTTGGTCACTGGCAAGCTAACCGAGATTAACGTATCTAAGTACTGAATTGGTCCGTCTATTGCCAACACACCGGCGGCGGCTGATACTTGGCTTTCATTGTAAAGCCGTCAGAGCCAGGTTAAGCCGTCAGAGCCAGTTCCAACTGCCTTTGCTGGACTCGCATCCGGCGCGGCTCCGTCTTGGTTGCCAATCCCCAATTCCGTCTCGACTCATCTACCAAATCCAGCACCTTACGCGTGTAGTCCCGTGGCGCATAGGTTTTCTGGTAGAGGGAATTGTAGCCTAGAGCCAAGCGGGGATACGCCTCCCTAAGCATGGGCATGAACCACTCTCTGGAGCCGGGTTTTAGGAACAGGACATTGGCGCCCAAGTATTGGGCACCGTGATCTGCAGCGGCCTCAGCCACTGCGTCAATGCTTTCGGCGTTGTCGGATATACCCGGAAGAAG
>Ga0310122_10001118_pt1 | contig 17166 bp, 15 predicted proteins | sample CB6_Bottom_1051__FD_203503 | JGI IMG/M metagenome (GOLD analysis project Ga0310122, IMG submission 203503) | Marine microbial communities from Western Arctic Ocean, Canada - CB6_Bottom_1051 | ecosystem: Environmental > Aquatic > Marine > Oceanic | place: Canada: Western Arctic Ocean | collected...
CCGAATACCGCGGGAGATGCTCTTCTCGACATCGAAGAATCCGGTGATCGAGTCGCCGAGTGGGCGTCGGAGAACGCGGCGCTGATCCTGGGTATGATCGCGATCATTCTGGTTCTGGCAGCTGGAACTGGCCTCTACGTTCAACACAACTCGACAGCCCGGGACGAAGCGGCCGACGCTTTGGCGCTGGCTACGGGCAACTACCGCTTGGCCATGGGCGCAGACGTGGCGGGCGGGCCGATCGTCGAGCCCGCCAACCCCGAACTCGCGGCCCGAATGCGAACGGAATACGCAGAGAAGTTCAGCGCCATCGCACGTGAGCATGCGGGAACGGCGGCGGGCGCGTTGGCCTGGCTCGAAGCCGGAAACCTGCAAGCCGAATTGGGCAAGCTCGAACACGCGGCTGCGAGCTTCGAATCCGCGCGCGAGGGCGCGCCGGGACTGGCAATCAGTGCGATCGCATCGACCCGATTGGCCGGTCTCGCCGAAGATCGCGGCGCACCCGGCGAAGCCGCCACCGCCTATGAAGACGCCGCGAGCGTCGAAGCCTACCCACTGCGCGCCGAATCACTGACGGATGCGGCGCGCTGCTGGGTCGAGGCGGGTGAGTCCGACCGTGCACTGGCGGTCTACCAACGCTTCGAAACGGAGTTCCCCGATGAACTCGCGGCGCCCCAGATCGATTCCCTGATCGCGGAATTGCGAATCGCTCGGCAGCCCTGAGCGTGAGCACCGACTGAAGGTCGTTACGGCGCGCGGCGTTTCCGTCGTTCAATTCTCGCGTTCGAAATTTCCGGTCGATTCTTCCCAGGCACGGCGCAGCACGAACTCGCGCGAGAGTCCGACCGGAACGATCATCGTGATCTGTCCATAGCCTGCATCCGCGGTCAGCCGATCGGTCGCCAGCGTCGCTTCGAGACTGGTGTTGTTATGCGCCGCCTGTCGGCCAATATCACCCAGTTGTGTCAGGAATCTACGGAAATCGGCGAGTCCCGCGCGATCCGTGGTCTTGCCGTGTCCGGGAATCACGCGGTCGAAGGGCAGGCTGGACGCCGCATCGATCGTGGCCGGCCATTCCTGCACAGAGCCGCCCGCCTCGAGATCGATATTCGGGTAGAACCGATTGAAGAAGAGATCCCCCATATGCACGACACGCTCATCGTGAAAGACCACAACCAGATCACCATCCGTGTGCCCACGTCCTGGATGAACGAGTTCGAGCGACTTTCCGCCGATCTCCAGGGTCTGTCGATCGCTGAACGTCTCGTTAGGCAGGAGTGCGGCTGCGTCACCGGACCAGAAATCGGCATCGAGCACCAACAGGTGGGAGAGGGTGCGCTCCGTCGAAAGAACGCGGGTTCCAGGCTCGAAGGCCGGATTCCCATGCGTATGGTCGAGGTGATAATGCGTATTGATCAGCAAGACCGTCTCGGCACCCGTCAGCTCGCGTGCCAGCTCACGAATCCGCTTCCCCTGCATCGGAAAAGTCAGGCTGTCAACGACGACTGCGCCGACATCGGTTCGCAACACTGCCGTGTTTCCGCCCATACCATGCAGTACCCAAAGGTCTTCGCTCAGCTTTTCGACATCGAGTGCGCGCAGCTGCAAGAAAACGTAGGCGCCGGCCATCGCCGACAACGCGATCAATCCAAGCAGGACGAGTTTCAAGATCCGCATCATTGATTCATTACGATCCGTTGTTCGTGGGTCGTTCATGGGGCCAATGGAGTCACCTATACAGCAGCCGAGCGTAGGGCGGCTCGGTGAGTGCCTTCGAGCGTACGCGTCGCACGACCGGTCCGCTGGCTCTTTCTAGTGAGAAGGTTATGGTTTCTCGTCCTGAGCCCGCCCACCCGGAGTAGAGCGATGAGATTGTCGGCGATGAATCGCGTCGTGGACGTCGCGGTCGCCATTTTTTTGGTCGCGTTCCTCTGCGCTTGTGAGGCGGATCCCGAAGACCAGGCGAGCTCGCCGACACCGCGTGCCATCGCGAAGCCAGCCCAAACTGAGAGTTCAGAGCCCGAAATCGGGCGGATGGACTCGATCATCAAACAACACAAACAAAGCATGGCCGAAGCCGAAGGACGGGAGGGCATTCTTGCAGAGCAACGGCTCTACTCGGTCTTCGACGAAGAGCTGATCATTCGTGATTTCTTCCAGGACAGGCGCGAGGGGTTCTTTCTCGACGTCGGCTGCTCCGAACCGATCAAGGGGAGCAACACCTACTATCTCGAAAAGCATTTGGGATGGTCGGGTATCGGGATCGACGCGCTCGTCGACTACCGCGAAGCTTGGCTGGCAAAGCGCAAGAACTCCCGCTTTTTCGCCTATCTAGTCACGGACCGATCCGGCGTTCAAGCGACCTTCTACAAGTCTCCGGGATTGGGCATCTCATCGACCAATCAGGCCTGGGCGAGCGGGAAGGCGTTTGGAGCGAATCTCAAGACCGAGGAGCTGCAGATCGAATCGATCACCCTGAACGACCTCCTGGATCGGGAAAATGTCACCAAAATCGACCTACTGGCCATGGATATCGAAGGCCATGAACCCCAGGCGCTTGCCGGCTTTGACATCGAGAGATTCAGCCCCGAGCTCGTGGTCGTCGAAAAATCGATCGGACCGAGAAAGAACAATGCCGTTCGACGGTACTTCGAGGCGCACGGCTACCGGATGATCGAGAGGTACGTCCCCTTTGATCCGGTCAATCGCTATTTCGAGCGAAGATCGGGCGATAGTGCTGGCGAATTTCCAATTCCACTCAGTGGGAGAATTTGAAGCGAGGCGGCTCAACGTAATTCGCTCTCGATAGAGATTCGGGATTCACGCAAAGACGGACCCCGACATGTCGCTAGTCCGAGTGGTGGGCATCAGCCCGGTGCCGGCGTGCGCTCGTGTGCAACATCCGAATGGCGGGTGGCACTTCCGCGTTTCGATCTTCTGAAATCCCGGAGTCGACGTCCTGCCGCGTGGAGAATGAACGCGCGCGACGAAGCAGCTTGAGCTGTCTGGGCGGACTCTCAACGTCATCAGCAGTGCGACTACGACAATTACTGCGCGATTGCCCCGACCGAGAAAGTACGTCGGATTTTGGGTCCAATCGTGGTTTTAGTATGCTCTTGAAGATGGAAGACTTGGCAGCAGAGTTGATGGTCTTAGCGGATTCATGGACTACGTACGTGATCCGTAGCACCACCCGAATGCTCGCTACGCTGAAGACGCTGCTCACCCTGCGAGAGTCATCGTTCTGGTGGCCCTACATCGGCGCCTTCGTGCTGTGGGCGGCGTGGGCATTCAAAACGACCTACCAGGGAAAAGGCATCCGCAGCTTCCTTCGGTTCTGCTTCCCGAAAGAATTCTACTTCCATCGATCGACGGCGACAGATGTACAGGTGTACCTCATGAACCTGTTTTTCCAGCTACCCAGTCTCGTGTTTCCCGGCGTCGGGGCCGCCGTTGTGGCGACCACTATCCTCGGACTAGATTGGTCGAAAGTTGAGTCGTACCCGCTTGGACCCTGGGAGTCGATCCCATTCTTGCTGGTGTGGGTCTTGACCGAAGAGCTCGGCTACTACGCCGCACACCGGATGTACCACCGTGTCCCGTTCCTCTGGGAGTTCCACAAAGTCCATCACAGCGCGGAGGTGCTGACGCCGCTAACCATATTTCGCAAGCACCCAGCTTTCGATGCGACGAGCGGAATGTTCATAACGCTCATTCGAGGCGTCGTTCTCGCAGCCCTCGTCGCGGCATTCAACATCGAGTTCAGCGCGGTCCATATCGTCGGTTTGACAGTTTACAGGTCGACCTTTCGTTTCTTCGGGCAGCACCTTCGGCACTCGCACATTTGGTGGGCGTGGGATCGCAGGATTAGCCACGTATTCATCAGTCCAGCGCAGCACCAGATTCACCACAGCTACCTGCCCGAGCATTTGAACAAAAACTTTGGAGAGGTGTTCGCTCTCTGGGACTGGCTCTTCGGCTCGTTGTACGTGGCCGGCGAGAGGGAAGATTTGGCAATCGGCCTCGGTGAAGAACACGAAATCACCAACGGCGTGGCCGCGTATCTGGTTCCATTTAGAAATATTGGCCGTATGGCCCAGTCCAGCATTCGACGGTGGGTTCGTTGACCCTTCGCGAGAGTGCCCGCCCCAAGGAGGCCGTGATCCAGTGTCTCCCACGAGCCGGGAGCAACCGTGGTCGACACTGAAACTTGACTCGCCAGGCTACACCCCGCCGCCGACCTCGCTGGTGAACCGACAACCCTCGAATCGACACGAACACCCAATGTGAGCCCGGGGGACACCGCGACCAGCCGAGCGGTGTGACGCGCAGATTATCGAAGAGACTCCGGTAATCGGGCGAGCCGCCAGCGGCAACTTCACGCTCGAGTCGTCGCACCGAACAGAGCCCCTGCAGTTGAGCGACACATGTCGGTCGCGGGGACCTTTCGAGGCCAACGGAAATGGATGTCGCCAAGGACTCAGGCCCGGTTGGAAATGCGAGGGAACACCCGCGAATCGCTACGAGACGGGGCAGGCGGCGCCAAGATGGTTTGAGGACTGGGTGTCGCGAAGCAGGTCACGCGCTTCCTGCATCTTCACCACCGATAAGATATATTATGTTAAGTACAGAAGCAGACCCGGTTGAGGGATCTCAGTGAAGCGCTGCCACCCCGTTGAATCCTGACTGACTGGTAGGTAGACTGCTTTTATGACCGGCGAGTGCTCTTCCACACCACAAGGCCAGGAACGGCGACGAGAGATCCTCGTTCAGGCGATCGACGTCTTCGGGGAGGCCGGGTTTGGCGGAGCCAGAATCGATGAAGTCGCCCGGCGAGTAGGCATTCGTCGCCCCTCGATCCTCTATCACTTCCCCGACAAGCAGGCCCTCTACGAGGCGGCAGTCTCGAATATCGTCGACGATATCCTGGCGCGTGTTCTCGAGATCGATCCGGAGCTGCCAGGGCGTCTCGAGGCGATCGCGAACGCCTGGATCGATTTCATCATCGCCCGCCCGAATGCCGCACGCGTTCTGCTCCGCCAGATGATCGATGCCAACCCCATCACCATCCAGGGGATCGCCAAGCCGGTGGAAACCTTGCTGGCCTCGATCCAGTTGGCGATGGACGACCAGCTCGGAGCCGAGGTCGGGGAGACCATCGATGCGACCGAATTTATCCTGATCCTGTCGAGCACCTCTCTGGTCTGGGTCTCGAGCCGAAGCGCCGTCGAAGGTGCATTCGGACTCGACACGCTTTCGCCGCAATCGGTCCAGCGACACCGGAGAACTCTTCACGCGCTGACACGACAGCTTCTGTCGGCCACGAGTGACGGCGCCGTCCCGTGGGCTTCGGAGGCAGAACGAGCGCTCACGAAGCGAAAACGAACGAAGCACACGAATCCGAGGGAACCGAAACGATGAACTGCACGAAAGTCACCCCACCTCGACCCGACGATGGCCGAAAGACGACGGCGACCTGGCTCCTGTCACTCGGCTGCCTGCTGCTCGTGTTTTCGCTCTTTTCTTTCTCCGCCTCACCGTTGCCTGCCGGTGCATCGAATGAATCCGCAACCATCGATCTGTCGGAATACGAGGGAAATTGGGAGCGAATCGAGGACGCAGAAGCCGATCAGGCTCGGCTCTCGGCGATCGGGCGCGCGTTGGAAGGCCTTACCTGGATCATGCGAAAATTCGCGAGCCCGATCCTTCGCAAGACCACGAAACCGCCCGCCAAGATGAGTTTCGTCTGGGACGGAGAACACCTCCACCGGGGCGTCCGGGGAACGGACGGCGAGTTCTCGCGCCCCATCGAGCTGGGCGCCGAACCGTATGTCGGCGTCGACAAGCGTGGCGTGGAAGTCTCATCTGCCTGGGCCTGGGACGAGTCGGGTTTGCGGGTCCACTGGGAAGAACATCAAGCGACCGGCAGCAACCTCTATCGAATCGACGCGCGTGACCGGACGCTGATCGTCGAGCACACGATCAAGGTCACGGCCATATCGAATGTTCGACCAATCGTATTTCTATCTCGATTCAGCCGCACGGACAGCGCTGAAAGCGAAGGTGGTGAGTCGGATTCGCCGACCGGGGCCAGGGCGGAGTGAAGAAAACGATCTTCGAGGCGACTCCGACCGGTCATGGATCGCCCTGCCCCACCGCCCGAAACTGAGCCATTTCCCACCCATCTGAAACATTGATGCGCGAGCCACGGTCACACCACTGGTTTTAGGCGCGATGAACGGCTAAAAGCACGTTCGCTCTCTCTGCAAAGAAGACGGGTTTTCGCGACCCCCGTCGCGGAGAGCAGTCGACCACGTGGCGCGCCCCCACGCCCAGAATGACGAAAAGATAGCCGACCGCTCACGCGGGCGGCCGTGTAGGCTGAAAGAGCCTTGGAGATAGACGAATGAGTCCGAGCAGGAAGAAGGCCGCCAAGACCACCGCGAAAAAGGCGGGTGCGAAGGCGAAGAAGGCCGCTGCAAAGAAGAAGGGCGCAGCCAAGAAGAAGGCGACCTCCAGCAAGAAGGCCGGGAAAAAGGCCTCCAGATCAGCGAAGAAGTCGGCCAAGAAGGCCGCGAAAAAGCCACCGGCCGCCAAGAAGTCCAGCGCGAAGACGGCCACAAAGAAATCAGCGGCCAAAGCAGCGGCCAAGACCAACGCGAAAGCCAAGGGCAAGGCCGCGTCCAAGAAGGCTGCTGCAAAACCCGCGAAGAAAGCAGATTCCCCAAAGGCCGCTTCCAAGAAGGCGACCGGCGCGAAATCCAAGAAGGGCTCTGCGAAAGCAGCCGACGCCCGTTCCGGCAAACGAGTTCGGGCGAAGAAGCCCGCAACGCCGACCGGGCCGCGACATCCGAAATTCGGATTCAAATGGATTTGCTTCGAGTGCGATGCGAAATTCTATGATCTCGGCAAGGAAGATCCGATCTGCCCGAAATGCGACGCCGACCAGAATGAACGTCCGGTCGCCGATGCCAAACCGGTTCCCGAACCCAAGAAGAAGAAGGCCAAGGTCGTGCGCCCGATGGCCCAGCTGCTCGACGAGGAGGAACCCGCGGCCCGACACGAAGACGACGGTCCGGCAACCGCATCGCCCGCGCAGGCCAAGATGTTCGACGAGACCGAATCGGACGAGGCCGGACTGGACATCGACGATGCCGACACGGCCGATAGTGCTGGGGAGCCGCCGGAAATCGACGCACTCTGATTCGACTGGGGAAACCCGACATCTCGTCTAGCCAGATCGTCCGATTCGAAGGGCGCTGCCGCCGGTCGGTGCCCTCAGATGGTCGTGAGTCGCTTGAAGTGCCGGTCGAGACCCTCACCAAAGCGCGAGCGCATGTCCAACTCACGCTCGAGTTCTTTGATCTGGTCTTCTCGCTCGGCGACATTGGCTGCCGCCATCCGGATGGCCGAGCTGGCCCGGGTCGTTCGCTGGAATTGTTCGACGTTGCCCGCGATCGACCCTACATCTCGCACGCCGCGCGCACGGTTTCGCTTCGCCGAGTCGAGGTCCGCTCGAACTCCATTCAACTCGCCCGCATAGGCTGAGCGCAAGGATTCGAGATCTTCAACCGAGTAGGCCTGATATGGCCTGAGTCCTTCGGTCGCTTTTTCGAACTGAAGATTTCGATGATAGTTCCAGCCTCCGGCCACACCGAGAACCAGAATCAGCAAGACCAGGGACCCGGTCGCTCGACCTGATTGATGGCGGTTCTGCATACGGGTTCTCCCAATGCGATGCGATCGGGGAAGATCGTCGCCTCCTGCATCTCATCGGCGACCGGGGCAAAAGACGGAGCGCCCTGCCCGGCTTTTCAGCCTATCTGTTCTCTCGATTCGAAAAATCGCATTCAACGTGCGCAGTCGGGCGGAAGCGAACCCGCGTGCAAACGGAATCTCGTCTGGAGGGGGCGCCCCGTGCGATCGACTGATCGATCGCACGGGGCTTCTTTCGAAGTCGATCAGTAAAGCAGTCGGTACGCCTGGAGACTGCGCATGACGCGCTTTACGTAGCTGCGCGTCTGCGAATAGGGAATTGATTCGACCCATTCATCATCCGGGCGCGGATCGCCCTCGACCCAATTGGCCACCACTCGGGGACCGGCGTTGTAGCTGGCGATCGAAGCCGAAATCTTGGTCGGAAACTGTCGCGATAATTCGCCGAGATAGAACGAGCCGAGTTCGATGTTCATACCCGGATCGAAGAGATCGTCGACATCGAAGTCGTCGCGGCCAACGCGACCGGCCAACTGCGCTCCGGTATCTCGCATGATCTGCAAGAGTCCTCGCGCACCGACGGGCGAGATGATCTTCGGTCGATAGCCGCTCTCTTCTCGCATGATCGAATAAACGAGCTCCGGATCGACGCTGCCATCGCCCATCGTGGCTGCATCGACATGGCCGGAATAGGCGGACGGCCATGCGTACCACCACAATTCTTCCAGACCGGCCACTGGACCACGCGCCAGCGAGGTCGTGTAGGCATCCACGATGACGCGCTGTGCGCGGTTGTAGTCGCCGGCCGAAGTCAGCAGTCGCGCCAGTGCGACACGGTCGTCAAGGCCGGCTGCGCTTCGAACGAGCCCCGCAGTTTCATCGGCACCCGACTCCATCAAACCGGCGGCCATCAGGATTCGCACTCGAGCGAGGTCGCTCGGTCGTAGCCCCGTCCGTCCCAATGCGATCTCGTGCCGAGGGCTCTTGAAATCGGATGGGGCCAGACGTTGGCGTGCGCGCCAGCCGTAATACGAGAGTGGGAACTCCTGCGCGAGACTCTCGAAGAGGCGGCTTGCTTGGCGGAGTTCGCCGGTGGACTCGAGTGCGCGAGCCTGCCAATAGATCGGCCGCAGGCGATCGATCTCCTCGTTCGTGGCCGCGGCGAGGGCTTCGAACTGGTCGGCGGCCCGCTCGTATCGCGCTTCGCGAAAATCACTCCAACCGAGGTTCCAGAGCGCTGCGCGAGAAAGTCCATCCTCGTCCGGGTCCTGCGCGAGGATCTCGAAATGCGCACGCGCCTCAGCGTTTCGATCGCGCCCGTCGAGTAACAAGGCCGCGAGGTAGTGCGCGCGCGATCGATGAGGACCCGATCGAGCGGCGATCTTTTCGAAGGCGGTGATCGACTCGGGAACCCGGTCCGCTCGGGCCATGGATCGCGCCAACCAGATCGGCGTGTCTCCGACCTGGTCCAGATCCTCGAAGGCTTGCAAGGCTTCGGGGTAGCGACGCAGCCGGAAAAGCGTCTGCGCACGCTGCTTGCTCGTTCGGGCCGACTCACTCTTCGAGAGACCCATCGATATCGCGCGATCGTAAGCCTCGAGCGCTTCCTCGTTCATCCGAAGGCGAAAGAGTCGATCGGCGCGGCGACGCCAGTCGCTGGCGCGGCGAAGCGTTTCGCCGAGATGGGCCTCGATCAGATCGAGTCGATGGCTGGCTTGTTCGGCTTCCTTACTCACCGGGTGGGCATACCAGACGAGGCGCCAGGTAATTCCCGCGGCGAGATCCTCGCCAGAGCGTTCTTCGCTGCGAGCGACACGTCGAAGTAGAGCCGCGCGACGATCATCGTCGTTCGTCTCGGCCAGCGCTGCCGACCAGGCCTCACGCGCTCCACTTTCGTCTCGCTCGGCGATCAGGGCTTCACCGATCAGTTCGAAGAGATCCGCACGAAGTGGCGTGTTCGGATAGTCGCGAACGGCTCGCGAAGCGATCTCACGCGCCTCGAGTGCACGCCCGTTGGAAAGCTGCAATCGGGCTCGCCGAAACCCAGCATGATCTCCCACGATCGGATGCCGCTTGGCGAGTTGCGCGTAGAGCCAGTCTGCGTGCGCATCGTCCTGCTGCTTGATTCCCTGCGCGGCCGCACGCAACAGCGCCGCGGGATCGTCGAATATGGCCTCGCTACGCGCGCGCAGAATGCGATCGGCCGGTGGCGTCGGCATCCCACCGAGGATCGGCGCCGCGTCGAGAGACTCTTCCTCCGTGGGTTCACTGGTCGCGATGACGGAGGGGGTCGGAGTCGGATTCGGGCTGGCGAAGTCGCTCTTCACGACCTGACTCGCGTCCCCGGTCGACTCGGAGGACGGTTCGGTCGACGCCCGCGTCTGCGGCGCGAGCCCATAGGAGAGGACGAGAGCAAGAATCAGAACCTTCGGCCCGTGGGGCTTCGAATGCGTCAAAGATGTGCTCCCGATCTCATGGTGATCTCGTCGACCGATCCGCACTGCGGATCGATCATGCCGGTTGCCCCAATGGGCTCAGGCGAAGAACCCCTCTCTGTAGTGCCATCCATTGAGCCAAAGGGCACGCGCAGTTAATGTGTGCCCGCTTTGCCATCGCCCTCGAATCGACTCGATCATGAAGCCCTGAATTCGCCTTGCCGACGCATCGGCGGGGGTTTAGTGCTGACCGCTGCACTCTTGTTGTGGGTGTCCGCTCTGGCTTGTTCACCGGACGAATTCCCCGAAGGGAAGCCGGCGGCGGTTTTCGCGAACTCGTCGCAGGAGATGCTAGAGCAGCCCAGCCTCGCGAACGAACCCACCCCTTCGACAGCCCCATCGCTCCAGAAAGCTCAAACCCAGCGGGCGCGTGGACTCTGGGTGCTCGCCGAGGGCAGCTACCGGGTTCTCGACGACGCAACAAGGATCGAGCCGCTACTGGATCGCGCACAAAGACTCGCCGCCACGGATCTCTTCGTGCAGGTCTACCGAGGTGGACGGGCCTTCTATCGGAGCGCGGAATTCGTCGAGCAAAGGCCGCACCCGGATGCACTCGGACCGGACGTGTTGCGCTCATTGCTCGACGCCGCACATGGCCTCGACATTCGCGTGCATGCCTGGGTCAACGTTCTTTCGCTGTCGACCCGCCGCGACGCCCGATTGATCGACGATCTCGGCCGCGATGCGATCCTCGTCGACAAGCGCGGCCGCTCGGTGCTGGACTATCCGGACTACGATCTCCCGGAGCCCGATCGCAGCTTCTATCGGATGGGCACGCGCGGGATCTATCTCGACCCGGCCCTGCCCGCCGTGCGCGAACGGCTCGTCGCGACGTTCCGCGACCTTCTGGTTCGCTACCCCGATCTCGACGGGCTTCATCTCGATTACATCCGGCATCCAGGCGTTCTTCCCTTCAGTCCAGGCTCGCGATTCGGAGTCGGTATCGACTTTGGCTACGGCGCCGCCAGTCGTGCTCGTTACCGCAGCGAGACCGGAAACCCCGATCCAATGGACGACGCCCAGCCCGGCCTGGTTCGCGGATCGGCCGAGTGGGACGATTGGCGCCGTCAGCAGGTGACAATCCTGGTCGAGGAAATCGCTCGACGGACCCGTGAGGTTCGACCCGGGCTGGTTTTGTCTGCGGCCGTGATTCCCTATGTGGACCGGGCCTACCTTTCGCTCGCGCAAGATTGGCGAGCCTGGCTCGACTCGGGGGCAATCGATCTAGCGATGCCGATGGTCTACACGCTCGACGATCGACTGCTGCGCTATCAGCTGGAGACCTTCGCCGGCTGGCCGCAAGCCGACCGCATCTGGCCCGGGCTCGGCAGCTGGCTCTTCGCAGGCAATCCGGCACGCGCGGTGACCCAGCTCAACCTCCTGCAAAGCAGCGAGTTCCCCGGCGAGATGTTCTTCTCGGACGATGCGATTTCGGAATCGGACAATCTGCTCGAAGCGCTTGCCGCGATCGCCGTCGATCGATGACGTCCGAAGAAGTGGAAGGCGACGATCCGCTGGCCATGCTCGACGCCTATGACTTCGAACTGCCGCCGGCCAGCATCGCCCACTCGCCGGCCCGCGAACGTGACTCGGCTCGACTTCTCGTGCTCGATCGATCGACGGGCCGGATTCTGGCAAGCGACCCCGATCATCGCGTCCGCAACCTTCCGAGCTGGCTTCGAAGTGGAGATCTCCTCGTGCGCAATGCGACGCGCGTTCGATCGGCGCGCCTCGTCGGCGAAAAATCCACGGGCGGAATGGCGGAGGCACTGCTACTCGGGCCGACCGACGCGCCCGATCGATCCAAGGCCTCGGGATCGGGCGCCGGGCTGCACTATCGCGTCTTGTTGAAATGTACCGGTCGGCCTCGCGTCGGCCTCTCCCTTTCTTTCGGGCCGAACCTCGAACTCGCTGCGTCGGTCGTCGAACTGCACGAGCGAGGCGAGGTCACCTTGTGTTTCGAATCAGAAGTCGATCCCCATGCCTTCGGCAACGCACCCTTGCCTCCCTATATCCAGCGAAGCAATCGCGATTCGGACGACGAAGACCTCGAGCGCTATCAGACGATCTACGCGCGCGAACCCGGGGCGATCGCGGCACCGACCGCGGGACTCCATTTCAGCGAAGGCCTCTTCCACGATCTACGCGAATCCGGAGTCGGCGTGGTCGAAGTCGTCTTGCACGTCGGCGCCGGAACCTTTCGGCCGCTCGATGCGAAATCGCTTTCGACGGGTCGACTCCACGAAGAAGACTTCGTCTTGCCCGAAGCGACCGTCGAAGCCATCGAGAAGACCCGAGCCTGTCGGGGACGCGTGATCGCCATCGGAACGACGACTGCCCGAGTACTCGAAAGTCAGGTCCAGGACAACGGCCGTCTGAGGGCCGGATCGGGAAAGACCGAGCTCTTCATCCGACCCGGAGGCCCGCCCTTTCGCATCGTAGACGGGCTGATCACCAACTTTCACCTCCCTCGGTCCTCGTTGCTGCTGTTGGTTGCCGAGTTCGCCGGACGTCGCAGGCTGCTCGACGCCTACGACCATGCGATCGCGGAGGGCTTTCGCTTCTATTCCTATGGCGATGCGATGTTGATTCTGGATGCAGAAGGAAAAAAACTCGACGAGGGCGAGGCGAGATGAGTGCTTCAGACGATTCGGCGAGCGCGACAGGCATTCGCTCCGCGGATGGCTTTGGCATCAAGGTTCTGGCTCAGGACGGTGCGGCCCGACGCGCACGGATTTCGACGCCGCACGGGGAAATCGAAACACCCAGCTTCATGCCGGTGGCGACCTTCGGTGCCGTCCGCGGCATCAGCAGCGAAGAACTCGCGACCGCGGGCGCGCAAATCCTTCTCTCGAATACCTATCATCTCCACGAGCGTCCCGGCGAAGAAACCATCGAAGCGCTCGGTGGCCTGCATGGTTTCACCGGATGGACGGGTCCCTGGCTGACCGACAGCGGCGGCTTTCAGGTCACATCGCTCGCAGACCGTGCCAAGATCGACGAGGAAGGCGTCACATTTACCTCGACCCTGGACGGAACTCGAAGATCGCTCACGCCCGAGGGCGCGATTCGAATCCAGGAAGCCCTTGGTTCGGATATCGCAATGGTCCTGGATGAATGCATCCCGATCGCGGCGGAAGCCGCGACGGACTCGGGCGGGAAATCTCCCGAGCGCACCGACACGAGTGAACTCGAGCGAGCGATGCAACGAACACTGCGTTGGGCGGAACGCTCGAGCAAGGCGCGACGACGGCGAGACCAGGCGGTGTTCGCCATCGTTCAGGGGGGCGCTTCGGAATCCCTCCGTCGAAGCAGCGCGGAGGCGACCGCCAATCTCGAATTCGACGGCTACGCGCATGGTGGTCTCGGACTCGGCGAGTCCCGCGAAGAGCGACGGGCGGCGGTTGCCGTGGCGAACCAGGCGTTGCCACGCGATCGACCCCGATATCTAATGGGACTCGGCCGGCCGATCGATCTGCTCGACGGGATCGCAGCGGGCATCGATCTCTTCGACTGTGTCGTCCCGACGCGCAACGGACGCCACGGTCTGCTCTTCACTTCGCAAGGCAGATTGCGCGTGCGAAACGCCCGCTACGAGCGAGACGATGGACCGATCGATCCCGAATGCGCTTGCCCGGCCTGTCAAAACCATAGTCGCGGGTACCTGCGACACCTGATCCGTAGCGGCGAAACCCTTGGCGCTCGGCTGACTGCGCTGCACAATCTCACGTATTACTTCAACTTGATGAAACGGGCGCAACGCGCCATCGAAGACGGCCGCTTCGATGCCCTTCACGGCGAAATCGAACGGCTCGAAGAACGCCCTGCCTAAGCCGAATCGATCATGGGGGTTCCCACGAGCGCGACCGCAAGGCCCGCGCGCTGAGGCAGGTCCTTGCCCAGGGATGCGGGAACGATCGATAGCCGTTCGGCCTGATGAGGCCAGATCGATGCCGCGACACGCTCGCGCAGAGGCTCGAAACAGAGGGATTCGCCTGCAGCCGTGGCAATCGTGCCGAGAACGATTCGCTCGGGCTCGAGAAGCATGATGATCGGAATGATGCCCTTCGCCAGATAGTCGAGCCAGCGATCGAATTCCTGACAGGCAAAGGCATCCCCCGCCTTGGCCGCCGCGACGAGATGCTCGGGTCGAACGTCGTCTCGAACGCGGTCGGCCAGGTCGAAGGCCGCGCTCGACTCGGGAACGACTTCCCGCAAGCGCTGACGCCAGGCGTTTCCGCCCACATAGACTTCGAGACACCCGTTCAGGCCGCAACGACACGGGGCGCCCGGGTTCTCGACCGGCACGTGTCCGGCCTCCCCCGCCGCACCGAAGGCGCCCCGGAGCAATTTTCCGTGCGAGATCACCCCCGCACCGACGCCGGTGGACATCGTCAAATAAACCATGTCTTCACAGCCGCGGCCCGCTCCGAATTCATGCTCGGCCAGGGCGGCGGCGTTGGCGTCATTCTCCACTCGAATCTCGACTCCGAAGGCTTCCCTGAGAGCCGCCCCGATCGTCGCGCCATGCCAGCTCGGAAGGTTCGGTGGATTCAGCAGGAGGCCGCGCTCGGGATCGGCGGGTCCCGGCACGGAGACCCCGACCCGTGTCAGTTTCGCCCCCGTTCGGTCCTGCCACTCGGCGACCAGCTCCCGTCCATCCGCGACGAGGCGATCGAGATCGGCCCGCCAATCCCCGGAATCCTCCATGGGTCGGCGAATCTGAGACAGCGGTTCGCCAGTCTGATCTCCGACCGCCACGACCCGCTTCGTTCCACCGATGTCGATTCCGAGAAACAGCATTCTGGTCGCTGGCTCCGTTTCTTTCCGTCTCGTCTGGATCGGGTCCCCGTCACGCCCTTCGGGGCAGAACCCTATCACAAACAGATTGAAGAACTGAGACGCCCCGACCGATGAGATTGCATTCGAGTGCGGGTACCTGCGGCCGAATCTGCCGGCCCCCGACCCTGAACCTGGAGGTCAACATGCCGAGAATTCCATCTCTTCGATCCGTTCGCACGCTGCTGACGATTCTCTTCGTCGGCATCGCGGCTAATTCCCTGGGCTGCGCCAATGGCGAGTTTCGGTTCGGCGATCCCTTCGACCGACAACTCACGCTCTCTCAGGCTCAGCATCGATACACAGTGTTGGTGCGCTGGAACGAATTCCAGAAGGCACGCGCCTTCGTCGCGAAAGACAACCGCGACGCCTACATGGTGCAGATGAAGCGCCTCGAAAAAGCGCGCTTCACGGACTACGAGTCGGAACCCGTCGAGCTCGACAAGAAGAAACAGAGCGCGACGATCCGAGTCACCTACACCCTCTACACGGCCTCGATTCCCTACGAGATCGAGATCACCGAACTGCAAGAATGGACCCGCGAGGGGTTGACCAACGACTGGAATGTCGTCTCGACCTTCGATGGACTCCGCCAGCTCGCATCCAACTAACGAGATCCCGCGAAGAAACTGCCGAGAGCTGCCATCATGCCGCCTTCAACTCGCATCCTTCTTGTCGACGACGTTCCGATGTTCCGGGACCTGGGGTCGATCTTTCTCTCGAGAAGTGGTCCCGTCGATCTCGCGGACAGCGCCTCGGCCGCCTTTCAGTGTGCGGACGAACACCGGCCTGGCATCGTCATCGCGGACATGCATCTACCCGACATGGAAGGCGCCGAACTCTGTCGGCGTTTCAAGACCCATCCCACCTGGGGAAACCCTCGCGTCGTACTCCTGGCACGACCGGATTCACCTTCCGACCATGCCGCGGCCGTGCGAGCCGGCGCAGACGAAGTCCTCTTCAAGCCGCTCGAACGGGACGGGCTGATCTCCAGCGTTCGCCGATTGACTGATTTTGAAACGCCGAGAGGACTACCGCGTGCCGAGATCGAGGCACCCATCGAGATCACGGCCCGGGGCCGGCAATTCGACGGAACCATTCGCAACGTGAGTCGCGGTGGTCTCTTCGTGAACGCTCCGCTCCATTTCGATCGTTCCGAAGAGGTCGCGCTGAGTTTCGGGCTCGGCGATTCGGATCATGTCTTCTCACCCACCGCCCGTGTCATCTGGTCCAATTCCACGCAGAATGGATGCGACCGTATCGGGATGCGCTTTCTCGAGATCGACGCCAAAACGGTCCACCAACTCGACCATTTCGTGAGTGACCATTTCCCGAGAAGCTGGAGCGTACCGACATGATGAGAAGCAGAGGCCATTCGACTTCCAAACGATGGGTCCGAGGCGTGCTCTGCACAGTGGCGATCGTGAGCCTGGTGATGGCGCTCGACGGCATCGGGCTTTCGGTTCTGGGATATCAAGTCGCGCACGCGGGTACTGCGGATTCGGCGCTCGAAGAAAAGGCTGATTGGCAGGGCCGTTATCGACGGCTGCTCCAGCGCCAGGCACGGCTGCGTGACAATGCGGCCAAGTCTCGTGAAAACTACGCTCGCGCACAGCGACGCAACTATCCGCGTGGCGGTGCACGTCAACTATTCATTCTCGATGCAGAAGCCGCGGAAGCGGAACTGGTCAAGGTCGAGGCCGAGACCGAAGGGCTTCTCGAGCAGGCACGTCGGGAAGCGCTACCCCGAAATTGGTTCTACGAAGTCGACGACGAAGGCGTTCAGTTGCCAGCCGCCAAGACGAGCGCGAGTGCGGATCAGAACGATTCGCGCGAAGGTCGCAACCCACTCTACTTCGACAAGTAGAATCCCCGGGCTTCCGAGTTCTTTACGCAGACGAATCAGGCAAACGACGTCCCGAGAAGGATTTCGCCTTCTCGGGACGTACTTTCCGATCTCAATGATCGAAATCGCTCTCGGGCTTGCTTCTCAGCGATTGCTGATTCAGCTCGCCCTTGATCACGGTCACGGGTCGGTCGCCCTTCTTGACAACCGTCCAGTGTCGGGTGGCCAGGCTATGTCGCGGCTTGACACGGATGCTTTCGATCGTGGTCG
>Ga0310122_10001119_pt1 | contig 17159 bp, 12 predicted proteins | sample CB6_Bottom_1051__FD_203503 | JGI IMG/M metagenome (GOLD analysis project Ga0310122, IMG submission 203503) | Marine microbial communities from Western Arctic Ocean, Canada - CB6_Bottom_1051 | ecosystem: Environmental > Aquatic > Marine > Oceanic | place: Canada: Western Arctic Ocean | collected...
GAACGCTGGTAGTCGATCATCTCCTCCTCTGCTCGGAGGATGTGGTAGCCCGGAACCGTCATCCGCTGCTCGCCGATGACGATGTGGCCGTGCACGATCATGTTACGGGCGCTGCGCATCGACGGTGCGTAACCACGGTAGTAGACCTGCGACTGCAGGCGCCGGTCGAGCATGTGCTCGACGGTGATCCGCAGCACATCGTCGAGGCTGGCGTGGGAGCCGAGCAGTCCCTTGCGGTTCAGCGAGGAGAGCATGTCTTCGAGCTCTCTGGCGAAATGGCCAGTAGAGGCATCGACCCGGCCGATCAGCTTCATCGCCTGCTGCCGGTGTCGACGCAGGGCGCTCTTCTCGCGCCAGATCTCGCGCATGCCGCCGACCTTCTTCAGGCCGTAGCGCTGCTTGAGAGCGTGTTCCTCCTCGATGCGAGCCGCCTTCCACGGGTGGCTCGGCGTCTGGGTCCTGGAGCGTGAGAACTTCGGTTCACCCATTCGACATACCCCCATTCACTTCTTCCGCTCGACTCCGAGGGTCAGACCGGTGCGGCCGTTGCTGCGCAGGCGCTGGCCGCGCAGCTTGTGACCGCTGCGGTGTCGCATGCCTCGGTAACTCTTGATGCCGGCGAGTCGCGAGATGTCATCCTTCTGGGTCAGTTTGACCTCTTGAGCGAACAGGTGAGCATCCTCATTGGTGTGCAGGTCACGCTGGCGATTGACCATCCACCACGGCACCTTGGTCGCGTACTCATCGATGGCCGCGCGCAGCGAATCCTGCTCCGCATCGGTGAGATGGCCACCGAGCTTGCTCCTGTCGATGCCGGTGTTGCCACAGATCTGTCGAGCCGTTCTGCGGCCGACTCCTGAGATGCCGGTCAGACCGAGTTCGATGGGTTTCAGCCCATCGATGTCGCTGTCGGCCACTCTGATGATGTAGGAGAAATCGTCTCCCAATTCGGCTGAATCTTTCTTCACCATGTTCGGTTCCCCCGAGTTCACCGGTCACCCAGTGGCCTTTGCAGGCATCCCGCCGACCGACCGCCCCTATTTCAATCGCGCGCTGCCGATGACGACTGATTCGTTATGCGTCTCTGATGTCCGGCGGAGCGGTGTGGCCGCGGTCATGTCTCGGCGCAGAGGACGTAGACCGAGTGCAGGCTCTGACCGCGGCTGACCGGCACATCAACGATGAAGCCGGACGAGCCGGAACTGCCACGCATGCGTCGATTCAGGCTGCGCTGGACGCGCGGCTGCTCGGCCGGGTCGAGGCCACAGCGGAGGCGGATGCTCTTGATGCCGAGTCGCCTGGCGGCGACGGCGATGGACGCAGTGTTCTCGATGGCTGGTGGCGACAGGCGATGGTGGACCACCCTGCCGCTGACCAGGGCGAAGGCCGCGTGTTCCGAATCTATGTCGGGCTTCTCATCGGAGATCAGCAGCGGCCGTCGCGGACTGCTCCGCATCCAGAGCGCTTCCGACGCCGCTGCACCGAGCGCCGCCTCGGCCCACATTTCGTGCAGGCCGGCACCGACGAGGCCCGCGTCGATCACGGTGATCCAGCGCTCGAACGGCAACGGCATCGACAGCCGGTGCTGCCGGAACGGCGCTGGGTCATCTCCGGTCACCTCGTGCACCGAGCCGCCGCGGCCGAGCAGGATTGCGCGGCGAAGGACGCCCAGTGCGAGCGGTCCGGTCGACAGCGACAATCGGTCCACCCGGCCGTCGCCACGGCTGGCCCAGGTCCAGGTCCGCTCGATCTCGGGTGACAATGAGTCGATGATCGCATCGACCTGTCGCTGCTGGGCGTCGGACAGGCGAGGCGAGAGGTCGAGAAGCAGGGCTGGTGCACCGTCGGTAAGCGTCATGTGAGGCAGCCAGCCGGTCAGCAACTCATCGAGCGGCGGCTGCATCTCGTCGAGCGTGTGATTCTGCGCGTCGTCCGGGCGAGCCGGGTCGACCAGCAGCATCGCGATCGGTGGCGACGCGTCGATGCCGGCCTCAGCCAGCGCGGAGTGGAAGGCGTCCATCGCACCGCCCGCATCGACGCCGTCGCCGACCAGCACCCGGTGCGCCAGCCGACCGGGGGTGCGTCCCTTCCCGAGCAGTCGATTGATGTTGGCTGCCGCCAGACGGGCCGATTCCTCATCGATCTCGATGCCGAGACCCACCCTGCCGGTCGCCGCGCATATCGCGGCCAGCGCGACGCCAGAGCCGCAGGCCGGGTCGAGCAGCACGCCAGCCGGAAGGTCGGAGGCAGCAGCGACCATCTCGGCCCGCCGGCGGCAGGTCCGCAGCGGTGTCGACAATCGGAGCAGGCTGTCGGTCATGTGCAACTTTGGCTCACCGCGCCGATGGATCTTCGCCTCGTGCCGCCGCGTCGCCGCCGATTGGGCGTATCCATTCACTTCGATGGCGAAATGCCGGCCGCCGCCCATGCGCCGCCATGAGCCGCTCTCCATCAAGTCCGTTTCGCACCCTCCGAATCATCTGTCGACCACCGGTTCGCAGCATCAGCAGCATGAGCAGCCATCCAGCATCGACCGGGAACCGATGGATCGCCCTCACAGACCTGTTCGCGAGGCCCGACCGATGTGTCAGCGACATTCGGATCAGATGGCTCGATACTGGGTCAGTCGCAACTCGAAGCGCAGCCAGCTCTCCTCCAATTGATGACCGTCACTGCCGCCGTAAGCGAGGTCGGGCGGCAGCAGCACGGTGTGCTTCGTGCCGGTATCGACGCCCGGCACGAGACCTCGGTCGCTGCCAATGTCGAGGCCTATCGTGCCCCAGCTGAATCCCTCGATGTAACACAGCCAGGGGGCTGGCGTCTCACAGATCGGGTCCTCTCCCGCCACCACCGGCAGGTCACCTTCGTCCAACTGCTCCTCGCTGTCGGCATCCCAGACGATGTAATGGACGTGTATCGAATCGCCGTATTCGACATGCACCGGCTTCTGCTCGCTGCCCTTGGTCACCGACACCTGCAACGTCACCTGCGCCTCGAGCACGCTGACATGCGTCACCGTCATGTTGAACACCAGTTCATCGACGTCCTCCTTGATCACCACCTCGGCGAAGCCGCCGCTGCCGGTCGCGATATCGTTCAACAGCCGCTGTTGACCACCGCTGGCGAATTCGACCCTTTCATCATCGATCTCCAGCATCAGGTCGAGCGACTGGTTGCCACGATTGTGGACGACGATGGTCGCTCGGTCATCGACCCCCTGGGTGACCCACTGACAGGAGAGTTCACCGGGATAGTAGAACGAGTCGTCCTGGGCCGACAGGTTCTCCGGCCACTCCCAGTCCGCTTCGAGCGGCTCGCAGGTGTCGAACAGCAGATCGACCTCCCACGCCCAGCGGCCATCGACCTTCAGCATGGTCTGGTCACCGGAAGCGAACGATGAGTCCAGATTCTTCGAGAAGGAGTAGGCTGCGATACCGATCCACGACATCATCACGAGCAGCGTCGCGAGACTGGCCGCCGACAGCACGATGGCGGCTCGCGGCACCGTCATCTCGTTCAGTCCGAGCGGGATGGGCGGATGCTCGACGTCCTGAGGGACATCCGTTATCCAAGGTCCTGTCACGTAATCTACGGTTTCAGCGGTCGGCCATCAACCCTTCCTCGTCCGGCACCGAGGCTGCCGACCCGGCGCCGCTCAAGACCCACCCGCATCGACGCTGCCCCTACCAGTATCCGCCTCATACCAACCCGCAGCGACCCTAGACCCACCCACATCCTCAGCATACCATCCACCGCCGACGACCCTCGACGACGACCACGCCCGCGCTAAGATTCGTTCACGGTCTCGGACGGTGCCGGGTGCAGCGCCACCGCCTCGCCGACGTCATCGGCCATCCCGGCGAGTTCCTCGTCTCGCCACCGCCAGCCGATCCAGACACCGAGCAGGACGGCCATCACATGCGCCAGGACGGTGTGGCTGGCGGCGCCGTGCAGAACGAACAGATTCAACATGTCGAGAACGAGATAGATGCCGACTGCGAGGATCGGCCGCTCGATGCGCGCGAACAGCGCTCCCATCAGGAAGTAGAGGCCGACCGAGCCGCCCATCCAGTTGCGCGACAGGCCGGAGTGGAACCAGGCGGCGAGGCCGGAGGAGGAAGGGGAGGGGGAGTACGAAGCTCCGACGTTGAGCAGCAGGGCGATCAGAGTGCCGACAGCCAGCTGTCCGAAGAAGAAGATGGTGATGGTGCGCTGGGTGCCCAGCCTGATCTCGGCCGTCTGAGATACCACCATCAGGCAGACCATGATCAGCAGCATGTGGGTCAAGCCATTGTGGAACAGGGGTGCGGTGAGGAACGAGAGGACGAAATGGAGAGGGTTCTGGACCAGTTCTCTCGGCCATATCGCATTCGCGCAGATCAGTCGTTGCGCCGCCGTCTCGCAGATCACCGTCGAGCCGAATCCGACCCATGCGAATACCGAGATAGCGACCACCATGTAGAGTGAGGTGAACGGGCGGCCGAGAATCCATTCAGCAGGGCTGGCGGTGCCTCCACGGCCGTCCGACCATGGCAGTATGAACGGGCTCTTCGGTCGCAACGACCGACGGAGGGCCGATGAATCGCTTCAACCCATCTGCCTACGAGATCGCTCGCGGGACGACACTGTGAGCCGACCTTCATTGGGAAGGTTTCCTTCACCGTCCTCGCCGGTGGCTTCCTTCACCCACCGACTGACTTCACGACTCTGCCGCCTTCATCACCCGACGGCCATCACTCCGCCGCCTCCATCGCATCCTGATGCCGCTGGCCGAGCCAGACGACGACACCGAGTTCGACGGCCAGGGCGGTCAGCGCGATCAGCGCGACGGTCGGCTCCAACAGCGCGGCGCGCATCGTCAAAAGGGCCAGCGTCACCGCCGCGGCGAGGTCGAACGCGCCCCAGAAGCGGAGCGTCTTGCGCAGTTGCAGGATGCCGACGATCCACGCCGTCATCGACAGCGCGAACATTCCGACCAGCACCCAGATGGTCAGGCCGCCAGTGGCGATGGCGAGGCCTGTCGGCAGCAGCAGATGCGCGTCCAGGGCGAAGCCACCGGTCCAACGGGCGCGGCGGGCTGGAATCGACCAGAGAGAGGCTCCGAGCAGCCCTATGCCGACCGTGACCAGCATCCAGCCTATCAGCGGTGCCAGCAGATCGAGCCAGGCGGCGAAGGCGAAGAACGAGGTGCAGACGGCGAGGATGCCGACGCTGACCGCTGCCGGCTGCTGCCACTGCCAACCGCGACGGATCGCCAGACCGGCGGCTAGGATGCCTGCCGGTCCGAGCGACAGCAGCACGATGGCGAACGCCCACATGCCGCGGCCGCCGGCGCCGCGATGGTCCGGCATCGATCTTTTTCGACGAGCCCCCTCGACCCAATCCCAGAGCAGTGCGGCGGCGATCAGCACGCCCTCCTGGGCGAGGTGCGGCAGCGTCCAGGAGAGCATCTCGCCGGCTGCATCTAATGGGTCTACGAGCAGCGGGAACGGATTCGCCTCGGCGAACAGCGCACCGGCGAGACGCGGCAGCAGCAGGGCGAGCACCAGCCATTCGAGAGCGGAGGGGATGCGCATCGCCAGATCGCTGCGGCCGGCCAGAGAGATGACGGCAAGCACGGTGACCACGCCGAGCAGCGCCAGCATGTCCATCTGCTGCCACTTCGAAGCGCCGGTAGAGATGTGGGCGCACAACTGAATCAGAGCGATGCCGAGCAGGGCGACGGCGAACGGCGCCTCGATGCCCATCACATCGGGCAGCCGCAGGTCGTTGATCGAAGCGCGCCATCGCGATATCAGGATCAGAGCGATCGACCAGACGCCGATCATCGCGATCAGGCCGGCACCGACGCTACCATCTATGAACGACAGCAGCGAGGCCCCGATGACACCGGTGACGATGAACACGAGGACGACGACCGGACGATGATGGATGTCGCCGATCAGCAGGTCGTGCTCGCCGGTCGAGCCGGCCCGCTTCAGACGCTTCTTCTGTTTCGCCGCCAGCTCGATCAGGCGCGGGTCGAGCGTCCGCACATCGCCTATCGACATCGCCTGCGAAGTCTCAGGGCTGACGCCACCGCCTCTGAGCGCAAGTTCGGCGGTCGCCTCGTCGGCGAAGTGATAGGTGCGCTCGCGGACCTCGCCGGTGGCATCGATGCCGGCCAGCGGCAGACCGAGTCCGGCACCAGCGTCGCTGGTCGTCGCCACCAGCCCGACGGTGTCGGTCGGGGATGCCATCGTAGTATCTCCGCCGCCGGTGGCAGGTGCGGACTCGGCTGCTTCGGGAGGCGTCGGACTCGGCTCGTGGACCGCCGATTCACCGACCGCCATGGCTTGGGCGTACCGACGAGCGTCGGCGATGCTGGCCAGCCGCATCTCGCGCTTCGCGACCTGCTTCAACTCGCTGCGTATCTCGCCGTTCGCTGCCAGCCACAGGCCGGTCCCGAGCAGCAGCGCGCCGGCCGCAACCGGCTGCAACGGGTCGGCACCGATGTTGCCGGCCGCCACTATGACGGCGACCAGCATGGCGATCGATGCGACCGCCGGCCGCAGCAGATGCTCTAAACGACCGACTCTGGGCAGGTACAGCACGAGTTGCAGCGCGACGACGCCGATGGCGAACCAGCCGGTCGCCACATCATCGAGATCCGGCGATCCGGAAAGCCCCGACCTGACCGTCCGAGCGCTGCCCCAGACCAGCACCAGCAGCGTCAGCAGCATCATCGAGAGCATCTGCAACTGCGATTCGCGCTCGGCATCCCTAGAGGGCCAGGTCAAAACGGCGATGGACAGAGCGAACATCGACAGCCAGGCGCCGTCCATGCCGTGTCGCCACATCAGGATGGCGATCGACACGCCGAGACCGGTCAACAGCACGCGCGGGTTGTCCTGATGTCGACCGGAGATATCGGCACCGATGTGCACGGCGGCATGCACGGCGATGCCGACGAGCAGAATCCATCCGGGCATGTCGCCGGCGCCGCCGCGGGCCAGCCAGACGGAGAGCCCGAGCAGCCAGCCGATGTTCCAGAGACGCAGCATGCCGGAATCGCGCAGACGGGCGGCGACCTCGCTGATGCCGAGGAAGCGATCGGCCAGATTGACTCCGCGATCCCCCATCGACAGATTGCACGGAATCTGGATCAGCGAGGCGAGGATCAGATACAGCCCGAGATAAGTGCCGTCGAGCGCGATCAGATTGATGGTCTCGCCTGAGTTCGCGGCCGAGAACGTGCGAACGATGCCGCCGACGCCCTCGACGATGATGACCCATAGCCACGGCGTCATCACTGCGGTGCCGGCGAGAGATACGGAGGACCGTTTCAGCGCCAGCACCGCGGTGCCGACGTGCAGCACACCGAGCGTCGTCAGCAACAGCAGGCCGCCGTCGCCGCCATCCGTCACGGCGGTCGCCGGAATCAGCACGGTTAGCAGGGCCGAGATGCCGACAGAACCCATCCAGAGGACGCGGTCGCTGACATTCTCCTGATTGCTCAGCAACAGCCAGCCTACGACCGCGGCGGCGCCGATGCTGAACGATTCGTAGCCCGAGATGATGCCGAACGGCGGCAGCACACCGGCATCGAAGAGGACGAGCAGCAGGGTCAGAACGAGAGCACTCGGAAGAAGGGTGAATCGTATACGGTAGCCAGAGACTCCTCTGACATGCAGATAGGAGCCGGCGAACGCGGCCAGCAATGCCGTCACCATGCCGAGAGCGTAGGCGGAATCATCACGATTCGCCGCTATCACCATCAGCGCGCCAACCATGCCGAGACCGACCGAGACCGACCAGAGTCCGGGCTTTCCCAGACCGACCATCGAGAGCGCCTTGCTGAACCAGTTCTCCTGTCTCGCGAAGTGCGACGCCATGGTGGCGTTGATGCCGTTGACCCCCATCAGCAGGAGGAACAGCAGCATGGGTGTCTGCAGCGGCAGGATCGTCAGCGAGCCGACGGCGAATCCTCCGGTCACAGCGTGCATGCCTATCCACAGATTAGATGAGGCGATGCCGAGCGCAGCGAGATTGCCGCTCTTCCGGTGCAACGCCAGCGAGTGGACCAGCACGGTAGCCAGCAGAAGCATTCCCGCTACGCCGATCTCTCCGAAGAACGATCCGGCTGTCGACGAGATGGCGAGCAGCACCAGCACCGCCTGCGTCGCGATGGCATCATGGTCGTGGCGATAGGCGACGAGGATGTTGAGCCCGACGAGCAGCAAAAGGGTCGCGCCGAGAGCCTCGGTCGACAGTGGAAAGATGCCGAACAGTTGCCAGCTGTGCAACTCGATGGCCAGTCCGTACAGGATCTTCATCGCGATGATGACCCAGACGATGCCGAGGTTGTGCATCCGCGAGGCCGGCACCCAGCGCTCACCGAGAGTGAATCCCAACGCCGCCAGGCCGACCAGTCCGATTAGGGCGACGGGGGCCGGCAGCGCCAGACCGACGACGAGGCTGATCATGCTGTAGACCGTGATCATCGCCGCCATCAGGCCCCAGTGGAGTCTCTGCTCACCCTCGACGGCCATCCGTGAGACTGCGTCCTTTTCGGGCGCCTCGGTGACCGAACCATGGATGGATATCGCGCCCGGGCCGGTCCCGTCATCCTCTGCGAACGGATCGTAGAGTGCGCCGATAGCGATGTCCTCGTCGACCGCTCCCGGCGTCCCTCCGGCCGCCTCGTCAGCCTGCCCTGCAGCCACATCATCAGCCTGTCCCGTAACCGCAGTTTCGGCCCCCTTCTCCGTCTCCGCGGCTCGTTCCGTAACCGCCCTCTCGCCTTCCGACAGACTCTCCTTGGCACCCTCGATCAGGTCGCCTAGATCTATACTGCCACCGATCCTGAAGGCGCGCTCCTCGAGGAAACGGTCATCGCCATCCGAACCGGTCATCGCTCTCGCCTCGGTGCACGGGTCCGCATCAATGCTCCCGCTCGCAGGAGCGCTGGTTCGGCGATTCGACTGCCATCGTTTCCGCCTGAAGTGGCGCCGTGGTCGTTCTGGAGGCGTCGCGGGCGGATGTCGCCGGTCTGGTTGAGGCATCCCGGAACGCTTGAATGGGTCATTCGGTCCGGCCGGCTTCATGGCGCTGCCCGCCCTCGGTACTGCCGGTTGCGGGGAATCTGTTGGAATAGCCGGCCACGGCCTCGATTTCGACGGTGTTGAGCATTGGAACCTCGAATGGCGGGCTCTGCATGAGATGGCGGTCGAGAGGGGCGAGGCGACGATGACGGCGCACGGCGTGCTGCTCGTCCTGACCGGTGATCGGACCGGCCGTTCGCCGAACGATAGATACATCGTCGATGAAGGCTACATGACCGACGATGTCTGGTGGGGCGACGTGAACGTCCGAATGACGCCGGAGACCTTCGCAGCACTGCGGGACAAGGCGATTCGACATCTCGAATCGAGAGACGAACTCCATGTCCAGGATCTGGCGGTCGGCGCCGACCCGGCCCTGCGGATGCCGATCCGCCTGATCAGCGAGAGTCCTTGGCACGCTTCGTTCGCTCGCAACATGTTCCTTCGACTGTCGCCGGAGGAGATAGCCCTGCACGAACCCGAGTTCACCCTTCTGCACGCGCCGTTCCTGAAACTCGACGGCGCCGCCGACGGGGTGCGTCAAGGCAGCGATGTCGCTGTCTGCATCTCGTTCACCGAGCGGACGGTGGTGATCTGCGGCAGTGAGTACGCGGGCGAGATAAAGAAGGCGATATTCTCGGTAATGAACCACCGACTGCCTCTGCGCGGTCACCTGCCTATGCACTGCTCGGCGAACATCAGCGCCGACGATGACACGGCGGTGTTCTTCGGACTGTCCGGCACCGGAAAGACCACCCTCTCCGCCGATCCACGACGGCCACTCATCGGCGATGACGAGCACGGCTGGTCAGAGGCTGGCGTGTTCAACTTCGAAGGCGGCTGCTACGCCAAGATGATCCGGCTCTCGGCCGAAGACGAGCCGGAGATATTCCAGACCAGCAGGATGCCGGGCAGCATCCTGGAGAACGTAGTGCTCGACGCCGACGGGGTGCCCGACTTCGATAACGGCAGCATCACCGAGAACACGCGCGGCTCGTATCCATTGGAATTCATCGAGAATCGCGTCCCTTCCGGCATGGCCGGCCACCCGGACAACATCGTCTTCCTGACCTGTGACGCCTATGGCGTTCTGCCGCCGCTGTCCCGCCTCTCTGCCAGCCAGGCCGCCTACCACTTCATCTCGGGCTACACCGCTAAGGTCGCTGGCACCGAGATAGGCGTGACCGAGCCGGAGGTGACCTTCTCGGCCTGCTTCGGCGCACCGTTCATGCCGATGCATCCGTCGGTCTACGCCGACCTGCTGAGCGAGAAGGTAGAGCAGCACGGCGCGGCCTGCTGGCTGCTCAACACCGGCTGGGTGGCGGGCGGCGCCGGCGCCAGCGACCGCATCCGCATCAAATGGACCCGGGCGCTGCTGAACGCGGCCCTCGACGGCTCGCTCGACGAGGTGGCGTTCGTCACCGACCAGAGGTTCGGATTCGAGGTGCCGATCGAGGTGCCAGAGGTTCCCGCCGACATCCTGCAGCCTCGCAACACCTGGGGAGACGGTGACGAATACGATGCCGCTGCCAACATGCTGGCCCGGATGTTCAACGATAACTTCGAGCGCTTCGCCGAGGGTTGCAGCAGCGATGTGCTGGCCGCCGCGCCACGCCCGTCTGCATGACATCCTAACGGCGAAGTCGTCGGGGTGAAAGCATGAAGCGCGATGGGTCGCTCGAGGTGGTGATGAACGACGGCGGCGTGTCGATCTCGGCTATCCATCCGACGGCTCTATGGCCGGGTCTCGTCAGCGGCTCCGAGGTCCCCTCCTTCAATCCGAACGAGGCTGTCTGGAGATTCCTCGATCCAACGAATCCAGCCGGCCTGATGAGCCAGTTGACAGCGCTCATCGAAGCGACCGGTCGCGGCGACGGCCGGATACCAGAAGGCGTAATCGTCGACGACAGTGGCGGTGCCGTCATCGTCCGCGACGGCGCCTTCATCGAGGCGGGCGCGATGCTGATCGGTCCGTGCTTCATCGGCCGCGGCGCCACCGTCAGACACGGCGCCTATATCCGGCCCTTCACTTGGCTGTGCGCCGGCTCGGTCGCCGGCCACGCTACTGAGGTCAAGCACTCGGTGCTGCTGCCGAACGCCAAGGCGCCGCATTTCAACTACGTCGGCGATTCGATTCTCGGTGGCGGGGTCAATCTCGGCGCCGGTTGCAAACTCAGCAACCTCCGCCACGACGGGCGGAACGTGCTCGTCAGAGGGCTAGCGGGAGGGGTGCAGGACAGCGGCATCAGGAAATTCGGGGCGATCATCGGAGACGGCTGCCAGATCGGCTGCAACGCGGTCACCAACCCGGGTGTCATCCTGTGCAGAGACGCCTCCGTCCACCCGAACACCACCGTCTCGGGGGTTCATCCTGCGGGCTCGGTCATCGAATGAGGAGGGGTCTGCCTGGTCGAGGAGGAACGGCGATCTGCATCCAAGCGGGCCGAGCCGAACGGCGCTGACTCGCCGATGCTGCACGGCACCGACGGCATCCGTGGTCGGGTCACGATGCCGGCGGCGAGCGATCTCGAAGCGCTGCGAGCGGTGGTAGAGAGGCGCGAGGTGAACGGCCGGGCGTTCAGGACGATAGGTCAGGCGATCGGTGAGGAGCTGGTGGCACTACGGGCGGCCGGCGAGGCTGCCGACGGACTGCGTGACTGCCCGACAATGGCGCGGCTGGCGGCCGCCGGCGGTCAGGTTCGAGTCGTCATAGGATGGGATCGCCGGCCGGGCAACGCGATGCTCGTCGCCGGTCTGACCGAAGGCTTGCATCTCGCCGGCGTCAGAGTCGCGCACGGCGGTGAAGTGGCGACACCCGGTCTGCACGACGGACTGCTCGGCAACGGCGCGGATGCTGGACTGATGGTCACCGCGAGTCACAACCCGGCGACCGATTCGGGAGTCAAGCTGTTCGATGCTGATGGCCGCAAATCGTTGCCGCCGATGGAGACGAGAATCGCCGCTCGAGCCTGGGCGCTGGCGGCAGCCAGTGACGATTCGCAACCAGATCCTGACCTCTGCCGGCCGACCTCCCAGATGCTAGCGATGTCGGGCCACCGGGCGACGCTGGCCAAGCGACTCGATATGTTCTCAGCCCGATTCGGGGTCGACTTCACGGCTCGCGACTGGAGCGATGTGTTTGCGCCGTGCGGATTGCTGCTGGATTCCAGTGGTGGTGCGGCTACCGACTGGCTGGCGGCCGGCCTGCAGCGGCGCGGCGTGCCGGTGAGGGAGGTCGCCGATCGGACGCGCGACATCAACGCCGGCTGCGGCGCAGGAGAGTTCTCAACGACTTCGCTCTGGACCTTCGACGATCTGCTCGCACGGGCCGGCGCGAACGAAGAGCAGCACGCGCTGCTCGACGCCATCGCCGACGAGGTCGCTAAGGCGGACGGCGCACCGGAATGGCCGGTCGGTCGGCTGGTCGGCGCGGCGCTCGACGGCGATGGCGACCGCTGTCTGCTCATCGTGGTGACCGAGACTGGAGTCGCGGTCGTCGACGGCGATCGGATGGCCGACGACTGGCTGCGCGCTCTCGATGTGACCCGGGCCGAATGGCAGGGACGAACGGATGGCGGCACCAGGGCTGCTGGCACGGCACCGATGCTGGCGACGACCATCGAGGCGGACCTCGCCCTGCCGACCTCGCTCGACCGATTCCAACCCACCCCTCGGTTCATCGAATGCGCGGTCGGCGATCGCTGGCTCGCCGAAGCGCTGACGCCCGACCCGGCCGGTGATGACCGCCCGGCCAGCCGTCTCCTGCAGGGCGAAGCGATGCCGGAGGTGATCGGCTGCGAGGACTCCGGCCACATAGTGCTGCCAGCACCGCATCCGATGCTGTCGGACCACTGGTCGTTGGTCGGTGACGGCGCTGCGACGCTGCTCGCTGTGCTCTGCGCCCGCGCCGCGCTGGCAGAGGCGGGCGACGCGGCACCGGCGCCGTTCGAAGCGGGCTGGAAGCGCCGCCTATCCGTCGAAGGCACCGAACGCAGCCTGTGGGATGGGCGGAACGAGATCGCAGACGAGGCCGAGCGGATTGTACTCGACGCGCTCGCAGAGACGGGTGTGGTGGATGGATGGCGGCGCAGCACGATCGATGGCGAGACCAGCCTGATGCTGCTTCGCGGTCGCTTGGACGGCGCCGAGGTCGGCGTCGGCATCAGGAACTCCGGGACCCAAGCCAAGACTACCATCTCGATCCGCGCCGCCGCCGACTTCCCCGATCTGGCGGTTCTCGTGACCCTGTCCGAGATGCTGGGTGATCTGCTGACCGAGCGACTGGTCACCTGACCTGTGATCCGGTGGTAGCCTTCACCTTACGACATGCCACGTGAATTGTTCTCCTGTCGAGTGATATTGACGACGGAGATGGTATGGATGGTGATGCACGAAGCGCACGAACTGATGGAATCGGTTAATAGGAATGAAAAGTCGGGAATTCATGGATCCAGTAACCCTGAGCCTAGCAGGCCTGACCAGTGCGGCGACCGTCCTCTCGATGATACTCGTCCTCCGTACGCTCCGCGGACGACGCGACCCTTGGGGCGACAACCCGTGGGGCACCGATGTCATCGTCGATGACACCCTGACGTACTCGCCGTCGGTGCTGCTCGAATCGAGAGCAGCCCGGACCGTGACCGGCTCGTGGATGAGGCGCAACCGCCTGCAGCGGACTCGTCGAATCGTCACCGATGCTCTTCCGAGTCAGCGGATGATGCCGCGACAGCACACCTTCGATGCACCACCTCCACCCGGCACCTACTGAACAGGCCCTAGTCGCATGCGCCGTAGAGCGGCGTTGCTGGAACGGTCAATCAGTCCGATCAGAACACGCCTCACTGGCGAGGCGTCGAAGGTTCAGAGCGCCACGAACAGGCTGGTGACATACATCACCAGGATGCCGGCGAGGACGCCGCCGTGCAGCGTCCACGAACCGATCGAAGCGCCGTCCTTGCGAAGTCCAGTCAGCACCTCGACGCAGACATAGAGAACGGCGCCGGCGGCGATGGCGAAGAAAAGGATAGCCAGACTGTTGGCGAACCAGGTCAGGCCGATGAAGGCGCCGATGATGGTCGGACCGCCGGCCACCGCACCCAGGCCCAACAGGCGCTTGGTGCTCGGCAACTTCGCACCGCTGACCAGCGGTCCGACGACGGCGATTCCCTCAGACAGGTTGTGCAAGGCGAATCCGATGATCAGCGACGTCGCGAGAGCCGTCGCGCCGGCGCTGACCGTTATGCCGACCGCCAGGCCCTCACCCATGTTGTGCAGGCCGATGGCGAGGGCGATCAGCCACGCCGTGCTCTCGCCGCTGGAGGTGTCGGTCCGCTGACGGATCCGACCATCCACATAGACCAGCCCGAGCAGGCCGAACGCGAGTCCGACGACCAGAATCGCATAGCCGGCCATCGGCGCCATCGACATGCCGAGAACATCGAATATGGCCTGATCGAGGGCCGGGATCGAGCCGGTCGCCGTGTCGGCCACCTGCATCGCTGCGATGAAGCCGTCAGCCCCCTCCATCGCCTCGGCTCCGAGGTCTATCAGAAGAAAGAGCAGCACCCCCACCGTGAACGAGAGGAGGAAGGCCATCCACCTGTCATCGAGTCTGCGGAATCGCTCGACGGGCAGCATTCCGATGTACACCGGAATGACCCCCACATAGAGACCCAGCAATATCGCCAACCACAGCATGTCGAGCATTCATCACTCCCCCTCGATCACCGTCAGCCGCCCCTGCATGCCGGATTCGGCATGGCCAGAGACGCTGCACGAGTAGTCGTAATCGCCGGCCGGCCCAGCCGTCATCAACCAGTCTCCGAAGGTCAACGAACCGAGCGACACCGACCATAGTTCCTCGATCGAGGTGGTGCCGTTCACCACCTCGGCGTTGTGCGCGTTCTCCAGCACATGTCCGCTGATGTAGAAATCGTGAGCAGCGTTCGGTCCGGCGTTGATGATCCGGAAGCGAACCCGCTCTGCCTCGACCAAGGTGATCTCGGGGGTCAGCGGAGCGGCTCGCCCGTTGATCACCTGAAAGGTGCCCTTGCGAGTCACCTCCGGACCGACATCGCCGAGGAACAGCAGCACCTCGTGATCGACCGGCTCCTCGGTACCGTCGACCACTATGATGGCACCGTACATGCCGCGCTCGATGCCCTCGCCGCTCTCGGGGATCATCAGTCCCTTGACGAACGGCTCCTCGTCGAGTTCGGCGACGCTGTCGTGGTACGCCCAGGTGCCGACAGAGTCGGGCAACGCCTCGAAGAAGTAGGTCCTGCTGCCGCCGGGCGCCACGAAGGAGTCCGACAGGAAAGTGCCGTCGCTGTCACTGTCGAAGGCGAGACCGTGGGCGTGGAACGACGCGATGGTCGAGAGTCGATTGGTCAGTGTGACCTCCAGCGTGTCGCCGACCCGGGCGCAGATGGTCGGACCTGGGACCGATCCGTTGAACGTCCATGTCGATATCATGTGACCTTCGGCGATCTGCCACTCGGCCGCCTGCGCCACCAGTTCGTAGCGACGCACGTCGTTGCCCGGTGGCAGGTCGCACAGCATCTCGGGGCTGTCGTGCGGGCCGGTGTGACCCAGTCGCTCGGCTTCGGTCGACCGGGTCGTGCCGAGGTCGAGGAGGATGGATGGGGTGAGCAGTTCGAACAGCACCAGCGCTACGAACAGAATGGTCGATGCGGAGCCCTGGAAGGCCATCGCTCTCTCCTCCGCTCTCTCCTCCAAGATCACGCCTCCTCAACCATCAGATGGCCCATCATGCCGGCGTTGATGTGGTCGTAGATGTGGCAGTGGTACATCCATTCGCCGACAGAGTTCGCATCGAAGGTGAACACCGTGACATCATCCGCCAAGGCGCTCGCCAGCGGCACGAAGCCCTCGGGTCGAGTGGTTTCAGGATGATGCACCGCCGGATGCGGGCTCAGGAACTTGTTGTCGATCGGACGACCCGCGTCAGCGTCGACCCATCGATGCCCGTGCACATGGAAGGTGTGCTCCTCGGAGGGTCCGACGTTCAGCAGATGCACCTGCACCCGCTCACCCTCCTCGAAGTTCCACATCGGCAGATACGGGAAGGCGAAGCCGTTGATCGTGGCAGCATAGGTGCCGGGGTGGTAGTCAGGCTGGTATTCGCCGAGAATCACCACGATCTCGTGGTCGACCTGCGGCGGTCCGTCTCGAACTATCAGCGCACCGTGCAGCCCTCTGCCCGTTCCCTCGTTGCCGTTCGCCAGGTCGTGGTAGAGATAAGTGCCCGATTCATTCGCGACGAAAGCGAACACGCCGGCCTCGCCGGGAGCCACCTGCTGCGGGTTCTCGACCCCTTCCTTGGCCGGCAGGTGGACGTGGAAAGATGCGGCGACGTCGAGCAGGTTGGTCAGCGTCACCTCGATCTCATCGCCCGTGTTGACGCACAGCAGCGGACCGGGGACGGCCCCGTCGAAGGTCCAGGCGTCGACCGAGCCACCGAGGGTGAACTCCCATTCGACCGCTCTGGCGGTCATCGAGAAGTGCTTGACCGGTGAATCGTCAGTCTGGCAGGCCAACTGCGGTTCCGAGTGCGCTTCGATATGTCCGATTGCAGTCCGACCATCGAGAGAGACCTCCTCCGGCAGCAGACTGGTCGGTGCCGCGATGGTCAGGCCGAGAAGCAGGATGATGACGATGATCAGAGCGTTATTGCTCTGTTTCATCCATTCCATATTCAAGTCGACCACCCGTTCGCGAAGCGCCGTGAGACGGTGGTCGACGACGCCGTCACATACGCCATTGACGGGCTCGTCAGGTGAGGGTCATATCAATGTTAGCCGTGGCTAACTCTTGCGGTGCACTCCTCCGAATCCGTTTCCACGAATCGGCATCCGGGTCGCCAGAACCGGCTCGTTCCGACGCGGTCTCGACCGTGCCGTGGTCTTCCCGCCATGCTCGACGCCGCGGCCCGGTCCTGCACCATTCCATTCGATGGCAGCGAACACGGCTGCGGGATGAATGCGGACGGCGTTGGTTTGAAGAGGGTGCTCGATGCGCTCGCTCCGAGGAGGAGTAGCACTGGGGGATGGGCTT
>Ga0310122_10001120_pt1 | contig 17158 bp, 10 predicted proteins | sample CB6_Bottom_1051__FD_203503 | JGI IMG/M metagenome (GOLD analysis project Ga0310122, IMG submission 203503) | Marine microbial communities from Western Arctic Ocean, Canada - CB6_Bottom_1051 | ecosystem: Environmental > Aquatic > Marine > Oceanic | place: Canada: Western Arctic Ocean | collected...
CTCGAGTCAAAGAATGGCTCGTTTAACGGCTAGCCGAAGGCGACTGCGTGGCGGAAAAACCGTCGCCTGCGGCTTGCCGTTAAACGATTAAATGTGTTATTCCTAACCGCTTGAAGTATAGCAACGTAAACTGAACATCAGAAAATCCAAGCGAGCGGCGGGCGTAAGTCCGCCGTTTGCCTATTCTGACACTAACGGAGACGCACCGCGTGACGAATAAAGAGAACGTAGCGACCGTCGAGCAATCGGACCTTGACGCCGTCGAACGGCTTACGGAGGCCTACAAAAAGATCACCGATGAACTCGGCAAGCTGATCGTCGGCCAGCAGCGCGTTGTTGAAGAACTGCTGATTGCCATGCTGGCTGGCGGCCATTGCTTACTGGTCGGAGTCCCCGGACTCGCCAAGACGTTGATGGTCCGGACGCTCGCCGACACACTGGATTTATCCTTTAATCGTATCCAATTCACTCCCGATCTGATGCCGGCCGATATCACCGGGACCGAGGTGATTCAAGAGGACAAGTCCACCGGACATCGCGAATTCAATTTCTTGAAAGGTCCGGTGTTCGCCAACGTCGTGCTGGCCGATGAAATCAACCGCACGCCGCCAAAGACGCAAGCCGCCCTGCTCGAAGCGATGCAGGAACATCAAGTGACGGCCGGCGGCAAGCGCCACCAGTTGCCGGAACCATTCTTCGTGCTGGCCACTCAGAATCCGATCGAACAGGAAGGAACGTATCCGCTGCCCGAGGCACAATTGGACCGGTTCATGTTCGAGGTATTCGTCGACTATCCCGAAGAGGACGAGGAATTCGAAATCGTCCGTCAGACAACGGCCGACATTCAAGTCAGCGTCAGCCGAATTTTGTCACTCGATGAACTGACCCAGTTGCAGCAAACCGTCCGGCGTGTTCCCGTCGCCGATCACGTAATTCGATATGCGATGCAATTCTCGCGGCTGACACGGCGAGAAAAAGGCAATGTGCCCGACTTCATCAACGAATATGTCAGTTGGGGAGCCGGCCCACGAGCCAGCCAGTATTTGATCCTCGGCGCGAAAGCGCGGGCCATGTTGCAAGGCCGAGCCTATGTTAGCACTGAAGATGTCAAAGCCATCGCCGCCCCAGTCCTCAGACACAGGATCATTACAAACTTTAACGCCGAAGCCGAAGGCATGAAAGCCAACGATATTGTTCAAATGCTGACGGAAGTCATTCCAACGACGGGTTCGGCGTTAGCTGGCGGGAAAATTCCAAAGGTATTCAAATCCGCCGACGCGGGCTAGAGGCCGTTTCAAAGCCCTTTTGTAGCCGGAGTCGCAAGACTTCGGGTTGGGGTAAACCCTCAATTCCCGGAGTCTTGCGACTCCGGCTACAGCCAAAACAGAACGTCGACCGTTTCAAGACAAAAATGGACGAATATCAAAAGTACTTACAGCCCGAAACGCTCGCCAAGCTGGAAGGATTGGAACTGAAGGCGCGGCTGATTGTCGAAGGCTATGTTTCGGGACTCCACAAGAGCCCATTTCACGGATTCTCGGCCGAGTTCGCTGAACATCGGGAATATGTCCCCGGCGACGATTTGCGCTACGTCGATTGGAAAGTGTTCGGCAAGAGCGATCGCTTTTATCTGAAACAGTACGAGGAAGAAACGAACTTCGCGTGCTACATGCTGCTCGACACGAGCGAGTCGATGCAGTACCAATCGGAATCAGCACCGGTTTCAAAATTGGAATACGCACGCTACGTCGCCGCCGCGTTGGCATATCTGGTCGTTCAGCAACAGGACGGCGTCGGGATGGCCACATTCGACCAGACCGTCAGCCAATTCATTCGAGCATCCAGCCAGCCGTCACATTTGAAGCAGTTGTTTCACACGATGGAACAGGCGCCGACGGCCGGCGAAACGGAAATGGGGCCGATCTTTCATGATTTGGCCGAGCGGATCAAAAAACGCGGTCTTGTCATTATTTTCAGCGACCTGTTCGACGATCTGGATTCCATGCTGTTGGGGTTGAAGCACTTTCGGCATCGCCGGCACGATGTCAGCGTCGTTCAAATCATCGATCCGGCGGAACAGGACTTTCCATTTGTTGATCCGACGCTGTTTATCGGCTTGGAAAACATGCCCGATCAGATGACCGATCCACGGGCATTGCGGCGGGCCTATCGGAAAGAATTCGACGAATCCCTAAAACGAACCCGTCGTGCTCTGCGAGACTTGCAGATGGATTACGTCTTATTGCGCACTGACACTCCGCTGGACGTTGCTTTGTCGAGTTTCTTGCAACGGCGGATGAAATTGACGTATCGGACCTAGCTTCCAATGTCAACGAGCCTATTTCCGTTGCTGGCTTTCGGATTTGTCAGTCCCTGGCTGTTGTGGGGCCTGTTGCTAGGTGGTCTGCCGATTCTGATTCATCTGATGCACAAGCGCAGATACAAGGAAACGCATTGGGCAGCGATGCGTTTTCTGATCGAAGCCGCTCGCAAGAACTCGCGCCGCATACGCCTGGAACAATTGCTACTATTGATTGTCCGTATCCTGATTGTCGTTTTTATTGTCCTCGCGGTTTCGCAGCCGTTTGTTGAGACGTTTGGAACATACTTCGAGGCCGAGATTCCGACGCATCGCATCATCGTTGTCGACGCTTCGTTCAGCATGACTTACCAATCAGCGGGGGAACCGCTATTTGACCGTGCCAAAGAGATGGCTCGTCAGATCGCTGAATCGGGCAACCGTGGCGATGCTTTCAATCTGGTCCGCATCGCCGACTCCCAACCGCGGGCCGTCATCCGTCAGCCGGCTTATGATTCGCAATCGGTTGTTGAGATCGTCGAACAAATGCGGCCGACTGAAGAACGTGGCGACATCCTGTCGACTTTGCGAGTTCTGGCCGAACTTGTCGATGATGCGTCAACTCCGGGCCGCAAAGAGATCGCCATCATTACCGATCTCCAAAGTGAAAACTGGTCAACGGCGTCGGCTGACCGGCGGGTGGACGTGCAAAAGAACCTGAAGGATCTGTCCCGCATCGCTCGGCTGATTTTCGTGGATATCGGCCATCCCGCCGCACAAAACGCCGCGATTACCGAATTCGCGGCAACCGAGCCGTTCGTTGCGGTCGACCGTGAAGTCTCGCTCGATGTCACCGTCGAGAATTTTGGGCTCGAACCGTTGGCCGACCAATTGCTGGAACTCTACGTCGATGGCTTGGTGTCGCAGACGAAACGGATTAACGTGGCGGCGGGATCGGAAACGCCCGTCCGGTTCACTCATACCTTCAGCCGTGCGGACGATCATCGGTTGGAAGCCCGGCTGCAACAAGACAATTTACCGATCGACAATCATCGTTGGCTGGCAATGCCGGTCAAAGCTGATTTGAAAGTGCTGTTGATCAATGGCGTTCATTCCGGAACAGAACGTGAAACCGCCACGTTCTATTTGCAGCGAGCACTTTCGCCATCCACGGCCACTCGAATCTGGCGTGGGTTCATCAAACCCGATGTCATCAGCGAAGGCGAGTTGCCCGGTATCGAGCTGAGCCGCTACGACTGCGTCTTTTTGTGCAACGTGGCCCGGTTGACGGATCGGGAATCCGAATTGCTACATTCTTACGTCGAAAACGGAGGCAGCCTGGTCATCAGCCTGGGCGATCAGATCCAGGCGGAAAACTACAACAATCAACTCTATCGAGACGGCGCCGGCTTGTTACCGGCCAAACTTGGCAACCGAATCGGACAGGTTGATGCCAATCAGGAATTCTATTTCGACCCTCAAAATTTTGAGCACCCGATTGTCCAGGAATTCGAAGGCAACCCCGGTACCGGACTGGAAACGACTCTGACGTATCAATACATTCGCGCCGCGATTGCTGAAACGGGAAACTCGAAGGCGGCATTGAAATTTTCGTCCGGCGACCCGGCCGTCATCGACATGCCGTTCGGGCGAGGAAGGACGTTGTTAATCACAACGTCGTTAGACGAAAAATGGGGCCTTTGGCCGATCTCACCAAGTTTCCCGCCGGTGATGAACGAAATTGTGTTACATGCGGTTTCGCGGCGGGCCAATGAACGGCAGTTGTTGGTGCGGCAGCCGATCACACGGATCTTTCCGACGCGAGCCTTCAACATGTCGGCAATTGTGAAATCTCCCGATCAGGAATCAACCGCGGTTTCGCTGACCGACAGCAATGGTTTTTCCCGGCTGGCGTTCGACCAGACGACGGAGAGCGGTTTGTACGAACTGGAATTAGGACAACCGCTGAACCGCTCGGAGTTATTCGCCGTAAACATCGATGCGCGCGAAAGCAACCTCGCGAAACTCGAAAAGAACGAGTTCACGGCTGAATTGATGTCGGGCGTCGACTTCGAATATCGAACTCATTGGCAAGAGGTTGGTGACGAGATTGACGTTGGTGTCTCGGAACGCGGCGGCCTAACGAGATGGCTATTGTACGCAGCGTTGTGCCTGCTGATGGTCGAGTTGATGATGGCTTGGCGGTTTCGGTACGGTTTCATCCTTCTGTACGGAATCGTATCGACGATTTTGGTGCGGGAATGTTGGGCGTGGAATTCGCTGGCCGGTGTGTCGTTGCTTTTCGCCGTTTGCGGAGGCCTGGTTGTGATCCTCTTTGTGAACCGTGATCGAATCTCACCGATTCGCTGACTCCGTCTTCCGTTGCTGCTCTGGCCCGAAAACTCGATATCTTCCTCAGCGTCGAACCTTCGAGGCAGTCGCGTGTCCTTCGCGGAGTCCGATTATTGGGGATCCCGAAAATCGGCACCAATGTTGTCTCGCGTGTGGCCGATGTAGTGGCTAGACTGGAAGATTGCACTTATTTTCGTGGATTGGCAACAGAAAGAGGAAATTTACGGTGGCGACAGCAACAGAGAAAACAACGAAACAACGGACACTCAATGGGGCCGACATTCTTGTTGAATCATTGATTCGGCAGGGCGCAAACCTAATTTTCGCCTATCCAGGCGGAGCCAGCATGCCACTGCATCAGTCGTTGCTGCGTCAGTCGGATTCGATTCGAACCGTGCTTCCGCGTCACGAGCAAGGCGGCGGATTCGCGGCCCAGGGTGTCGCCCGCACAACGGGAGAAGTTGGTCTTTGCATGGCCACGAGCGGGCCGGGCGCGACAAATCTGGTCACGGCGTTGGCCGACGCGAAACTCGATAGCGTGCCCATCGTCGCCATCACCGGACAAGTACCACAGCGAGTGATTGGGAGCGACGCATTTCAAGAAACTCCGATCGTGGAAGTTAGCCGGGCGATCACGAAACATCACTACATGATCACGGCCAAGGATCACGACAGCACCGAAGACGTCGTCACGGCCCTGCGCGGCATTCCGCGAATCGTCAAAGAGGCCTTCTTCGTCGCACGCACCGGCCGGCCCGGACCCGTCCTGATTGATTTTCCCAAGGACATTCAGTTGGCGACGCTTGATGAAGAGCCTGACTGGGATCCGCCGATGAATCTTCCCGGTTATCATCCAGAAGTCCGCACGGCGCCGGATGAACAGATCAAGCAGATTGTGGCGGCGATTCGCCGTTCGAAACGGCCGGTCCTTTATGTCGGCGGCGGGTGTAACAACCAAACCGCATCCGACGAGCTGAAGAAATTCGCCATTCGAACCGGAATTCCCGTGACGACGACCGTCATGGGGCTGGGCGTTTTTCCGGGCGACCACCCGCAGTCGTTGCACATGCTGGGAATGCACGGCGCTGTTTATGCCAACTATGCCGTGAACGAAGCCGACCTGCTGTTGGCCTTGGGAGTTCGATTCGACGACCGCGTCACGGGCAAGTTGACGGAGTTCGCCAAGCATGGAAAAATTGTCCATGTTGACATAGATCCATCAGAGATCCATAAAAACAAGATAGCTCACATTCCCATCGTCGCCGACGTCGCGAAAGTGCTGGCGTCGCTGAATGACGTGCTGACCGATGACGACATCCCCAATCTGGACGAATGGACGAACACCGTTAACGGCTGGAAAAAGCAGCATCCGCTCACATACCGTGACGGCGACGAATTGCTTCAGCAATACGCGATCGACGAGTTGTGGCGGCAATCGAAGGATCGGAACCCGTTTGTCACGGTTGGCGTCGGGCAGCACCAAATGTGGGCGGCTCAGTTTTTCAAATTCCAACAGCCACGGCATTGGCTCAGCAGTTCGGGGCTGGGGACGATGGGCTTCGGCCTTCCCGCCGCGATGGGAGTTCAGGCCGCCCATCCCGAAGATCTCGTGATCGACATCGACGGCGATGGATCGATGATGATGAACGTGCAAGAACTCGCCACGCTGCACTGCGAGAATCTGCCTGTCAAAATCCTGCTCCTGAATAACCAACACCTTGGAATGGTCGTGCAATGGGAAGACCGTTTCATGGATGGTAAGCGGGCTCATACATATCTCGGCCACATCGATCATCCCGAAGCGCTGGGCGACGGCGACGGCGCAACGTTTGCCGATGAGACGTATCCGGATTTCGTCAAAATTGCCAACGGATGCGGTGTCCAGGCCGCGCAGGTTCGCCGGAAATCAGATTTCCCCGATGCGTTGTCGGAAATGTTAAGCAGTGACGGCCCGTATTTGCTCGACGTGATTTGTCCGTACCAAGAGCATGTTCTGCCGATGATCCCCAGCAACGGCACGGCCCGCGACATCATCATGGAATAAATGCCTTTTTGGATGTCTAGTGCATTATCAAACCTAAAAAGTGGTCCTGCTTGCCAAGAACATTGACTCGTAAAAACCGCATGCTGGAAGCATACGCCACATTTCGTGACCCTAAATCACAAAGTTGACAAAGCACTCGCCGTCACAATCGTTGCTCCGCGGGAATATGCCTGGCGACGGCACATGCCCTGCAAATTGAAAACTTAACTTTCGTGCGAATGCCATCGTGACTAATCCTGTTTTCCGATAGTAGGTGGTACTGCCGTGACTTTCCTCTGCGGGACGTGTGGTTATACTCTTACGGTTCGAAGGCAATGTGACTGTTCCAACGATCGCGTCTCACGCAATCTCGTCAATTCTCGAAATTTGGTGGTTGAGCAAACACCGATGGCAAACTATAAAGAATTCGATCCACGTGTTGATGCGCTGGTTGTCGAAACGATCACATGTTGGGATTCGGAAATCGGCGACATTTCTGAAGAAGACAAAGCATGGTTGGCGTCGGCCATCCACCAAGACCCGCAACTGGCTTCGAACGTTCGATATGAGCGCGCCCACACGGGCTTCACTCGTGAGATTACCATCACGGTGGCCGACATCGAACGGCTGTATCAGGACAAAGTCAGCAGCTAGTGCTTTGTCCCAAGTGCATTTCCCGTCGCGTTGCATGCGGGGTTTTCGACGTGTTCGCGCCACGAGAAAATGGGAAGCAATCTCACTCACGAACTCGCGGCAGGCCGGTCATTCGCGGAAACCTCGTCGACGAGGTTCTCAAGCACACGCCGCACGCTTCGTTCGTGCAGCTTGACCGACTCCGCGATCTCGTCAATCGAGTATCCGGCAGCGCGGAGTTCGATGATTCTCACGTGGTGTTCGGGCTTGGCACGGCGCAGGGCATCCCATCGCTCTCGCACCATCACCGTCTCGCTAGGTGTGGGTTGTCCTTTATGGATGATGTCGATCACATTCCCCCGCGAGTCGTCGATTTGTTCTTCGAGCGATAAATCGCGCTTCCTGGTCGCGAAGTCATCTGACTTGTCGCGAACCTTGTTCTGGGCAACGGAAATCAGGAACGCGATCAGCGATTCCGGACGGCTGAATTCAGCAGTTCGCGATGGCTTGCCGAAAAACACGGCCCAGACAGATTGCTCGACATCCTCCGGATCGAATTTTGACCGGAACGAGCGATGCAAGCGCCGCCGAACCGCACGGCAAATGTGTTCGCCATATTCGTCCAGCAATATGCGGACGGCATCTTCGGATCCATTTCCGACTTGCCGCATTAATTCTTCGAATTGTCCAGGTTGATTGGTCATGACCTTGGCCACCACAAGCACTGCTTTCTGCTATTGTACAGAGATTCTGGCCGCTGTCAGGTCTGGCTTTGAATCCGGGGCACAATAATTCTCAGAAACCGGCACACGCCCATCATATCCACGCTCGTCATGATTCAAGGGATAATTCCGGAGATTCAGCCACGAAACCGCCGCAGCGCAACGTTCAAGCCGCAAAAAACTACTGATTGCCGTTGCGGCAATTGAATGATCCAATTATCTTTCTGCCCTCTGCCCTCTCACCTCTCTCTTCTGCTCCCCATTTTCCAACCACCTGAATCCACGTGACCTCCCTACCGATTGCGGCAGGGTTTCGGTGCGTTCGCATCCGTTGCATGGGCACGTTGTCACCAATTCTTGTCTCTCCCCGTGCTACCGCGGCCGAAGGCCGCAACCAAAGTCGCCTTTCGCTCCGCGAAAGTAGCGCCACGTTCGCAGAGTGAAACGCGACAGAAAAATGCGCGCACCGTGTGCGTATGACTCAATGAAAGACTCTAAACAACTCAGCAAACACCAATGCTACGACTGGGCATTGTCGATTTTGACTCGTCCCATTCGATCGAATTCACGCGGCGGTTCAATCACGTTGGCGTGGATCGCGATCAATACGTCGACGGTGCGCGCGTGGTTTTCGGTTGTCCCGGCTCGTCGACGATGGCCCCGGAACGCATTTCCGGTTTTCGACAGCAAATCGTCGAATGCGGTGTTCCCTTGGCCGATGAACCGGAAGCCATGATCGGCGACATCGACGCCGTTCTGATTCTGTCACTGTGCGGTGCGGCTCATCTTGAAAGAGTCCGGCCGTTCTTGGAAGCCAGCATACCGGCGTTTGTCGACAAACCCTTTGCGTGTTCCGTCGAGGACGCACGGGCGATTATCAGTCTTGCCGAATCGAACAATACGCTGATGTTTAACTCTTCGGCACTCACTTTCTCGGCCGAGATGATCGAGTTCCGCAACAGGACCGGTCAATACGGAGCAATCCACGGCGCGGTTAGTTATGGGCCGGCCAAGCGAGCCGAACACAACCCTGGGCTCTTTCACTACGGCATTCATCCAACCGAAGTATTGTTGTCATTGATGGGCACTGGCTGCGAGCAACTTTCGACAGTCTTTTCCGACGGTGCCGAACTCGTTACCGCCCAGTGGGCTGACGGACGCGTGGCGACATTGCGAGGAAACCGTCAAGGAGCAACTGCGTATGGTTTCATCGCCTTTTGTGAAAACGCCGTCGTCCATCAGCCGATTTCCACACGTTTTGCCTATCGCAATCTCTGTCGGGAAATTGTCACGTCGTTCGAGTCCGGCCAACCGGCCGTGGACAATTCTTTCTCTTTAGACGTCGTCAAGTTCATCACGGCTTCGCTGGAAAGTGAGCGGCGCGGAGGTGAGATCGTTTCGCTGGCTTCCGAGGATACCAAGACACAATGAACAGTTTAAGAACCGCTTTGCTGCAACATCGATGGATCGGTTTGGTCGCGTTTGCCGTGCTACTGACGCACGGGAATTGCCAAGCTCAGGAGTTTCGCATTTACACGCGTTTGTACGATCACGCGGCCGACGCAGAGTCTCCGCCGTTTATCGGGTGCAGCGTGTCGATGTTTCACGCCGGCAAAGTTTATGACAAAACCGGCAGCGAAGTGATTATCTTCGAGCCCGCGTTGCGTCAGTTCACAATCATCGATGGCGCCCGCATGCTGGCAACGACCGTGACGTTCGACCAGATCTTGCATTTCTTGAAGCTCGCCGAAAATGAAGCTCAACAGTACGTCGCGCACTTGAGAATCAAACCCGGAACCAAACAAGCCGTGGAAGTGCTGGAATTTCAGTTGAGCCCCAAATTCCAAGCGAATCTTGACTCCGGGCAACGAAAGCTGACGTTGCAAAGCCCCGCGTTTCGCTACGACATTCAATGCGGCCAAGATACGAAATCCGCCGAAGTCCTCAACGTCTATTTGCGCTATGCCGATTGGATTGCGCGGTTGAACTCGGTGATGAATCCGCAGTCCTTTTTCCCGGCGCCGCGCATCGCGTTGAACAAAACGCTGCGGAATCGCGGGTTGCTGCCCTTAAAGGTCGAACTGCAAGTCCGATCGAACCCGCCGTTTCATGTCCATGCCGAGCACACGATTCACTGGAATTTGGATAGAAAGGACCGTAGTGACATCCATCATTGGGAAACCATGTTGCGAAGCAAAGATGTGAAGTACGTCACATTCGGCGAGTACCGACAGACCGTGCTAGTCAGCCAGTCGAAGCGGTAATACTAGCGTGGCTTCTTCCACCCAGAAGGCGAAGAATCTCCGTCATTCCGCGTGAAATCGCCGCAATCGTTGGATAGGATGTACTTCGTAGACTGAGCGAACACATCTTGAATTTCTGATTGGTATCGCGATTTGCACATGCTGACAACGCAGGCCACAACGGCATTGCGCCCCAATCAGCGGTCACAGTTGTTGAGCGCGATCGATGGCGTGATCGAGCCGATTCCCGTTTCGGGAGTGTATCGTTTCGGGCTGTTCTTCGTAGCCGGCGGTATGCTGTTGCTGGCGGTGGCGTATCTCGTGTTGATCGTTTTCACGACGTACGGCGTGTATTGGCACGCGACGCATAACTATCACATTTTGACACAGCCGGGTGGCGGGATCTTCCGGCTGTTGCTTTACTTCGGACCACTGTTGGTCGGACCGATCGTCGCGTTGTTTATGATCAAGCCGTTGTTTGCTCCGGCGGCCGTCCACCAACGGCCTCGACGCTTAAAGCAGGACGTCGAACCGTTTTTGTTCGAATGGGTCGATCGCATCTGCAAGGCGGTCAACGCGCCAACTCCGAAATCAATTCGTATTAGTTGCGAGCCCAATGCCTACGCCGGTTTCCGGCGCGGCTTTGGGAGCCTGTTCAGCAACGATCTGACGCTGATGATTGGGCTGCCGTTGGTCAGCGGCTTGACTTTACGACAACTGTCGGGAGTCCTCGCGCACGAATTTGGACACTTTTCCCAAGGAACCGCAATGCGGTTGTATTTCGTCATCCGAACGCTGAATCACTGGTTTGCACAAGTTGTTTACGAACGGGATATTTGGGACATGCGGCTTTGGTACTGGTCAAAGCGATTTGACTTGCGGTTGTCTTGGATCTTCTACTTGGCACGATGCGTCGTTTGGATCACCCGGTGGTTGTTGTGGGGTCTGATGCAATTGGGCAACATGATCAGCGGCTTCATGTCGCGGCAGATGGAATTCGACGCGGATCGTTACGAGGCCCATTTGTCGGGCAGCAATGAATTCTCGATAACGGTGCGGCGTCTGCGCGACCTAAACATCGCCTGGATACATGCGACGGACGATATGCAGCAGTTCTTTGACGAGGGACGTTTGGCCGACGATTTGCCAGCACTGATTCAATCGAATATCGATTTATTGACACCCGAGCACCGCCGCGCGTTCATCGAACAACAGCATCAATCCGAAAGCAGTTTGTTCTCGACGCATCCCAGTGATAAAGAACGGATTGCGAGCGCGCGCGCCGAGGAGGCTACCGGAATCTTGAACTTGCCTGAGTCACATAAGAACGCGTCGGCCACGATTTTGTTTTCGAACTTCAAGCGTCTCTCGCGCGCGACATCGCTGCAGTTTTATCGAGAGAATCTCGGTGACGAAGTTGACAAGAGCGATTTGCATCCTGTGGAAGAACTGTTGGAGCGGCGACAGGTGGAAATTGATTCCGGCAAAGCGTTGCGACGATACTTCCAAACCGAAATCCCCATCTTCCAACCTCTGCCGCTGACCGACGATGCGAACGAGGCACCGACGGCAATTCGTGAGACTGCCACGGCGTTACGAGATGCGCGCGAACGGATGCTGGCAAAACTTGCAAAGTATGAAACGTTGCGTGAACGAATTGACAAATCCTATTCCGTCATGCTCGATACGACGGCGGCCTTATCCGTCCTGCGGACCGGATTTCGGATTAATCCCAGCAAGTTCAACTTGAAGAGTGTACAACGTGACGACATCAATGATCGGAATCACAGCGCACGGCGTGCGCTCGAAAACATCTCTGCGCAGATGCTGCCCTTCGAGTCGGCTGCTGGAGAACGACTTTCGCTGGCAATGCAACTTCTGCGAGCTCCCAAAATCGTCAGCATGATCGAAGGCGGAGAAGACCTACAAACGGAAATGGAAGACTTGTTGCCTAAGGCCCAATTCCTTAACGGTTTGATGGATGAACTGCCCACGTTTCGAATTCTGTATGCTGGGTTGGCGCCACTGTGTGAACACATCGAAGGCAACGAAGACAACCAGCGGTTAATCGAAGCGATTCTTGACCGGACGGAAAAGATGTACAACCGATTGAAATTGGTGTACAAGGCGCTCGGCAAACAACGATACCCATTCGATCATGCCAAGGAAGATATGACGCTCAGAGATTACGTGTTTTCGATCATTCCCGAGCCGGACGACCTGCATGGCATTGTCGGAGTTGCGGGCGAAATGATCGAACGCATGGCGATGCTGCAAGTTCGCCTGTTCGCTCGTCTGGCGTTCATCGCGGAAAAAGTCGAATCGGCCGTCGGCCTGTCTGAATTGCCTGATCCCGACCAGAAGGAAGCCGAAAAACAAAAGACGGCCGCGAAGAAGAAACGAGTTCGGCAGAACGTGAAAGTGGGCGATTCTCGGTCAATCGAAGTCGATTAACCCGGAAGCTCTTTCCCTTTGGTTTCCGGTGCGAAGAACAGGACGACAACAGCGAGCAGGAACAGCAAACTCAGTAAAGAAGCGGAGCTTTCCAGCGAAAAGCCCCAATCCTTCTGCATCCAACCACTAAGGAACAGGATCGGTGCCGCGAAAATCCGTCCGACGTTGAAGCAGAACCCACCGCCCGTTCCGCGCATTCGCGTGGGATACAGTTCGGGGAAATACACCGCGTACCCGGCGTGCATGCCCAGAGTCCAAAAGCCGAAAACGGGTAGCGCGATCCAAAGCACATCCGCACGAGCGTCGTAAAATACTTGAAACAGAAGCAGTCCGCAAATTAGTCCGCCAAGGTGATAGACGAGGAATGCTCCGCGACGTCCAATCCACGTACAGATGGGGCCGAACAGAAACAAACCGATGCCGCCTCCCGTGGTCGTCAGTAGCATGCCGGTCATTTCCGCGTTTTTGATTTCTTTTTTGTGAGTTTTCAGCACGGCATCTTTCTCGTCCTGACTCGCGTCCGCGGGAATCTGTGCGGTTTTGAGGAATCCGTTCTCAGCATCGCGCATCATCAGGTTCCTTCCATAAATGTGCACTCCCCAAAAAGTTGCCATTCCGATTGTCGCGAGTGAAACGCCAACGATCGTGTGTCGCAGATATCGCCCCTTAAACAAGTCGGCGATTCGCCCCGTCTGCTGAGTCTGTCCTGAATCGGCGGCGGCGCGCGCTGCGACCCATTTGTCTGGTTCGCGCAGCTTCCAACGGATCCACAATGTCAGGAACGCAGGCAACGCCCCGACGGCAAATGCCCAACGCCATCCAAAATTCGGATTGTTAACAATCAAGATTCCGGTGGCAATAGCCAGATAAGTGCCGAAAACACTGGAACCGTGGAAGATCGATCCCACGGCGGCGCGCGCCCGGTTGGGAAAGACTTCGGCGACCATCGCGCTGGCCACCGCCCATTCGCCGCCGACTCCCATCGCGACGAAGAACCGCATGATCGCCATTTGCCACCACGTCTGAGCGAAAGCCGTTACGCAAGTGAAGCACGAATAGACCAGGATTGTGATAATCATGGTTTTGGTCCGTCCGATCCGGTCGCTCAATCGTCCAAACACAACGCCGCCCAGGGCACCTCCCAACAGAAATGCTGCGAAGGCAATGTTGTTGTAATACGAAATCGTTCCTGCCGACGTCCCTTCGGGCAGCAACGAAGGCATCGCTTCCTTCATGCTGGCGACAAAGATTTGCCCTTCGAACACGTCGAAGATCCAACCCAGCGATGCAATCAACAGCACGAGCCATTGATAGCTGGTAATCCCGTTGTACCAGCGGCCAGAATCGAGTTGTGTGGATTCAGTTGTCACGAATCATCCTTTTTGAAAAGCAGCCGGTCGTTAGCGATCAGAAGCTTGGATGGGAACTGTCGCTGCGTCATACTTCAAGACTGTAGCGTGACGGTTACCAAGTATCATCCGACGTTTGAGTGCGAATTCACAACGGTTTGTCAGGGAATCAATGACGGCACTCAATCCCACTGAACAACCTCGGCCGCCGGAGTCTTCCACGGCGCCCGCGCTGGATGTCACAACGCGGCAAGGACTTCTGGGAATTTACACGATGTCATTGACCGTTTGGGTGACTTTCCTCCTTTCAATCGGCGTTGGATTTGTTGTGTATCGGTTCGCGCCGCTGCACGATCGGATCGAGGTTGTCGGAGCACCATTGCTGCGCGGGTACAGCGAGGCCAACGAGCAATTTGGGTTCCATGCTTTCTGGTTGGCAGCCGTGCTGTTGCCGTTTCTGTTGAATCGGACCATCGGAACGATTGTCTCGCGCAACTTCGTGTTGGTTGCTGGTGCGATTGCACTGCTGACGGCCGTGCTGCCGGCGTGGACAATCAACATGCAATGGATTCGGCGTCCGTTAAGCTTGCCGCTCGTCACGCTGGTTGGCTGTACGGGATTCGCGGCAGGATGTTGGGCCAGTAGCAGCCGGGCGATGAGTCTTCGCCTTCGACCCTATCTCTGGATACCCGGACTCGTGCTTTGGAGTTTGGGGTTTCCGAAGCCTGTGCGATTGCTTGCGGCCGATCCTCGATTGTTGGCTGGGTTGGTTGTCGTTGCGCTGGTAATCGGATGGATCTACAAGCGCAGCCGATGGCGGCCGCTGTGCGGGCTAGGATTCTGGGTTGCAACGGGAGTTGTTTGCGCCGGCGCATCGGTGGCGTCTGGAAAAGAACTCTACATCGCCGGAATTGGGTTTGTAACCACATTGGTCGGCCTGTCGACTCGTACGAATGGACGGCCCGTCCAAGTTGTGACACATCCGTGGTACCTTGTGTTTGTCGCCGTGTTGGCAGTTTATGTTTACTCGCTGCGCCGCTACATACCGTTCGATTGGTGGTGGCCGCCGTTGCAAGCAGCCGCGGGAATCGGTGCTGGATTGATATGGCACAGCCGTCTTCAAGTGTCAGGATCGAGCCGTGGATTCACGTCTGTTCGCGGGCCTGGGCAGACAATTCAAGTACAAGATGGTCCGGCCATATTCAAAGAGCCGATTCTTGGAAACGAGAAGTTGCAGTTCGATCGAATCTTGGCGCGTTTCCGCGCGAAATGGTTAGTGGCCGGATCTCTCGTTTCGATTGCGGCCGTGATTGTACTCTTACCGTGGATGGGTATCGTGACGCTGATAGTCGCGGCACTCATCCTACTTTCGCAAGGGAAACGCCGTCCTGGATTCTTGGCCGGCTTCCTTCTCAGTGGCGTGCTCTATCTGTTCCTGCTGCCAGTGGGCAAAATCGCGCCGTCGCTGCTCGATCCGTTGCATGACGGCTCGGTATTGTCGGCCGTCTGGGACTTCGAAACGGGGCGCAGCTTGTTCACGCAGGTGTTTCCATTGAGGACATTTCAATTCTTCGTGTGCTGGTTGGGCCGGCAGTTCCTTCCACACACGCTACAGAGTTACCACTTCAGTCTGATTCTGTTGTTGGGGCTGCCGGTCGCCGCCGTGGCCTTGATGACGTTCGTTTGGACGCGTTCGCTGATTTGGAGCTTCGCGACGGGCCTGGCACTCTGCGCACATTATGCCGTGCGGCCGATGGATTCCCGGCAGGCCATGCACCTGCTGGTGGCTGCTGTTGCCATCGAGATACTCAGATCGCGCGGCCGCCGATTTTGGTGGTTGCTGTTTCTCCCAGCATTCATTGCCACGTTCGTGGGATACGATTGCCTGTTGCCATTGGTTGCCGCGTCGATTGTGTCGACATTTCTCGTTCCAACAATCGGGCCTCGGACAAACCGTACAGCCGCGACGCTGAAAACCCGAGTGCTGACGCCGGCATTGGTGGCGTTGATTCAAGTTGTACCGGTAACGCTCTTCCTTGTCGCGTGGCAGGGAACCGGTTCGGCCGTCGCGTATTGGAGCATGCTGGTCGAATACGTCCGAAATTACACGTCGGCGTCTGGGCGGCCCATCGAATGGGGCTTCGCCGAGGACCGTTACATGATCGCGTGCTGTGTGGCGATGATCGGAATTTGGACATCAGTCGGATCGGTCGTTTGGTCACGAATGAGTGACCGTCGTCGCCGGCTACTGGCATTCGTGGTGATCCACTATTTCTTGCTGATGCATCGAGGTGTCGGCCGATCGTATACCGACTATTGGACGGAACTCGTCTGCCCCACGGTCGTGTTGGGGTCGATCGGTTTGTACGAACTGTTGCGAGCTTTGCGTCGCGCTGGGTTGCGATCCGTTTGGACGAACTGGCAGGTCTTGGCGTTCTGTGCCGTCGCCATTTGGTGCCGCATGTCGTACGTTACTTTTCGGCCGCCGTGGATGTGCGTTGACTCGATCCGCTCGCTGGAACCTGAAGAGATTCACAATCTTGAGTACGACGATTTCGTTGCAACAACCGTTGCCGAAGACGAAACGCTTTGGGGATTCGAATATGCCATCACGAATTACGCCCATCGCCGCCACAGTCCAACTCGGCATCCATTGGCGATGTGTATTGTCTCGCCCGAAGAACAGCGCCGTGTCGTCGAGGAATTCAAAGCGAATCCGCCGCGGCTGATCCAGTGGCAGTACGACCCGCGCAGCGCTGTGATGAAAAGTACCGACGGAGTCGCTCGGACGTTGCGGTACTACGTCATCAGCCAGTACCTGTTTCAGAATTACCAGCCGATGTCGTTTGTTCGTCCTCGGTATCAATTCGGATTTCTCGAACCCATCAAAGCGGGGTGGGACGGCACGATCGATTACCCGGCTGAATTGAAGGCCCAATTGAATCTCGGACGGCTGCCGCTCGCGTGGGGAGAATCGCGGATTCCGATCATGTCCGAACGCATCATCCAGCGCGAGACGATGACATCTTGGAAGCCCGAAACTTCCGAGACGAAAGCCAGTGCGTGGCAAGCCGCCGGTGACA
>Ga0310122_10001122_pt1 | contig 17144 bp, 13 predicted proteins | sample CB6_Bottom_1051__FD_203503 | JGI IMG/M metagenome (GOLD analysis project Ga0310122, IMG submission 203503) | Marine microbial communities from Western Arctic Ocean, Canada - CB6_Bottom_1051 | ecosystem: Environmental > Aquatic > Marine > Oceanic | place: Canada: Western Arctic Ocean | collected...
CGACGATGGCTCGATCGACGTGGAGAACCTCCGAAAACACGTGGAGTTCCAGATCGAGAACGGTGTGGGTGTCATGGTCCCCGGCGGCACGACGGGGGAGGGCGTAACGCTATCGGCCGACGAGCAGCAACTCCTGATTCGCACCACGGTCGAGGCGACTCGAGGAAGGGCACCCGTCCTTGCGGGAGCCGGTGGAAGCGATACCGCCGACGTCGTCCGAAAGGCTCGGGCGGCGCGCGAGGCAGGCGCGGACGGCATTCTTTCGGTCAGCCCCGCCTACAACAAACCCACCCAGCGCGGACTCGTCGAGCACTATCGGGCGGTCGCGGGTGCCGTGGACTGTCCTGTGCTCATCTACAACGTTCCGGGTCGTACGGCATCCAACGTCCTGCCTGAAACCGTGCTCACTCTGGCGGAGATCGAGAATATCACGGGTGTGAAGGAGGCCTCCGGTGACCTCGATCAGATCATGACGCTCATCAGGGGACGGCCAGAAGGGTTCACCATACTTTCGGGCGATGACGCGCTCACCTTTCCGCTGCTCGCGTTGGGGGCCGACGGGGTGATCTCCGTCGTGGCGAACTTAGCGCCTGCCTTGATGTCACAGATGGTGGAGAAAGCGCTCAGCGGCGACCACGCGGGAGCTCGGGAGCTGCACTATCGGCTCCTGCCGTTGATGCGTGCCATTTTCATCGAAACGAACCCGATCCCCGTCAAGGCCGCCCTCGAGATCATGGGGCATGGGAGAGCCCACTACCGTCTGCCGCTCGTTCGGCCGACGGCCGAAGTGGAGGCCTTCCTGCGGAGCACCCTTACCGACGTGGGCCTGTTGGACGCAGAAGGCGCGACGTGACCCAAGCAGGGGTGGGTGGTAGCCAATCCGAGACCGACGGCGCCGCGGACGGCCCAGGAGGTGGTACCCAGGGGAATCAGGGCATGCAGGAGGATCTGGAGGAGCTCGAGGCTCAAATCCTTCACTGCTCCCAGGAGGAGCGCGATACGGACCCGGACGAGGCACGGCCCGCCGTCAACGCACTTATGGACGCGCTCACACGGGGCGCGGTGCGCTCGGCACGGAGAGTCGGCGACGAATGGCAGGCCGTGGAGTGGGTCAAGGTCGGGATTCTCCTCGCCTTCCGCATTGGCCGGGTCCGCGAGTTTTCGGGCGCTCCAGCTCCCTACTTCGACAAAGACACCCTACCTCTCCGGGACACCCGGGGCGTCGAAGAGAACATCCGCATGGTTCCGGGTGGTACCTCGGTCCGGTCCGGTGCCTTCCTCGGCAAGAACGTGATCATCATGCCCCCGGCCTTCGTGAACGTCGGGGCGTATGTGGGCCAGGGCACGATGATCGATTCCCACGCCTTAGTGGGATCGTGCGCCCAGGTTGGCGAGCGTGTGCATCTGAGCGCCGGAGCTCAGCTCGGTGGTGTCCTCGAACCGGTGGGGCTTCGCCCGGTGATCGTGGAGGACGACGCGATGATCGGCGGTAACGTGGGGGTCTTCGAGGGAACCCTGGTGGGAGAGCGGGCCGTGCTGGCGCCGGGCGTCCAACTCACGTCGTCGACCACGGTGTACGACCTGGTACGGGCGGCAACCTACCGCGCCGCTCCCGGCCGACCCCTCACGATCCCCCCCGGGGCCGTTGTCGTGCCCGGCACGCGCGAGGCGTCGGGGCCGTTCGCACATGAACACGGAATCCATCTCTACGCCCCGATCATCGTCAAATACCGCAACGCCTCGACGGACGCTGCCACCGCGCTCGAAGAGGCACTACGCTGATACGCCGTGCGTAGAAACCTCCTTCACGTCGGCGCGGCAAACCTCAAATACGAGATCCGTGAGATCGTCGTGGCAGCCCATGAGCTCGAACGCTTGGGCGTCGAGCTCACGTGGGAGAACATCGGAGATCCGGTGCAGAAGGGCGAAGTCCCCCCGCAGTGGATCCGTGACACGATTTCGGACCTCGTGCATGAGGCGCCGTCCTGGGCCTACTGCGATACGCAGGGCGTGCCCGAGACCCGCGAATTTCTTTCGGCGGAGGTCAACCGCCGGGACGGCGTCCGGGTTTCCCCGGACGAGATCATGTTCTTCAACGGTCTCGGCGACGCGGTGGCGAAGGTGTACGGATTCCTGAACCGTGAGGCCCGCATCCTGGGCCCCTCGCCGGCGTACAGCACGCACTCCTCGGCGGAGGCCGCCCACTCCGGGTACAGTCACGTCACGTACGACCTGGACCCCTACAACGGGTGGATGCCCGATGTCGATGACATCCGAAGAAAGGTGCAGTACAACGATTCCATCGCCGGCATCCTACTGCTCACGCCGGACAACCCGACCGGGGCGGTCTACCCTCGTGAAGTTGTGGAGAGGATCGCCGCCATCGCCCACGAGTACGATGTGTTCTTGATCGCGGACGAGATCTACGCAAACATCGTTTACAACGGCACGGGCCGCCTCCACATGAGCGAATGGATCGGAGGCGTGCCCGGTATCGCGATGCGGGGAATCAGCAAGGAGTTCCCGTGGCCCGGCGCGCGCTGTGGCTGGCTGGAGATCCTCAACAAGGACAAGGACAGCAACTTCGCCCATTACGTGGACAGTCTGCTCGCCGCGAAACGCCTGGAGGTATCCTCTACGACGCTCCCTCAGATGTCGATCCCGCGCATCATGGGAGACCCACGTTATCCCGAGCATCTGGACGCGCGTTCGAAGCAGTTCTCCCGAAGGGCTGACGAGATGAGCGGGGTGTTCGGGGGTTGCGAGCACATCATCGTGAACAAGCCCGAAGGCGCCTTCTACTACACGATCATGTTCGAGGACGGGCTGCTCGACGACAGACGGTCTCTTTCCATCGAGAATCCGAAGATCAGAGAAGCCGTCGAACGAATGACGGAGGGCGTCGAGCCCGATAAGCGCTTCGTCTACTACCTGATGGGCGCCACCGGCATCGTCGTGGTCCCCCTGTCAGGCTTTCAGTGCGCACACCACGGCTTCCGCGCCACACTCCTCGAAACCGACGACAACAAACGGGCATGGATCCTGAAGTCGCTCCGCGACGCGATCGACCAGTACGTGGCCTGCTAACGGACGGGTACCCGGTGTGCCATTACCTCGCCGACAGAATCCGAGAGGCCATGCGAGCAGGGGCATCGTCAGCGATTATTCTTGCGCGACCCATGCGGGCACGCCGTCCCCCGTGGGTTCCGTCTCTGCGGCCTGTGCGAGGAAAGAACGTCAATCAATCCAACGACTCGCGCTCCTGTAGCATACGCTTGATCTCCTTCAATACTTCAACATCGGCCGCGTCCTGCAACCCACCTGTCTGCTTCGACGCTATGAGGTGATCGATCGAGGCGGTGGGAATCGGCACCCCTTCGACCTCGAACACCCTCGCGTCCGTCTCGTGTCCGAGAATCCCTTCAACAAGCTGTACGAGATCCGGCCGTAGTCGCAACCTGGTGAGGACCGGCACCACCCGGCTATTGGGGTTCTCGTAACCAGGCCGGGATGTCGGTCACTTCATGGAGCACTCGCCACACATCGAGGTGGTGATCAAGATCCTGGTAGAACACGAGATACGGATAGCCCTTCACCGGCCAGTGACGCAGACCCAGCGGATGCCGCTGCGCAAGTCGTCGAAGTAGCCCTCATCAGCCGGACTTTCGGGGGCTGACACCGTGCTCATGGCTCCCCCAGGCCCATCGCCAGCGAACAGGCTCCCCTCGCCCCATCCGGAGCACGATCCCGAGGCAGGCTAGGCAATCCCTCGAGCGCTTCGATCACCCGGAGCCGAAGCGGCCGGCCCTCTTTTAGCAGCCCCCCCGCGAGTGCGACCTCGGGAGTGGCCGGCCAGGGCTCGAGGCGCCGCACAAGAGTCCGGACATGCCCGACGAGTTCGTCCACGGCCTTCTCGATGACGGCCGTGGCGGCTTCGTCCCCGGCTTCCGCCACTTCACAGATCAGTGGGACCAGGGAAGCCACGTCGGCCTTCCGCGCCGACGCGATCCACTTGATCAAGTCCTTGGGCCCCGCCAACCCCAACGCCTTCAGGACCGGATCCCTGAGATCGGTGGAAACGCCACGACCGTCCTCGCCCCGAGCGAGAGCGCGAAGGGCCCACATCCCGATCCGATAGCCGCTTCCCTCATCCCCCAGATGCACGCCCCACCCCCCGACTCTAAGGCTGGAGCCATCGGCTCCTCTGCCCAGCGCGATGGATCCGGTGCCCGAGAGCAGTAGAATCCCCGAACCGGACGGGAACGCGTCGTGAAAGGTCGCCTGGGCGTCAGCGCCGACCGACGTACGCGAGGATAGCCCCGCCTCTCGAAGCGCCGTTTCCACCACACCTCTCGTCGGCTCGGTGCCTGCCCCGGCGATCCCGGCCCAAAGGCTCTCCACAGGCAGATCCGCTCCACCCTTCGACGCCACCTCGCGGCATAGGTCCGCGATCACATCGATGGTCGCGCTCGGGTTCGCCGGATCGACCAGAGTCGGTGGACCTTCGGCACGTGCCTGCTCACGGCCCGTTTCATCGACGAGTGCCACCCGGGTGCGGGTTCCTCCTCCGTCAACACCCAGAAAGAAGCTCACGCGACGGTCAGCCCGCCGCCTGACGGCCTGCGGCGCCGGTGCGTAGTCCTTCAGCTGGCCCGTTACCCCGCCCCAATACCCAGCCGACAGCCAACGTAACGGCCGTACCGATCGGCACGAACCAGGGCCACGCGACATAGGCCTGGGCGAACACCCATATAGCCGTGACCACGCCGATGCCCGCGATCATCCCCACGATGGCACTGCGTTGGTCGGCCCTGCGCGAACGCACCGCCAGAACGAACGTCCCCAGCAAGCCTCCGTAGACCATGGAGGCGATGGCTAGCGCCACCTCTACCGCCGCGTTTCCCTGACTGAGCGGGATGAACAACACGCCTCCACCGACCAGAAGCGTAGCCCAGACGAGGGTGAAGAGCTTGCCCGCTCGCAGCGTACGGACCTCATCGTCCTCGGCGCCGGCCAGGGGAGCCCAAAAATCATATACCGTGGCCGACGCGAGAGAGTTGATCGACGAAGAGAGCGACGACATCGCTGCGGCGAAGACCCCAGCGACGAGCAGCCCGCTGATCCCCGGGGGGAGCTCCTCTACCACAAACCGGGCAAAAATTTCGTCGCTGGTGCCGAAGATCCGGCCTTCGTAGTACGCCCACAGCCCGAGGCCCACGACCAGGAACAGCAGAAACTGGCCGATCACCACGACGCCGCTTCCCACCAGCGCCTTCTTGCTGGCCGCGAGATCCCGACAGGTGAGCAGCCGTTGGACGATGAGTTGGTCGGTCCCATGCGACGCCATCGTGAGGAAGCCGCCACCGAGGACCCCCGCCCAAAGTGTATACGGCACAGCGAAGTCGAAGGACAAGTCCAGGAACACCAACTTGCCCGCCTCACCCGCACTGCTCAGAATGCCCGCCCACCCCTCCGGCGTGAGTACCTGAAGCGCACCGATCGCCACGAGGGCGCCCATCAGGTACAGGCCCATCTGGACGGCATCCACCCAGACGACCGCCCTGATTCCCCCGAGATACGTATACACGACCGTGATCGCCCCAATCACGACGATCGACACGGGATAATCCCACCCCGTAACCAGGGCCAGCGGGATGGCGGTGGCGAAAAGCCTCACCGAGTCGGCCAGCAACCGGGTGACCATAAAAACCGCTGAGGCGAACCGCCGGGCCCCCTGCCCAAAACGTTCCTCGAGAAGTGCGTAGGCCGTGCTCAAGTTGCCGCGGTAGTACGCCGGAAGCAGAAACATCGACACGACCACCCGGCCCACCAGATACCCGAACGTCAGTTGGAGAAACGCGAGCGTGCCCAGGTACGAAACCCCGGGAATGCTCAAGAAGGTGAGGGTGCTGGTCTCGGTGGCGACTACGGACAGCATCACCGCCACCCAGGGAAGCTCCCGGTTCCCGAGGAAGTAGTCCTGCCCTCCAGTGTGGCCGCGTCCCAGCCACGCCCCCCACGCCGTGACCCCCGCTAGGTAGACCAGGAGTACGCCGAAGTCGAGCGAGGTGAAGGCGTTCAGGCGCGCCCCCGGCGTGTCGACGAGTCCGTGTGTCCGTTCGGGTCAGCCTCCACGGAGCGAAACCTCCAGGTCGGTGATCGCCCGTGCCGCCAGATCGTGGACGGCGCGGCGAAGCGGTATGTGCTTGTCATTGTTCCTCGTGGGATTCACTCGGTTGGTCAGCAGCACGACGAACATGTCGAGTTCGGGATCGATCCAGATCGAGGTTCCGGTGAAGCCGGTGTGCCCGAACGCGCTCCGTGTAAAATAGTCGCCGGCCGAGGATCGATCACCCGGCGTGTCCCAACCCAATGCGCGTGAGGCCCGTGAGTCGAACCTCGTCGTGAACCCCAGCACGGTCTCTTCGGACACCAGTCGCACGGGACCGGCAACGCCGGGGGCGCAAATTCTCTCGCTATTTCCGGAGCCTGGCGGCTCACATCCGGCCACACGCCCCCCGTCGAGCAGCGTCTGCGCCAGGACCGCCAGATCCTCGGTCGTGGAGAAGAGGCCCGCGTGCCCGGCGACCCCACCGATCGCGTAGGCATTTTCGTCGTGGACGACCCCATGCACATGCGTATTCCGGAAGAGGGTGTCGACCTCCGTCGGCGCGATGCGGTTCCTGAGCGCTCGAGCGGGGCGAAATCCCGTATCGCGCATCCCGAGGCGGTCCCACACTCTCTCTTCCAGAAACTCATTGAGTCTCTGGCCGCTCACCGTCTCGATGATGAAGGCCAGGGTCATGAGGCCAATGTCGGAATAGACCGTCCGGGTCCCGGGTTCGTAATCCAACTCCAAACCGCCGATGGCACTCTGATAGGCGTCTCTGCCCTCCATCTCCAGATAAAACAGCCGAAACGGTGGCAGCCCGGCCTTATGAAGCAGGAGATGGCGGACCGTCACGTTCTCCTTACGCGGGTCCCCAACCCCCCACCACGGGAGATAATCGACCACCGACACATCCAGATCTAGCCGCCGCTCATCCACCAAGAGCATGGCCGCTGTGGTGGTTCCGACCACCTTGGTGAGCGATGCCAGATCGTAGATCGAACGGGTGTCGGCCGGCCCGGCGGACTCGGTCCAATCCAGCTTCCCATAGCTGCGAAGGCGCACGAACCGCCCGTGCCGCCCGATCGCAAGCACCGCCCCCGGCGCCACGGAGTCGGCCAGCGCTGCGACCAGCAGGGCGTCGATTTCAGCGAGGCGATCGGCGTCCATGCCTACCGTTGCCGGATCGACCTCCACCGAGGACGGAGGCACATGGGCCGGATCCGGCAGCGCCGAGCGCATGAGTCCATCCCCGATTCCGTGGTACGGCGGAATGGACACAGGCAGGCGCCCAGTGATGGCTGCCTGGCCGAAGAGCGCCCTCACCGCAGCGTTCTGCGAAACCTCGTGCGCTCCCCAAGCAATCAGATAACCGGGTGAGTCCGGCAACGCCGCAAAGAGATAGGGATTGCCGAAAGAGATCACCATCATCGGACGCTGAGGGGCGACCGCTGAGATGAAGTCCGCCATGTCCTCGGACACCGAGACCTCCCCCGTCCCTGACCTTGGAGGCACGTACACACTCACGATCACCAAGTCGGCTTCGCCGGCCAAACCCCTGAGCGAGTCGTAGACCTCCGGCGGCGTCTCGGGTCCCACCCTCGCTCGGCTCGCCACCTCGACTCTGTTCGCCAGCGCGCGATCGAACGTGCTGCCGGCGATGAGATTGTCCGGGCGGCCGTATGTCAGGCTGAGGACCGTCCTCGTCCAGCGTGCATCCACCGGCAGCACGGCGTCCCGATCCCGGAGAAGCGTGATGGAACGGGTCGCGACCGTGTCCGCGAAAGCCAGATGACCCGCCGCCCCCACCACGTCGTCGACAGCGTCCAGATCGACCATCCGCCCAATGTGCAGCCCGGCCCGGGCCTTGGTCTCGAGGACCCGACGTGCGGACGTACGGATTCGTGAGGGTTCGAGCCGTCCTCGGTCCACAGCGGCCATCACGGCATCGATGGCCTCCGTCACGTCGGTCGGCATCAGGAGCACATCACTGCCGGCCTCGAGAGCCAGGACCGCCACGTCTCCGGTGCCGTACCGTTCCGAGAGAGCGCCCATGACGAGCGCGTCCGTAAAGAGGAGCCCGTCGAAACCCAGGTCGTGCCGCAGCAGGTCGGTCATGATTCGCGCATCGAACGTGGCCGGCGCTCCTTCCAATCCTTGCACACCGGACACGATCACGTGGGCGGTCATGACCGCATCCACACCCTGATCGACGGCCTTCCGGAAGGGCACGAGCTCCAAGGAGTTGAGCCGAGCCAAATCGGCCGGGACCACCGGTAGCGCCACATGGGAATCCGTCTGGGTGTCACCGTGTCCGGGGAAATGCTTCGCGGTCGCCAGGACTCCGCCCTCGTGAGAGCCCTCGATGAAGGCGACTCCGAGACGGGCCACCATCTCCGGATCCTCGCCGAAGGAACGCGTGTTGATCACCGGGTTTTCCGGATTGGAATTCACGTCCAGAACCGGCGCGAAATTGAGGTGCAGGCCAACCGCCTTCGCTTCCACCGCCGTAATTCGACCGTACTCCCGGACAAAACGTTCATCCCCGATGGCGCCGAACGCCATCGTGGGCGGGAAGCTCGTTCCGCCACCCTGCGGAAGAAGCGACGGCAGCGCATATGAATGGTTGAGCCGCATACCGGGCCCGCCGTTCTCGAAATCGGAGGTCACCAACAGTGGGATCGCGGACCGAGCCTGTAGCTCGTTGATCTTGGCAGCGTACGAATGCGGAAGCCCTATCGACAGATAGATGCCGCCGATCTCGTCGTCCTCCACCCACGCCGCCCACTCCTGAAATTCGGGGCTACTGGTCGACGTGAATGAGCCGGGCAGCCATTGGATTACGAGTTGAGCGATCTGTTGGCGGAGGGTCAGCGAAGACAGGGTCTCATCGACCCACCGTCGGGCGTCCGGCCCCAGCGGGGCCCTTCCGGGAGTTACTGGACCGGCCGCCGCATAGGACACCCCACCGAACGCGCCTGAGCCACCCATCGACGTGGATCCACCCATCCCCCCACACCCACTCGACCACAGGACCAACAGAACCGCCGTGCAAGCGAACGTCCTACCTCCCACTGGCACTCCCCTTCAGGGGTACCTGGATACCGTCACCCACCGCGAAGAACGGGTCCATTCCAGTGGGGCTGCGGCCGGTGATGGGGATGTCCGCAAACAGAGCGTCCGCCGCCGCCTGCTGGCTGACCTGCGCCGAACTCCACGCCAACAGATACACCCGAGCATCCGGAAACCGCGAGATCAAGTACGGATTCCCGAACGAGATCACGACGTGTGTGACTCTCCTTCTGGCGAGCTCGTTCACGAACTCCACGGTGGCGTCTGGAAGCTCGACCCGGCCGGCGTAGTTCGAATAGACCGACACCACCACTAGGTCGGACCGTCCCGCCCGACGGAGGAGATCCTGATACCCCTCTGAATTCGTACTCTCGTCCATCGATCTCGTCACAAGCCGAGGATAGGTCTCACGCAGGCGCGAGTCGAAATACCGTCCCGACAGGACGTCCCCGGGATTACGGAAACTCACGGACATCACGCGGGCTCTGCGCGTCCCCAGCAGAGGCAAAAGGTCGCGTCGGTTCTGAATCAGCGTGATCGAGCGCTCAGCAACCTCACGAGCCATCTCCATGTGCTCGGGCACCCCCACCACCTGTGGAACCATCTCGAGGGGTACCGAGCGCTCTTCGGGGAGGCCCAAGTCCTCTTTGAGGCGCAGCAGCCTGCCGACCGACTCATCGATACGACCCTCGGTCAACCGCCCGTCGTCGATCGCCGAGACGATAGCATCGATGGCCTGCTTCACGTCTCTCGGCATGACAATGACGTCCGCTCCCGCCAGCACCGCGCGGACCGCGGCCTCGCCCCTGGGAAAGAGCCGGTTTACCGAGACCATGTCCATCGCATCCGTAAAGACGATCCCGTCGAATCCCAGGTCATCCCGAAGGAGGCCGGTGATTACCCGATCGGACACGGTCGCCGGAATCGTCTCCCCGCTGATCTCCGGCACCGCGATATGCGCCGTCATAATGCCCTGTATGCCGGCGGCGATAGCCGCACGGAAGGGGACCAATTCGATAGCATCGAGACGCTCACGCCCGATCTGAATAATGGGCAAATCCAGGTGGGAGTCCGTCCCGGTATCTCCGTGTCCCGGGAAGTGTTTACCGGTCGCCACGGCGCCATAGTCCTGAAGGCCCCGTACAAAGGCTACGCCCAAGTCGGCGACCTCATCGGGATCTTCCCCAAAGGAGCGAATGTTGATGATGGGGTTATCGGGATTGTTGTTGACGTCCAGGACGGGAGCGAACGGAACGTGGACACCCATGGCGCGGGCCTCTAGCGCCGTGATTCTCCCCAATTGATACGCATGCCGAGGATCGCCGGTAGCGCCGAACGCCATCAGCGATGGGAACCTCGTCGCCCCGCCCAAGGCGATGTTCGTCGGAATATGAACGGCCCCCCTGAAGCGGAATCCGGCCCCCGCCTCCAGGTCGGCAGCCACCAACAGTGGATACTTGGAGTGTCGCTGGAGGTCGTTGAGCTTGACCGCCACCTCGCTCGGCGACCCGACCGACATGATCACCCCTCCGACGCTCTCCTGCTCGATTACGCTGACGATACGGTCGTGCGTTTCACTGCCCTCGGGTGCGAAATTGCCCAGCACGAAGGGCATCATCAGCTGCCCGACCTTCTCGCGGAGCGTCATCCGGGCGAGCGTTCTCTGCGCCCAAGTGAGGGGAGGAGGCCGGGTCACCGGGGTGGCCGGCGGAGGCGCCACAGGCTCTGGGGCCGGTGCCGGTGGGGTGGCCGGCGATGGGCCGCCTTCCGCCTGAACGGGCTCCTCCGGAGTCTCCGGTGGAGGAGCCGACGCGGTCGTGGCGGTCTGCTGGTAGCAGGCGGAAACCAGAAGCACCAGGATCCAGAGGCTTCCCGCAGGGTTACTCATGGGGAGTCGCGGAATGCTCTGGATTGTCATCGAGTGAACTCAAATACCTCTGCGTCGAGACGGAGAACGGCCCAAGTGTCTTTCAGAGTGCAAGTTATGGAGTCATGGAGGGTGCCACAATCCTGTTTCATCCTGCTTCTCCTCGCTTGCTCCCGTCCGGACGCGCAACTCGACCGTTCCTTATACCAGGAAGGCGGGGAGGGGTTCAGCCGGCTTCGCCCCGGGATTGAGGTCCTCCTGGAGGATTCACTCCATCTAGTGGAGGGGCTCCGGGTTGGGCTGATCACGAATCAAACTGGCGTGGACGCCTCGGGCCGCTCCTCGATCGATCGAATCCACGAGCATCCAGACGTGGATCTCGTGGCGCTCTTCGCGCCGGAGCACGGGATCAGGGGCACCGCGGACCCGGGAGAGACGGTCGAGGACGGTGTCGACCTCGACACGGGAGTACCGATCCATTCGTTGTATGGAGCGGTACGCAGCCCGACACCGGAGATGCTCGACGGAATCGACGTCCTCCTGGTGGACTACCAGGATATCGGCGCGCGCTACTGGACGTACGTTTCCACGATGACGCTGGCCATGGAAGCCTCCGCCGAACAAGGGGTTCCCGTGGTCATACTCGACCGACCGAATCCGATCACAGGTGCCGTGCAGGGGAACGTCCTCAATCCTGCGTTCGCCACCTTCGTAGGCAGGTATCCCATGGCGATGCGCCACGGCATGACGCTCGGAGAACTGGCCCGATATTACCAGGGCGAGAACGGAATCGGAGGAGAGCTTCATGTCGTCCCTGTCGAGGGATGGCGTCGGGACATGCCCTTCGCCGAAACCGGCCTGCCGTGGGTTCGACCGTCCCCCAACATGCCCGACGTCGAGAGCGCCACACACTACCCGGGAACATGCCTCTTCGAGGGCACCGTTCTATCCGTGGCGAGGGGCACAGAAGCACCGTTCCAGCGAATCGGTGCGCCATGGTTGGACGGCGATGCTCTCGCCCAAGCCATGAACAGGTACGGGCTGCCCGGCGTTCGCTTCGAGCCGGTCCGCTTCACCCCGAACGCGCCATCCGATGGGAAGTTCGACGGAGTGGAGGTGGAGGGGGTCCGTCTGGTGGCCACGTCGCTGGAGTACGATCCGACGCACGCGGCAATCGCGCTCCTGGTCGAGACCCACCGCATGTCCGGCGCCCGGTGGGGATGGCTCCAAGCCCACTTCGATCGCCTGGCGGGAACCGACCGTCTGCGGCAGGCCATCGACGCGGGAGCGGGGCTCGACGAAATCCGGAGTGGATGGCGGGAAGAGTTGGAGGCTTTCATGCGGGTCCGCGAGCAGTATTTGATGTATCCGTGAGCTACGCCCGCGTTACGCCTGCGTCCCCACTTTGAAGGCCTCGTAGAGCGCCTTCGCGACCGGCCCCACCTTACCGTCCCCGACCGGCTCGCCGTCGAGTCGTACCGTGGGCCGTACTTCGGTGGTTGTACCGGTAAAGAAGATTTCCTCCGCCCCCCGCATCTCCTCCAGGAGAACGGGCCTCTCCTCTACCGGCAGGCCCTGTGCTCGCGCCAGCTCCATCACATACTCACGAGCGATACCGTGCAGGATCCGCTGTGTGGCAGGGTGCGTCGTCACCACTCCATTGAGGACTGCGAAGACGTTGTTGTGGGACCCCTCGAGCGCGACGTCGTCCTTCACCAAAAGAGCATCCGCCACCCCCGCGTCCACCGCCGCTTGCTGCGCCAGCACGTTCGGCAAGAGGCCGATCGCCTTGATGTCGACACGGGCCCAGCGATGATCTGGAACCGTGATGGCCTCGTAGCCTAGCTCCCAGCGGGCCGATTCCGGCCGGTGGTACACCTGGGCGAAGGCATACACCGTGGGCGGAGTGCCCTCCGGCGGGAAGTGGTGGGTCCTCGGTGCAACTCCACGCGTGATCTGCACATAGACGACCGCGACGTCCTCCGTATCGAGGGCGTTGGCGGCGATCAAGCGCGAGTGCACCTCCGGCAACCCTTTTGGATCGTAAACAATACGGAGGGCGTCGAGACTGTTCTGGAGCCGGCGCATATGCTGCTCGATGCGGAAGAGACGCCCGCAATAGGCAGGGGTCACCTCATAAAGGCCGTCCGAGAGCAGAAATCCCCGGTCGTCCACCGAAATCGTGGCTCGATCCTTGGGAAGGTATTCGCCGTTCAGGTAAACCGTGTTCATCGTCTCGGAGGTTTAGGAAGACTCTTGGTATTCCGGAAAAGTCGGGACCGCGCCTCGGCTCCGCCAGGCCCTGGGGATTCCCAGGGCTTCCCCACCCTGCTCTTTTATACGGTCTCAAATCATGGTCGAGGCCCTAGTAAAACCTTCGACTCTAGCCCCCATGACCGATCCGAGGAACTCCCAAGGTATGGCAAGTCTCTCTCGCGCCCTCGTGGTGATCGTTGCAGTCGTGTCCGCGCCCCTCCTCGATGCCGCACCCGTGCAGGCTCAGAATTTTGCTGTCGCTGGACAGGTCGGTACCACGGGATGGGGGGGGGGAGTGGTCTTTGGCGTGGCGCCCAAAATCAACGTCCGGGCCATGTACGGCGTCGTACCCGGAGATCCCTCGGTCACGGTCGAAGCGGTCGATTTCGGGCTCGACCTCCCCTCCTTCCTGCTCACGACGGTGGATCTGTACCCGTTGGGCGCGCTGCACTTGAGCGTGGGTGGACTGCTGGTCACCAATGGCGGAGACCTGAATGTCGTGGGGACCTTCGATGGGATCGCGGTCGATTTCGCTGGGACCACTTATACGGGATCGATCGATGATCGCCTGCTCGGAACCTTCTCACTGAAGAGCTTCCAGCCGTACCTGGGAATCGGGATCGGCAACCCCACCGGGAAAAGGATCGGCATCAACTTCGATGCTGGCGTCGGATTCGGCAGCCCGCCCACCGTCGAATTGACCGCCGAGGGCCCGCTCAACGACGATCCCATCGTAGGCCCGATCTTCCGGGACGATCTCCAACGGCAAGAGGCCGATTTCGAGGCGAATATTCCCGACGTGCTCCGGTACTACCCCGTACTCTCCCTCTCCATCTCGATCGGGTCGTAGAAGGGTGAGCGGCTAGGGGCGTGTCAGTCGCTTTTCTCCAGCTTGTCGAACTCTTCGATGAGCTGGGCTTCATGAATTACGGGCACCTCGGGCTCCGGTGGCTTGGCCGGGGCGGCGGAATCGGATTGGCCGTCTGAGCCTTCAGCTGCCCCCGCCGAATCGGCGGTGTCAGCATCGTCGTCGCCGGACTCGAGTTGCCTCGGCGCCTCCGCCTCAGGCGCTGCGATCAATCCCATCTCCTGCTTCAAGGCCAGGAGACGATCCTCCACATCACCCCCCTCGCTACCGCTCTCCAGCGCCTCGAAGTCCTCTTCGAGCGTTCCGGGGCCGAGCGCCTCCGCCACCTCCTGGTGGGCCAGGCTCTCGCGCTCCTGCTCCTCGATCTTGTCGGCCATACGGTTGAACGCGTCGAAGGCCGAGGTGCTGGAGAGTCCCGACATGGTCTCATGGATCCGCCGCTGGGCTTGAGCCCGACGCTGCTTCGCCACGAGAAGATTCCTCTTTCGCTTGGCCTCTTCGATCTTGTCGTTCAACTGCCGTAGCGAGCTCTTCAGCTTTTCCGTCTCCGCGGCCTGGGCCTTCCACGTTCCGTCGAGCGTGCCGGCGCGCTCCGCGTGCTCCTGCTGCCTCATCAAGGCCTGCTTTGCCAGCTCGTCCCTGCCCTCCTTCACCGCGAGCATAGCGCGGTGCTCCCATTGACGTTTCTGCTTGACCTCGCCGTCGAGCGACGCACGGAGCTTCCGCTCATCCGCGATGGCCGCCGCCACTTCCCGCTTGGCCTTCGCAAGCTGGTCCCGCATGTCCAGAATGATCTGGTTCAACATCTTCTCCGGGTTTTCGGCCCGGGAGATGAGATCGTTGATATTCGACTTGATGACCGTGGAAAGCTTCGAAAAGATGCTCATTTTTCTCAGTCCTCTCCTTCCGAACCACCGCCGTCCGCGCCAGCGAGAACCTTGATTCGCCCGAGGTGACTCGAGGCCGCAAACTGGAGGCTCTCCACCGACGCCTGTAGCTCTTCGAAATCCAAATTCTGCAATTCCAGGGTGTCGGTCAGGATCAACTCTCCGTCCTCGATGCCGTACGCCCCGTGCACGATATCGGTGGCGTTCAGCTCCAACAGGGCCCGATAGAGCTCCGCCAGGTCCGATTCGCCGTTCGGAAGGTCCATTACCTTCAGGCGCACCAGCAGCACGGGATCGGAGAAGTGGACGACCACGCCTCCGCTCGGACTCTGCACCAGAAACATCCCTTCATCCACCTCACTCCAGTCCATATCCATCCGAATGAGGAAGCTCTCGAGATCCTCTCGAGTTACCATGATCGACTCCGTACTCTGTGCGGCTCGTTTTTACGGCCGCGGCTAGACAGATCAACGACAGACCCGAAATCCAGCGGGCTCCTTCCCTACGGACAACGAAGGGACACGGTTTCCGCGCCCCCTGGGACACGCACCGAATCCTCACAACGTGGTTCTAATTCTAACATGAACGGCAGGCCCGCCGCGACTCCACGCGGCTGCCGGTGGCTCACATCCTCAATTCGCCGGCGCGTGCGAGCACGCCAGAATGGGTCCGAGATATCGACCCGTGTGGGAATTCGGCGCCTCCGCAATCGTCTCGGGTGTCCCTTCGGCCACGATCCGTCCGCCGGCCCCTCCCCCCTCGGGACCGAGGTCGATGATCCAGTCCGCCGTTTTGATGACCTCGAGGTTGTGCTCGATCACGAGGACCGTGTTGCCCTTGTCCACGAGCTTGTGGAGCACCTCCAACAGAACGCGGATGTCTTCGAAGTGGAGGCCGGTTGTCGGCTCGTCGAGAATGTAGAGCGTGTTCCCCGTGGCCCGCTTCGACAGCTCGGTGGATAGCTTCACGCGTTGCGCCTCTCCACCGGAAAGCGTCGTCGCCGACTGCCCCAGGTGAATGTACCCCAATCCCACATCCGAAAGCGTCTCGAGCTTCGCCCTGAGCCGTGGCACCGCTTCGAAAAAACCGAAGGCCTCGTCGACCGTCATGTCCAGCACGTCGGCGATATTCTTCCCTTTGTAGAAAACGTCCAGGGTTTCCCGGTTGTAGCGCCTTCCACGGCATACGTCGCACGGCACATAGACGTCGGGGAGGAAGTGCATCTCGATCTTCACCAGGCCGTCCCCTTTGCAGGCCTCGCAGCGACCCCCTTTCACGTTGAAGGAGAACCGGCCGGGTCCGTACCCCCTCATCTGGGACTCGGGAAGGCTGGAGAACAGCTCCCTCATGGGTGTAAAGAGGCCCGTATAGGTCGCGGGGTTCGAGCGCGGTGTACGTCCGATCGCCGACTGGTCGACCTCGATCACCCTGTCGATCCATTCGATCCCGTCGATCCCATCGTGGTGTCCAGGGACCACCTTGCTCCGGTACAGGTGATGGGCCAGCGCCCGATAGAGAGTCTGGTTGATGAGTGTAGACTTGCCCGATCCACTCACGCCGGTCACTGCGACGAAGCAGCCCAGGGGGATGGCCACGTCGATATCAACCAAATTGTGCTCGCTCGCGCCTCGCAGATGGAGCGCACGACCCCCGTTCCCCTCCCTTCGCCGATCCGGGATCGGAATCCGGCGTCGACCTCCCAGATACGCCCCCGTGAGGGATGCCCCTTCCGCGAGCACATCGGCCAGGGACCCCTGAACTACGACCTCTCCGCCCGCGCGTCCGGCTCCGGGCCCCAGGTCCACGATGTAGTCTGCGACCCGGATCGTCTCCTCGTCGTGCTCGACCACGATCACGGTGTTGCCCAGGTCGCAAAGTGCCCGAAGGGTCTCGAGAAGCCGCTGGTTATCCTTCTGATGGAGTCCAACCGACGGCTCGTCCAAAATGTAGAGCACGCCCACAAGGCGGCTCCCGATCTGTGTGGCCAGTCGGATACGTTGAGACTCGCCACCGGAGAGGGAGTCTGCGGAACGGCCGAGTGTCAGGTAGCTCAAGCCCACATCGTTGAGAAAGCCGAGCCTCTCA
>Ga0310122_10001124_pt1 | contig 17118 bp, 23 predicted proteins | sample CB6_Bottom_1051__FD_203503 | JGI IMG/M metagenome (GOLD analysis project Ga0310122, IMG submission 203503) | Marine microbial communities from Western Arctic Ocean, Canada - CB6_Bottom_1051 | ecosystem: Environmental > Aquatic > Marine > Oceanic | place: Canada: Western Arctic Ocean | collected...
ATCATGAATCCATTATTCAGAAAGTTATCATCCGAAGAGGAAGCAGAGTTCAAGAAATGGGCTAAAGATAACTATAAACCTCTCCAGCCTATCGAAGGAATCTGGCATCCTATTGTTCAGGAAGAATGCGCTAAAATAAACAAAGGTAACCAAGCACTTCGAGAAAGCGGCCCAATTGGCCCCATACTACACGACATGGTAAAGGAAATATTCAACAAGCCATGAACCACGAACAACATCTTAAAAAGACAGAACTATGACATACAATGAACAAAAAACCCAAATCCTAGCTGATCCAACTGCATCCTATTGGATACAAAAGGCCATCAAGGCACTAGACAAACGTGACCCACTCAACGCAATCACAGACATTAAACTACTGCACCTAATAACCAGAAAAAGATACACCGAAATAATCAACAAAAGTGGATTCAACCACGAATCATCACCTCGACGTCACTCGACAAAACAAACTCATCCTTGACTATGAACATATTACATATAATGGCAGCATCATCTTTATTCATGCTGATCTTCTTCTTTACTATCATCATTATGGATTGGTGGGAATCATGAGTGACAAGAAAAAATACACAATTAAACTTACGGATGAAGAAGTAAAAGCCTTGCGTAAAAGCGAAGTAAACGGACCATTGTATCACTTACTAGCACAGATACAGGAACAGGTGGATAACCCATACAACCTATCTGATGAAGAGTTCACCAAAGTATATGAACAAGCTAAAAAACCAAAAAAGACACCATCAGAAACAGTAGTTTGTCAAAAATGTGGAGGATACGGAGGCGAACACCAAAGTCCTTCTCCCTTCCAAAGCTATCTACCCTGCTACGCATGTGGTCTGTAACCTCAAGCCCTAAAGGATTCGTTTCCTTTAGGGTTTTTCTCTGACAACTACTGTTAATCGCTTTCTTGGCTGCTTGGCCTGTCGGCCAGGCCCCCCTACGGGGGACGCCAGAAAGCTCGTTACACCCTACAGCTACAGCTAAACCTACAGCTAAACCTACTGTTACACCCACACTCACATCTACTATCATGTTGGCATCCGCATTTTTTTATCTTGCATTTAAACGTCAAAACTCAAGACACTCCTCTCGGTGGCAAGGAATTACGACAGGGAGTACAAGACGTACCACAAACGCAAGCGGCAGAAGAAACGAAGGGCTGGCCGTAACCGGGGCAGGAGGCTTATGATTAAAAAAGGAAGGGCAAGAAAGGGAGATGGAAAAGACGTTGACCATAGAGACCGTAATCCGAGAAATAACTCTAGAAGAAACCTTAGAATTCAGAGCAGAAGGAAAAACCGCAGTAGAAACCAATAATTTAGCCGTACCTAGTGTTTCTCTCTGGGGGTCTTCGGGTTGGTCTCCATCGACCCCTTCTCTCTTCACTAGGTACGGTATTTTTTATGCTGCAAGCGTCTTTCACTCTGATGGAGCTATTGGCGGTGATCGCCATCATCTCAATTATTATTGCTTTGCAGTTGCCTGCCGTGATGACGGCGCACCGCCAAGCTCAGAAATCCATATGCGAATTCCAGCGCAAAACTATCACAAGATACGACGAAAACCTCAATCTTTTCAAGATGGGGTTGCCCGTGCCTGTATTGACTAAATGCTACGAATGCCACATCCCAAACAGGTATCGACAGCCGATCAATCCATAGAAGAAGGCAGCAAACGTTACCTAAAAAGAACGAGAAACCTTAAGAAAAAGGGGCAGGAATCAAAGACCTTGCACGGACGTTTCCTGTACAAGAGATACATAGACGAGTTCTCCAAGGAGTTACTTAGGCTTTCCAAGTTAAAGGCTAGTGGCAGGGCATCTGCATTTGCTACAGATTGGGTTGAAATCCAGAACCTAAAGCTACCTCTCGTTGCTCATTTCACCCTTCAGACCATTCTGGATTCCCTATCTACAGAAACACCACGAAATAGGCTGGCTGTTCAGATAGGCCAGAAGCTGGAAGACGAACTAAATTTAAGCAGACTTAAAAAGAGCCACCCTAAGTGGTGGAAAACCTTAGAGAAATTTAAGAAGCTAAGGTCCTCGTATAAGTTTAAGCGAGCTCTGGCCATAAGGCATGCCAACCGTGAGTTCGGAGATACATGGCTGAACAGGTTACCTGTAACCACGAAAGCTCACATAGGTCTAACCCTTATTGAACTGTTTAGGGCTCAAACAGGGCTGATTGAGTATACTAAGCGTAGAATAGGCCTAAAACGCTTTGAATCCGTGGTATTACCTACGTCAGATGCTGTTAAATGGCTGAATAATTTTAATGAGAGGGCCTCTGTCCTGTTTCCCTTTCACCTACCCTGTGAAGAGACACCTCCTGATTGGATTAACCCAGATACGGGAGGCTATAGTTACCCAGAGGACATAGGTTGGTCTTTCGTAAAGACTCACAACAAGACAACGAAAGACTTTTACTCTAGTAATAATATTAATACAGCCCTGAAGGCAGCTAACGTTCTTCAGAGGGTTCCCTTTAGGGTTAACCCTTGGGTCCTTTCGGTAGTCTCTGAAGGGATATCTAAAGGGTTTAGGTTTGGGGAGTGTTGTAATTATTCATCTGAAGTAGACCTTAGTAGGCCTCCTCAGGGAATAAATTCTATCGAACACTTTCGCAGAAGTCAAGCTCAAAAGCACCGCTTGCGACGAAAGATGATGCCTAAGTTTATCCAGACTTCAACCGTTATGACCCTAGCCAACAAGTACAGGGATCAGGAGATTTATTTCCCGGTGCAGGCTGATTTCAGGGGGAGGCTGTATTATGTCCCCAAGTGCCTGAACCCGCAGGGTCCCATGTTGGCCAAGGGGCTCCTGCATTTCGCTAACCCCACAAGCATCCGGGGTGCAGAGGATTGGTTTCTTGTTGGCGGCGCGAACGTTTTTGGTTTGAAAGGTAGTCTACAAAGCAGGCAGAAGTGGGTATTGGATAATGAGAAGCGGATACAGGCGGTAGTCGAGAACCCCTTTGGGGAGGCTTCGTTCTGGCTTGAAGCAGCGGAGCCCTTTCTTTTCCTTGCGTTTTGCAAGGAGTTCGTCGAGTGGAACAAGCCGGGGGTCAACCATGAGACCCGTCTACCTGTTCGCCTAGATCACACGGCCTCCGGTTTACAGATCGTGGCCCTGCTTCAGGATGACAAGGAGTTGCAACGGTTAACCAACCTGACAGATGCAGACGAACCCGTGGATGTTTATATGGTTATCCTGAACAGCATGCAGGCAGAACTGGGGAAGTCTCCAAGACCGGAAGATCATCTATGGAGAATTGACAGGGCGTTGACAAAACTGCTTACTATTAACTTCATGTATGGGGGAACCTTGTTTGGTCTGGAGCGTACCGCTGTGCAATGGTATATCGAGAATCATGACGATGTTTTCGGGAGAAAAATTTATAAAGAAATAAGGAGGCTGATTGACCTGTACAAAACATGTCTCTCGAAAATCTCCACGGCCCCGCAGGATTTCATGGACTCGACAAGGGACGAGCAGCAGGGTCACATACTATCATGGGAGTCGCCCTCCGGGTTTCCCGTCTCAAACTCCTACTTCCAGCAGACCAGCCACCCAATCAAGACATCCGTTAACGGGGAACGAATCCGGGGCCGTGTCAACGTACAATCAAACAGCAAGATAAGCACCAAGCAGGCACGGCAAGCTTTGCCTGCCAACAAGGTGCATTCGTATGACTCCGGTCTCCTGCACCTTCTGTTAACGAACGATGAATGGCCAAACATCCTGACCCTGCACGATTGTTACGGAGTGCCTCCGAAAGATTGTGAGAGATTAATAAAAGATTTATCAACCACGTTGGGTGCTGTTTTTGGGATTGACATGCCCAGCAAGATGTGGTATGCTGCTTCTTGACGTTGCGATACTAGGCACTCGCCTAGAGTTGCTCGTCCCGAAAGACCAAAAGAGATGAACAACGAAAAAATGACTACCCCCAAGGGTATTGCATTATATCCGCACCTTCATAAACCGGATACGAAGTTTGTAGCAGAAGGAGTATTCCAACTGTCGCTTCGCCTTCCTAAAGATGAAGGATTAGAGCTCCACAATCGCCTTCAGGGCATTCTGGACAAGCACCTCGATCTGATATCCAAACAGACCGGAAAGACGCCCTCGCAGATTGTTCCCCTTCCAGTTAAGGAGAACACGGATAGCGAGGGGAATGAAGTCCTAGACTTCAAGTTCAAACTCAAGCCAACCCTTCGCACTCGCCAAGGGGAGGTCATTGAGCAGAGGCCGCAAGTGTTTGATGCAGGCCTAAAACCTATGGTAGGCGTGGAGGTGGGCAACGGCTCTCTGGTAAAAGTCAGCTTTGTTGCCGCACCTTATCAGGCTCCTATTGGAGCAGGGTTATCGTTACGGCTTAATGCCGTTCAGGTTATTGATTTGGTTCAATACAATGGTGGAGGAGCAGATGACGGGTTCGCCGTGGAAGAGGGCTTCTCTATTGGTGATGAACCGAAAGCTCCCGTTGTACAATCCAACGGGGAAGGCGCACAGACCCAATCCGCATCAGCGTTCTAGGTTTGGTAGTCCTCCTTGACAAGGTGAAGAGAGGGACCGTGTGCCTTACAAAAATAAACTCGAAAGGGGATTGGGATGCCTGCTGGCAGCGGCAGGCGTCCCCTTCGCCTATGAGCCAGACAGAATCTACTACACGAAGCCGCACTATTATGTGCCTGACTTCAAGGTAGGGGATTTCTATCTGGAAACCAAAGGCCGCTTCCTTCCTTCTGACAGGACTAAGCACCTTCTTCTTCAGGAGCAGCATCCTGAGTTGGATATTCGTTTTGTTTTCCAACAACCGACTCATAGGATTAGCAAGGTATCGAGAACAACATACGCAGCATGGTGTGATAAGCACGGGTTTTTGTGGTGCGGGAAAAAACTACCAAAGGAATGGTTTTAATAAAGCCGAGGAGAGCAACACACGCTTTACTGGAGACTACTGATCGAAGGAAAGCGTTGGTAAGAGTGGAGGACCTAGACACGCTTAAGGGTTCTCCGGGCAGATTAACATGGATGCAGATGCACAGGCAGGAGCGTGAGATTTTAGGAACCATCGATTTCGATGGAAAAATAGAGGAAATAACAAGTGACTACCGAAACAAACCAAACTTCAACTGAAGCGAGCAGCTTCGTTTCTCATGGACCCTGCTCATCTTGTGGGTCCAGCGATGGCGTGGGGGTATATGATGACGGGCATGGCTTTTGCTTTTCATGTAACACCCACTTTCAGGACTACGACAACAAGGCCGCAATCCCCAAGCCAGCCTCATCCAACCTGACGGCATCAGGTTTATCTGACCTGACTTATACCGCCCTGACGGCGCGGGGGATATCAGAGAAAACCTGTCGATTCTGGAGGTATCAGGTCGGCAACTATCATGGAAGGCCGGTTCAGGTTGCTAATTATTATACCAATGAAGGTGTAGCTCTGGCCAAGGTCCGATTCAAGAACAAGGATTTCCTGCAAGTAGGCAAGGGCAAGCTTCCCCTTTATGGGAGTTGGCTTTGGCAGCGGGGAGCCTCCACCAAACAGGTCATAGTGACCGAGGGTGAGATCGATGCCCTGAGCATTTCCCAAATACAGGAGTGCAAGTGGCCTGTAGTGAGTGTTCCCAACGGTGCAGCGGGAGCGGTGAAGACCTTCAAGGACAACCTTGAATGGCTGGAGACCTATGAGTCGGTTGTCATCATGTTTGACAACGACAAGGTTGGACAGGAAGCGGCTGAGAAATGCTCGCAACTCCTGTCTGTAGGAAAGGCGAAGATTGCCACCCTTCCCCTTAAGGATGCCAACGAAATGCTGGTAGCCAAGCGAAGTGCCGAGCTCCTCCATCTCATGTGGAACGCAAAGGCTTGGAGACCTGACGGCATCGTGTCCGGTGAAGACCTATGGGACGCCCTTATCAAGGAGGACAATACAGTCGCCCATACCTACCCGTGGCCCACCTTGAACGAGATGACTATGGGCATCAGGGAGGGGGAGATCGTCACGCTTTGCGCGGGATCAGGTATAGGCAAGAGTTCAGTCTGCAAGGAGATGGCCTACCACCTGATGAAGCAGGGCAAAACCATTGGCTACATTGCCCTTGAGGAAAGCACAAAGCGAACAGCCTTGGGAATCGTTGGGCTGCACATGAACAAGCCCGTCTACCTTAATCCGCAGGATTTTGAACAGGCAGACCTACGGGAAGCCTATGATGCCACCGTGGGATCAGGCAGATACTATACCTATGACCATTGGGGGTCTGTCGGAGAGGCTAACTTATTATCAAAAATCCGTTATTTAGTAACGGGGGTTGACTGCAAAATTATTTTCCTCGATCATCTTTCCATCGTTGTGTCAGGCATGGAGGGGGGAGACGAGAGGAGGATGATTGATAACACCATGACAAAGCTTCGCTCCCTTGTGGAGGAGTTGGACTTCGCATTGATTTTGGTTTCCCACCTGAAACGCCCTGATGGCAGAGGACATGAAGAGGGGGCGAAGACATCCCTTGCACAACTTAGAGGTAGTGCAGGGATCGCCCAGCTATCGGACATGGTGATTGGGTTGGAACGAGACCAGCAGGATGCGGCTACGTCAACTATCACAACTGTGCGTGTTCTGAAGAACCGTTGGTGTGGCAGAAGCGGAGTCGCATCCACGCTGGAATTTCACGAGGACACGGGAAGAATCCTTGAGGCCTTGGACTTTAAGAAGGAAGATAATGAGAACGATATTTGACATCGAAACTGACGGCCTTCTTGATGAGGTGACCAAGGTGTGGTGCATCGTTTGCCGCGATGTTGACACGGGTGAGGTGAAAACCTTTGGACCCCATCACATTGAGGAAGGGCTCTCGTGGCTCACCCAGCAGGATGAGCTTATAGGCCATAATATTATTAACTTCGACATACCCGTGTTGGAAAAGCTTCACGGGCTGGACTACTACGGCAAGGCTACCGACACTCTGGTTTTAAGCCGACTGATACACACCAACCTGAACGAGCACGACCGCATACGAAATGCTAGGGTGGACTATGTTCCCCTGAAACTCGTTGGGTCCCATTCGCTCAAGGCTTGGGGTTATCGCTTGGGAACCCTGAAGGGAACCTACCTAGAGGATGCAGGCTTTGATCATTATAGTGACAAGCTGCTTCTTTATTGCGTGAAGGATACCGAGGTAACCTACGAGCTTTACAAGAGGCTTCCCCTAACAGAGTGGACAGAGCAATGCTTTGAAATCGAGCACCGCTTTGCTGCCTGCATGGGTTTGATGGAGAGGCGCGGCATTCGTTTTAATACTGATGGAGCCCGTGATTTATATGTTACCTTGAGCCAGCGGAAACTTGAGTTGAACGACAGGCTGCAAGAAATGTTTCCACCTGATTCATTAACCATGAAGTCCACCACTTGGCTGGTTGATGACATGATATATGACACAAAAAAGGAGGCCCTTGCCGCTGGCCACAAGGACAAGGACATCACCAAGGGGCCTAATAAAATTAAGCTCATTGATTTTAATCCGGGTAGCCGGGATCATATAGCCAGTAGGTTAAAGCGGCTGGGTTGGGGTCCTTCGGAGTTCACTCCAGAAGGGAAGGCCAAGGTAGATGAATCCGTTCTGTCAGGTGTCACCTTCAAGAACCCAATCGGGACCGAGGCTGTTAAGCTTTTGCGGGAATACCTCATGCTGGTGAAGAGGATGGGACAGCTTGCGGAAGGCAGACAGGCGTGGATGAAGGCCGAGCGTGGTGGAAGGATTTATGGTAGGATCAATACCAACGGAGCCGTAACAGGCCGTTGCACCCACTCGTCTCCTAACATGGCCCAAGTGCCTCGTGTTGGGAGCTCCTATGGTGTGGAATGTCGCTCCCTATTCATGGCTAGTGAGGGTTATAGAATGATTGGTTGTGATGCGTCAGGTCTGGAGCTACGTTGCCTCGCGCATTACTTGTACCCCTATGATGATGGGGATTACGCCAACAAGATTCTAAAAAAGGATATCCATGTGGAGAACCAGAAAGCGGCTGGCTTGCCGACTAGGGATGCTGCTAAGACCTTTATTTATGCGTTCCTCTATGGAGCGGGTGACGAAAAAATTGGAGGAATCCTTGGCAAGGGGAGAGGTGCTGGACGAGCAATCAAAGAAACCTTCCTCCAAAGTATACCAGCGTTAGCACAACTTAAGGCTTGCATTGCAAACGCCTTACATTCAAGAGACTTTCTTAAGGGATTAGATGGAAGGCATCTCTTTATAAGGAGCGAGCATTCCGCATTGAATACCCTGTTACAAGGTGCAGGAGCAGTTATAATGAAACAGGCCACCATACATCTGTATGACAACCTGACTAAGTTGGGCTTTGTTCACGGTAAGGAGTGGGCTTTTGTGGCCCATATCCATGATGAATTTCAGGTAGAAGCGAGGCCTGAGTGTGTTGACCAAATTGAAAAGGAGGCGGTCAATGCCATCAGACAGACAACACAAACGTTGGGCTTTAGATGCCCACTCGATGGAGAAGCCAAGGCAGGAAGCAACTGGGCAGAAACACACTAGACACGAGGCAGCAGGCGTGGCAGTAGAGCTATTAATAAAATCTATTCTGATAAACAAAGGTTTCCTTGTGTCTGACCATATACTTTCTACCAGCTACGACTTCATTACCGAATGGGATGGAATTATTAACACAATACAGGTTAGATCGACCGCTACAGCAGCTTGGCGGGGGTATTACAGGATAGAGACCCCCAAACGGGGGGGCTATTCGATTTTACTGGCCCACATTGCTCCGCGAAACGTCACTTTTGTTATGCCGTGGAATGAGGTTGATCGCCAATGGATTTGTATACACAAGGACAGGCTGAGTCGCTATGAAAAATACAAAGAAAAGTGGAACCTACTTAAGGAGACCCACTAAGATATCCATCCTCAACCAAGATTTTAGGATTGAGTGGGTGTCTAGTGGCGATGCCTTGGGTAGTGTGGACCTCTGCAAATGTGTGATACAAATAGTTAAGGATTATCCCAAGCATTCTATCGCTGACACGTTCCTGCACGAGGTGATCCATGCTATCCATCATGTCATGGGCGTTACTGATTCGACAACTGAGGAAGATTCAACCAGCCGACTAGCTACTGGGCTCTGCACCGTATGGCGACACAATTCAAAGGCCTTTGAATGGCTTAACAAACAACTGAAAGATGGCTAAGACTGTATTATTAATAGATGGCGACTTGATCGCCTATAAACACGCCGCTGGTTCGGAAGTCCCGACTGATTGGGGAAGCGACTGCTGGACCCTACATACTGACACCAAGGCAGCGAAGCAGACGATGGACGGTTACATGAAGAGCCTGCTTACCATTTTAAAAGCCGACAAGATGGAGGTGGCCCTTACGGGTACGAAGGTCTTTCGCAAAGAGCTAGACCCCACCTACAAGCTTCATAGAAAGAAAACCCGCAAGCCGATTGGGTTAGGCGTTCTTAGGGAACACTTGCTGACTACTTGGCGGGGGTGCATAGAGGACACGCTTGAGGCTGACGATCTTCTTGGGATATGGGCGACTGATCCAATGTTCCATGCGGGGGCTACAAAAATAATTGTCTCTGTGGATAAAGACATGAAGAGTGTTCCATGCAACCTATGGAACCCGGATCACCCAGAGTTTGGGGTCAAAAATATTTTGGCGAAAGAGGCAGACACTTTTCACCTGTACCAGACCCTCGTGGGAGACGCGACCGATGGTTATCCGGGGTGTCCAACCTACGGACCCACGAAATCCAAGCGACTTTTAGATTCCTTCTCCCTGAATGACACAACCCCTTGGGAGAAGGTTGTTGAGGCGTTTGATAAGCAGGGGAAAGACGAGGAACAGGCGTTGTTGCAGGCTAGGCTGGCTCGTATCCTTCGCGTGGAGAATTATAATCAGAGAACAAAAGCAATAAAGAACTGGATGCCATGAAAATAATAGGACTAAGCGGTAAGAAGCAGTCTGGAAAAGACACCATCTACAGGTTGTCTCGTGACCTGTTTGTTGAGGCCAACAAGGAAGCCCGTGTTGGGCGCGTGGCCTTTGGCGATTCATTGAAGCAGGAGGTGTCAGAGATTACAGGTTTCCGAATGGACTTTATTGAGGAGCATAAGGACAGGTTTCGAGAGCTCCTACAGGTGTGGGGGACTGAATTCCGCAGGGAATTCTTTGGCTACAGCTATTGGATTGATAAGATGGCCGAGATTCTACAGAAAAGTGAGCCTCGGTTTGATCTGCTGTTTATAACCGATGTTCGCTTTAAGAATGAGGCAGAATATATTAAAGAGCTTGGTGGCCTGAACATCAGGGTGGAGAGGAGGGCTCCGCAGACATATCACACCCTGCAAGAGCTTGAGTCTCTGGACATGCATAAGTCCGAGAATGACATGGATGATTACAGCCAGTTTGATTACGTCATTAACAACGACAAGTCTCCTGATGAGCTAGAAAAAGCCGTAAAGGATATGCTCACAACCCTCAACTTCTTAGAAACAAATGCTTGACAAGGAATTTAATCCTGTTAACGAGAACTTGCCTCCGGTACAAGAGGCCTTGGTAAATTGGCTGAATGAAGTTTATCCTGATCGGATGCCATCGGAGACAGACCTCCTTGACATTCGATATAAACAGGGGCAGATTTCGGTAGTGAAAACGTTAATCTCAATATTCGAGGAACAAAAAAATGTGCTTCGGCGGTAGTCAACCAGCAGTACAGCCCCCTCCCCGTGCAATCTTAGCACCCATAGGGACACAAGCCCCAGTAAAACCAGAAAGAGGGGCGACTAAAAGAGTTGCAGGCAAAAAGCGTCCAAGGCGCAGGGGAACAGGCAGAAGCGACTTGGTAATCAGCCGCCCAACCGGCGTCAACATGGGCAGCGGTGGTGTAGGCATCTACAATAGCTGATGCACAATGTTTTACTTAAGGGACTCTATAGCTCCTGCGAGCAGGCCCGGATGCCTTTCCTTCGCAGAGCAAGGGACGCCGCCGAGTTAACGATTCCCTCTCTTGTTCCACCGGAAAGCAACTCCGGTACAACAGAATACAGCACCCCGTTCCAAGGGATCGGGGCCAGAGGAGTAAATAATCTTTCATCCAAACTGTTGCTGGCTCTTCTGCCTCCCAACTCTCCGTTCTTTCGCCTAATCATAGACAAATATGAATATGAAAAAGCATCTAATGGACAGGCAGACCCAGCCCTTAAGACTGAACTTGAGAAGGCTCTGGCAGAAGTTGAGAGGGCGGTGCAGGGTGAGGTGGAGACGTCTGCGATACGAGTGGGAGTCTTTGAGGCACTCAAACAGCTTGTGGTAGCAGGCAATGTTCTTCTTTACGTCCCAGACAAGGGAGGGCTGCGGGTATTTAACATGGATCGTTATGTCTGTAAGCGTGACCCAATGGGAAACGTTCAGACAGTTGTTATAAAAGAATCAGTTGATCCTGACGTCTTACCTGAAGGGGTGCGCCAGCAACTGGAGGAGTTGGGGGACCAACAAATAACGGAACAACACACAGGCCATCCTAAAACTGTAGACGTTTACACGGGGATTTACCGTGTGGAAGGCAAGTGGGAGGCTCGGCAGGAGGTTGCAGACATCGATATTCCCTCGGCAAGGGGGAGTTATCCTATGGACAAGAACCCTTGGATACCCCTTCGTTACACCCGAATTGAGGGTGAAGACTACGGGAGAGGGTTCATTGAGGAGTATCAAGGAGATTTAAGAAGCCTTGAGGGGCTGACTCAAGCAATCGTAGAGGGTTCAGCAGCCGCAGCAAAAGTATTATTCCTAGTAAACCCAAATGGAACCACAAGGCCTAGCACTCTGGCTAATACTCCTAATGGCGGTATTGTTCAGGGGAACGCGCAAGACGTCACGGTCTTGCAGATGGAAAAATTTGCCGACTTCAGGGTGGCTCAAGAAACTATAAACCAAATCAAGGAGCGACTTGGTTTTGCCTTCCTGATGAACACCGCTATCCAGAGACAGGGTGAGCGGGTTACAGCGGAAGAAATAAGATTCATGGCTCAAGAGTTGGAAGATGTCTTGGGGGGAGTGTACTCAATACTCTCTCAAGAATTTCAACTACCTCTTGTTAACCGTCTTATGGATCGTATGTCCAAGGATGGTAGGCTACCTAAGTTACCCAAGAAAATAATCAAAACTACTATTGTCACGGGGCTTGAGGCATTAGGCAGGGGCCATGATTTGAACAAACTAGACAGCTTTATCTCTGGGGCTTCCCAGTTATTGGGAGACAAGTTCGCTACTTATGTAAACATGAGTGACTACTTAAAACGCAGGGCCACTTCATTGGGGATCGATGTTGAGGGTCTTGTGCGGACTGAAGAAGAAATCCAGATGGAACAGCAGCAGGCAATGGGTCAACAAATGGCCCAGCAGGCAACCCCCCAAATCGCCTCTGCTGCTGGGAAGATGGCGCAGGAAGACCCAGAGAAACTTCAAGCGATGGCGGGAGCCGTGCAACAGGGTATGCAGCAACAGCAATAATATTATGGTAGAGAGCATAACAATAGGTGACCCAGATAGTGGACCCGAAGCTCCGCAGGACGAGGCGGTGGTCCAAGAGCAGGAATCGATTCAACCTAATGAGGAGGAGGAGGCTTCGGATAGACCCGAATGGTTGCCCCCCAAGTTTGAGTCTCCCGAAGACCTAGCCAAGGCCTATGGAAGCTTGGAGAAGAAGCTTTCCCAGAAGGACGCAACAGAGAAAGGCCTTCTTACTTCGGATGAATTTGAAAATTATTATGATGAGTACAACTCCAAGGGAGAACTGAGTGAGGATACTTATGACACCCTGTCCAAGAGGGGTATCTCCAAGGACCTTGTAGATCAATACATACAGGGACAGGAGAGCCTGAATGAAAAGCAAGTGGCTGACATGCACTCACTCGTGGGTGGAGAGGACGCATACAAGGGGATGACCGAGTGGGCAGCAGAAAACATTTCCGAGGAGGAGTTGGAGGCTTTCAATACAGCCGTATCATCCGGGGAAAGTGCAACCATAAAGCTTGCGATACGGGGGGTGTACTCCCAGTTTAGGGAGGCTGGCAATGCCCCAACCTTGGTTCAAGGGGGTAAGACCCCGGCGATTGGTGGCTATGGGTCAACCCAAGAGATGTCTAAAGATATGTCAGACCCAAGATATACGGCTGGTGACAAGAATTGGCATGCCCACGTTGAGAAACGCTTGGCTGCTAGTGGTAACATAATATGAAGAGAAAATTAATAATTATTGTTGGTGCAGTCCTGTTGTTTACAGGTTCTGCAAGTGCGGGTGATACTTTCGGTGCAAGCCTTAAGCCCAACCCAAGCCTAACGCTTTTTGGCCAAAAAATTTCTTGGCCAATTCCCTCGCTTTGTTTGGGGGCGAAGGCTGGAGTAACCCCGGATGCCAGCGTGTCTTCCGATGGAGTGAAGTTTAAAATACCTTACTTTGCCCTCGATATTCCTTTCCCCACGTTGACCCTTGGAACCAAGTCTAACAGGGTAGAGCTAAAGTTGGGTGAAGTTAACACGAGTAAACAGTAACAGAGGTTTCATTAATATCATGCCTGATGCTAAAAAATCTGTGGCGGTGGTAAACGAAACGGTTAAGAAACCGGGATATAAATCCACCGAATTCTACATGAGCATGGCCGCTGTAATCATAGGGGCGGTTGCTTCTTCTGGAATACTGGAGGGAAGCGACGGGCTAACAAAAGTTGTTGGCCTGATCATGGCTGCGTTGGTTGCTCTTGGTTACACGGGTTCTCGTTTGACCCTCAAGAAACTGGATGCCCAGAATGGTAACGGCACTAATAACAATTCTTAGAGAGATACTGAATTTGTTGTGGAATGAAGCTACTGAACCTGTTAAGGCTGCGGTTGCCCCTGTTGTTCCTCGTAAGTTGCGGGATGCTTGGGACAAACGGATGCTTGACAAGTGGAAAGAGAGTAGTATTCATTCCGACGAGTGACACGCTGGTTCGTTTAGGACCGAATGTCACGGGCCGAGTCTATTACTGGGACGGCAAAGAGTGGGAACTCTCTAGAAACAGAGTCACTCTGCCTGAAGGGTGGTTAGCTGGGCCGCTAGATTTGCCCGAAGGGGACGCTGAATAGCCTGTTACGACAGATAACTTGACGGCAATCCATAAGGGATTGTGTGTATGAGTAAGCCTTAGTGAGTGCTAGGGCTGTTTAAGTTATTAACAACGTAATAAGAAAGGTTATACTCTAATGGCAGCGTTAGATAGTCTATTCCAAGCCGGTAGCGGCTATGGTGGGCGTTTAGGTTCCGATAAATGGGCCGCAAACTCCACCGCACTTTTCCTCAAGAAGTTTGCAGGAGAAGTCATGACGGTATTCGATCAAAAGAATATCATGAAGCCCCTTCATACGATCAGAACGATCACGAAGGGGAAATCGGCGCAGTTTCCAGTAATTGGTACTGCGGCAGCGGATTATTACAGCCCCGGTGAAGACATCTTATCAGTAGATGCCACGGGACTTGGTGTGAGTGGGGGTTTAAACGCCTTCAAACAGACCGAAGTGATGATCCACATCGATAAGGTTTTGATGTCCTCGACATTCATTGCCTCTGTCGATGAGTTGGTAAACCATTATGACGTCCGTTCGCCTTATACCCATCAACTGGGTGAGGCGTTGGCCAACAAGTTTGACAAAAATGTCCTACAGGTTGCCATTAAGACGGGTGCTCAAGGAGCGGCGGCAGGCTACGAAGAGTCGGTTGGCGCATCTACTGGTGGTGCTGCATCGTTAGGTTTGTTACCTCTCGCTGAGTGGATTACAGGTCAAACCCCCAAGGGTTCTGTAGTTTATTCAAAGAAGGCAACAACGGACGCTGATGCAGAGATGAACGCAAACTCCTCCTATGCGACTGACAGTTCTGTCAATGCGTTAAGGCATACGCCTAGTGCGGACGCACTTCGTAAGGCTCTTTTTGAGTCTGCACGTTTGTTGGATGAGAAGGATGTTCCTTCGAGTGATCGTTATGCTATCGTGACGCCTAAGATGTATTATGAATTAGTTAATAATACATCTGGGACTGATATATTATCCTCATCAATCCATAAGGATGTTGGTGGTGAGGGTTCGATTGCTGCCGGTACGATTGTCCGTGTGGCTGGTATTACCATCCTCACTAGCAATCACTTGCCAAGTGCTGACGTTACCACCGATCCAAACCAATGGGCCGGTGCGTCTGATGTGCTCAACAACTACAAGCTAAACTACTCGCATGTTGCGGGTCTTGTTTTCCAGAAAGGTGGCTTCGGAACTCTGAAGCTAATGGACCTGACAATGGAATCCGAGTACCTCATTGCGAGGCAGGGTAACTTGTTTGTTGCCAAGTACAGCATGGGTCACGGGCCGTTACGTCCTGAGTCTGTTGTGGTTTGGTCCGATGGGACTCAACCTGACAGCAGGGCTGATAACAATCCCGCTTCCTAATTAATCAAGGGGACCCCCAGATTTCTGGGGGTCCTCTCTTTTAGAAATCATGGCTAGTTACGGAGCGTTTTCATCGAAGCTAGATGCGGTTAACACCATGCTGTCCACCATTGGGCAGGCGGGGGTTAACCAGTTGGAGGGGGCCGTGGGTGAGGCCCTTGATGCGAGTAACATTCTGGATGAGGTCAGCAAGGCTGTTCAGACAGAGGGCTGGCATTTTAATAAATATTATGATGTGGAACTGGTGCGAGGCTTGGAGTTTCTCACGGTGTCCGCAGGAGGAACAACCACGGTGACTGTTCCAAACAGCAAACCCCATTACCTTGTGAAGGGGGAATCAATTACAATCGACAGCTACTCAAGAAAGGTAGACAGCGTGACAGATGCGAGCACGTTTGAGGTGGACTCTGCTGTCTCCGGTTCAAAGATGTTCTATGTCAAGAGGATTGGAACCCCGATCACAGCGTTGAACGTTGACTTCTCGACTTACAGAAACCCCAGCTTGGACCCCGTAGTGCGGGGAAGATTTCTTTATGACAAGGCGAACAATACAAATGAATTTACTGCAACTGTTAAGGCTATCCTAACCTACTTGATTCCGTTTGAGCAGGAGGAGGCAGGAGGTCAGGCTCTTCCTGAATATGCCAGAAGGTTTGTCACCATGAGAGCCGCACGGGTCTTTGCCCAGCGACATGTGGGAGACCCCACTCTGATTCAGATAGCTTCTAAAGAGGAACAGGATGCGTATGCCCAGTTTCTTGCGGCCGAAACAGAAAATGCGGATACAAATATATTTCAGAGTCCGCTGGCCTATTACACGGTAGCACGAAACACCACAGCACCTATTGCCACACTCTATAAAGTCTGATGCCCTATACGAAGTATGCCATCACAAGCCTTTCACAGGGGGTCAGCCAACAAGCAGAGTCCCAGCGTCACCCTTCGCAGGCTGTTGAGCAGATCAACGGGTACTCCTCTCACATAAAGGGGCTGGTCAAGCGTCCACCAACCAAACATTTAAATAGTATTGACGTCCATCCCGATGATGCGACATCCAGCTTCCTGCATATTATTAACAGGGACGAGCAGGAGCAGTATGCGGTGGTAATCAATAAAAACCTACGGCTGGAGGTTGATTTAGGAAACCCGCAGAGTGCTGCTTGGTACTTCTCCTACCAAAACCCGGATGAATCTGATTCCGCTTTGGTTTCTAATGGTGAACTGATTTCGTTTTTTATAGAAGGACTTTTAGACACCTTCAATGGTATCAAGACAGGTACGGACTATTACATAGTCAATACCTCTGTTGATACTGGCACGAGTCCCGATACCCACAAGTTTCAGGTGGCCGCAACAAGCGGCGGGACGGCCCTGACGGTAGGACAGGTTCAGCTTACTGATGCTGAGTTTGGTGCTACTGATGACCAGTATAAAGCCGGTCTCCTTATTGAGTCTGTAAAGGTAACGGACAACGCCAACTCGGAAATCGATGGTAGCTGGATTGACGGGGTTATAACTGTTCGCTTTCAATCAGTAACATCTGGAATAGGTCATACCTATGTGGAGGGGGACGAGATTCATATT
>Ga0310122_10001127_pt1 | contig 17083 bp, 13 predicted proteins | sample CB6_Bottom_1051__FD_203503 | JGI IMG/M metagenome (GOLD analysis project Ga0310122, IMG submission 203503) | Marine microbial communities from Western Arctic Ocean, Canada - CB6_Bottom_1051 | ecosystem: Environmental > Aquatic > Marine > Oceanic | place: Canada: Western Arctic Ocean | collected...
TCGTCGACGATGGCCCATCCTCCGATGCTCTCCAGTTCGACATCCGAGGAATAGGTCTCGAAGCCCTCGAACAGAATGAGAGTCCCGGTACTGTAGATGACTCTGCTGAAGATTTCCGGGCAAGGAGGAGTAGAGATCTCGGGAAGCAGCGAGTAGTCGAGTGTGTGATGGCGTCCGGCTGCGAGACTGGAAACGTCATCGACGTAACTGTTCGTGGAGCTGTCCACCGTGGCGATCAGTACTCCATCCCTGAAGATCTCGAATTGTGCTGCCGAGGTGCCAGTCGGTGGCAAGATCCATTCCAGGACCATCTCCTGTTGTCCATAGGATGGATATACCTGCAGGTTCTCGGCACAGAACTGCGCCTGTACCTGCGATCCAACCGCCGAGAGGAAAAACAAGACGTAAAAACAGGCCGATGGCCGCGGAGAAAACCAGAACCTCATGGAACACCTCCTCCAATCGGTACCCATCCAGGATACCACCTGCCCGGCTACCAGATCACCTCTCGATGTCGCCTTCCGAGTTCGACGTTTCCTGAAACCAGAGGTATTTGAATGGGGCAATGTCGTTAACATTCCTTAGAGTGACCCCCGGGAACAGGTCCAGTACGGCAAGGAGCCACATGCCTACACGAAGAATGGATCATCATCTGAAACCTCTCCTCGTCGAGGAACAGTTTGATCTCTATCGCGCAATTTCACGATTTGCCGATGAAGAACTTGCAGACCAGTTGCTCGGCTGGGAACGCAACAAGGTTCTGGTGCCCGACGATGTGATCGAGAAACTCGGAGAGATGGGTGTGTTTGGGTTACCGATCCCCGAATCTCATGGAGGACAGGGTGGAGGTCTTACCGATTTGCTGATGGCTGGGTTGGCACTGTCATATCAGAGCCAATCGGTCGCGATCACCGCTGGAGCCGCAGTGTCACTGGGAGCAACTCCTGTGTTTATGTTTGGTACCGAAAAGCAGAAGTCAGAGCATTTGCCAGATCTTGCTTCCGGGAAAAGGATATTCGCTTTCGGTCTTTCAGAACCCGGACGAGGATCCGATGCAGCAAATCCTGAGGTGGTTGCCGAACAGGTTGGTGAGGGTTTTGTCATCCGGGGAGAGAAGTGCTGGATTACGAATGCCGCCTGGGCGAGTCACATAGTGGTGCATGCCCTGACCGACGCCAACGGGCGAAACGGTCATCGAAGTTCCTGTTTCATCATTCCCAGGGATCGAGAAGGGGTTCATTACCAGGAGATGGAAGGGAAGACAGTCTGGCCCCTTTCTTCTACCGGGTCGATCGTCTTCGATTCAGTCGAGGCCACAAGCGATGAGCTTCTGGGGGAGTTACACGAGGGATTTCATGTCATGGCAACAGCGCTCAATGGCGGGCGCCTATTTGTCGCCTCACTGGCACTTGGCTCGCTCGCCTTCGCGCTGGATAAGGTGAGTGGTTATGTCCAGCAAAGGGATCAATTCGGAGGGCCCATCGGAAGATTCCAGCGAGTCCAGGATGTCGTCCTTGAAATGGATCTGGTTCTCGAAAGGAACCTCACCTGGATGATCGAACTTGGAAAGCGATATGACCAGAAAACGATGGAGCGAGAACAGGCGGCCAAGTTGAAAATCGATACCAGTCGTGCAGCTTCCAGGCTGTTGCAGGATGCGATGGAAGTTTGTGGGGGAGTCTCAGCTCTCGATGAATTCGGTCTGGCACGACATGCTGCCGATTTGTTCGTGACCCGAGTAGGAGAGGGATCCAACAGGGCTTTGATGACTCAGGCTGTTCGCCCGTTACTTCCCGACATCGCCGATCAGTTGCAGTGACCAGGGTTTGATCCTATTTATCTCCGGGCATGGGGTAGCAGTACTGGGTGTATGGGGACTCTGCCTTGCTCTGCAGTTCCAGATGTCGAACCAGTAATGCTGGGCTGATGGTAGTTACCGGAATGAATCCACTCTCTGCTCCGCACCAGGCGTTATCAACTTCCGGACGATCTCCTGCGGCGATGATTCCGTGAATCGCGTTGAGAGGGGTACCGATGAAGTTGATTCCACGCACCAACTCTTCGCGACCGTCGGGATAGATTCGAGAAGCGAGATTCACGTCACCGAGAAATGCCTGGAAATCGTAAGCCTCGGTCGCTGTTTCGCCATCTGAAGCGTCCATGATGCGGATGCCATAAGGTACTCCCTGAATCTTGATCTGCTCGATCAGTTGTTCCTTGAGAGAATTCTCATCGTGACTGATTGCGGTCTCCAGGACCATAACCCCCATCCTGCTCATCGCTCTCTCGTGTCGATGGGATCGAGAATGACCATTTGATCTGTGACCTTTTTCGACAGGAATCCTCCCGGTGAGGAAACCCGAGAGCATCCCCGATTCGATCAGCCGCGCATCGGTTGCCGGGGTTCCCTCGTCATCGAATCGGTAATGGCCAACCAGTCCCCGCTCGGTGCCCAGTGGATCGCGCCAGCAATCCAGGCTTGGATCGTCGTGAAGGGTCAGGAAATCGGGGAGTACTTTTTTACCCAGTGAATCTGCAAAAGTGCGAGCTTCTCCGTTGGCTCGAAGGCGGTTTCCCTCGAGTCGATGGCCGAGCGCTTCGTGAATCAGCAACCCGGCGGGCACGGGATCGAGCAGGACTGGTCCAGAATATGAATGGATCCGAGGTGCAGCAGCGATCTTCTCCAGCAACTTTGCAGTCGAACGGATCTCGCGCCTGAAGGTGGATAGATCAGGGAGTTCTTCCGGTGTCCGTGTGAAATGACTGATGGTCCAGGGAAGGCCGTCCCCTTTTGGGCTGAGGTGCCAGAGATATGCTTCCAGTTGCCAGTAGGAACGACTCTCGATGATGGAAGAGCCTTCCGTATTGACGAACAGGTTGGTCTGGTGCCTCACTTTCAACTCGACGTGGCTGTTGCGGATGAGAGGAAAAGCACACACGGCTGCGCTGGCCTTCTCGACAAAACTCAACCAGTATTCCTGATCCACTGCAGGAAGAGCGGTGAGGTTACGAGCGATCACTGGTTTGCATTTTTGCCATGCCCCGAGGTGTTCGTTGGTGTCGAGGTATGTCAGTTCATGTGCCTGTTTATGGAGAAATGCTTCCTCCGCTTCCCGGTATTTTGCATCCGTGAGCCTCCAGAGGCCGATTCTCATCGGTTCTGATCGGTCGGAGATGGGCAATTCCACATACCCATGAGATTCGTCCTCGTCAGAGTTGTCGAACAGACCACCATCTGCGATCTGATCGCGTCGATGACTTCCCACATGGGTATCTGCGAGACAGTTTCTTCTCCGATTTGATTCATTCCGATAGAGAGATCCGTACCGAGCTTCGACCTCGAAGATGTCGAGATCCCGAATCTGGTAGGAGAGGTAGAACAACTTCGGGAAGCCGGGTTTTTTCAGACCTGCCGTGGCTCTGTGGGTCTCTTCGGCAGCGACGCGTGCTAGCCGAAGTGCGGAATTGCGATTCAATCGGCCTCCTCCAGAAGGCTGATGACTCGCGCATCTGGCAATTTCTTTCGACCATCGAGGAAAAGAAGTTCCATCAAGAAAGCGCAGCCGATCACGACCCCACCCAGCTTCTCAACCAGTTCGCAGCAAGCGGCCATCGTTCCACCCGAAGCCAGGACATCATCGACCAGCAGAACCTTTTGTCCCGGTTGTATCGCATCGGCGTGCATCTCCACCTCGTCGGTGCCGTACTCGAGGGAGTATTCGACCGAACAGGTTTCGCGAGGTAGTTTTCCGGGTTTTCTGATGGGTACAAAACCGAGCCCCATGCGCATTGCCAGCGGAACTCCGAACAGGAAACCTCTCGATTCCGGGGCAGCGATGATTTCGGCGCCCAGATCGGATACCCGCTCCTCCAGGAGATCGATGGAGGAAAAAAAAGCACGCGGGCAGGCAAGTAGAGTGGTGATGTCCTTGAACTGGATTCCTGGCTCGGGAAAGTCAGGAACCGTGGCGATTCGCTCGCGGAGGACCTCGATACGCTCGTCGTTGCTCTGGCTCACGGATATTCCCTCCCGCTGAAATGGCCCGCGGTGGCAGACCCCGGGTCGCGCAAGGGATGCTATCCGAACCCTCGATGGGGGGGAAGGGTAGCGGCGATCAGCCGTGCGTCTCCTCGAATTCCTCGTCGTAGATCTCGGGTTGTTCGATCTTCCCCTCGACGACCATTTCCTGCAATTTCGCCAGGGCATCGTTCTCGAGTTGGCGAACACGCTCTCTGGAGAGATTGACCCGTTGCCCGATTTCCTTGAGGGTCATCGGTTCCCCGTTGTCGAGGCCGTACCTCATTCGGAGGATCACTCGCTCGCGATCTTCCAGATGGAATAGCAGGTCATGGATCATCTCGACCTGGATTTTCTTGGCCAGAGAAGTATGAGGCTGAATCTGAGAAGGATCCTCGATGATGTCAGAGATGGCCCAAGAGTTCTCGATCGAGATCGTCTGGCTGATGGAATCGGCAACCTGAAGTGCGTTCTGGATGATCGCGGTCTTTTCCATGGGGATTTCCATCCGCTCAGCGATTTCGTGGAAATGGGCGGGGCGGCCCAATTCGATGGCAAGATCGGCAGCCGCCTTCTTCCATTTTGTGATGGTCTCCACCATATAAGAGGGAATGCGAACCGATTTTACCGTATCGATGAGTGCGCGTTTGATCGATTGCTTGATCCACCAGGTTCCGTAGGTGCTGAAACGACATTCGGCAGCAGGATCGAATCTCTCCACTGCTTTCAGAAGTCCCAGATTCCCCTCCTCGATCAGATCGAGCAGCGGTAATCCACGTTCGACGTAATGTTTGGCGATACTAACTACCAGGCGAAGGTTCGAACGGACCATCTTGTCACGTGCTACGGGGTCGCCCTTGCGAACCTCGATGGCAAGTTCTCTTTCTTCCTCGGCGGTCAGCAGAGAGTGTCGGTTGATGTCATGGAAGTATGCCTCTAGGCCGACCTCGCGAGCTTGCATCTGAGTTTCCTTCCTGGGCGAGTCCCTGCGCCCGACCAGCGGTCGGGTTCAGGCAGGTGGATCTCGTCCATGGAGGATTCATCGGTCGCCAGAGGGATCTAACTTTACTGGATTCTCATTTCTGGTGACCCTTCGGGCCCACCAGTCCTTCCACATGCCCGCTATCTCTTCCTGGGCGGCAGTGCGCTCCTGGGTATCGGTGAGCGAAAAGGTGTTCCACCAGCCCAGATCCACGCCAGTGAGCCTTCTGAGCATCGGTATGGCGTAGCTTCGTAGATTTCGGGTGTCTGTTCTCTGGACAAGGGCCTTCAGCAATCTTTCCCGGGGGATGCCGTGATTGCGATCGTTGGAGATCAGTGTCTCGAGGGCCCGGAGAGCCATCGGCAATTGATTCTCGAGCACGCGATTTCTCTGTTCCAATGGCAATTCGAGCCAACTGAGAACCAGGTTCACTGCGGTCGGGTCGCCGATAAAGATCAACTGCTCCAGGGCTTTCTGGGCGTTCCGGGTGACACGAGTTTCCAGGGTTTTGAGGACCGAGAGCAGCATATATTTCCCACGCGGGTCTCCCAGTACCAGCAGAGCCCGAGCGGTGGCCTCATCGGGAGAATCGTTCCAGATCGAGATCAACTGGTCCATCGCAGAAGTGAGTTTCAGGGTCGTCACGATGTCGATTGCAGCAACGCGCAACGTACGAACTTCGGAGTCCAGAGATTCCAGAATCGACTTCTCGATATCCTCCCAGGTCAAAGATAGATCCCAGCCTTTTTGTGCCTGGCCAGGTTCTTCGTCGAGCGTCCTCAGCAGAACCAGGGTCTGGTAACCGATATTGGATCGGATCTCGGCGCTCTCTGGTCCCAGTCGGGAAGAATTGAATCGATGAGCCCAGCGGCGCCATCTGGGGCGCAACCGTGTGAGGACAGGTCGGTCTTCGATGAGGAGAATCGATCCAGAAATCCGGAATGTATTGCCCGAACTGACCTCGATCATGACCGATTCGTCTTCCCCCTCATCTCCGATCTTGAGTTCTCTATGGCCGGTTTTCACCACCACCGACTGAACCCTCAAGGGCAAGACCTTTCCATGAGGGTCAATTCTCATGTCGGCCATCGACAACTGGACCCATGTTGGATCTTCATTGGTCGGGTAGAGTTCTTCATCGGGTAAATTCTCGAGTCGTTTCTGCCAGTACGCAGCGCGCTGTTGATAGTAATCGCTGGTTTTCGTGCGCTGCCGAGGTTGTGGTTTTCCACCGATTCCTTTCGACAGTAGTTGTTCAGCTGTGGAGCGATGATTCGGTGCTCCTTCTGAAAGAATGACTGCCAGCATTTTCATCAATTCTCGTCGGGCTCGTATCGTCAGAAAATCAAAATCGACCAGTCGGGTCACGCTGGTCCGGACCCGGAAACTGATCGTGTTATCTGTGCTCGACAATCCGACTCCGATTTCCTTGATCACCTTGAGCCATGTCTCTTCAGAGATACCGACATGACTATGCTGAGCACAGAGGATCCCGAGAGCGATTTCTGCGTGCTGGGTGGGGAGCAATTTGATTACTGCGTCATCCCAATCTTCAGGAAGTGATACCGATCGATTTGAAAGATACGCCAGGGTTCCGAGGACGAGCGGGATCCGGCCACTGGATTGAGCGATGTCTACCGCAAGTGCGTCATCGATCCTTCCGTTGAGCACCTGTACCCATTGATCAGCAGGAAGTACATGGTGGAGGGAAGTCCACAGTGAGGCCATCCGGGAGTTGGTCCACCGGAGGACAGGAAGAGCTTCAGGAGAGAGGATCGCCTCGACCAGTTTCTTGCCGTGAATCCGGACGAACTCCTGGTCCTGGATCCGCTTCTCGAGAGCAAGCCAGCTCAAGTGCTGTCTCCAGGGGGAAAGATCGCCCCGGTGTCGAACGAACAGATCGACGGATCCTTCGATTCCAGCCTCGAGGAGAGGTGGAATCAATGCATCGGCTCTCTCGATGGAGACCATGGCGGTTCCATCGAGATGAAGAGAGGTCAGTTTCGCGAGTTCAGCACTGGCCTTCTGATCTTTTCTGCAGAGGCGCGCGATCATCGCGGCATCATGAAGTCGCGAATCTGCGGTGGCTGCGGGAACCGGTATTGGTCCCACTTGCTCCCAGACTCCAGCCAGATGAAGCAGGTCTGGATCATCGGTCTGGAGGAGAGTCGCCTTGACGGCACGGGCGATTCGTTGCTCAGGAGCGAGATTGGCGGAGGCTTCATCGAGATCGTTGCTCAGCAGTGCGACCCAGGTGGCGAGTTCGCCCCGTGTCCTTGTTCTTCCCTGGGCTTTTTCCATCACGACCCTCTCCTCGGAGAAGATCACCCATGGAACTCCTGGTTCCACTCCACGCGCCGGTGGTCCAGAAATGCTCGCGGTGTTGATCCCTGGAAACAGGATCTCTACCGAATATGGCGCTTCGGTACCTCGGATCTCGGCCTGAATTCGGCGTTCTTCTTTGCGGGATGAGACGGTGGTCTGGAGCAGATTACTCTGATGGAATCGGATCGTGGTTCCGGTGATCTCATCGCGAGGGCCAAGCAGTGAGGATCTTGTCAGGTTGCCTACACGGATGACGTCAAGGTGCAGAACCGGCGGAGACAGGATCGCCAGCAGTTCCTTCGCCCTGGCTCGGATTTCTGGATCTGGGTCCAGCAGCGTCTTGCGAAGAGCCTCGACCGCTTCTGGCCCCGCCTCCAGGATCCTGCGAGCGGCCTCTTCTCTGCGTGACCAGTCGTCTGCGCCCAGATCAGCGATCCAGGTCGCTACATCGTCATGCTGGTGACCGATAGCGGCCGCAGGGGAGAGGAGGAGCCAGAAGGCGAGCAATGAGGACAACATTTTGATCAGGTGCTCCCGGGTAATTGCGCGGTGTCCGGGATTCTCCTATTCTTGCAGGCAGGACATTCCTTCGGGGGGAAATCGCTCAAGTGTAACCAGATCGACAGCCGATATTCCCTGTGGAAGACCTTGCTCGAATTCCAGTCACTGCCGGAGAGTCTCTGGTTCCGGTGGGACGGGATTTCCGAACAGGTACTTCACTGAAGGATACCCTGAATCGGGACCTGGTGCAGGATCGTGGGTACCTGGAATACCTGGAGGCGTTCATCGTGGTCGATCGCTCCCTCGAGATCGAACTCAGCCAAGAGCTTCACTGCACCGCTGGAGTGCAGAGTGAAAGAAGATTCGAGGTCCTTGTCGCCTCGCTGCTGGGAGTTTTGCTGAAGAGATTCGATGCCCGTTGCGCAACTCTGCATCTGATATCGTCTCCTGATAATGAGGGCAATCGCCTGGTCGATGAGGTCATGGTCCGAAGTGTGGGAGGCCAGAGGCCATCGGGAACCATCGATCAACTACTGCTGGAAAACCTGGGGAGCCTCGAAGTGCCTCAGTTGATCCAGGACTCTGGCCCGAATACACCCGATCCGATTCTCAGTTATTCAGTCCCCCTCATCGATGGTGAGAGAGTTTTGTTCCTGATCGAGGGAGATCCGGAGCGCGGGTTCGAGAACTCATCACCGGCAACCATCCGATCGATGATCGATCAGGTACAGGTCGACATCCTCGATGCTTATCTGATCACAAGGCAATCGAGGATGATCGAGAAACTCGAGGCGAGACTGGAGCAACTGGAGGACGTGCTCGCTCGACAGAAGATCGAGATCGACTCAGAAGGCGCTGAATCGAACGTGATGCGCGTTGATGAGGCATTCATCGTCGGGGACATCTCGACGGTAGTTCCCGCGATGAAGGAGGTTCTGGTCCAGGTGGAGAGGCTGCGAGAGACAGATCTCAACGTGCTGATCCACGGCGAGACAGGTACCGGTAAGCAACTCCTCGCCCGCGCCTTTCACGATGGTACGTCGAGGTCCGCGTGTTGTTTCGAGGTCGTTTCCTGTGGGGCTCTCGCGCCGACTCTGATCGAGGGAGAACTGTTCGGTTGGCGCAAGGGAGCTTTCAGTGGTGCCGAGGAAGACCACGCAGGAGTGTTCGAGAGATCCACCGGTGGAACGGTATTGCTCGATGAAGTCGGAGATTTGCCGCTGGAGATTCAGCAGAAACTGCTCCGGGTCCTCCAGGAAGGACTACTGCGACCGGTTGGAGGTTCGGAGCAGATTTCCGTGAACCTGAGGTTCCTTGCATCGACCAGATACGATCTTCAAGAACTGGTGCAAGCAGGCAAGTTCAGGGAAGACCTCTATTATCGACTTGCAGGTTTCGTGCTGGAAGTGCCCCCCTTGCGCGAACGGACCGGAGACATCCCTAACTTCGTGCAGCAGTTCATCTCGGAGATGGGATTGCCCTCGGATTCAACGAAGCGATTTTCCGAAAGCGCCGTGCGTGAACTGATGGTCTATCCGTGGCCAGGAAATATCCAGCAACTCAAGAATGTGGTTCAGCAGGCTGTATTGACCTGCAACCGTCGCATCATTCCTCGAAAACTGGTCGAGCAGTATCTCGAGGCATTGAACGGAGAACGACTACAGGGACAAAATGTCAGATCGACCCGCGACGAAATCGTTCTGAAGATCCCCGCCTCGGAGGGTTTTAACGACATCGTCGCAGAAGTGGAGCGGTTGGTGATCCTGACAGCGTTGAAGAGAAATCGAGGCAACAAATCCAGGGTGACCAAGCAACTGAAGATTCCACGCCAGACCCTCTATAACAAGATCGAACGCTACGGTATCGAAGAATCCGAATACAAGTAGGTTCTTCGATTCACGCAGATCTGAGGATCGATTCTGCAATCGCTATGAAGATGATCGCAGCGGTCACATCGTTGAAACTGGTAATGAAAGGTCCGGCTACCAGTGCCGGATCGAGTCCCATCTTGACGCATAGGATGGGGAATGCGGTTCCGCAGGCGTTGGCGAAGATGATCCCGGCTCCGATTCCCCCTGCTACCGCCATCGTGAGTCGGAGACATTGCTCGGTCATCTGGAATCCGGTTACGATGAACAGAACAGCCCCCACGACGCTGCCGATGGCGATGGCGATCAGTAGACCGACGACCACTTCCTGGCGCAAAAGACGGAACGTCGATCTCCCCAGTTCGATGTCTCCGACTGCCATTCCCCGAACCACGACGGTAGCCGATTGCGTTCCCACGCCTCCGGCGATTCCCATCACCAGCGGGATGAACGCTGCCAGCAACAGACGCTGATTCATCGTAGAGGTGAGAAGTTCGGCGAAGCCGTGCTCGTTCGGGTGCATCCATGCGAGGATGAAACCGCTGATCACTGGCAGAAAAAGCCATGGGATTCTCGCCAGAGCTCTCTTGAGTATCTTTTGCTGTGCCGGGTGACCCTCCGGCGCTCCAGCGAGGCGGTATATGTCCTCGTCCGCCTCATCGGAGAGGATCTCGACGATATCATCGATGGTAGCGACGCCCAGGAGGTGATCAGTACCGTCGACGACCGGAATGGCCTGGAGGTTGTACTTTCGGGCCAGGTGAGCGACGTCCTCCTGGTCTTCATCTACCAGTACAGAGATTACCTCGGTGGTCATCAGGTCGCTGACGTTCTGTTGGGGATCTGCTCCGAGCAATTCCCGGATTGAAATCACTCCGATCAGGTGACGCTGTTCATCGATGATGTAAACATTGTTCACTACCTCCGTGTCGATGTGCTCCTGGATCAGAGAGAGAGCCTCTTCTGCAGATAGCCTCGGATCCACCGCGATGTAATCGAGAGTCATGATTCCACCGGCGGAATGCGGGGAGTGTTGCATCAACCGCAACAATTCGACGGTGGTTGCCGGTTCCATCTCTGCAAGAACTTCTCTTCGTTGTGCCTGGGGAAGTTCATTGAGGAGGTCGGTGGCTTCGTCGGGTGGCATTTCCTCGAGGATCTTCTTCAGTCGAATCACGTCGAGGTTTTCGATGACCTGTTCACGGGAAGTGGCGTCAGTCTCGTCGATCACCTCCGCCTGCGCCTCGGTTCCGATGGCGGCAAAGACTTTCAACTTCTCGACGGGATCGAGATCGTCGAGCACATCGGCGATATCCTCTGGTCGGATTCCCTCGAGAACTTGCTCGAGTCGACCATCCGAATCGGATGCCACGAGACATGCGCGGATTTCCTCGATGAGGTTCGTGGGGTCGTGGGGGTATTGGGACAAGTCGTGAACCTCTTCCTTCCAGAATCGGTCGCTGATGGTCTCCATCCCTCCCCGGGATATCAACAGATCCAGGCCCCAGGGATACCTGCCACGGTGGCAGGACTACTCTGCCGAAGCGGCTACGCACTGTCACAATGGCAGCCTATGGCGTTCAGAAGCCGATCGAAGAACTGCAGAGATTGACACAAGTCTCTTGGAAAAAACAACTTGTGAATCCAGTGGTAGGTGCTGGTTGGGCGGCACGATCGTTGCAAAATAGTCGTTTGCCCGGGAACAACCCGGTTCAGGAAGGACCCTTCGATGCTGTCCGAGATTTTCACATCGGGAGCAGGGTTTTCTGGACCTCGGTACCGGGTATTGCTCGCAGATGACGATGCAGCAGTTCGCGGCAGTCTGGCTGCGCTGCTCGACGCAGATGGATTTCTCACGGAGCACGCCAGTGGAGGGTTCGAAGTCCTCTCACTGTTTAAAAACTTCCGGGCGAAGAATAGTGACGAAAGACCCGATGTGTGTCCGTTTGATTTTCTGGTGCTGGACGTACATATGCCGGACCTCACCGGTGTCGAGGTGTTCAGGCGGATCCGCAGCGAGTATCGCTGGCGATTTCCGGCACTCTTTGTCAGCGGGGAGGCCAGTATTGAGTTGAAGAGAGATGTCGAGGAGGTGGGCGGGTTCGCCTTGTTGCCGAAGCCTGTCGAGCCAGATCTGTTCCGGAGCAGAATCCGGGACCTGGTGAGTACCCTGCTCAAGAATTGAGAAGAGTTGATGTCTGTGAACTCCAGGAGCGGGGTTCGTAGAAATCGAGCAGAGAAAGCCCACACGGGCACGAGAAAGGGAGGCGACTCCAATGGAAAAACTGAATCTTCGTCCGCTCAATGACAAGATTGTCGTCAAGCGGCTCGAAGCGGAAGACCGCACCAAGGGTGGTATCTTCTTGCCGGACAATGCGAAGGAAAAGCCACGAGAGGGCAAGGTCATGGCCCTCGGAGATGGCAAGTTGCTCAAGGATGGCAACCGCGCGGAATTCCAGGTCAGCAAGAACGACCGTGTGATTTTCAGTTCTTACGCTGGCACCGAGATCAAAGTGGAAGGTCAGGAGTATCTGATCATGAGCGAGGACGACGTTCTTGCCATTGTCAATGCTGACTAGATATTCCCGATAAACCGAGTCTTTCGCCGAGTTGAAACTTGCGGAAGACAGAAGATATGAGAGGAACTGACACGATGGGCGCAAAGCGCATCGCGTTTGACCACGAAGCCCGCGACGCTGTACGCCGTGGTGTACAGAAACTCGCAAGAGCTGTCATGGTCACGCTCGGCCCCCGAGGCCGTAATGTTATTCTTGAGAAGTCTTTTGGCGCACCCACTATCACCAAGGATGGTGTTACCGTGGCGCGTGAAATTGAACTCGAGGATTCTTTCGAAAACATGGGAGCTCAGATGGTGAAGGAAGTTTCTTTGAGAACTTCCGACAACGCCGGAGACGGCACCACCACCGCTGCTGTCCTCGCCAGTGCGATCTTCCACGAAGGTCTGCGCAATGTCACAGCAGGTGCGAATCCGGTGAGTCTGCAGCGTGGAATCCAGAAGGCTGTTGACAAAATCATCGAGGAACTGGGCAATATGTCTACCGAGGTGCAAGACAGGACCGAGATCGCCCAGGTCGGATCCATCGCTGCCAATAATGATCCCGCGATTGGCGACATCATCGCCGATGCGATGGAGAAGGTTGGCAAGGATGGGGTCATCACCGTGGAAGAGGGCAAGTCTCTCGATACCACAGTGGACTGGGTCGAAGGGATGCAGGTCGACAAGGGGTATCTCTCGCCTCACTTCGTGACCAATACCGAAGAGATGTCCTGTATTCTCGACGATCCCTACATCCTCATTCACGAGAAGAAGATTGGATCCATCAAGGACCTGGTCCCACTGCTGGAGAAAATCGCTCAATCCGGAAAGCCGATTCTGGTTCTGGCAGAAGATGTTGAAGGTGAAGCCCTCGCGACCCTGGTTGTGAACAAGTTACGCGGGACCTTCTCCTGCTGTGCAGTGAAGGCACCAGGTTTCGGAGATCGTCGCAAGGCGATGCTCGAAGACATTGCCATCCTCACCGGTGGCCGTGCCATCTTTGAAGATCTTGGGACTGACCTGAAAAATGTGGATATCTCGTTTTTGGGGCGTGCCAAGAAGGTCATCATCGAGAAGGACACAACCACCCTCATCGAAGGAGCCGGTTCTTCTGATGATATCAAGAGCCGGATCGATCAGATTCGCGCCGAGATGGAAAAGGCTACCTCCGACTACGATAGCGAGAAACTCCAGGAGCGCCTTGCAAAGCTCTCCGGTGGTGTTGCCCAGATCAATGTGGGTGCCGCGACCGAGACCGAGATGAAGGAAAAGAAAGCTCGCGTCGAGGACGCCCTCCACGCGACTCGCGCTGCAGTCGAAGAGGGAATCGTACCCGGTGGTGGCGTTGCTCTTTTGCGTGCAGGCATGAAACTCGACGGTGTAGCCGTCAATGGTGACGAGGCCATCGGTGTCGACATCGTCCGTAGGGCTGTTGAGGCTCCGATCCGTCAAATCGCCGAGAACGCAGGTATCGATGGCGCTATCGTCAGCGAGCGCGTCAAGGCGGGTAAGGAATCCCATGGCTTCGATGCTCTCAACCTCGAATATGTCGATATGATCAAGGCCGGAATCATCGATCCGACCAAAGTCACTCGCACGGCACTCGAAAATGCGGCTTCCATCGGAGGTTTGCTTCTGATGACCGAGGCCGTGGTCAGTGAAATGCAGAGCACCGACGAAGGCGGCGGTGGCTCCGGCGGTGGCATGGGTGGCATGGGTGGTATGGGTGGCATGGGTGGCATGGGCGGGATGTACTAGTCCCGGAGTCGCTCACCTGAAAACGGATGGGGCCCCGCAACGCATGGCGTTGCCGGGCCCCATTTTCATCGAGTTGATTTCATCGCGTAAATTTCAGCGAAAGGTGGCCTCGACGGCTACCTTATTTTCGTCTCCTGCCTCCTGAAGACGGTCGACGACCACCCCTGGGATTTCCTCTTCGTCCGGCACTGGATGGTCCTCCGGGTCGTTTCCCCGCGCCTCCTCTGGGACGTCCCCGCGGTCCTCCTCGGGTAGTTCTGGAGTTGAAGTTTGGATCGGGACGGGCTCCACGCGGTGGCTGCCAGGTTTCCTCGGCGATGGGGAATCCAGTCTCCTCGACGATGCGGTTCCACGAGAAACGGGCACGGGAATCGACCAGGCTGATCGCCAATCCCAAAGCTCCGGCTCGCCCGGTTCGGCCGATGCGGTGGACATAGGTTTCCACCTCATCCGGGATGTCGTAGTTCACCACCCGGGTAACCGCTTCCACGTCAAGTCCACGGGCAGCCACATCTGTGGCCACCATGGTGGTGATTTTCTTCTGCTTGAATCCCTCGAGAATGTTGAAGCGGCGATCCTGGTCGTGTTCCCCGTGGAGTGAACCCGCCGGATAACCACGCCCCCAGAGATCTCGATCGAGATCGATCACCGTCCTGCGAGTATTGCAGAAGATGATGCAGGTCTCTTCCTTGTGTTGGTCCAGTAACTGATGAACCCAGTACTTCTTTGCCCAAGCTTCACAGCGAATAAATTTTTGTTCGATTTCGGGGACGGTGGCGAGTTCCAGGATTGTGGAGACAATCTGTGGTTTTTTCATGAATCGCTTCATGAGAGTTCTGATTTTTGGGGGCAAGGTAGCCGAGAAGAGATAGGTCTGTCGGTCCGAGGAAGTATGTTCGAGGATCTCGGATACGTCATCGATGAATCCCATGTCGAGCATCCGATCCGCCTCATCAAGAACGACATGATCGGCCCATCCGAGTCGGATCTTGCCACTTCGCAGGAAGTCGAGCACCCGGCCGGGTGTCCCGACAACCATCTGAGCTCCACTCCTGAGTTGAAGTATCTGCTGTGATTGATGGACTCCCCCGACAACGAGTGCGACTCGGATACCGAGCGTCTCACCGACTGCAGAAGCCACTTTTTCCACCTGCTGGGCGAGTTCTCGCGTAGGACATAAAACGAGCGCCTGGACTGCAACACGTTCCGGATCCAGTTTTCCAATGATGGGAGCGGTGAAGGCGATGGTCTTTCCGGTTCCCGTTTCCGCTTTTCCGATCAGATCGATTCCCTTGACTGCGACTGGAATCGCCAGTTCCTGGATCGGTGTCGGGTGGTGAAAACCCAGTTGAGCCAGACGTTCGCGGACTGCCACAGGAAGCGGCAAATCAGCAAAACTGCTTCGTGCAGGATCCTCATTGGAACCATCATCGGCTCCCGAGGGAGGATCGGGCTGATTCGGCCCGGAGAGGGAATCGTCGCTAGTCATGATTATATTGTACGCATTCCGACTTCCCAGCGACATCGGACCGGCGGGATTTCCTCTAGCCTTGGTGCCGCAAGGGGAGGGCTCTGATATGATCCCTGTCGGTTCGAAGCTGATGTCGGTATCGACGACATCGGGTGACTGATACCTGGAAATCAACACCTGGAATGAAGGTGCTCAGGCATGAGAATCACGGTTGTGGGAACGGGATACGTCGGATTGGTCACCGGGACCTGTTTCGCGGAAAGTGGTAACAAGGTCATCTGTGTCGACCGGGAGGCCTCCAAGGTTCAACGGTTACAGGCAGGTGAAATCCCGATCTACGAGCCTGGTCTCGAAGAACTGGTGGAACGCAATAGTAAAGCCGGGCGCCTCTCTTTCAGCACCGATCTCGTCGCTGCCATCGATGGAGCCGAAGTCGCATTTATCACCGTCGGAACCCCCCAGAACTCTGATGGGACCTGTGACCTTTCGGCGGTTCTTGCTGTTTCGAAAGAGATCGGTCAGGCGATGAGGGGCCAACTTGTGGTCGTCAACAAGTCCACCGTTCCACCAGGAACCTCGAGGCTGGTTCATGATGTCATCTCTTCGAACACATCTCATACGGTTCACGTTGTCTCGAATCCGGAGTTTCTCAAGGAAGGTGCCGCAATCGATGACTTCATGAAGCCCGATCGAGTTGTCATCGGGACCGATGATGATTTGGCAGCGGAACTGATGAGTGAACTCTACTCACCATTTGTCAGAACCGGGAAGCCATTGTTGATCATGGATCCGGCATCGGCGGAGATGACGAAATATGCAGCGAACGCGATGCTCGCCACGAAGATCTCATTTATCAATGACATCGCTCGGCTCTGCGAGGTGATAGGAGCGAACGTTTCAAAAGTGAGACAGGGGATGGGAAGTGACCGTCGCATCGGGCCCCACTTCCTGTTTCCCGGGGTCGGCTACGGAGGGTCCTGTTTCCCCAAGGATGTCAGGGCGCTTGCTGCTCTTGCGAGGGAACACGATACGCCGCTGGAAATTCTCGACGCAGTCGATGCAGTCAATGATCGACAGAAGAGGTTTCTAGCAGAAAAGGTGGTCAGGAGATTCGGCAAAGATCTCTCGGGCCATGTCTTCGCCATGTGGGGACTTGCCTTCAAGCCACGCACTGACGACATGAGGGAGGCCCCCTCGATGGTGATCGCAAAGGCACTCGTCGAGCACGGTGCAACAGTGCGTGGGCATGATCCAGAGGCCCTCGAAAACGCCGAGGAAGCGATGGGGGATCTCATCGATTACTGTGAAGACCCTTACGATGCAGTGTCTGGAGCCAATGCTCTCCTTCTCGTGACAGAATGGAACGAGTACCGGAGACCCGATTTCGATCGATTGAAGAAACTTCTCGCCGAACCGGTTGTCTTCGATGGACGAAACATCTGGAATGATGAGATGACAGTGAAGTATGGACTCGAATATCACGGGATCGGAACCAGGAGCTCTCGAGATGACAATTAGCAGAGTTCTGATCACAGGGGGGGCCGGGTTTATCGGTTCACATCTGGCGGATCTGTTTCTCGACAGAGATTGCCACGTTGTGGTG
>Ga0310122_10001130_pt1 | contig 17055 bp, 13 predicted proteins | sample CB6_Bottom_1051__FD_203503 | JGI IMG/M metagenome (GOLD analysis project Ga0310122, IMG submission 203503) | Marine microbial communities from Western Arctic Ocean, Canada - CB6_Bottom_1051 | ecosystem: Environmental > Aquatic > Marine > Oceanic | place: Canada: Western Arctic Ocean | collected...
CCCTCGGGCAGCAGACGCCACGGGAATTCGCGGCATCAGGAGCCCTGGCATGCCAGGGCTCCTGATGCCGGATTCCTAACATTCCACCTGGATCAAGGTTGGGGTGAAGGTCATACCCAACCCGTACTCTCATAGGAACTGGTACAGAAATTGGGGGCACCTCACAGTGCAATCGTACCATCTCCGCTTGCCGATGCCACGAGTTTCCCATCTGGGTTGAACACCACTCTCAGGACAACATCAGCGTGTCCGCGTAGTGTCAGAGCTGGCTTGCTCGCGACAACTTGGCACAGTGCCTCGCTGCCCCATCCGATCGCAGCCGCGAGCATCGTGATTCGAATGACGTTTGCCATTGCATCCCTCTTTGAACAATGCAAGCTCTTGTAAACCTCAGTCGCTCCAGAGTAAACACCAAGTTGGTGCGCTCGCTTCACGGACCGGGTGCCACTTGAACGTTGCCGATGACAGTCCACCCGCTGTCCTCGTAATACAGCAGTCGTCTTTTAATCTCGTCCAGGCGGTTCTCGGCTGCGGCGCGAAGCTGGCCTCGGATGACCTGGCGCGTCTAACCCGCTTGTTGGCCGGTTGTACTGAGAATTCCCAATTCATCGTCAATCAGCCAGGACAGCTTGAGATCCCTCGCTTCGCTCGGGATGATCCGCCTGCGGCGGACCGTCGCTGTTTCCGGAAGAACCTGAGTTACTCAACAGCCTGATATGATGGAGCCGCGACGGTAGACGACGACTCGAGGGGGCCGGGAAGCGTGAGTGAGAGTGAGAGTGAGAGTGTGGCGGGGAGTTTCGAGGGACCCCGCGTGCTGAGTTTTGAGAGTCGTCGTCAGGCGGAGATGGCGGCGGCGATTCTTCGGCACGGAGGGCAACCGACCGTGGCGGCATCGATGCGGGAGATCCCATTGGAGGAGAACGTTGCGGCGATGGAATTCGTCGAAGCGCTGCGAGCCGGGACGGTCGACACGGTGGTGTTTCTGACGGGGGTCGGCGCTCGGACATTGGCCGAGGCGGTTGCGGGGGAGTGTTCTCTGGAGGAACTGGTCGGCCTGCTGGATCGGTGCACGGTTGTGATCCGGGGTCCCAAGCCGGCGGCGGTACTCAAGGAGTGGGGGCTCGGGGTCGACGGCCGGGCGGCGGAGCCCAATACCTGGGAGCAACTGCTGCCGGTGTTGGACGAGTTGGGTGCTGTGGCGAATCGGACGGTGGCGGTGCAGGAGTACGGGGTGCCCAATACGCCGTTCTACGAGTCGATCGTCGAGCGGGGCGGTCGGGTGCTGCCGGTGCCGGTGTACCGCTGGGGGTTGCCCGAGGAGACCGGTCCGCTGGAGGCGGGGATCCGTGGGACGGTGGCGGGTGATTTCGACGTGCTGCTGTTTACCAGTGCTCACCAGTTGACCAACGTGCTGGCTGTGGCCGAGCGATTGGGCCTGGGCGAGGCGTTTCGGCGTGCGGCGGGCGCATGTCTGCTGGGTTCGGTGGGTCCGACAGCCTCATCGGCTCTGCGCGATGCCGGGCTACGGGTCGACATCGAGCCGACTCATCCCAAGATGGGCCCGCTGGTCCGCGAGGCTCTGGCTGAGGCTATTTCGCGTACTCGACCGCCTTCGTCTCCCGCAGCACCGTGACGCGGATTTCGCCCGGGTAGGTCATCGTTTCCTCGATCGCCTTGGCCACCTCCTTGCACATCGCCGCAGCCTCGCGGTCGTTGACCTGCCCCGAGTCGACCACCACTCGTACCTCACGCCCCGCCTGCACGGCGTAGGCCTGCCGGACTCCGGGGAACCCACAGGCGAGTGCTTCGAGTTCTTCGAGCCGTTTTACGTAGCGTTCGAGTGTTTCTCGTCGGGCACCGGGTCGGGAGGCGGAGACCGCATCGGCGGCGGCGACCAGGACGGTATAGATGTAGTCGACCCGGATGTCGTCGTGGTGTCCGGCCGCGGCGTGTATGACCTCTTCGCCCTCGCCGTAGCGTTTGAGCAGTTCGGCTCCGACAGCCGGGTGCCCACCTTCCATCTCGTGGTCGGCCGCCTTGCCGATGTCGTGCAGGAATCCGCAGCGACGTGCCAGATGTGCGTCGAGGCCGAGTTGTTCGGCGATCAGCCCGGTGATGACTCCGACTTCGATCGAGTGCTTGAGCACGTTCTGGCTGTAGCTGGTGCGGAAGTGCATTCGTCCCATCAGGTAGACGAGTCGTTCGTGCAGGTCGGCGACCCCGATCTCCTGGCAGGCTTCTCGGCCGAGTTTCTTGATGTGGTCGTCCATTTCCTTTTCGGTTTCGGCAACCACCTCGTCGATCCGCGTGGGGTGGATGCGACCGTCCTGGATCAGCTTGATGAGCGAGAGACGTGCGATTTCGCGTCGGACTTTGTCGAAGGCACTGACCACGACGACTCCGGGCGTGTCGTCGACGATGACATCGACTCCGGTGGTCTTTTCGAAGGCGCGGATGTTGCGTCCTTCGCGGCCGATGATGCGGCCCTTCATGTCATCGTTGGGGATGTCGACGGTGGAGACGGTCATTTCGGAGGTGTGGGTTGAGGCACAGCGCTGGGCGGCCATGCCGATGATCTCCCGAGCCATCTCGTCCTGCTTCTCCTTCAACTCGGCCTCGAACTTGATCATCAGTGCCCCGGTATCCTGCTTGAGTGTCCGGCCGAGCCGATCGAGCAGCATTTCCTTGGCGGTGTCGGGGTCCATGCCGCTGATCTTGTAGAGTTCTTCCTGCTCGTCGTGGAGGATGCGTTCGAGTTCGGATTCGCGGTTGTCGATGACCTTCTGTCGATCGGCGAGGTTTTTCTGAGTCCCCTCGAGCATCCGCTCACGCTTCTTGAACCCGTCCTGCTGTTCTTCGAGGGCCGATTCGCGTCGTTCGAGTTCGGTGCCGAGTTGGTGCTGTTCATTGCGGGTCTGGTTGTGCTCGGCATCGAGTTCGGACCGCTTCTGCAGCAGTTCTTCACGGGCGGACAGTTCGGCGGACTTCAGAACCGTCTCGGCTTCCCGCTCGGCATCGCGAATGATGTCTTCGCGTCGCTGGTGGGCGGCGGCCTTGCGTGAGCGTTCCAGGAGCCAGGTGACGGTGGCTCCGATCACCAGCGCGACTGCGCCGATGCCGACTTGCGTTGCGACCTCTGCCAGGTACATCTCCGCCTCCCATCGGCCCGAAGGCGAGGGGAACCCGGCAGGTGCAGTGCAGCGTTCGTTTCGGGGCGTCGACCCGTTGACGTTAAACGGGTCTCAACGCCGGTCGTATTCGGCCTTCACAATCCGTTCACACCGTCGCCATTCGGCGAGGTGATGGAGTGGGGAAGTTGAACCGACGGGGATCCACAGAGGCAGGGGGATGAGACCGTGAGCCGGGTGGCCGAACCAACTGGTTCGTCCGATCCGCGTACCGGCCAGCACGGCCAGGCAGCCAGCCGAAGCGAGCAGCACGACCAGCATCAGCGATGCCAGCACGGAAGCCGGAATTTCTACGGAAAAGGCCGTCATCCTGAGAGCCCGAGTGAAGCCATGGGAAACGACGAATCTGCAGTGTCCTGATGGGTTCCGATCGCTGACCGGACCGCTATCTTGTTTGAATCAGTTCTTCGGGTCATCCTACCAGAGGTCGTCGTGCGGTCAACGGTCCCCGACGCTCACCCGCCACACCGCAGCACCGCCACACCGCCACACCGCAGCGTTCTGTCCTCCAGAGCGAAGCTCCGAGCCATGAACTCTCAAAGCGACGCCGCTCTCGGTCTCCCGGGGCATGTCCGGGCCTGGTGGCAAGACCTCGCGGTCGACGCGAACTCCGTGCTGGTCGGGGTGTCTGGTGGAGCCGACAGCGTTGCGTTGCTGCGGGCGATGGTCGATGACCCGGGCGTCGGGGACCTGCGGGTCGTGGTGGGACATGTGGATCATGGACTCAGGGGTGAGCAGTCTGCTGCTGACTCGGTCTTTGTGGAGCAACTGGCCGAGACACTGGGACTGGAACACGAGGTGATCCGGGTGGAACTCAACGGGGAGGACTCCGAGGAGTCGGCCAGGCGAAGTCGGTACTCGGCGTTGGAGCAGATGGCCGTCGGGCATCACTGCGAGGCGATCGTGGTGGCTCATACGCGTGACGATCAGGTTGAGACGGTGTTGCACCATCTGCTGCGTGGCACCGGTCTGAAGGGCCTGGCCGGGATGTCGGGCCGGCAGTCACTGGGGCCGGACATGCTGCTGTTGCGACCTCTGCTGGAGGTGGGTCGCGAGGAGATCGAGTCGTGGCTGCGATCTCTGGGCCAATCGTGGCGGGAGGACGAGACGAACAGCCGGACCCGGTTTACTCGGAACCGAATCCGTCACGAGCTGCTGCCGGTCCTCGAGCGGGACTACAACCCCCGGGTGCGTGAGGCTCTGTTGCGGGTTTCACGGCTCTCGACCGAGGCGGTGGGTGTGATTGACGAGGCGGTCGCGGGAGTGTGGGACGGGTGCGTGCTCGAGCAGTCTGGGTCGGTGGTCCGCCTGTGCGGCAAGACTCTGGGAGGTATCGCCGAGCCGTTGGTCCGCGCGTTGCTGATGGAGTTGTGGTGCCGCCAGGGGTGGCCACGGCAGTCGATGAGTTTTGCTCATTGGCAGGCGTTGGCCGAACTGATGACCGACGGCACGGCGTTGGACTTGCCCGGCGGCGTGACCGCTCGGCGGAACGGGACGGTGGTGCGGATCGAGCGGGCGCTGGGGTCAGATCCGCGGTAGGCGGACCCGTGGCGGGGTCTGACCCCTTCCTGCGGGAGTTGGCAGGCTGTTGATTAACTCAGGTTCTTCCGGAAACAGTGACACAAGTGTCATCCCGAGCGCAGCGAGGGATCTCGACGGTGGCATTTCGACTACGGTTGAGATCCCTCGCTGCGCTCGGCATGACATGATGCGACGAGACAAAACTCTGATCGGCCTTTTTCAACGGGCTGTTAGCGGTCGCTCATCGAATAGGTTTCGTACTCGCGATCGCAGGGTGTGCCGCGGGTGACGTGCATGCGGCGTTGGTCCGCTTCGATGATTACCGAGAAGACGGTCGTCCAGAACCCGGTCTCCGGATCGTCGTTGGGGTGCCGACAGATCGAGCGGGGGTGTCCGTCGTGGTCTCGCAGGGCCGCCTTGATCGGTTCGAGATCGACCGGTGTGCCGTCGTCGTGATCGTGCGAGTCGGTGGTCGAGTCGGGCACCAGCGTGTCGACGCGTTGTTTCCTGGAGTAGGACTGGATGAGTTCGGGGAACTGCTCGTTGATGGGTACCAGTTCGGGGTGCAGGCAGTGGTTGGTATGTGTCAGCCGATGTCCCTCGTCGGGTCTCAGCACGTGAACCTCCTCGACAGTCACCTCGAGATTGGCCGGTCCCTGTGGTGTTGTGAGGATGATATTGGCGGGGATGGCCCGCGTGGCGCGGGCGATCGATGTGACGGCGTCGTCGAGATTGGTTTGTTCGTAGAGGTCTCTGAGCGTGAAGTAGTGTGGGACTCCGTGGATCCGCGTGGGTGCCGGCAGCGTGTTGAGGCAGGCCCCCAGGCCGCTGTCGTTGAAGCCGATGTAGGCGATCAGCCCGGCCTGGGTCAGCGTGGTCAGTGACGGTCGGTTGTCGGGGTGGCGGGTGAGCACGACGGTGAAGGGGTCGAGTTCGGGGTCGTTGTCCCAATTCTGAGCAACGACCCCCCGGGGCATCGACACCGATGTGCAACCGGCCTCAGTTTTGGCGGTCAACTGGTTACGCACCTGCAGCAGCATCAGGTCCATCAGCGGAACGCGAGCCGCTTCGGCGGTGCCCTGGAGTTCTTCGACGAGTGCGGGGTTGTAGTCGCGGGTGAAGTCGAGGCAGCGGGCGGCCACCTCATCGGCCTGATCCCGGCTGACCGCGGCGGTCTTGTTCACACGTTCCAGCGCGATCTCGCAGAAGGCTCGGACGAGGTCTCCGGCGGCTTCGCCGATCTGCCGCCCGAGTTCACGAGGCGGACCTGAGACGGTGATTTCGGGATAGCGTGTGGCGGAGGGTATCATGAGGGGGACTCCGGACGCGGTGTCGTCCGAGCCTAGCGGGGCAGGTCGATGACGTCGAACCCGGCGCGGCGTCGGCGGGGGTGCCGGCGGGGGTGTCGGCGGAAAAGCCCGGGTTGACAGGTGTCGGGATTTCACCAGAATCCCGCGGAAAGACACGATTTGTGTGTCGGGTCTGGCGTCGAGGCCAGGCTGGCACGCGGAGTATTCTGGCGAGTGGGCAGGGAGGCCCCGGCGCGGTGACGAGACGAGGTGCCTGGCAACCGGTGACCGTCAGTCTCAGGCGGCTGTTCCCATCGGCCAGTTTCGTCGGCTGCGGGGACATCCGGGTGAGTACCGCGACGGACCAGAGCGGTCGTGCGGTGCCCGGCGGTTTGTTCGCGGCGGTGCGGGGGACACGTCAGGACGGCTTGAGGTACGTGGACGAGGCGGTGGTACGCGGAGCCAGTTCGCTGCTGGTGCCTCACCCGGTCCCGAGCGCGGCGGTGCCCCAATGCGTGGTGCACGACGTGCGGGCGGCGTATTCACGGCTGAGCCAGGCGGTCTCGGGAGACCCCTCGCAGCGATTGCGGCTGGCCGGAGTCACCGGCACCAATGGCAAGACAACGATCGCCTGGTTGCTGCGGGCGATCTGGCAGGCGGCCGGTCATCCCAGCGGATTGCTGGGGACGATCGAATACGACGACGGAGGTCATACTCAGCAGGCCGAGTTGACCACACCGGACCCCGCCACGCTGGCCTCGTGGCTGGCCGCGATGGTCGCCCGCGGTACGACTCATGCCGCCCTGGAACTCTCGAGCCACGCTCTGGACCAGGACCGCGCCAACGGCGTGGTTCTCGAAGCCGCGATCCTCAGCAACCTGACCCAGGACCATTTCGACTACCACGGCGATTGGGCCAACTACGCGGCGGCCAAGACGGGGATCCTGGAGCTGTGTGCGCCTTCGGGAATGGTGATCTACAACGCCGACGATCCGCGAATCGTGTCGATGGTCGAGGAGGCTCCGCGGGAGACTCTCGAGGGCCGTCGGCTGTGCACGTTCGGGATCGAACACGAGGCGGATGTGACGGCTCGGGTGCTTGAGGAATCGGTTGCCGGGAGCCGGTTCTTGCTCGAGCACCGTGAGACCGCCTTTGCGGAGCGTGGTTCTTTCGAAGTGAGCACGCGTCTTGTGGGTCGTCACAACATCCTGAATTGCCTGGCCGCGGCGGCGCTGGCTGTTGATCAGGGTGTCTCGAAGCGGGCGATCGCTTCGGGAATCGAATCGCTGGCCTGGGTTCCCGGTCGTTTGGAGGCGGTTCGGTGCGGTCAGCCGTTTGACGTGTTCGTCGATTACGCTCACACCGATGACGCGCTGCGTCGTTGCCTGGACGCGTTGCGTCGCGTGGTACCCGGTCGGTTGATCTGCGTGTTCGGAGCCGGGGGCGAGCGGGACCGACTGAAGCGTCCGTTGCTGGGCAGGGCGGCGGCGGACACCGCCGATATCTGCATCGTGACCAGCGACAACCCCCGCAGCGAAGATCCCGCTCGGATCCTGGCCGCGGTGGCGAGGGGTGTCTCTGAAGCGGGAGGTCAGCCAATGGTGGTCGAGGATCGCCGGGAAGCCATCTCACAGGCATTGCGAATCGCCGCGCCGGGGGACGGAGTGCTGGTGGCGGGTAAGGGGCACGAGAGCTACCAGGAGATCGGCGGGCGGCGGCTGCGGTTTGATGACCGCGAAGTGGTGCGGGCGACGCTGCACAAAGCGGCCCGGTCGGATCGGGTGGAGGCCTGAGTTTCTACCGCAGGCGGAACCCAATGCACTCGCTCACACCGGATCAACTGCTCGAAGCGATCGGCGGAACTGTGGACGAACTTCCGTCGGGGGCCTTTACGGGCACGGGCAGCATCGGCCGCGTGGTGACCGATTCGCGGGTTGTGGAGCCTGGTGACCTGTTCGTGGCATTGCCGGGCGACAGGCGGCACGGCGGGGAGTACCTCGAGGACGCGGCCCGTCGCGGAGCGATGGCGGCTGTGGTCGGGCCTGCCGCAGGCCGCTATCCGGGACTGTCTTGTGTCCGGGTTGCTGACAGCCTGCAGGCGTTGTGGGACCTGGCGGCATGGAATCGAGATCGGTGCTCCGCGGTGCGGATCGCGGTGACCGGCAGTTACGCCAAGACAACCACCCGGCAGATGATCCATCAGCTGCTCTCGAGTTGCGGTTCAACCGTCCAGAGTCCACGCAACTACAACAATCATGTCGGGTTACCTCTGAGCCTGCTGAGCATGGATCCGAGCGACCGGTTCGGGGTGTTCGAAGTGGCCGCGTCGGGCCGCGGCGAGATCGGGCCACTTGCGGAGCTGGTCCAACCGTCGGTGGGGGTGCTGACCGGCCTGGGTCGTGCTCACCTGGGGGGATTCGGGACGTTCGAGTCGGTGGTCCGCGAGAAGTGCCGGTTGTTGGAGTCGGTCCAGGATGGGGGGCTGGTGGTGGTCCCGGTGGAATGCCGCGATCGGCTGAAGGGGATCGGCGACCGCCACGAGTGGGTCACAGTCGGAGTCGAGACCGAGGCGGACATCGTGGCGCGGGGTGTCGAGCACAATTCTGGCGAGTTGCGATTCGAGGTAGAGGGGGTGCGATTCTGCCTGCAGGTGGCGGGCCGTCATTTCGTCTCCTCGGCTCTTTCGGCCATCGCGGTTGCACGCCGGCTGGGGATCGCAGACGCAAAGATGGCGGAGTTGCTCTCGACGTTCCGAACCGCGTCGGGTCGGTGTCGGGTGCAGCAGACCGACCGGGGAACAGTGATCGACGACAGTTACAACGCGAGTCCCGAGTCGATGCTGGCCGCCTGTCGGGTGCTGTCGGAGTGGACTACGGGAGGACGCCGGGTGCTGGTGTTGGGCGACATGGCCGAGTTGGGTGAGCACACCGCAGAGTGTCATGTCGAGCTGGGTGCCGCGGTGGCATCCAGCGTGGGGATCGACCGCTTGTGGGCAGCGGGGTCGTGGGCCGATGCGACCGTGGCTTCCGCGGTCGATGCAGGGATGCCTCGCGAGTCGACCTGGTCGGGGGAATCGGTCGAGCAGCTGCTCGAGTCGCTGCCGGGGTTACTCGAGGCGGGGGACACGGTGTTGGTCAAGGGATCGCGGGAAGCGCGGATGGAGCGAGTGGTTCAGCAGTTCTGCCAGGTGGAGCCCTGATGCTGGTCTGGTTATTGCAACGCGTGGGCCCGTTGCTCGAGAGTGTCGAGTCTCACACCTCGGGCGACAGCCGCGTATTTCTGACGGCGCGGACGGCGTTGGCCGCTGTAACGGCATTCCTGCTGGCGTTGCTGCTGGGTCCGCTGGCGATCCGCTGGTTGCAGCGTCGGTTCCGGGAACGGGTGGCCAGCGATTCACAGCGGCTCAACGAGCTCCACGCCCAGAAGCAGGACACTCCGACCATGGGCGGCCTGTTCATAGTCTCCTCGATCGTGCTCTCGGTCCTGGTCTGGGGTGACCTGGGCAACCGATTCGTGCAGGTGGCCCTGTTGGCGTCGGTGGGTTTCGCCACGCTGGGCGGTCTCGACGACTGGATCAAGCTCAGCACATCCCGCAACGGTCTGAAGGCTTCGACGAAGTTGTGCATCCAGGTGGTGATGTCGCTGGGGCTGGGCTGGGTTCTGTACGACACGCTGTCGAGTCATCCTCGAGGGCTGGAGTTGATCTGGCCGATCGGCAATGCGGGGGTCTGGCTGGGTGGCGGCTTTGTGGTCTGGGCAGTGCTGGTGCTGGTCGGCAGTTCCAACGCGGTGAACCTGACCGACGGCCTGGATGGCCTGGCCAGCGGCTGCATGGTGGTGGCGGCGACGGCGTTTGCGGCGTTGTGCTACCTGGCCGGCCATAGCGTGCTGGCCGAGTACCTGAGCATCCCCTACGTGGCGGGTGCCGGGGAGATGACGATCGTGATGGGGGCCTTGGTCGGATCGATGCTGGGGTTTTTGTGGTTCAACTGTCATCCGGCCCAGGTCTTCATGGGCGACACCGGCAGCCTGCCGATCGGGGCCTTGCTGGGGCTGGCCGCGCTGGTCACTCGCCAGGAAGTCCTGCTGCTGGTCGTGGGCGGTGTGTTCGTGGTCGAAACACTCAGCGTGATCCTGCAGGTCGCGTCGTTCCGGCTGCTGGGCCGACGGATCATCGCCTGCAGCCCATTGCACAACCACCTGCTGTTTGGTGGTGAGAGCGAAACGAAGATCGTGGTGCGGTTCTGGATCGGATCGGTCGTGCTGGCGGTGGTGGCAGTGGCCAGCCTGAAGGTCCGTTAATCAGTCGACCCTTTTCCGAGTTTTCCGAGACAACCGAGTCAAGCGGGTTCGCATGGTCCAGACGTCATCGGTATCGATCCTGTTTGCCGGGGGAGCCACCGGCGGGCACCTGTTTCCGGGGATCGCGGTGGCTGAAGCCCTGTCGGGTGTGGCCGATCGGATCGGGTTTGTGGGCCACGGCACGCGGTTGGAGCGTAACGAGGCGAGTGGTCGTGGTTACGAGTACTTCGCCGTGCCTTCGGTGTCATCGGTGGACCTGCGTCGTCGACCGCTTCGGTCGCTGGGATCGGCCTGGCGTGCGTATCGGATGGCACGTCGGATCGTGCAGCGGTTTGATCCCTCGGTGGTGATCGGCCTGGGGGGATTCGCCAGCGTGCCGGCGGTGCTGGCCGCGAGACGCCTGGGAGTTCCGGTGGTGTTACTGGAGCAGAACGTGATCCCCGGCCGGGCGACTCGATGGCTGAGCCGTGGTGCACAGCGGGTGTGCGTATCGTTTGACGAGACGCGGTCGAGTTTGCCTCGGGCAGGTGCGTGTCGTTGGACGGGCAACCCGGTTCGGCAGATTGCCGTTGAGGACCCCGAGACACAACGGGGTGAACGGTTGCTGCTGGTGCTGGGCGGCAGCCAGGGTTCAGAGTCGTTGAACCGGGCGGTGCCCGAGGCCCTGGGTCGGATCGGGAGCCGGGAACCGGGTTGGCGCGTGCTGCACCAGTGTGGTGATCATGATCCTGTGGTGGTGCAGGCGGCGTATCGGTCGTCGGGGGTGGAAGCTCGTGTCGAGCGGTTTGTGGATCTTCCCGGTCGATGGCTTTGTCGCAGCGAGTTGATTGTGGCTCGTGCGGGAGCGACGACGCTGGCCGAGATCGCCTGTGCGGGGGTGGCGACGGTTCTGGTGCCCTATCCTCATGCCAGTGACGACCACCAGCGAGCCAATGCGGCCTGGTTTGTGGACCGCGGAGCGGCTCGGATGGTCGAGGAGACCGGTGGCAGGGAGATGTTGGTCGGAGGACTGGCCGAGGAGATGGGCGTCCTGCTAGGTTCGAGTACGCGGCGTCGGGAGCTGGCTGCCGCGATCTTGAAATGGGGTCGGCCTGATGCTGCAGCGGCGGTCGTCGAGGCGGTGTTGGAGATGTTGAGTGATACAGGTGGCCTGGACCGACTGAGTGTGCGGGCGGCCTGAGGCTCTGGCGCAGTGTGACGAGGTCGAGAACATGGATTTGGGTGCAGGCGATCGGATCCTGGTGACCGGTGCCACGGGCATGGTGGGGAGCCACGTGGCGGAGCGGGCCCGGGAATTGGGGCACCAGACGCGGGTGATCGTCCGCAACCCCGAAGCGGCGGCGTGGTTGGCCGATCTGGGAGTCGACGTAGTTCAAGGCGACCTGACCGACGCCGATTCCCTGGCCCGGGCGCTTGACGGGGTGACGGTGGTCGTTCACTGCGCGGCGAAAGTCGGCGACTGGGGCCCGGTCGAGGACTATCGAGACGTCAATGTGCGCGGGCTCGAGACTCTGATCGACGCGGCCTGTGCGACCGGTCTCTTGAAGCGGTTTGTGCACATGAGTTCGCTGGGGGTGTACGAGGCCCGCGATCATCACGGCACCGACGAGACCGAGCCTCCCAGCCGGTCCGGGATCGACGGGTACACTCTGACGAAGGTCGAGAGTGAGGACCTGGCGATGGGGCGTTCGGATCCCAAGACGTTTCCGCTGGTCGTGTTGCGGCCGGGGTTTGTTTACGGAACCCGCGACCGCAACGTGTTGCCCCGACTGATCGAGCGGCTGAGTGCAGAGAAGTTCAAGTACCTGGGGACGGGAGAGCAGTTGCTCAACAATGTCTACATCTCAAACCTGGTCGACGCCGTCTTCCTGTCGATTTCTCGAGACGACGTGCTGGGTGAGGTCTTCAACCTGACCGACGCCCGGCTGGTGTCGCGGCGTGAGTTCATGAGTGCGATTGCCAAGGGGGCGGGTCTGCCCGAGCCGACCAAGTCGGTGCCTCTGGGTGTGGCCAAGGTGTTGGCTCGTCTGATGGAGACGACCTGGAAGTTACTGGGCAAGCAGGAGGCTCCGTTGCTCTCGGCGGCCCGCATCAAGTTCCTGGGTCTGAACCTCGACTTCGATACCGGCAAAGCGCGGCGGGAGCTGGGTTACGAGCCGGAGGTCGATTTCAGCGACGGGATGGCTTTGACGATGCAGTGGTATCGCGAGAACGGCCTGATCGAGTCGGGCGACGGTTAACCCGGCGGCGGCGGGTCAGGATTGTTTCGGCCTGGGCACGCGTCGGCCGCCTCGAGAGCGTCGGCCTTTTCGCCGGCCTCCTGAATTGTCATCGCCACGCGGTGTCGAATCCGAGCGTCCCTCGTGGATTGCCTGGATGCGGTCTCGCAGTTCCGCGGCCCGTTCGAATTCCAGGGATTCGGCCGCGGCGAGCATTTCTGCCTCGAGGTCCTTGAGGATTTCCTGCGAGACGAATGCGACTTCGGTATCGGTCCCGGAGGTCTTCTGCACCAGTTGCCGGGCCTCGATCTCCTCCTCGATCCCCCGCCTGATCGCCTTCTTGATCGACTCGGGCGTGATGCCGTGTTCGGCGTTGTAGGCGAGTTGCGTGTCCCGTCGCCGGGTGGTCTCGTCGATGGCCGTCTGCATGCTGTTGGTGACGAAGTCGGCGTAGAGGATGACTTCGGCGTTGACGTGCCGTGCCGCGCGTCCGATGGTCTGGATCAGGCTGGTGGCGCTGCGGAGGAACCCTTCCTTGTCGGCATCGAGGATGGCGACCAGCGAGACTTCGGGCAGATCGAGTCCTTCCCGCAGCAGGTTGACTCCGACGACCACGTCGTGGGTCTTTTCGCGGAGTGCTCGCAGCACGGTCACCCGTTCGATGGCGTTGAGTTCCGAATGCAGCCATGCGGCGCTGATGCCTTGTTCCTTGAGGTAGCGGGTGAGGTCTTCTGCGAGTCGTTTGGTGAGCGTGGTCACCAGCACGCGTTCGTTGCGTTCGGCTCGCTTGCGGATTTCCCCGACCAGGTGATCGACCTGGCCTTGGGCCGAGACCACGTGCAGTGTGGGGTCGACGAGTCCGGTGGGCCGGATCACCTGCTGGACGACCTCGCCCTGCGTCTCTTCGAGTTCCCAGTCGCCGGGCGTGGCCGAGACGAACACAGATTGACCCCGCCTCTGGTCGAACTCGTCGAATCGCAGCGGCCGGTTGTCGAGTGCCATGGGCAGGCGGAACCCGTGTTCGACCAGCGTGGTCTTCCGCGAGAAGTCACCCGCGAACATCCCTCGCACCTGGGGAATGGTGACATGCGATTCGTCAACGAACAGCAGGAAGTCATCGGGGAAGAAGTCGAGCAGCGTGTGGGGTGGCTCGCCAGCCGGCCGACCTTCCAGCGCTCGGCTGTAGTTTTCGATACCCGGACAGAAACCGGTTTCGGTGATCAGTTCGATGTCGTAGCGAGCCCGAGCCGAGAGTCGTTGGGCTTCGAGCAGCTTACCCTGGCTCTTGAGTTCTTCGAGCCGGCTTTCGAGTTCCGACTGGATCTCCTCGACAGCCGCCTCGATCCGTTCCGGCGGCAGCACGAAGTGCTTGGCCGGGTAGATGTACATTTCTTCTTCGCGTCGCAGTTCTTTTCCGGTGAGCGGATCGATCCACGCGAGCGTTTCGATTTCGTCGCCCCAGAGCTCGATGCGGTAGGCGAATTCCTCGTAGGCCGGCCAGCACTCGACCACGTCGCCCCGGACTCGGAACTTGCCGCGCGAGAGTTCGATATCGTTGCGGTCGTACTGGATGTCGACGAGTTTGAGCAGCATCTGGTCGCGGTCGATGGTGCCCCCCACGGCGAGCCGGACCATCATTTCGAGGTAGTCCTTGGGCGAGCCGAGGCCGTAGATGCAGCTGACGCTGGAGACGACCACGACGTCGCGGCGGCTGACCAGGGCGCTGGTGGCTTTGAGCCGCAGGCGGTCGATCTCGTCGTTGATCGACGCGTCCTTCTCGATGTAGATGTCCCGCTGCGGGATGTAGGCTTCGGGCTGGTAGTAATCGTAGTAGCTGACGAAATACGAGACCGCGTTGTGCGGAAAGAACTCGCGGAACTCGCTGTAGAGTTGAGCGGCGAGGGTCTTGTTGTGCGAGAGCACGAGGGTGGGTCGATTGAGTCGGGCGATGACGTTGGCCATCGTGAAGGTCTTGCCCGACCCGGTGACTCCCATCAGCACCTGTTCACGCCGCCCGGCGTTCAGCGCGTCCACAAGCGTGTCGATGGCTTGTGGCTGGTCGCCGGCGGGGGCGAAGTCGCTGACAAGTTGGAAGTCGGGCATGAGTCGGATTCGAGCGTTCGGCGAGGGGCTCAGGCATCGGGCTCGGCATCGGGCTCGGCATCGGGCTCGGCATCGGATTCGGCATCGAGCTCGGCATCCGGATCCGTGTCGGTGGCCTGCTGTGCGGCTTCGGGAGCCTGTTCCAGAGCCGGTTCCAGCGGCGGCAGGATGCAGATGTCGCCGTACTCGGATTCCTGTTGTACCCGGAACCCGTGGTGCCGCAGCAGTTCGAGAATGGCCAGGAACATGCCGATGATCTTGCTCCGCAGTGTCAGCTTATCGAACAGCGAGGCGAACACGACGCTGTGTTGGGCCCGCACCCGCGAGCCGATCTGGTCGACGTAGACGGCGATCGGTGTGTCATCATAGATGATGCTGGCCTGTTGGGTTTCCTCCTGCAGCTTGAGCACTCGGCCCAGCGCACTGACCAGGTCCCAGAGTTCGACTTCCTTGATACGATCCCGCGACGCGTCGCGGCCGGTGCGTGGCCGATCGTCGGTCAGTCGCGGGTAGCGTTCCTGCCATTGGGCCGCGCGGTCTTCGAGTCTCTGGGCGGCGTCCTTGAACTTGCGGTATTCGAGCAATTGCTGGATCAGGTCGCTGCGAGGGTCCTCTTCGAGATCGGGTTCCGAGTCGCTGGTCTCAGACGGTAGCACCAGGCGGCTCTTGATCTCGGTCAGCGTACTGGCCATCACGATGAAGTCGCCGACGCTTTCGAGATCGATAGCGCCCAGCAGTTCGAGGTAGTCCTGGAACTGTGCGACCAGCGGTGCCAGCGGCAGGTTGGCGACGTCGAGCTCGTTGCGGCGAACGAGGTAGAGCAACAGGTCGAGCGGTCCGGTGTAGAGGTCCAGTTCGACACGGTAGTCGGTGGTTGACATCGTGGCGGGACTGTACCCCCAGCCGCATCCTCGATCAACCGGTCATTCGACGGTCCCGGCCGCAGGTGCTATCCTGTCGCGTTCATCGATCGCCGCCGGGTTGAGATCCGCGGCGATCGGCCACAGACCCATGACGAGTGTGCGAGGGGACGATGCCGACTTTGCGTGCAGAGCAATTGGGCGAACTGGCCAGGCGGATCCTCGAGGGGGCCGGAACGAGTGCCGAGGAGTCGGCGGTCGTGGCCAGGGAATTGCAGGGGGCCAACCTGTCTGGGCACGACAGCCACGGCGTAATGCGGCTGATGCAATACGTGGATTACATCCAGAAGGGAGTGATCCGGCCGGGCGCGGAGCTGGAAATACTCAGGGAGGGTCCGGCGTTTCTGCTGATCGACGGGCATTTCAATTTCGGCCAGGTCATCGCGTCGCAGGCCTTGGAGTGGGGCATGAAGAAGGCTCGCGAGTCGGGCACGGCGACGATCTTCATCAGGAACTGCTGCCACGTGGGCCGGCTGGGTTCCTACACCCAGGCCGCGGCCTACCAGAAGTTCGCGGCGATGATGGTCGTCAACGGACCGGCCAGCGGAGGCGTGGCACCCTACGGAGCGATGGAGGGTCGGATGGGAACCAACCCGATCACGATCGCCGCACCCTGGGGCGACGAGGCACTGGTGCTCGATATGACCTCGAGCGCCACCGCCGAGGGCAAGGTGCGGGTGGCTCATCAGAAGGGGGTGCCGGTGCCCGAGGGTCAGTTGATCGATGCCGAGGGGCAACCGACCACCGACCCGTCGACCTACTACGCCGACCCCGGCGGAGCGATCCTGCCGCTGGGCGGGAACCTCGGATTCAAGGGCTATGGTCTCAGCGTGATGATCGACGTCTTCGGCGGCATGCTCTCGGGGTTCGGCATCTGCCGCACCGATCTGCCGCCGGGCACCAACGGGGTCTGGATGTACCTGGTCGATGTCGCCGCCTTCACCGAACTCGACGACTACCAGGCCCTGGTGACCAAGTATGTCGCTCACATCAAGGCCGCCCGCAAGCTGCCCGGTGTGGATGAGATCCTGATGCCCGGAGAAATCGAATTGCGTCGACAGGATCAGCGGATGGCCGAGGGGGTCGATGTGCCCGAGGAGACCTGGCGGCAGATCAGCGAGTTGGCCGCGAGCCTCGACGTTTCGCTCGAGGAGCTGTGATCGCGAGGCTGGCTGGCGGGATCGCCGGGGATGTGGTAGTTGAGGTCAGTGAGCCGGGTGCCGGATGCGGTGCGGCCCAGTGCGGTCCGGTGATGTCCGGCTGAATTCGACGGGAAACAGGTGACATGTTCGTGATGGCGGCCATCGAGACTCCGACCAACGTGCTCGAGGCAGTCGAGGCGATGCTGCTTGGTTTGGGTCACATCGTGAGGTCGGTGGGCGAGGTCGTGTTCACCGCTCCGGTGTTGCCTCTGCTGTGCTGGGCGGCGTTCTGGCTGTTCGCCGTCGATTGGACACGCATGCGGCAGATCATGCTCAAGGGGGGCTGGCTGGGAGTGGTGCTGATCGGT
>Ga0310122_10001131_pt1 | contig 17054 bp, 28 predicted proteins | sample CB6_Bottom_1051__FD_203503 | JGI IMG/M metagenome (GOLD analysis project Ga0310122, IMG submission 203503) | Marine microbial communities from Western Arctic Ocean, Canada - CB6_Bottom_1051 | ecosystem: Environmental > Aquatic > Marine > Oceanic | place: Canada: Western Arctic Ocean | collected...
CTGGTGAGGCGATTAATTTATCAGGAACTGAAATTCCCGCACAATACTTTTTACCCTCTGGCGCAATTGCCGGAATCAATAGTGGCGGTGAAGTGAAAGTGGGTGATGTCTTGGCAAGAATCCCGCAAGAGTCCAGTAAGACGCGTGATATTACCGGGGGTTTGCCACGGGTAGCCGATTTGTTTGAAGCAAGAAAAACTAAAGACCCTGCTATTTTAGCTGAAGCGACGGGTATGATTTCTTTTGGTAAAGAAACCAAAGGCAAGCAGAGAATCGTGATTACTGATACTCAGGGTGAGCTATTTGAAACACTGATTCCAAAATGGCGTCATATTACTGTTTTCGAAGGTGAGTTTGTTGAGAAGGGTGAAACCATTGCGGAAGGTGAATTAACTCCCCATGATATCTTGCGATTAAGAGGTGTTGAGGAGCTGGCGGACTATCTGGTAAAAGAAATTCAAGATGTGTATCGCTTACAGGGTGTGGGTATTAATGATAAGCATATTGAAGCTATTATCAGGCAGATGTTAAGAAAAGTAGACATTACCGCGACCGGTGAAACTGATTTTGTTAAAGGTGAGCAGGTTGAGCGAGCGTATGCGAATGAGGTTAATAAACAGATGGAAGTTGACGGTAAAATACCGGCCAGTTACGAAGCTGTTTTATTAGGTATTACCAAAGCCTCTTTAGCGACGGAATCCTTTATTTCTGCAGCGTCCTTTCAGGAAACCACGCGAGTGTTGACGGATGCGGCAGTCAGAGGGGTTAGTGATGGCCTGAATGGATTAAAAGAAAATGTGATTGTAGGTCGATTGATCCCGGCGGGTACGGGTCTGGCTTATCATCAGAAGCGTAAAGAAAGAAAGCTTAGTCAGCAAGACAAGTCTTCTAAAGGTAGTACCTCTGAAATTAATGCTGTGGAAGTTGAAGAAGCATTGAAGCAGGCATTGAATACAGAGTAAATGGTGTAAAAACTCTTGACTTAATATTTTTCAAGGGTTAATATACACGGCTCACATGAGCTAATAGCTTGGGCCAGATAATAAATGAGTATTAAGAACCGCTAAACATTTATGTTTATCGGTTCTTTTATTGTCTGGCAATTAAAAAATTGTATATCGGAGTGAATAAGATATGGCAACGATCAGTCAGTTGGTCCGTAGGCCTCGTGCTAAAAAAATAGAAAAAAGCAAGGTGCCTGCTTTAAAAGCATGCCCTCAAAGACGAGGTGTGTGTACGCGAGTGTATACGACAACTCCTAAAAAACCGAATTCGGCGATGCGTAAGGTGGCAAGAGTTAGACTTACTAGCGGATATGAGGTAAGTAGTTATATAGGCGGTGAAGGCCATAACTTACAGGAACACTCCGTGGTATTGATTAGAGGCGGTCGTGTAAAGGATTTGCCAGGTGTGCGCTATCATGTCGTTCGTGGAAGTCTTGATACTTCTGGTGTGGATGGAAGAAAAGCAGGGCGTTCCAAATATGGAACAAAAAAGCCTAAGTCTTAAGCTAAAGTATTGAGGAGTTTGAATAATGTCTAGAAGAAGAGCGGCCACCAAAAGGTCTGTGATACCTGATCCGCGTTATAGTAGTGAATTGCTGACAAAATTCATGAACCTGCTTATGTACAGCGGTAAAAAGTCAGTGGCTGAAAAAATTGTTTATGGTGCGCTGGATATCCTTACTGCTAAAGGACATGAGGAGCCTCTTGAGGTGTTGTCTAAAGCATTGGAGAACGTACAGCCCAGAGTTGAAGTGAAGTCCCGCCGAGTCGGTGGTGCTACTTATCAGGTTCCTGTTGAAGTGCGACCAGGAAGAAGAGTTGCATTATCTATGCGTTGGTTGATTGATGCTGCACGCAAAAGAAACGAAAGAACTATGCCTGCAAAGTTGGCGGGTGAGTTGATGGATGCGTTTGAAGGTCGTGGAGCGGCAAGCAAGAAGCGTGAAGATGTACATAAAATGGCAGAAGCAAACAAAGCATTCTCTCATTATCGTTGGTAATTTAAGTTTTTTTTAAAAGGAATTGACTGTGTCGCGCAAAACACCTATTGCTCGTTATCGAAATATAGGAATCATGGCGCATATAGATGCGGGCAAGACCACTACCACGGAAAGGATACTGTATTACACCGGTGTTTCTCATAAGATTGGAGAAGTGCATGACGGTGCGGCAACCATGGATTGGATGGAGCAGGAGCAGGAAAGAGGGATAACTATTACTGCGGCTGCCACCACCTGTTTTTGGCGTGGAATGTTCGGGCAGTTTCCACTGCATCGGATTAACATTATTGATACGCCAGGGCATGTGGACTTTACCATCGAGGTTGAAAGATCTCTGCGGGTTTTAGATGGTGCCTGCGCTGTTTTTTGTGCCGTGGGAGGTGTTGAGCCTCAGTCAGAAACGGTCTGGAGGCAGGCGAACAAGTATAAGGTTCCGCGAGTCGTTTTTGTGAACAAGATGGATCGCACGGGCGCCGATTATTTTCGTGTGCTCGAGCAGATAAAAACACGCTTAGGGGCACACCCTGTGCCGATGCAGTTGCCAATAGGCGCAGAGGACAGTTTTGTAGGGATCGTGGATCTCATCAAAATGAAGGCTGTGTATTGGGAGTCCGGTAATATGGGGGTAGCCTTTGAAGAAAAGGAGATTCCAGCTGATTTGCTTGCTACAGCTGAGCATTGGCGAGAAAATTTACTGGAAAATGCAGCGGATGCAACTGATGAATTAATGGAGAAATACCTGGAAGAGGGTGTTTTGACAGATGATGAAATCAGAGGTGCAATTCGGTCGCAAGTGCTGGCAAATAAAATAACCCCGGCTTTTTGTGGTTCTGCCTTCAAAAACAAAGGTGTTCAAAGTTTATTGGATGGCGTTATAGAATATTTGCCTGCGCCGACAGATGTAGGGTCTGTTCGCGGGCTTGCTGAAGCATCTGAAGATGAAAAGCTAAGAAATGCAGGTGACGATGAGCCTTTTTCTGCACTGGCTTTTAAGATTGCTACGGACCCTTTTGTTGGGACCTTAACGTTTTTTAGAGTGTATTCCGGGACGTTGCGTGCGGGCGAGGTGGTTTATAACTCGAACAAAGGCAAGCGAGAGCGGGTAGGGCGTATTGTTCAGATGCATGCCAATAGTCGTGAGGAAGTGAAAGAAGTCAGGGCGGGCGATATAGCTGCAGCGATAGGGCTTAAGAGTGTTGTTACAGGCGATACCCTGTGTGACCTTAAAGATACTATTGTATTGGAAAGAATGAGCTTTCCAGATCCGGTGATTTCAGTTGCGGTAGAGCCGAAAACACTAGCAGATCAGGATAAGCTAAGTAAAGCGCTGAATAGACTGGCGCAAGAGGATCCATCATTCAAGGTAGAAGGTGATGAAGATTCCGGCCAAACCATTATTTCAGGAATGGGTGAGTTACATCTTGAGATAATCATTGATCGCATGCGAAGAGAATTCGATGTGATGGCAAATGTAGGTGATCCGCAAGTCGCCTATAAAGAAACAATTAAACAAACCGTTAAGTGTGAAGGGAAGTTCATCAAGCAAACTGGGGTTCGAGGCCAATATGGCCATGTCTGTTTGCGAATAGAGCCTAAGGAAGAAGGGGCTGGTTACGAGTTTGTCAATGAAGTGGTAGCGGGTGCGATTCCAAAAGAATATATCCCGGCTATCGACCAAGGAATTCAAGAGCAAATGGAAAGCGGTGTGTTAGGCGGCTTTCCGGTTGTTGATGTAAAAGTTAGTTTATTCGATGGTTCGTATCATGATGTCGATTCGAATGAAATGGCTTTCAAAATAGCAGGATCTATAGGCTTTAGGGATGGGGCCAAAACTGCAAATCCTGTGTTACTTGAACCTATTATGAAGGTTGAAGTAGTGACTCCCCAGAACTATATGGGGGATGTTGTTGGCGACATCAATCGACGTCGCGGAATTGTTCTAGGGATGGATGATTCGCCGGTTGGGACTGCAATAGATTGCGAGGTTCCGTTGGCTGAAATGTTTGGTTATGCAACTGATTTACGTTCGGCAACTCAAGGGCGGGCAACATACAGTATGCAGTTTAAAAAATATAGCGAAGCACCTGCAAGTGTTACGGAAGCTATTATTGGTAAAGTTTAAATTAAGTAGAGACTATAAAGGTATTGACCCATGGCTAAAGAAAAATTTCAAAGAACAAAACCCCATGTTAACGTAGGTACTATTGGCCACGTTGACCATGGTAAGACCACACTGACTGCAGCATTGACTAAAGTAATGGCGGAAGCTATGGGTGGCGAAGTTAAAGCATTCGACGAGATTGATAATGCTCCAGAAGAGCGTGAGCGTGGTATTACTATCGCTACTTCGCACGTAGAATATGAATCAGCAGTACGTCATTATGCACACGTTGATTGTCCAGGTCACGCCGATTATGTGAAAAACATGATTACCGGTGCTGCTCAAATGGACGGCGCGATTTTGGTTTGTGGTGCGACTGATGGTCCTATGCCTCAAACAAGAGAGCACATCTTGTTATCTAAACAAGTAGGTGTTCCATACATCGTTGTCTTTCTAAACAAAGCAGATATTTTAGCAGACGACTGTGGTGGTCTTCATACTGAAGAGTATGACGAGATGGTTGAATTGGTAGAAATGGAATTGCGTGAGCTATTAGACCAATACGAATTTCCTGGCGATGATACACCAATTATTGTTGGTTCTGCGTTAAAAGCATTGGAAGGTGACACAAGTGAATTCGGTGTTCCTTCGGTAATGAAGCTGGTAGAGGCTTTAGATACATATATTCCTCTGCCTGAGCGTGCAATTGATGGCGCATTCATTATGCCTGTTGAAGATGTGTTCTCAATTTCAGGTCGTGGTACGGTTGTAACCGGACGTATTGAACGTGGTGTGGTTAAAGTGGGTGAGGAACTTGAAATCATCGGCATTAAAGACACTGCTAAAACAGTTTGTACGGGTGTGGAAATGTTCCGTAAATTGCTGGATCAAGGTGAAGCTGGAGATAACGTAGGTGTTTTATTACGTGGTACCAAGCGTGAAGAAGTTGAGCGTGGTCAAGTATTGGCTCACCCAGGTTCGGTTGATCCTCATTCAAAATTTACAGCTGAAATCTACGTCTTATCAAAAGATGAAGGTGGACGCCACACACCATTCTTTAACGGATATCGTCCTCAGTTTTACTTTAGAACAACTGACATTACGGGCGCAGTTGAGCTTGGTGATGGCGTGGAAATGGTGATGCCGGGTGATAATGTGACTGTGGAAGTGACATTAATCAACCCTATTGCGATGGAAGAAGGTTTACGTTTCGCAATACGTGAAGGTGGCCGCACAGTAGGTGCGGGTGTTGTTGCTACAATCGTCGAGTAAAAAAAATGGCTAACCAAACTATTAGAATACGCTTGAAAGCATTTGATCATAAACTGATTGATCAGTCTTCAAGTGAGATAGTTGAAACAGCAAAAAGAACGGGTGCCCAGGTAATGGGTCCCATTCCTTTGCCAACTAAAAAAGAACGCTTTACCATATTGATTTCACCGCATGTTAATAAAGATGCCAGAGATCAATATGAGTTAAGAACCTATAAAAGATTGTTGGATATAGTTGAGCCAACCGACAAAACTGTAGATGCATTGATGAAATTGGATCTTGCTTCTGGGGTTGATGTTCAGATTAAACTTCAATAATTAAGTGCGAGGAATTGACAGATGTCAATAGGTCTTATTGGTCGTAAATGTGGTATGACCCGAATCTTCAAAGAAGATGGTACAGCAGTATCTGTTACTGTATTAGAAATTAATTCTAATAGAGTTGTACAGGTTAAAAATGTTGATCGCGATGGTTATCGTGCGGTTCAGATTGCAGTGGGTGATAAAAAGTCATCCAAAGTTAACAAGGCAATGGCGGGGCATTATGCAGCAGCTAATGTTACTGCAGGGTATGCCTTGCATGAGTTCAGACTGGATGACGGTGAGGGTGAAAACTTGTCGGCAGGTTCAGAGCTTAGTCTGAGTGTGTTCGTTGAAGGGCAAGCCGTTGATGCATCAGCTACCTCTATTGGTAAAGGTTTTCAAGGCGGAATAAAGCGTCACCACTTTACAATGCAGGATGCGACTCACGGTAACTCAATATCACATAGATCTAACGGATCCATTGGTATGTGTCAAACGCCGGGTCGGGTTTTCAAAGGGAAAAAAATGTCAGGACATATGGGGGCAGTGAAAAGAACTGTGCAGAATTTGACAATTCACTCCATTGATGTCGAAAGAAATTTAATTTTAGTAGCCGGCTCCGTGCCAGGTGCTAAAGGTGGGGATGTAGTGATTACACCTGCCATGAAGATGCGGAATAAAGGTTAGGTTATGACTTTGCAAATACCTGCAGTTAATGACAAAGACTCTGCTGGAGCAATTGATGTTTCAGAGCAGGTTTTTGGACAGGAATTTAATGAAACTTTAGTTCATCAGTTGGTGGTAAGACATCTGGCCGGTGCCAGAGCTGGAACAGTGGCTCAGAAAAATCGTTCAGCCGTGAGTGGTGGGGGCGCTAAGCCTTGGAACCAAAAAGGAACTGGTCGTGCTAGAGCCGGTACCTCACGTAGTCCTTTGTGGCGTAGTGGTGGTGTTACATTTGCAGCGCAGCCACGTTCGTATACGCAAAAAATAAACAAGAAAATGTATAAAGTGGGAATCCGCTCAATATTTTCTGAGTTATTGCGTCAGGACAGGTTGGTGGTCAGTAACGAGATTCTTCCTGAAACACCCAAGACTAAAGAAATGATTGCCAAGTTATCAGGCATTGATGCTAAACGTGTATTGATTGTGACGGATGAATTGACTGATAACTTAATACTTGGATCACGAAATATCCCTTATGTTGAAGTCGTGAGTGTATCAGCCGTCAATCCAGTTGATTTGGTTGCTGCGGACAAAGTCATTGCAACTTCTTCAGCGATAAAGCAACTTGAGGAGCGTTTGGCATGAGTATTGAGCAAAATAAATTAAGCAATGTATTGTTGTCACCGGTTGTATCTGAAAAAAGTACCATAGCCGCTGAAGACAGTAATCGTTTTGTATTTAAAGTACAGACAGTTGCTACAAAACTAGAAATAAAGAAAGCCGTTGAGCTTATGTTTGAAGTAGAAGTTGAAACCGTTCAAGTTCTTAATGTCAAAGGTAAAGTTAAACGCTTTGGTCGCTCGCTAGGTAAACGATCTGATTGGAAAAAAGCATATGTTAAGCTTAAAGCCGGTCATGATATTGATTTTGCTTCAGCATAAAAATAAAGAAACTTTATATATAACGGTAGAAAGCAAATGGCTATTCTAAAATCTAAACCGACCTCACCAGGCTCACGTTTTGTTATACGTGTTAAGCATACTGACTTACATAAAGGTAAGCCATTTGCACAGTTGCTTGAGAAAAAAAGCAAAACAGGCGGTAGAAACAATCAAGGCAGAATAACAACACGTCATATCGGTGGTGGGCATAAGCAACATTATCGAATTATTGATTTTAAACGAACAAAAACAGATATCCCTGCTGTCGTGGAAAGGATCGAGTACGATCCTAACAGAACAGCAAATATTGCATTGTTGTTGTTTAAAGATGGCGAAAGAAAATATATAATAGCTCCTACAGGAATAGAAGTAGGGCAAGATATTATTTCTTCTGAAACAACGCCGATCAAACCAGGGAATTGTATGCCTTTGCGCAACATTCCATTGGGTACAACGATACACTGTGTTGAAATGAAGCCTGGCAAAGGAGCGCAAATCGCTCGTAGTGCTGGCACTTCAGCTCAACTGGTTGCTAAAGACGGTCCACATGTTACACTGCGTCTTCGCTCAGGCGAAATGCGCAAGATTCTGGCGGGTTGTAAAGCGGTTATTGGTGAGGTTTCTAACTCCGAACATAATCTGATTTCGTTAGGTAAAGCGGGAGCATCTAGGCATAGAGGTATTAGACCTACTGTGCGTGGTGTTGCTATGAACCCGGTGGATCATCCGCATGGTGGTGGTGAAGGCCGTACCTCTGGGGGTAGACACCCTGTTTCACCTTGGGGAACACCTACTAAAGGTTATAAGACTAGAAACAACAAACGCACTGATAAAATGATTGTCAGACGCCGTAATAAAAAATAAGAGGTATAAGAGTGCCACGTTCAATTAAAAAAGGTCCTTTTATTGATCATCATCTGCTTAAAAAAATTGAAGCAGCGGTTGCCAGTAATAGTAGGAAACCAATTAAAACCTGGTCAAGAAGATCTATGATTAGTCCAGACATGTTAGGTCTGACCATTGCAGTACATAATGGTCGTCAACATGTGCCAGTTTTAATATCTGAAAATATGGTAGGTCACAAGTTGGGTGAGTTTTCTCCGACACGTACTTATAGAGGCCATATAGTCGATAAGAAAGCGAGAAGGTGATAGTATGGAAATTTCAGCAAAATTAAGTAATGCTCCGCTATCAGCTCAAAAAGCCAGACTGGTAGGTGATCAGATACGTGGATTACCTGTAGAAAAGGCGTTAAATACCTTAAAGTTCAGCACTAAAAAAGCATCAGCAATCATGATTAAGGTTTTAGAATCAGCCATTGCCAATGCAGAGCATAATGAAAGTGCAGACATTGATGAATTGTTTGTTTCTACAGTTTTTATCAATGAAGGTGCAACGTTGAAAAGGGTTCGGGCAAGAGCAAAAGGACGTGCAAATCACATCCTGAAAAGAACCTGTCATATAACAGTTAAAGTCGCAGAATACGAGTAGGGGTTAACATGGGTCAAAAGGTACATCCAACCGGTATACGTCTTGGTATCGTAAAAGATTGGACATCAAGATGGTATGCAAATAGCCGAAACTATCCTGTATACCTACTTCAAGATTTAAAGGTACGCGAGTACATTAAAGAAAAATTAGCGCATGCATCTGTCAGCAGAATTCAGATCAATAGACCGGCTAAGAATGCACAGGTTATTATTCATACTGCACGCCCTGGAATCGTTATTGGTAAAAAAGGCGAAGACATCGATAAATTGAAATTAGAAGTTTCAAAAATAATGGGTGTTCCGGTCAAGATCAGTGTTGAAGAGATCAGAAAGCCTGAGTTAGATGCTCAGTTAGTTGCAGCGGGTATTGCTCAGCAATTAGAGAAAAGAATCATGTATCGCCGTGCTATGAAGCGCGCAGTAACTAACACCATGCGTTTAGGTGCACAAGGTGTTAAAATCAATGTTGCTGGTCGTTTGAATGGTGCTGAAATAGCCCGTGCAGAATGGTATCGTGAAGGACGAGTGCCTTTACATACACTACGCGCTGATATCGATTATGGTACAGCGGAAGCCAATACTACTTACGGAATCATAGGCATTAAAGTCTGGATTTTTAAAGGTGAGGTATTCGATATGGATGCGCATACGGCGGCATCTGAAAAAACTAAATCTAAAACTAGAAAATAGTTGAAGGGACAAGAAAATGCTTCAACCAAAAAGAACAAAATTTCGAAAGCAGCATAAAGGCAGAAACAATGGGACTGCCGTTCGTGGATCATCGGTAAGTTTTGGTGAGTATGGATTGAAATCAATGACTCGTGGCCGCTTAACTGCGCGTCAAATCGAGGCTGCACGTAGAACAATTAGTCGACACGTTAAAAGAGCAGGAAAGATGTGGATAAGAGTCTTTCCTGACAAGCCGATTACCAAAAAACCTCTGGAAGTCAGAATGGGTAAAGGTAAAGGTAGTGTAGAATACTGGGTAGCTCAGGTAAAACCAGGCACTATGTTGTATGAAATCCAAGGTGTACCTGAGGAATTAGCCCGTCAAGCGTTTACTTTAGCAGCTGCTAAATTGCCGGTTAAAACAACTTTTGTAGCACGGACAATAATGTGATGAATGCAAATGAATTACGTCAAAAATCAGTAGAAGAATTAAATGCCCTGTTGCTTGAAAAGTCTCGGGAACAATTTAATTTGAGAATGCAAAAAGGCACAGGTCAATTGGCCAAACCTGACCAGGTGAAAAAGGTAAGACATGACATTGCCCGTATTCATACAATAATACATGAAATAGCGAGTGCATAAGCATGACTGAAAATAACGAAAAAATTCGTTTAGTGACTGGTAAAGTTATTAGCGATAAAATGGATAAATCTATTACGGTTAAAGTTGAGCGATTGGTGAAACATCCAATTTATGGTAAGTACATAAGACGTTCATCGAAATACATGGTACATGATGAGAGCAACAAGGCAAAACAGGGTGATGTAGTTTCGATTACTTCCTGTCGGCCAATATCCAAAAACAAAACCTTTAAATTGGTTTCTGTTTTAGGTAGCTCAGACTAGACAATTAATTAATTATATTCTTGGGATTTAACAATGATTCAGATGCAAACTAGCCTTGATATCGCTGATAATAGCGGCGCAAAAAGGGTCATGTGTATCAAAGTATTAGGTGGCTCGCATAGGCGATACGCCGGTATCGGTGATATTATAAAAGTCAGTATTAAAGACGCAATACCTCGCGGAAAAGTAAAAAAAGGTGAGGTTTATAATGCGTTAGTAGTACGAACACGTAAAGGTGTACGCAGAGCAGATGGCTCTGTCATACGTTTTGATGGCAATGCCGCAGTCATTTTAAATGCCAATTTACAACCCATTGGGACACGTATTTTTGGACCTGTAACACGTGAATTAAGGGGTGATAAATATATGAAAATTATATCATTGGCTCCCGAAGTATTATAGGAGTGAACAGATGCAAAAATTAAAACAAGGTGATGAAATTATCGTGCTGTCTGGTAAAGACAAAGGCAAGCAAGGTAAAGTTCTAAAAAAAATGGGTAATAGGTTGCTGGTTGAAGGAATTAACCGTGCCAAAAAACATCAGAAAGGCAATCCAAATGCTGGTATTCAAGGCGGTATCATAGAAAAAGATATGCCGATTGATATTTCCAATGTGGGCTTATATAATCCTGAAACGAAAAAAGCCGATCGAGTAGGTTTTAAGGTTTTAGAAGATGGTAAAAAAGTCAGGTACTTTAAATCGACTAATGAAGTCGTGGACGCATAGGGAATAGATGATCATGACTAGATTAGAAACCAAATATAAAGAAAAAATAGCACCTGCTTTAAAAGAGCAGTTTAGCTATAAGTCATCAATGGAAGTTCCTAAGTTGACAAAAATCACACTGAACATGGGTGTGGGCGCTGCTGTTGCTGACAAAAAGGTCATGCAAGCAGCCGTTTCTGACATGGAAAAAATTGCAGGTCAGAAACCGATAGTAACTCTGTCAAGAAAATCAATTGCTGGTTTTAAAATTCGAGACGACATGGCGATTGGCTGTAAAGTCACATTGCGTAATGATAAAATGTACGAGTTTTTAGACCGCTTGATTAGTATTGCAATTCCTCGGATTCGAGATTTCCGAGGAATGAGTCCTAAAAGCTTTGATGGTCGTGGAAATTATTCAATGGGTGTAACAGAGCAAATCATCTTTCCGGAGATTGATTATGACAAGATCGACACCATTCGCGGTATGGATATTTCTATTACAACAACTGCTGGAACCAATGAAGAAGGTTTGGCATTGTTGAAGCTTTTCAATTTTCCATTTAAGAACTAAAGGGCGTAACAATGGCTAAAAAATCTATGATTGCGCGAGAAGACAAGCGCAAAAAATTAGTCGCAAAATTCGAAGTGAAAAGGCAGGCTCTAAAAGAAATTATTAGAGATCCTAGTACTTCATTTGAAGATCAGGAATTAGCTCAGATCACACTGCAAAAACTACCACGTGACTCTAGCCCCTCAAGAGGCAGAAATCGTTGTCAGATTACCGGTCGCCCACATGGGTTTTACCGTAAATTTGGACTGGGTCGTAATAAACTCAGAGAGGCCACTATGCGTGGCGATGTTCCTGGTTTGTCTAAAGCAAGCTGGTAATAGGGTTAACAGGTTTTTGGAGAGTATAAAATGAGTATGAGTGATCCAATTGCAGATATGTTGACCAGGATTCGTAATGGTCTATCTGCAGGGAAAAAAAGTGTAAAATTACCTTCATCAAAGATGAAAGTAGCAATCGTAAATGTTTTAAAATCAGAAGGTTATATCTCTGGCTTTAAAACAGAAACTACCGGTAGTCATTGTGAGATGACCATTGAATTAAAATATTATCAGGGTGTGCCTGTAATTGAAAAAGTCAAAAGGGTCAGTCGCCCTGGGCTTAGAATATACAAATCTAAAGATGAGCTTCCTAAAGTTCTTGCTGGATTAGGCATCGCTATCGTTTCAACTTCTAATGGTGTAATGACAGATCGTGCAGCACGTGCAATTGGGCATGGCGGCGAAGTTATTTGCACTGTTTGTTAAGGAGCATTAAGTAATGTCAAGAGTAGCGAAACAGCCTGTGCAGATACCCTCTGGTGTCGATGTGAAAATCAATGGTAATAGCCTGACTGTCAAAGGCAGCAGCGGTGAGTTGTCGTATAATATCCATGCCGATGTGAGTGTGGAAATTAATGATAATATCATTACTATTACGTGGAATGAGACTGCTAAAAAAGCAGGTGCTCAGGCTGGAACAGCAAGGGCATCCATTAGTAACATGATTACTGGTGTATCAAAAGGTTTTGAGAAGAAATTAACCTTGGTTGGTGTGGGTTACAGAGCTCAGGTCAAAGGTAATTTACTAACCATGGCTCTCGGATTTTCTAATCCTATTGAGTATCAGGTTCCTGCAGGTATTACTGTTGTGGCTAACAGCCAAACAGAATTACTGGTTAAAGGATCAGATAAACAACAAGTAGGGCAAGTAGCATCAGAAATTAGAGCTTATCGTCCACCAGAGCCTTATAAAGGTAAGGGTGTTAGATATACCGATGAGTATGTTGTTAGAAAAGCAGCGAAGAAGAAGTAGGTTAAGATAATGGATAAGAAGGCATCTCGATTAAAACGGGCCCTAAGGCAACGTTGTAAAATCCAGCAATTAGGTGTAAATAGACTCACTGTTCACAGAACTTCGCAGCATATATACGCGCAAGTAATGAATGCTGATGGTACTGCAACGGTTGCTAGTGCTTCTACTGTAGAAGCCGATATTAAATCAACTTTAAAAGGTACTGGTAATGCTGAAGCTGCTGTTGCAGTAGGCAGTGCCATTGCAAAAAGAGCATTAGAAGCTGGTGTGAGCCAAGTTGCTTTTGATCGTTCAGGTTTTAAATATCATGGTCGTGTGAAGGCATTAGCTGATGCAGCACGTGAAGCTGGTTTGAAGTTCTAGGAGAATAATATGGCTACATCAGGACCTCAAGGTCAAGCAAGTGCAGATGGTTTGCAGGAAAAATTAGTATCAGTGCGACGTGTTGCTAAAGTAGTAAAAGGTGGTCGAGTTTTTGGATTTGCCGCTTTAACTGTTGTTGGTGATGGACAAGGTCGTGTTGGTTATGGCGTCAGTAAAGCAAGGGAAGTTCCTATTGCTATTCAAAAGTCGTTAGAGCAAGCTAGAAAAAATATGCGTAAAGTGGAGTTAAAAGACGGCACTTTACAATACACTGTGACCGGTGAAATCGGCGCTGCTAAAGTTTACATGCAACCTGCCTCAGAAGGTACCGGCGTTATCGCGGGTGGCGCGATGCGTGCAGTCTTTGAAGTTGTTGGCGTTCATAATGTATTGGCAAAATGTATAGGAACCAATAACCCAATCAATGTGGTTAGGGCAACTATTAAAGGCTTGGCTGAAATGCAAAATGCTAAACAGATTGCGGCTAAACGCGGTTTAACTGTTGATCAAATTACAGGATAAATCATGGCTGATAAAAAACTTAGTGTAACAATGACAAAAAGCAAGATTGGTCGCTTGAAAAGCCACCAGGCATGCTTGCAAGGTTTAGGTTTGCGTAAAATACGTCAAACCGTTGAGGTAATTGACACGCCAGAAAACAGAGGCATGATCAATAAAGTTTCTTATATGCTGACGGTTAAGGAAGTCTAATGTATTTAAATACTATACAGTCCGCTTATGGCTCTCGCGCAAAGAGAAAAAGAGTGGGTCGAGGAATTGGATCAACTTTAGGTAAAACATGCGGAAGAGGTCATAAAGGCCAGAAATCACGCAGTGGTGGTTTTCATAAAGTAGGTTTTGAAGGTGGTCAGATGCCTTTACAGCGTCGATTGCCAAAACTGGGTTTTACTTCCCGCGTTAAAAAATATTCTGCTGAAGTGACTTTATACGAAGTGGGATCTCTAGATTCAGAGCTAGTCGATTTATCGTCTTTAGTTGCGTCTAACTTAGTGCCAGCATTTACTAAGAAAGTCAAAATTATCAAGTCTGGAGAGATCAGCAAGGCAATAACCGTTAAAGGATTAAATGTCACTGCAGGAGCTAAAACATCAATCGAGGCTGCTGGCGGCAAAGTAGAGGCGTAAGTGAGTACTTCAAGAGCCGAAATGGCAAGTAAAATGGACTCTTATTCAGAGTTAAGATCAAGATTATTTTTTGTATTGGGTGCATTTTTTGTCTATAGAGTTGGTGCGCATATACCCGTACCAGGGATAGACCCCAAAGCATTAGCCATCATGTTTGAACAACAAAGTGGCACAATCCTGGATATGTTCAACATGTTTTCAGGTGGAGCGTTAATGCGTTTGAGTTTATTTGCACTTGGAATTATGCCGTATATTTCGGCTTCTATCATTATGCAGTTAACCACGGTAGTTATTCCTGCCATGGAGCAAATGAAAAAAGAAGGCGAAGCTGGACGTAGAAAGATTTCACAATATACCCGTTACGGTACAGTGATTCTGGCTACTTTTCAGGCAATTGGTATATCTATGGCTTTGCAAAACCAGACTGCTGGAGGCTTGGGTGTAGTTGTTAACCCGGGTACGAGTTTTGTGGTGATTACTGCTATAACACTGGTGACTGGAACCATCTTTCTGATGTGGTTGGGTGAGCAGGTGACAGAGCGTGGCATTGGTAACGGTATTTCATTAATTATTTTTGCAGGTATTGTATCCGGTCTTCCTTCTGCCATTGGTGGTACATTGGAGTTGGCCAGAACCGGTGAAATGAATGGTGCATTTATCGTATTGTTGTTTTTAGTTGCAATTGCTGTAACGGCCTTAGTTGTCTTTGTTGAAAGAGGGCAACGTAGAGTTATCATCAATTACCCTAAGCGACAACAAGGTCGTAAAACGATGGCCGGGCAAAGTAGTTTTTTGCCATTAAAATTAAATATGGCGGGTGTAATCCCTCCTATTTTTGCATCAAGTATTATTCTGTTTCCATCCACTATTGCTGGATGGTTCAGTAGCAACGAAGGCTTCGGCTGGTTGCAGGACGTATCAACTATGTTGTCCCCTGGGCAACCAATTTACGTACTGTTTTATGCCACGGCAATTGTATTTTTCTGTTTCTTTTATACTGCACTAGTTTTCAATTCAAAAGATACAGCGGATAACCTGAAAAAGTCAGGTGCATTTCTTCCGGGTATCAGGCCAGGTGTTCAAACATCGGCTTATATTGATAAAGTGATGACTCGTCTAACATTAGTTGGTGCATTTTATATAACCTTGGTGTGTTTATTGCCGGAATTCTTGATTGTATATTGGAATGTTCCTTTCTATTTTGGCGGCACATCGTTGTTAATCATCGTTGTTGTGGTGATGGATTTTATATCTCAACTGCAAACCCATATGATGTCACAGCAATATGATGGTCTGATGAAAAAGGCTAATTTAAAAAAATAACTTAAAGAAAAGAGGTACGACGTGAAAGTTCGCGCATCTGTAAAGAAAATTTGTAGAAATTGCAAAGTAATTAAAAGAAATGGAGTTATACGTGTTATTTGTAAAGATGGCAGGCATAAACAACGTCAAGGGTAACTATTTATTGCGCAAGGTGGCTTATAATGCTATAATTGCGCGCTTAACTTTGGAATACTGTGGTAGGAGTATCTAGATGGCACGTATTGCCGGAATTAATGTAGCAGAACATAAGCACACTGAAATAGCGTTAACAGCAATTTATGGTGTGGGCCGTCAAATGGCACAAGAAATTTGTCAGCAAGTAGAAATTGACCCTACGGTCAAAATCAAAGATCTTTCAGAAGAGCAGCTTGAATCCATTCGTAAAGTGGTTTCAGCATTGACTGTTGAAGGTGACCTTCGTCGAGAAGTATCGATGAATATTAAAAGATTGATGGACTTGGGTTGTTACCGAGGTATCAGACATCGTAGAGGTCTGCCTTTAAGGGGACAGCGTACACGAACAAATGCGCGCACCCGTAAAGGGCCTCGCAAACCGATAAGAAAATAAGATACTTCCCCCTAAAGGCTAAAAATGGCAACTCAAAAACGCACTAAAAAACGTATAAGAAAAGAAATTGCAGATGGCATCGCACATGTGCACGCCTCTTTTAACAACACTATCGTCACTATCAGTGACCGTAAAGGCAATGCTCTTTCATGGGCTACAGCCGGTGGTTCTGGATTCAGAGGCTCACGTAAAAGTACGCCTTTTGCAGCACAGGTTGCAGCAGAAAGAGCGGGTACGGTTGCTTTAGAATATGGCATGAAAAATCTGGATGTAATGATAAAGGGGCCAGGACCTGGCCGTGAGTCGGCCGTTAGATCTTTGAACAACTTAGGCTTTAAAATTACAAATATTGTTGATGTAACGCCTATTCCTCATAATGGCTGTCGACCACCCAAAAAACGTCGCGTTTAAAAAATACTGGAGTAGATAATGGCAAGATATCTTGGCCCAACTTGTAAATTAAGTCGTAGAGAAGGCACGGATCTTTTCTTAAAAAGTAGAGGCAAATCTCTAGAAGGGAAGTGTAAACTGGAACAAAGACCAGGCCAGCACGGAACCGCACGTACAAGGGATTCAGACTATGCACTTCAGTTAAGAGCAAAACAAAGAATTCGTAGAATTTATGGTGTCTTAGAAAAGCAGTTCAGAAATTACTATAAAACAGCAGATCTTAAAAAAGGCGCAACAGGTGCAAATTTGTTGAATCTTTTAGAGTGTAGACTGGATAATGTTGT
>Ga0310122_10001134_pt1 | contig 17049 bp, 11 predicted proteins | sample CB6_Bottom_1051__FD_203503 | JGI IMG/M metagenome (GOLD analysis project Ga0310122, IMG submission 203503) | Marine microbial communities from Western Arctic Ocean, Canada - CB6_Bottom_1051 | ecosystem: Environmental > Aquatic > Marine > Oceanic | place: Canada: Western Arctic Ocean | collected...
AAGAAGTAACATTATCAATTGTACTATAACAACCACCATTATTTTGCAGAATCTTACTGTTATTAGGTAAAATTATAGAATATTCTTGCCAGGCTTTAGAGGCACGACTATCTACATAATACATCTCTGTATAAAACATATCCCCTACAAATTCTATTTCAAATGTAGGAAGAATACCTGCCTGAAAATTATTTACATTGTTATCTTTGTCAGACACAGTAGATATTCCAGAGGGGTCATATTTAATGAAATATTTAGGATAACCATCATAGACATTATCATATGAATTATAAAATACGGAATAAACAATTGTGCTGCATTTTTCACTATCGCAAGAAAATGTTGGAGTTACAGGATCATAAGTTGGAGTTATAGTGTCATAAGTTGATGTGATAGGTGTATCATCTGATTTTTTTATGTCATTGAAAAAAACAATAAAAATAATTAGCAAAGCTGTTATTGCTAAACATATAAAAATCAGAATTTTTTTAAACATAGAAATAGCGGGATTACTTATGAGAGGAATGCAACAATTAATATATCTTATAAGGCAATATATTTCAAATTACTAAAACAATCCTAAAAATGTGAAATCAATTGGAGGAAGCTCAATTGCCATAATAAAAACTAAAATATGACCTACAAAACCAGTAAAAAGAGGGACAGTTAAATTGTCATCCATTTTATTTGTCATGAATTCTACAAAAGTAGCCGTGAAAGCCATGGGAATAACAAGCTCAATAAAATCTGGAAGAATAAGCAGTCCTACAGTGATATTAGCAATTAAACCAGCCATGGTTCCTATTAAAGTTTTATGATTATATAAAACTCTTTTCCCAAAGGCTTTTCCAAACAGTGCTGCAAACAAATCACCAAATACAGTCATGAATAGAGCAAGGAAAGCTACCCAATAGAAATAAGCTGCAAAACAAATGATACAAGAAATAACCATAAATACAGCCCCAGAAATATTATCTTTTTCGTGTTTTCTAAATAAACCTTGAAAAAGGCTTATAATTTTTGGTTTATGCTCCAGCCTTATATGCTCTATTTGGATAAAAATTAAAAGTAGGGCAGTTATAGCAAGTAGAGCTACTTTTGTAGAAAAATAGTTCATTAAGAATGTGTAACCAACCACAATAAGCAAACCAGAAAGATGAACGGTCTTCCTTAGAAGTTCCCACATTAATGATTTGTCTTTGGACATAGTTGAGGATTATTTCCAGAACTGATACCAATTTTTCTTAGGGGCTTTTAAAAGATTCAGCTGATTTTCTAGAACGAAAATTCTTTCTTGAAGTGTATTAACCAGTTGTAAGAAACTTTGTCTTTCTTCATTATGCTGAGAAATTAATTTTTCCATTGTTTGAGCAAAAGATTTGAAATCATCAGAATTGATAGTAATAGTCTTACCAGTAGTTGATTTTGGAGTTTTTATAGTTGTTTTCTTCACTTCCTTAGGAGCAGCTTCTTTGATTTTATAAACTTCCATAATAGAACTTCTACTGATCCAATAATTAAAACCTTGAGGAGTTTTTCTCCTTTTAAATTTAATTTTTTTAGCTTTGATTGCTCTTCTTATTGTTTGCACAGATTTATTGCTTAAATCTGCAGATTCTTGTATCGATATATATTCTTTAGCCATAGAATGAGGTAAGGACTAATTAATGTATTAAACATAATTTAATACAAAAAGCATCGAAAGACAAAAACTTTTTATCAATTAAAATTGACAGAAGTACGATGTCGTTTTTTCCAGATATAATTTTTAATAATTTTTATTGCCAGAAATAGCAGAAGGAAGGATAGAAAGATGAGTTTGTAATAAATTTTAATATTAGTGTTTTTTGGTTTTAAATTGTCAAGCACACTACTTTGATCAACTAATATAGAATTTCCGTCTTCCCTATTAATGAAGAAATCTTCAAACAAAACATTGTCTAAATCCTGCCTAATAGTTTCTAAAGTAGACAGAACAGAATTATCAAACTTAAAACTAAACTGCTCTTCATTAATAATTTGAAAATAAAAATCAGTAATCTTACCACTACCAACTGGAAAACTATCATCTCTTCTTAAAGTTTCACCGAATATAACTTTGTTTTTTATTTCATCATTTTTAACAAGATAAAATGGGTCTCCACCTTTCTCCAAAAATTCACCCGGTAAATATTTTAAGAAACCAAGGTTGTCACCCTCATATTTTAAATGAAAAGCTATTCCCAAAGTAGGGCTTGAGATATTTTCAGCCCAAACTGAAATTTTCAAAATATCTCCATCCAAAAATTCACCCTGTATATAAACTTTTCCATTTGAATCTTCTGCTGCATAGGCAGTTCCAATCAAAACAGAAATAAGACTTATTAAAATTAAAATTTTCTTCATTTTATAAAATTAAAAATTAACAAACCGAGACGACAGGATAAAATCCTGATCGGCTCCTAGTTTTGGTAAGTTTTTCCTTGGAAAGGGAAAAACCTTAGGGGCAACCTTTTAAAGATTGCCCCAGAAATTATTTTAGTAAGTTAAAGCAAAATTGCTTCCAATATCTATTAAATCATTACCATCAATAATTCCATCATAATTACTATCAACTAAGAAATTATAATTTTCTTCTCCATATTCACTGCCATAAGCTCTAGCTAATTTTTCAATATCTCTTCCATCAACTAAATCATTTTTGTCATTGTCTCCAGAAAGTCCTCTAGTATCCATAGCAGAAATTTCTACAGCACTGCTCTCAACATTATTTTTCACTGCTATCACTTGGTAGTTATAATTCACATTCGGAACTAAAGCATCATCATCTACAAAATATGGGTCTACAGTTTCAGCTATTAGTTTGAAGCTGCCATCAGGCATTTCTTTTTTTATCAAATAATAACTTGCACCATCTAAATCTTCTTGCCAGTTCAAATTTAAAGTATATCTATCATCACCTAAATCGACTTTGGCATTTGCAACTGGACTTACTCCTTCTATTGCTTCACCAATATTAATATCAGCATGCTCAAAATTAGTCATCACATCACCTACAGAATCAGACAAGAAACTATTAGCAGAAAAATTTATTTCTCCACTATCACTTTCCTCAGAAACAACTTTAAAAGTTAAATCGAATAATTTCCCATTACCATCGATTCCTGAAACAGGATTTACTAACCTCGCATTGCCCACAATTAAACTTCCTTCTTCACCATTTTTTAAAGCTGCATTAAAAGCAGTTGCACCACCTAATAAATCTGATTCTTCAATACTTACAAATTCAATTAGTGAAGGAATATAATTTATTTCAAATCCATAAGCATAAAGATCTTCTAAATCGAATCCCATTACTGAAATAGTTATAAGATCATCTTTATAGGCAATAGTTTCAAAAGGATCAAAATATATTTTAGGTCCATTGCCTTCATAAGTACTATTTAAAGATTTTGCTGTTCCTAAAATTAATGAGCCAGCCTTTCCTAGTGCTTCATTTGTCATCACAGCAGTTGCCCAATTATCATTAGCACTTATTTCAGGATCAATCCTTTCCATGCTAGCTTTTGAACTCAAATCTCCAGCTTGCCAAGCAGTTCCACTAATATTTACTTCATCTACAACTAGACCTACATCATTTTTCAAGATCAAACTGTCACCAGAATTGGCTAGTGAAAGACCAATTACAGCATCTGCTTCTATATTACTCACAGTGTTTTCACTATCTTCGATTAAAAAATAACCTTTTGCGGGTATAAGTCCGCTTTCAATTATATATTCAGTGCTTCCATCATCTTCAATACTCCAACCACTTAAATTTATATCTATTCCAGTGTTGTTAAAGAGTTCTATCCATTCATCATTTGAACTATCCATAGTTCCAGACCAAGCAATTTCATTAATTACTACATCCCCAAAATTTGAAGTTTCAGCAGAAGCAACTTTTACTACAACTAATTGTAAAGCCATTGCCACCAAAGTCATCATTACAAATTGTTTTTTCAACTTTTTCATAGCGTTTTTTATTAAATAATTTTTCTTTGCGCAAAGAAGTGAATTGAAAGTAATCCATTAAAATTAAGAAAAGCTAAAAAATCCTTAATTTGTTTTTAAAAATTCAATATTCATTATTCAAATTTAGAACAACAGTTTTAATTAGTTTTTTCTCTAATTTAATTTTTCCAAATATATTTTCATAGAACTGCTTGTCAGGTTTGATATTTGAAACATCTATTTTTCCTGAAGGAATAAATACAGTAAAATTTCGGGTGTTTTTCATATGTGCTATTAGAGTTTCTCCGAAACACCCTTTAAGTAGCATGGTATAGTAAGAATTTTCTATCTTTTCTTTGTTAATAAAAACAGCAATGACTTTTTCAGGAACAGCTCTAATATTTAGCCAACTAATTATATTATGAGAATGATATAAGCTTAAATTTTTACCTAGTTCAATTAATGGATCTTTAATTGTTTTATATATTTTTATTTCAACAGCTGTTTTTCCTGGATATATATTCTCATATTTTTTTAATCTTTTATCTATATTTTTATATCCTAGATTATTAGTGACTATATATTTATCAAATTCTTTTATTTTGATTTCTGGTGCTGGCCTTAAATCTATCTCCCTATTTTCTTCATCCAATAAATTTATTGCAGGATTAATACCTTTTAGTGTTTTTAAGAATTTTCTAAAGTCATAGATATGTATTTTTTCAAATTTTATTATTTTTTTATTATTTAAATCATAAATTTCATGTGATCCATCGATATTTTTGTAAAATACTTTAGGTTGAAATGAAGTATTCTTAGGTGAGATCCATGAGTTTTTAGAATAGGCCATCTCTATTTTACTTTGTTCAGATGCTTTCTTTATGCGTTTTATCAATTTTATTTTCTTAATATTAATATTTTTTTTATATTTAAAAAAACCAAATCCACGGATTATTATAAGATTATTAGAGTTCCCTATATATGTTCTGCAAGCCAAATATTGCAAGGCTAGCATTGCAAACAAAATATAAATTAATAAATATAATTCATCTTTATAGAGATCGAAATGAGAAAAGCTTAAATATTCTAATCCATTCACAAAGTAAATTATTACAATAATTCCAAAAAACATAAAAGGAATAAAGAAATACAAAGATTTTATTATTTTAATATGTACTTTATTTGTAAAATCTTTGAGGTATTGCATTAAAAATATTTATATTTACCTCATTATAGTTCTTTAACAAACTTTTTTAAACTTTTTTTAAAATCAAACCTCTCCCCACTTTTTCTATTTGTTTTCTGTATTTTCCCAAATCAAAGCGCCTGCTTCATAACCATATGAAAAATTTCCTTGTGAGAGCCAGGCTTTTTCATCAAAATCAACAGTTTTAAAACCATCTTTATCTTTGATCCTAGAACGTTTCAGCATATTCAAGAATTTACCACCTCTATTGGTGCAGCCACCATAAATTGACGCCTCATTAGCTGGTATTACCACAGCATCATATTCATTATCTTTTGCAAAATCGATAGCTACCCTTTTTAAATATCTAAATACTTCAGCTTCACTATATTTTTCTAAACAAAGTGCAGAAGGGTTCGGTGCAAAAAATAAATATTTTTTACCATCTTTGTTTTGAACACTCAAAAACATGGTCAAACCTAAACAATCACCAGTTTCGCCTTCTTTCAAAACAAACTGAAAGTAATTCGGATTTTTATACATCTTTTCGTCTTCACCAAGACAAAGAATAGAAGTCATTCTTGCATTTGCAGCTTCTTGAGTCATTGAAAAATACCCTTCAATGGTCTTAGAATTTTCATTTGTAGAAAGATTTTCCTCATACTTTCCAAGTTCATAAGTGATACGGTTATAGTCAACTTTTGCTAATTCTGAAAGTTGAAATTCAGGGTCAAATTTTGTTCTTAAGAAAAGGGCATGGAGATCTCCGAAAAGAGGACCAAGATCTTCAAAAGAAGGTCTTTCGTCTCCAAATTTATCAAAGTAGGTATTTACTTTGTTTGTAATTTCAGGTCTTAAACCTTCCTGAGTTTTAGGTGAAAGACCTCGAGTATAACAACCTATTAAGCTACTTGAAATAGCACGAGGAAGGTTGTTTGTAGGGATTCTGGTATTTTCCAATAATGATCGAATTTTGTCTTCGCTCTTTTGATCTATGACTTCCTCATTAATATCTAAAACTAATTTAAGATAGATATCTTTAATTTTAGAATATTGATCTTTTTCTACGCCTGGGAAGATTTCATGTTCTAAAGAATGTTTTAAATTCTCTCCATAAACTTCTTGCAGCTCTAACCATTGTTGAAAATGTTTACTTACTTCATTAATTCCAGACTGAACCCTGTCAGCAGTCTCATTAACAAAGTCATCAATATTAAACTCATAGATAAATTTATATAACACCAATAAATCCAACACCTCGTCTTTTTTTTGTTTTTTGATGCCTTGATCTAAAACAACAATCAGTAATTTATCATGTATACTTAATGTTTGGTCATCAATCTGGGTTTTCATTAAGGTAGCATCAAAAAATTCATCTACTTTTTCTGCATAGTCTTCTTTAAGTTTTTCTTTATCATTTTGCCTTTTTCTTACAAAATCAAAAACAGCATTAACTCTATGCATATAAGTTCCTTGTTTTTCCAGGTCTTCTGCTTCTCCATCCTTTAATTTATATCCGTTTGTTTCATTCAAAACCAAGTCTTTTCTTCTACCTTCAGGAAGGACATAGTCTCTCAAATTTTCTTCAGCATCACCAGAAAGAAGATTCTTTTCAATATTTGTATAGTTTGTGTCTTTTCCAAAAACCTCTTCTAATAAAGCTAGATAAAAAGGATGATTTCTTATTTCTAAATCTATTTCACTTCCAATTGTTCGAAGTTTTAAAGCAGGCAGTTCAGTTAAAAACAAATCCATAATCTCGTCAGCTTTTTCAGCACTATACTTCAGAGCAGTATCTATGTAAGAAGCTATAAGTTTTGGTGACTTCTCTAAACCATATTTATCACTAAAAATTTCACCAATTTTAAATCGTTTAAGATCACTTTTGTAAATAGCACTGTTTTTATAATTAAAATGACTTATTAATTCAGGTTGTTCATCTTTTGCAATTTTACAAAAATATTCAAAGCACTCTATATCATCCTCAAAACAATTTTTAGCATCACTAAGGATTCGAGGACTTGAAATTTCAAGAATAGCATTTTTGACACGAACAAAATTTTCAATTGGTTTTGGTTCAAAAAAATCGTCCGGCAAATAATCCATCTTAGGGTCCATATAAAGTTTTGATAGTTCTCCCATTGCTTTAACAGCTTGATCTCCACCTTTTTTTGCTACTTCAATTAGTCCGTTTTTAATATCATCATTATTTTTATATAAATATTCCAATTTTTTTAATGCTGATACTGCATAAACATTTCCTATCTCTTTACAAAAAGAAAACAATTCTTCAATTTCAGACAAAGCATTTTTTTCTAAAAGATCTTTAAAACCAAACTCGCTAAAAAGAATTTTAATATCATCATCATCATATGTTGAAAGTTGATCAAAGACAGATTTAAATTTATCGTAAAAATTTTCTTCCTCCAGTAACTTTGACATCAAATTATCTTGTAAAAAACAGGCTGTATTTTCATTGCCTTTAGTCAATGTATTAATCAAGCTAAGGGCGATTCCTAAGTACCAATTAAGCCTTTCTTTAAATTCCTCTATATCACATTGAGGTTTGGTTTTTGAACTAAGACGTGAATATAGTAAATCAACAAGAGCTTGATATTCTTCAGAATCCTTGTCTTTATACAAAATATCATAACAAAACACAGCATTTTTATACTGGTCACTAATATCACTTGAAGATAAAATTTCCAAACTGTCTGTCGTCGAAATGTTCGAAAATTTACCGTCATAATAAGCTTTGTTTATCCAGTCTAACTCTCTATAATTACGTGAATAAGAGTCTTTATCTTCCATTTGATGTTGCTTTAGTATTTCAAATACAAGGCTTTTTAAATTAGTATTATCACTCAAATTAAAAATCTTCTCTGCTGTAGTAAGACCACCATCCCTTTCATTTTTGATGAATTGTTTTATTAATAAAATAGCAGTTTCTTTATCCTCAGTTGGCATATCATCCATAAAGGAGACGGGATTAAGTTTATGCGTTTCACAAACATGTTTAGCAATTTCGACAATCCTATTATTATCTAGCTCAGGAGCGATATACTTCCAGAAACAACTACAGTTAGATTTAGGACATTCAATGAAAACTTTTTCTTTATCATCAATTGAAGCCGATGAGCTAAAAAATATCTCATCAAAGTCCTTATGCGAACCTAAATCTTTTTTCCAAGCTATAATATGATCCAACTTATCAGGTAAAGAACTTTCAAGTAGGAGATTTAAAGCTTCTACTGGCATCCTTCCATACATACCTTGTTCCAACCAAAATTCCATAACTGCCAGAGCTGTTTCATCTGAAGCTATTTTAAAAATATTTTCAAAATTATCAAAAAATAGTCCTCTGAGACCAGAGTAAGCACCAAGAATATTGTTTTCATCAACAAAATCAACTAATCTTTCGAAGAATTTCATGAATTCATCAGTGTCATATAGTTCTGCACAGCGCTCGGTAAGATCAACTATTAAATGATTGTTGCAGAAATTTTCGCCTTTTTTAAAGGCATAATCCACCACAACGCGTAAGAACCTAGTTTTATCGTATTCAGCTGAGCTATCTAAAATACTATTTATAGAAACAAATTCACCATCAAATAAAATATTCCAAACATTAGCTTGTTCATCTAAAGGAACATCCTTATCAATCTTTTCTATTAAATCTTTTAATAGATCATCATCATAACACATATGTTTAGAGTCTTTCAGGCATGTTGCTATTTCTTTATCATAACCTTTACCAAAATATTTTAATATCGCTAAAAATTCATCTTTTCGATAAATATAGTTAGAAGTTAATTTTCCAGAAAAAAAACTTGCTAATCCATATTCTTCAATGAATGAATCTATATCTTCTGCATCACTACACACAAGCTCTGAAGACTCCTTACGCATAGTCAAAACTTCTTCTTTATCATAAACATCTTGCATAGTAGAGTCATAAAAAAACCTCTTTTTAAGAGCAATTTGCTGTTCGTATAGAATATTTTTTAATACAGAAGCCTCTTCCTGGCCAAAAATATTTTCAAATTTAGCATAATTTTCTGCGAAAGCTTCAATTATAAAGCAGTGTAAATCTGGCAATTCATCGGTATTTATCCCTTCAAGTTTATGTAAAAACATGTTTTTATATGCTTCAAACAGTTCCTCTTTGTTAGTAATCTTTGCCAAATAATCTACTCTCTTAACAAAACTAGTAATGGAGCTAGATTTGTATTTTGCATTTAAAATTTTTGAAATAAAAGATTCTAGATTGAAATCCTCTCCTTTAATCCTTCTTTGTAAGTCTTGTACAACAACATCACCATCTCCTTCTAAATTTTGGATTATAGCGCTACGTACATCTTCACCAATGTCAGTTGTATCTAACTGATTATTTATTTTTTCAGAAACAATTCTTAGACAATCATCAATTTCATCCACATTTGCATCATTAAAGTTATCCAAGCCAATCTCTGTGAATGTTTCTGTTGCAATGGCTTCTATATAGTCACTTATAGATTTTTTATCATGCTCAGATGGTAGATTTATTGGGGACATACTTTATATTATAAATATTCAATATATTATACCTTAAAAACGCATTATAGTCTATTGTATAGGCTTTAAATCATTAATTTATTTTTAAAAAATTATCATCTCCTATATAATCCAAACATGGCTAGGGCAAAAATTTGTTTATTATTCGCGGGGGGAACTATTGGGATGGTCAAAAATCCTGGTACTGGCGTGCTTGAACCAGCTACTGATTCAGCTGATATTATTCGTGATTTTCCAGAAATTCAAAAACACATCCAGCTCGACTTTAAAATGGTTGTAAACATCGATAGTTCCAACATGACGCCAGATATTTGGACAGAAATAGCTAAAAAAATTCATAAATACTATGACAAATATGATGGTTTTGTAGTGGCTCAAGGAACAGACACCATGGCCTATACAGCCAGTGCGCTTTCTTTTGCTCTTCAAAATTTAAGTAAGCCAGTGGTCTTTACTGGATCTCTAATTCCACTTACCGACATTGCTTCAGATGGAAGAAATAACTTAATTTATGCCTGTCTAACAGCGGCCATGGACATAGCAGAGGTATCGATCGCTTTTGCCAATAAAATCATCAGAGGGAATAGAGCAAAGAAATATCACGAATCTTTTGTGGATGTATTTCATTCACCAAACTATCCATATTTAGGGGAGCTTGGTCGGCCAACGGTTTTGCATAGTTGGCGTAAAAAACGTCGCAAAAGAATTTTGAAATTTACGCCAGATTTTGAATCTAATGTTTCCTTACTTAAAATTTTCCCAGGTTTCCATCCTGATATTTTAGAGAGTGCAATGTCTAGAGGTACTAAAGGAATTGTTTTAGAAGGATTTGGTCCAGGGAACGTACCATTTTTAGAAAACTCCATTATTCCACAAATAGAAAAAGCAATTAAGCAAAACATCCCTGTTGTTATCTCTACTCAATTAGAAAAAGGAAAAACAAATCTTCATGCCTATGAAGCTGGCTTCAAAGCTGCAAAAGTCGGAGCCATTTCTGCTAAAGACATGACTTCAGAGGCAGCTCTAACAAAACTTATGTGGGCTTTAGCCAAGACTAATAAACTTCCAGAAATAAAAAGAATTATGGAAAGTAATTTAGCGGGTGAGCTAGAGGATGAAATTTAAAGAGATACTGGTGTTCGCAGTTTCCTTGCTAAATGTTCCTCTAATTGTGCAATAGACCAGTTTTCGGAACGGAAAGCCAATTCAGCTAAATCAATATTAAGCTTACTTTTGGCATGTTTAAAAGCAGCTCTTATTGGCTCTGGAATAAGATCTTTTACACTTGACCATTCACTTGCTGCAAATGCAAAATGTAGCTTTTGTCTATCACTTTCAGTTAAATTTTTATATTCTTCTTCCTCCATCCAATCTGGTTTAATACCAGTATTTACAATAAAGAATTTCATTTTTTTAGGAGAGCCATTAGTTTTTCTTCTTTCCATTTCTCGTTCAATCATAAAACGTCTTCCATTCACTATGTTTTTACAGTTTTGACCACCAGCAACACTAAATTGACCAATAAATTCATGCATTGCTGCTGTACTTTGTACAGGCTCATCAGAATCTTTTGTGCCATTAGGTTGATTAACATAATGTGCATAAGCTTCTAAATATGTTTCATAACTAACTTCTTGAACAACAGCATTAGGGTCTATCCCCTTAACAGGAATTGCTAGATTAGAAGCTAAAACAATGTTCCTAACATTAATTGGTATTTCATGTAATTTATCAAGTTCATCATCAACTTGTAGAACTCTAGTGTTAGTTGTTTGTGTTGGATTACCATGGCTATCAATAGGGTAAGTTCTTCTCGCTACAAATTCTTGTGCAGGAACATTGTCAGTTCTTGTAAATCTCGCTTTTTCATGTGTCCTAGCATATAAAGCCATTACACCATTAAAAACTCTAAATTCAAGTTGGCCCATATCATCACCAGCTGAAAATAATTGGTATTTTTGTAATTCTGCAAGACCACCAGCTAAACTTTTATCTTTCTGGTAACTTTCATTATTTATTAACAAAGTAAATAGATGTCTTAAACGTTCTAATATTACTCTGATAAAAAGTTCCATTTCACTTTTACCCATACCTGACTGTCCTTCAAAAATAGTGTGGTTTTGAGTCCAATTGCCTTTGATTTCTCTGATGGTATCATCCAGTGTAATATCTTCTGCCCATCTTCCCCAAAGCAATGAAGTTCCATGAAATGGTAAACATATTTGTTCTAAAAATTCTGGAGTAATTTCAGCTTGTTCAGTTTTAGGATCAGGAAATCTAAATCGTGAATTAATGCTTTCATCTGGCTGAGTAGCTTCAATACCTACATGTGTTAACTTTTGTGTTGATTCTTGTACTTGTCTAGTTGCTAACACTTGATAAGGAGCTTTTTTGTATGGTCCAAAGTAATCAATTTGATTTCCAGAGGAATCTTTACCATTACCAACAACATAAATTGTAGAGCCATCTTCTCTTGTATAGTGAAATCTTTTATAGCCAGCATCAACTTGTTTTTTATCACCATTTTTTCCTTGAATTATTCCTTCTACACCTTCAAATATTTCATCCGGAACACCTAAGAAGAAAATATCTGGAGTATCACTCACCTCTTTTTCACTCAAAATAACACCAACATCTTTGAATAAATCATCTAGACCAATTTGTCCTTGAGCTGCTCTAGGTACTACTAGCACAACTGGGTTGTCAGAAAGTCTTAAAGTAAAAATTTCAAACTTTTCAGGATCTAAATCTATCTGTTCAAGGTTTTTAATAAGTTGGTCTCCATTTGTTGTTGAAGCAATATCACTTCTTTTTGACCCTTTAAAATGCAAGTCAGCACTTAAAGGTATAGAAGTAATTTCACCAACTGTTCTTAAATTTGATAAACCACCTAGATCTCTATTTCTTTGACTCTCAGAATTTGCTACTGGAGCATTTTCGTAAACTACTACAGAAAAAACTCTATCTCTAATTTGGTCAATTCCTTCTTGTATTTCAGCATCAACTCTTCCTTGAAGTCTTGGGTGTTGTGGATCAGAAACATATCCTAATTCTTTGAGAGCATCATGGAATTCCCTAGCTGCATTTGTAATAAATTTAGCTATTTCGTCAATATCATAAGGTTTATTTCTAAATTCTATCACATTTCCGTTTTCTCTAGTTTTAACTGCATCACCTTCTTGATATTCCACAACCCTTTCCAGCCTAGCTATGGTTGTTTCCCAATTTAATAAAGCAATTCTAAATGCAAGACCAATCTTTTGAATTTCTTCTCCAGTTAAAGTGTTGTCATGCTCAAGAACTCTATCAAATTTACTTTGTTGGTCTTGATGTTCACCAAGTAATTTTAAGAATCTAGGGTCACTCCAGATTTCTCTTGTCTGCATAGTGCGCATTGCCTCTATATCTTTTTTCGTAAAGATAATTGGTTCTAATAAATGGTCACGTGGATCAACTTCTACTTGACCTCCTGTTTCATCATCCAACTCAGACTGATATTCTCGCAAACCAGGTTCAGGACTTGCTAATCCCATATTATTTATTGTTAATTTTCATATTTATAAAGGTAATTCAACTTAATGGCAAAACATTACTTTGTAAAGTTTATATAATGATAGTTTTAGTCTTGTAATAAAGAAAAAAACAAAGATAGTAAAGTCTAACCTAGCCTAAGTGCTTCTTTAAATATTTCTGCTACTTCTTCAATTCTATCTGTAGGCAGTCCTGCTACATTAATTCTAGAAGAGGGAAGAGGAAACACAGCTTCTCCCTCTAAAAACTCTAGTTGTTCCTTACTTAAACCTCCTTCAGGAATTAATTTTAAAAAGATACCTCCTTTATTTCTAATCCAAGGTGCATCTAAAACTTCAGCCAAAGCTTCTCTATTATGATTTAATATGCCTTCAAGCATGTCTTTTTCAACTGCATCTATAAACGATTGTCTTTTTTCATCATCACCTAGAATGTCAGCCATAGTTAATGCTGGTAATGCAGGAGGGTTAGACCATGTGGGTCTAATTATTTTATTAGGAATATAACTTTGTAAATTTTCTGTTTCTTGATCACTAAAATTCACCATATATAAAGCTCCTAAACGATCAGAATATACTCCTGCATTTTTAGAATTAGAAACACAAATAAAACAAGGAATCCCTTTTTGAGTAAATTCTTTGATAGCATAATTATCAATTCCAAATCCCTTAACTAGTCCATTGTATGCAAAATCAAGAATTGGTATTAATTCTTTTTGCATAACAATATCAGCAATTTCATTCCATTGTTCTTCACTTCTTTCTGATCCATCGTCGTTATATCCAGCCACCTGTAAAAGCACAGGACAATCTTTTGGATGATTCTTTAAAACCTCTAAATATGCAGCATGATTATATTTACGTGTCTCAGGATCTTCATGTTGATATGTTGTAGGGCTTGGATCAAGGTCTTGAAAAATTGTTCTATGATTTCCCCATCCTGGATCTAATAATAATTTCTTTTTACTATCATCAGGAAATTTACTTAAAACACGATGAGCAACATATAGAGCAGCAGTACCACCTGGAGTCTGAGCAGCTACAACTTTTTTTATGCCTCCTATTTCTCTCAAAAGATCTTCACCAAAAACTAAATGCTTAGCATTCAGTTCTAAAAAAGGGGCATGACCAGCAGGAGATAAATATCCCATACCTTCAACAGTTTCAGCTATTTCTGTACGTGTTGTAGCAACAACTTCTGGTGTTAAGACACCATTCTCATCCATTATTGTACCAACACCTGCATTAACTTTATTTGGATTTTTACATTTATCAAAAGCAGCACGGGCTGCCATATTAGCATCAGGTTTTGTACCTTCAACATCCCATGAAGTTTCATAAGCTCTTTCAATAGCCATAATTACTCAATTAAAAAGTAGGAGAGTAATGTACCTCAGAGTTTTTTAGTAATCAATGAAAAAAGAGACGAGCAGGATTGCATCCTGATGATGCAATAGGGTTTTGTTAAACTTTCTATAAAAAATTTTACTCCTTACAGTCATAATTTTTCTTGAAAGTTTTTCTTCACTTCGGCAATTACGCTGAATTGCCTTCGTTTCGAATCACAAAACTCGCTACTTTATGGTGGGTCGGGCGGGTCTCGAACCCGCGACCTTCAGCTTAAAAGGCTGCCGCTCTACCAACTGAGCTACCGACCCATAAAAGGCCTAAGCATTTTATTCATAGAATCTTCTAAAAGCAAGTTAAATTCACTTTGCTTTATGACTGTAAAAACTATGAATTAAAAAAGACAATGCTGGAAGTGAAAACCAAAGATAACTATTACTCACAATCCCTCTTACTAATTCAGATTGATTATAAATCCCCCAAAGTGCAGTTCCTGTTGTTTCAAAAGCTCCACCTCCAACAATAGGCACACCACTTACAAAGACAAAGATCATACTTAACATTAGCCCAGCACTCATTCCTGCATATAAAAAGCTTAAAATCATTCTAATAAAAGGCGATCTATCATCAACAGTCTCAACTTCAAAAGCACCTTTTATAGCAAATAAAATAACAAGTATTACAAATATTAAAACTTTTACAAAAATTATTGCTTCGTGTTCAGTTCCTAAAGAAGTTACTTTTAATAATTTTACAAAGGCTTCAGATCCAGCAAAATATTTACCGAATAAACTACCTAATGCATCAGCTGCAAAACCAGCTACATAAGTTCCTAAAATTACTTTCAAAGTATTATCTCGACCTATAATTAAACTGTAGGCCATGATAACTATGAAAAAAACAAATACGAATAGGTCCCAGGTTAGAGTTAATTGCATAAATTTAAGAATGAGTAACTTAAATTTAATTTTATAGTAAGATCAGAATTTTGCAACCTTAGTGACAACAGAATATAATTCTGATTGTCACCCGTTCCTTAATAAGTTTTCCTGAAAGGAAAATCCTTTGAAGTTTTTTACCAAAAAAGACCACCCTTTTTAACTTCTATTCCGTTTTCCTTAGCTAGTTCTAAATAAAGTTCTTTTTCTTTCTTAGAAAGTTTTTTAGGGATAATTATTTTAACTTTTGCTAAATGATCTCCATTATGTTTAGAGCCTAACTTCACAACTCCTTTTTCACTCAGTTTAAAAACTTTTCCATCGTCAGTTCCAGCAGGTATTTTAATTTTTTCTTTTCCATAAATAGTTTCGATTTCTGTTTCACCACCTAAGACAGCAGTTACAACTGGAATTTCAATAACACTATAAATATCTGACCCATGTCTAACAAAATCTTTATTTGGATTCACAACTAAATTTATATATAGATCACCACTTGGACCTCCTTTTATACCACCTTCCCCCTTACCACTTAATCTGATAGTTGAGCCATTATCTACACCAGCAGGAATTTTTATTTTAACTCTATCTTTAACCCTAGCTCTTGTTGTTCCATGACAAACTTTACATTTTTTTTCAGGAACTTTTCCTTCACCAGAACATTCGTCACAGGCATGGGATGTAGTCATTTGTCCCAAAATAGTATTGCGAACTGAACGTATTTCACCAGTTCCACCACAAGATTTACAAGTTATTATTGAACTTCCTGGCTCAGCTCCTTTTCCTTCACAGTTTCTGCAGACACCAGCCTTAGTAATTTCCAGTTCTTTTTCAACACCAAAAACAGCTTCTTCAAAAGAAATTTTAATTACTGATTCGATATCACTTCCTCTAATTGCAGTTTGTCTTTTATCTCTACCTCCACCTGATTTATTGCCACCAAAAAAAGTTTCAAATATATCAGCAAAACCACCAGCACCTCCACCAGAAAAATCAAAACCAGAAAAATCGAAACCACCAGCACCACCGCCAGAGAAACCACCAGGTTCACTAGTTGAACCAAAAGTATCATATTGTTGACGTTTCTTATTGTCAGACAAAACTTCGTATGCTTGATTTATTTCTTTAAATTTTGTTTCAGCATCTTTCTCTCCTTTATGTTTGTCAGGATGCCATTTTAAAGCAAGCTTACGGTAAGCTGATTTTATTTCTTTATCAGTCGCAGCTTTTTTAACACCCAAAATTTCGTATAAATCTTTTGCCATAGCCTATTAATTATAGCTTTTATCTAAAAACTTGTCTAGCACTCTAGCATGGAGAGTGCAAATTTCAAATAGAAGTTGATAAGTATTTTTAGCTCAGTTAAAATCTCAGCACAATATATTGTGGCGCCATCGTCTAGCGGCTAGGACATCGCCCTCTCACGGCGAAAACAGGGGTTCGATTCCCCTTGGCGCTACCAGCTAATATTTAGAAAACTTGCCCTTATATATAGCAGGTTTTAGCAACATAAATTCTTCAA
>Ga0310122_10001135_pt1 | contig 17042 bp, 15 predicted proteins | sample CB6_Bottom_1051__FD_203503 | JGI IMG/M metagenome (GOLD analysis project Ga0310122, IMG submission 203503) | Marine microbial communities from Western Arctic Ocean, Canada - CB6_Bottom_1051 | ecosystem: Environmental > Aquatic > Marine > Oceanic | place: Canada: Western Arctic Ocean | collected...
CCTAATCTCACATGCCCAGAGACTATTCGCAAAGCAGGAAGCGAAGGAAAAGCGGCGGCTGCTCGGTTTTCGAGTATCGAACTGCTCTTGGAAGGGCGGGGAGCTAACCACCGAGCTGCGCCAACCCTTTGATCTTCTTCAGTAAACAGTCGCCGAGGCCAAAACGAAAAAAGCCACCGAACCTTCGTTCGACGGCTTTTCAGAGATTTGGCTCCCCGGGCAGGACTCGAACCTGCGACAAGGCGGTTAACAGCCGCCTGCTCTACCAGCTGAGCTACCGGGGAACGGATGCTCGGGCGGGCGGAGTTTAGGCGTTGGCGTCGCGTTCGCAACGCTCTCGAGCCGGCAGATGGCTCTCCCTCGGGAGGTCGCGGTGCCGATCAGATCGGGTCGAAACGGATTTCGAGGACTTCCAATTCGCGCCGTCCCTTGGGCACCTTGACTTCGATCTCGTCGCCGACTTCTCTTCCCAGGAGCGCGCGCGCGACCGGTGAGGTGACCGAGATGCGGCCTTGTTTGGCATCGGCCTCGTCTTCTCCGACGATCAGGTAGACAATTTCGTCATCGGTTTCGATGTCCGACAGGCGAACGGTGGCTCCGAAGTGCACCTTGTCCGGTTCCTGGCCGGTGCTGTCGATGACTTGCGCACGGGCGATTCGATCGTCGAGCATGGCCATGCGTCCGGCGATATGCGCCTGCTTTTCCTTGGCGGCGTGGTACTCCGCGTTCTCGGAAAGATCTCCATGCGCGATGGCTTCCTCGATGTCCTTGATGTTGGCAGGACGGTCGACGGATTTCAGTCGCTTCAACTCTGCTTTGAGGGCTTCGTAGCCGCTCGGAGTCATCGGGACTCGCTGGTCCATTTTCTTCCTCGTTCCAATGCGGGGGTGGGTGGAATATGGCGCTCGAGAGGGCTCGTGGATTTTCAGAGGATCCCAGGTTTCGACGGCGCCGGACGGTTGCGGTTTTTCTCGGTGTGGAAGAAATCGCGCCGAAATCGGATTGGCGAGGATCTCGTCTCGAAATAGGCTACCCAGAGCCTGCCCGCGCGGCAAGGAGAATGAGCCCCTTTTGGGTTGATCCCGATGGTCGGCGTCATGGGATCGGGGAGCCAAGATGGGAACCGAGGACGAGCCGGCTCGTGAGCCGACGGGAAATGCACATGCCGGACCTCCGTCGTCCGGCCGCGAATCGGATCGACAGGCATTCGTTCGGACCGCCTTGATCTTCTATGGGGTAATGGGTTGTGTCGCCCTGATCTGGAGAATGGCCGCGTCCAGCGAATCGATTCTCGACCCCAGTGGCGACGGGACGGCGGCGGCCACGGGTCTGTTTACGGCCGCCTTCGCGGGTCTCGCAGTCGGGCTTGCTTCGGTCGGTGTTTCGGAATGGCTCACGCGCGGGACCGAACTCGGAGAAAGACTCGCAGACCTTCTCGGGGAGAGTCTGGCCGGGATCAAGTTGGGCGATGCGATCCTGCTCGCCGTCGCGAGTGGAATGGCAGAGGAGATGTTATTCCGGGGTGCCCTGCAACCGGCGGTCGGAATCGTCTGGGCGAGCCTCATCTTCGGCGCTTGTCATTTCCTGCCGCGCCGTGAACTCGTGATCTGGAGTCTCTATGCAGTCGTGATGGGGTTCGCGTTCGGCTGGCTCTTCGAATGGACGGGACAGCTGCTGGCTCCGATCGTCGCGCATTCAGTCGTGAACGGAATCAATCTTCCGCGCCTTGCCCGACGTTACGAAAACCTAGGGGACGACTAAGGTTCGGCAAGGGTCCGACCAGGCTCCTAGCCGCGAACCGCGATCGCGTCGATTTCCACGTGCGCTCCGAGCGGGAGGGCGGAAACCTCGACGGTGGCCCGCGCCGGAGCGGGACCGGAACTGAAGGTCTCTGCGTAGATCGCATTCACTCGGGGGAAGAGGCTCATGTCCGTGAGGTAGACCGTCGCCTTGAGGACGCGACTCGGATCGCTGCCCGCGGCCTGGAGGACCGCTTTGAGATTCGACAGGACCTGCCGCGTCTCGTCCTCGATCTCTCCTGAGACGAGCTTCCCGGTCTTCGGGTCGAGTGGAATCTGACCGGAAACGAAAACGAGTTCGCCCTGCGCGATCGCCTGGGAGTAAGCGCCGACGGGCGCGGGTGCGTCTTCGGTTCGGATCTCGGTCTGTCGCGTGGATTCGGTCGCTTGATCAGTCATCGCCGCCGTAGCTTAGGGCACCCGACCACGATCGGACTAGGAGGGCTCCGGAAGCAATCGCTCTTCCAGGACTCGAATCAAGTATCCGAAGAGCAGAAGGTTGGGCAAGCGCGCCCGCGTATCGCCCTTGATGCCGGCACCGTCTGCGAAAGCTTCGGCATAGCGCGAGAAGAACTCGATCGTTTCGTAAGGGACGTTCTTGGCGAGCATCTCGTTGATCTGCTCGGTCGGCAGGTCGTCGAAAATCTCCGCGAATTCCACGGCAATCTCTTCCGGTGTCATATCGTCTCCGAGAAACCGACGCCGTTCGTGCGCGCCTCAGCAAATTCGTCGTGCCAGCAGCGGCTGCAGTCCAGCCATTGTGTCTCGTGTGTCTCGGTCGACCAGATCTCCCGTCTAGAGAACCCATCAACACAACATCTTCCCATCGGGGCTGTCGACTGTCAACCACGGAAAAAAACGAAATCGGCCGAGTTTGAGCACTAGAGCCCTTCTGGCTGGGTTCTTTCTGATCACTTGCTTGCAACCTGCGTAAAGCGGAGGGATGGAAACCCGTGTACGATCGGGAAGCCGCGTCGATAGTTGCCTATCGCGATCGGTCTTGCCGGTGGCTGAAGAATTCGCGTTGATTGTATGAAGTTTTTTTCGCGCAGGGTGTTGAGTATCAGGCGAGCGACGATTCAGTGTCCGCCGAATCGTCTGTCGCACTGTTCGTCTCGCCGCTCGCCGCACGTGCGCGAAGGATCGAATCAGAAGAGAAAATGGCGAGTCCGATCCAGACCAATCCGAATCCCGCAGCGTGGGCCGAGGTAAAAGGCTCATGGAATGCGAACGTCGCAAGAATCAGGGTGAGCGTTGGTGCGATGTATTGAAACATTCCGACTGCAACCAGCGGGAGATGGCGCGTCGCCGCGTGAAAGAGCAAGAGGGGAATGGCTGTGACGGCTCCGGAGAGCGCGAGATAGGCATGCTCGCCGATCGACGCCGCCGCGAATGCGGAATTCGGCTCCCAGAGCAGGAAGCCCAGACCCAGGAGCGCGGCCGGCGAGAGCACCAGCATTTCACGGGTCAAACCGGCGAGAGGGGGCCGCGGATGGAGCTTATGGATCAATCCGTAGAGGGCGAAGCTTGTCGCGAGCACGAGGGAAATCCACGGGAGTTCGCCGACGCGAAACGTCAAGACCCCCACGCCCAGTGCCGCGATGCCGATCGCCACGGACTGGATGCGACCCAGTCTTTCGCCGAGGACGATCAGTCCGAGCAGGATGCTCATCAGGGGATTGATGTAATACCCGAGGCTCGAGGCGACGACCTGATCACTCCCAACGGCGTAGACGAACAAGCACCAGTTGCCTGAGAGCAGCAGCGCCGAAACCGTCGTCCAGCCCCATTCGCGTCGGCCGCGCGCCCAGGTTTCGCGGGTCCTTCTCGTGACGATCGCGGCGATCCACAAGATGATCAGGGTCCAGAGAATTCTCGGGATCAGGGCCTCGGCAGCCGAGATGTCGATGATTCCTTTCCAATAGACGGGAACCAACCCCCAAACGAGGTAGCAACTGACGGCGAATCCGATTCCCGCGGTCGGAAGATTGGCAGTAGATGGGGCGTGGTTCGACATGGCCGGGATCTTCAGGGATTGCCAATCGCGTGTAAAGGCTTCGACATCGCCAAAGCAGGTGCTAGGGACCCGATCGGGAATGCGCCGGTTGTCTGCTACGTGATCGCACCTGCTGCCATCAACTCGGCGATCAAGGTGGCGTCCATACCGAGTTCCGTTTTCAGGATCTCGAAGCTCTCGCCGCCCAATAGAGGCGCGGGAAAGCGCGGTCCGCAGTCGTAGCCACTGATTCGGAATTGATGGCCGCTATAGGGGACGCGTCCCATCTCGGCGTGGTCGAGTTCGCGATGGAATCGGCGATGGCGAAGCTGGGGGTCGTTCAGCAGGTCGCGACTTCGCTGAACATGTCCGGCGGGAACTCCGGCGTCCAGCAGTCGATGCATGACGTCCTGCGGCTTTCGTTCGCGGGTCCACTCCGAGATCTTCTCGTCCAGCAGATCATGGGCAGCGATTCGCCCGGCCGTGGTCTGGAAGGCAACCGCCCGACTCCACTCCGGGTCACCGAGTGCCTCGCAAAGCGCGCGCCATTGGTCGTCCGTCTCGACGGCGATCGCACACCATTCGTCAGGGCCCAGGCAGGGATAGGCGCCTTGCGGAGCGGCCAGTGACGAGCGGTTTCCATTGCGTTCGATCGGAAGATCCGACGCCTGTCTCGCCATGATTTCCGGCGCAAGGAAATGCAGCGCTGCCTCCATCTGCGCGAGATCGATGTATTGGCCTTCGCCGGTTCGACGCTTGTGGTCGAGAGCGGCCAGCACGGTCGTCGCCAGGAATCGCGGCGCCACTGTGTCGGTGTAGGCGTTCCAGGGTCCGACCGGTGCTCGATCTGGCCAGCCTGCCAGCTCGAAGAAGCCCGCGACGCCGGCTGCGTGATAGCCGTATCCCGCCATCGAGGCGTAGGGTCCCGTTTGTCCCATCAAGCAGGTGCTCACCATGACGACACCGGGATTGGCAGCGCGCGCCGCCTCGTAGCCGATCCCGAGTCGGTCGACGGCACCCGGCGTGAAACTCTCGAGGACGACATCGGCCCACGACAGCAGCCGCGTCGTGACTTCCCGGGCGCGTTCGTGTTTGAGGTCGAGGGCCAGGCTGCGTTTCGAAGTGTTGAACTCGCCGTAGAAATGCGAACGATTCCAGCCCGCTTCATTGTTCATATAAGGACCCGCCGTACGCAGGTTGTCGGCTCGGTTCGCGGATTCGATGCGGATGACGTTGGCGCCATGGTCGGCGAGGTATTTCCCGGAGATGGGCCCAACGCCGACCCAGCTGAAGTCGGCGACCTTCAAACCTTCGAGCGGAAACTCGGTTTCGTCCGAGAAAGCCGGCTCCTCGCGCAGGGGAACCCGTTTGCGGGATGCGTTCTCGAGTTCGTTGCGAATTTCTTCTGTGTGCTCGCCAAGTCGTGGAGCCCGGTGGCGAACCTCGAAGGACGTGTTATTCGGTCTGGCGAATGCGCCGGGCGCGAGGACGGTCTGGCCCGAAGCCAGCGGCGTCTCGATGAAGTAGCCTCGAGCGACGAGCTGATCGAAGTCCTGGAGTTCGTCCAGGGTGAGAACCGGTGCGATCGTGACTCCGATTTCCAGCCCAGGCTCGAAAAGTTCGCGCTTGGTTTTCGTGGTCAGGAATCGGCCGATCGTTTCGGTCAATTCGTCGAGTGAAATCGAGAATTCTCCACCGCGAAAGAGCCGGATGTCGTAGGTTTCCCAGTCTTCTCGAGCGAGCCATTCCGAATCGATGGTGCCGGCTTCGAGCATCCAAGGCGCGAGCTTCGAAAGAGTCGAACCCACACAGAGCACGATCACGTGACCGTCCTTGCATTCATGACAAAGCGGAAAGCCCGCCGGACCGATCTGAAGCGAGGCGCCCTCACGCTCGAATTCTCGCGCCTGGATCGCCGAAGCGGTCATGGCGTTCAGCATCGTCCAGGTCATCGAGGCTTGCGCCGAGACATCGACGAACACGCCTTTTCCGATCGTTCGCATGCGCGCATGCCCGATCAGTGCCGCGACGGCGGCCTCCGCGCCCGCGTGGCGCCAAACCTGGGGGACGCTGAGTCGAAGGGGTGCGCGGTCGGACTCGCCCTGCAGCGACATCGGTCCGCCGAGCGCAGCGATCGTGAGGTCCGAGGCCGGCTGATCAGCCATCGGTCCATCAATCCCGAACGGTGTTATTCGGACATGAACGATCTGGGGATTGGCCTTGCGAATCTTCTCGAAGTCGAGGCCGGCTTCGTCCAGCAGGCTCGGTGGACCGGAGTCGAGAATGAAGTCCGCCGTCGCGACCATTTCGAGAAATAGATCGCGGCCGTCCTCTGTCGCCAGGTCGATCAGGATGGACCGCTTGTTTCGGTTGAAGGCTGTGAAGCTGAGGCTGCGATCTTCTTCGGGGACTCCGTCGAGAAAGGGGCCGGCGCTTCTCGCCTCGCTACCGCCCGGCGGTTCGACGCGAATCACGTCGGCGCCGAGATCGCCCAACATCATTCCTGCGATTTGTCCGCGGACATCCGTCAGGTCGAGCACACGATAGGGAGTGAGTAGGTTCAAGGAGGGCTCCAGCGGGTTTCGTCAGTCCATCTTGAAGACGCGCTTGGTGAATCGCCATCCCGCGTTCGTCTTCTCGAGGTCATCCAGATAGCGACCGGTCACGATCACCTTGTATCCATCATCGACGAGGTAACCGATCAGGAACGCGGATCCGCTGGCCGTAGGGGGGTTGCCGTCGCCGACGCCCGGAGCTTCGCCTTCGTCGAGCACGATATTCATCGCGTTGTGGCGCATGCCGGGCATCGCCGAATGGGTCTGATCCGCGAATTTCGAAATGCCTTCGGTGCCTTCGATGACGTTGATGCCGTTGTCGAAGATCCCGTTCGGAACGAAGCAGTTCGCGAATCCTGCGCAGTCGCCGGTATCGATCGCGGTGCTGTAGCGAGAATAGAGCTGAAGGATCTCGGTCGTGTCGTTCGCGCTGAGGCTCATCAAAGGCTCGCTTTCCTGATCTGGATCATGGCCCTCGATCGAGGGATGACGACCCAGCTTTGGTCTCGCCGTGGCGTCTGTGGCGTCCGTGGCGCAGTGTCGCGTGACGCCTTCTTGCTCGCGGGCCCAGAATTCTGTGAACGGGACAAGCTACGCGATGCTCGGGTCGATGCAATGGGCCGGGATGGACCTCAATTGGCGTTAATTCGATCCCGCGCGTCGACGCGCCACATCCGCCCAGGAGTCTCGATCTTCGGCGCCACCGAACCTGTCCGGATCGAGCAGAATATCCAGGATCGATCGGTCCAACCCGGGTCCGCGGGGCCAGGCGTCGGCCGCGTTCGTGAGCGCCCGGACGAGGTCGGGATGATCCGCAGCGAGATCGTGTTCCTCGAACGGGTCTGCGTAGATCTGATAAAGGCGTGGCAACCCGGGATCGACGAGCTTCCATGGCGGGCGGTAGAGGGCCATTCCAGCAATGCCCATCGTCACGTAGTCCGGCTTGTCGTTCGTGGCCCCTTCGTTCTTCGCGGCCTGTCCGCCTAGCAGTTCGGCCCACTGACTCCGTCCATTCAGGTCTGTGGGTGTGGACGCCGATGCGCCGACTGCTTCCAGCAGCGTTGGCAGTAGGTCCGAGATCGTGATGAATCCGTCATGGGTTCCGCCCTCGAGAACTCCCGGCCACCAGATCGCAGCGGGTACGCGGCTACCTCCTTCGGCGACGCTGCCCTTGCCGCCTGGCAACGGCGAGTTGTCGCTGGCGCCATCGAGAATGTTCGCGACCAGAAATTCCAGCCCGTCTACGGGAATCGGGCGACCAAAGACTCGAACTAGAAACTTGGCGAAATGCCTGGCACCAGCGGGCGCAGCCGCACGCGCGAGTCCGCCATTGTCGCTCGAAAAGAAGATCAGGGTCTCGTCGAGCATTCCCTCGCGCTCGAAGGCGTCCAGCACGCGACCGATCGCAAGGTCGAGCTCGCTGACCATCGCCGCGTGCGTTCTGCGATTCTCGTCTTCGATGGACTCGAAGCGGCGAATCGTCTCGGCGGGTGCCTCGTTAGGCAGATGAGGGGCGTTGAACGCCAGGTAGAGAAATGTGGGTCTTTCGCGGTCGCGAGTCTGAATGATGCGAATGGCCTCGTCTGCCATCAGCGTGGTCGAATAGCCGTCTTCGCGAAGGGTCTCGCCGTTGCGCTGCCAATCGTGACCGCCGCCATGATTGTGATCCCAATCGCCAATCCCTCCGGTCAGATGCCCGTAGAAATGTTCGAAGCCGCGGGCTTGTGGGAAATAGTCGGGCGTGTGATGGCCGAGATGCCACTTTCCCACCATGAGGGGTTGGTAGCCTTCGCGTGTGAGGTATTCGGGAAGCAGCGTTTCGACCAGTGGCAGACCGGTCACCTCGTTCTCAACCTTGCTCCGCCAGTCGAGGGCGCGCCCTCATGTGCCCCAGGGCGTGATGCCTTCTTTGAGCGCCCGGTAGCCGTCGAGGAAGCCAGGTCGTTCCCCGCTGTAGATCTCATCGAATTTATCGAGAGCCGAGGTCAGGAAGTCCGCGATTTCCTGGTTTCCGGGATTCGCGTCGAGATAGGCCTGACGGATCAGCACGAAATGAATGCGCGGATCGTAGGGTTTCTTCGTGCCGCCGAGTGATTCGTCACCGTCGAGCAGTCGAAGCAGCATGGCGTCGGCCGAGCCGAGCGTCTGTTCGTGGATCGGCGGGCCCTCCATTCGGTACATCACCGAGGTCATGTCGCGCCCGTTGCCCGTCGTATACCCCATCTTGGCCCAGACATCGTCCATCTTGGCGTCCGCGCCGACGTGGTCGATGACGAGCTGCCCGAATCGCCGCATCGGATCGGAGACGTCTGCCAACAGATCTGTTAGGCGATCGCCATCGAGATCGGTTGCCAGGATGATCACGTCTTGCTTCTCGATCAGGTCCCACAGCAGAAGTCCGTAATTCGTATCAGCGATATGCTGCTCGATCTGGCCGGTCCAACTCTCCATGCCGGCCTTGAAGTCGGCCGGTAGGAGATTGATGATGCGATCGACGCGTTCGCGGTGTTCGACGTATCCATCGACCGCGTATTGGCGGCCGAGAGAGAAGTTCGTGTCCTTGAGAAGCCAGGAAAGCAAGCCGGCGTTGATGCCGTCTTCCATCGCCTGGGTCGGCTTGAAAGCGACGCGGCCGAGCTTGCCCGTTTCGTTCACCATCTGAAGGAAGCGTCGACAGGCGTACGCCATCTGCACACCGGGCGTATTCATTTCGGAATGAACGATGCCAGTCTCGGCGTCGACGTCGAAGACGGCTCGGTCCTGGGAGTAGGGCAGGCAGGGCATCGAGCGCACGACCGTGATGCAGCCATAGGGTCGGACGTTGCAGTACACGCCGGCTTGCGTTCGCAGCGGGGCATTGCCCGACTTGCCCTTGACGACGACGCGACCACCCTTGCCGTCGTTTACGTAGGCGTCGCCGGCCGTCGACCATTTGATCGATGTGCAGGGCATGTTTCCGAACCAACTGAGCGGCGCCAGGTCGAGGTCGTGTCGATACTGCGCCCACATCGGCACCATATAGAAGGGCAACCCGAGCACATCGGCGGCCGCGATCGTGCCTAGCATCGCGTAGGCGTCGGTGAGAGCGTGGGCAACCGGTTTCGCGTCGCCGGCGGAACTTCCCCCCTGCCAGATCACGGCGTCCGGATGTCCGGTCGGCCGCGCCTCGGAGGGTTCATAGAGAGCCGATAGGAGGCCGAGGAGGTCGCCGCCGTCCGCTTCCGTGCGCGCGATGTTCAGGAGGTCAAGCATTCGAAGGTCTCCAGCTGGATGGATGATCTTGCGTCGTCGCCGAGATGTCGCCCAGATGTTGTGCGACATGGAACTGGTCTGGTGCGAAGTCGAGGGCGCCCGCGGCGGCGGTCTCGTCCGGCCTACCCGTGCCCGGCGGCGCCTATATGTAGCATCTTCTTGCGCTCCCTTCTTGGGAGTGAGCCGCGCGAAATCGATCATCGCGCCGGTCTCTCGGCTGTGATAGCAATTGTCGAGCCAATGCCGCATTTGGCATCCGACCACGGTTCCCGCCGATCCCGAGTGGCTGGGCCCAAGCCCAAGCCGAGGGCGCAAGCAAGGAGATCCCCCATGGAGAAGATCCAATTCGACGACATCCCAGCGCTTCAGAAACACATCAGCGAGGAGTTTGGTGAGTTCGGACGCGAATACGAAGTCAGCCAGGAAGCGATCAACAAATTCGCCGATGTCACTGGCGATCATCAGTGGATTCATCTCGATGTCGAGCGATGTAAAAAGGAGAGTCCTTTCGGCACGACGATCGCGCATGGCTTTCTCACGCTCTCGCTTCTTCCGATGATGGGCGGACTCGCCAAGGCGCCCTACCAGATCGTCGGATTTGCCAACGCCGTCAACTATGGATCGGACAAGCTTCGTTTTCTGAGCCCGGTTCCGGCCGGGTCGAAGATTCATTCTCACAGTCGATTGGTCGCGGCCGACGCCGGCAAGAAGGGCACTCGGATCGAGCAGGAAACCGCGATTCACGTCGTCGGAAGCGATCGTCCTGCGCTGATCTACAACGGGATCACACTGTTCCAGGGCAAAGTCGGCTAGTCGCCGGGAGCGCCAGTCACTGAGTCTGTCGATCGGAGGGTCATGGACAGGGTTCAGCCGGCCGCCGGCCTGAGCGATCCGTACAAGAATCCAGAACTCTTTCGCTGGCTCGACAGTATGGAGGGGGTTCCCGATTGGCTGGGTCCGGCCGAGACGGATGCCGAGCGCGAGAGCTGGTCCGATTGGCAGCGGCGCGGCAATCACGTCTTCGGCCTGGTCGGAGCGACGATGCCCGGCCTCCTGCTCGCATTCCTGATCGCGATGGCGGGTCGGCTTCTCGCGAATCTGCCAAATTCTGCATTCGGCTTGGAGACCACTCCGCTCAGTCCGATCCTGGTCGCCGTTCTACTCGGGCTTTTCTTGAGAAATGCGATCGGTCTACCCAAGGTCTACGAGGCGGGCCTGCAACTCGCGCTCAAGAAGATTCTTCGAATCGGCGTTGCGCTACTCGGAATTCGCCTGAGTCTCGCGGCGACTGGAGCGATCGGGCTGATCGCACTTCCGATCGTGGTCGTCTGTATCGCGACGGCGCTCTTCTTCGTGACGCGCGTCGGCGCAGCGGTCGGTCTGCCGCCGCGGCTGTCGACCCTGATCGCGGTGGGCACTTCCATTTGCGGGAACTCTGCGATCGTCGCGATGGCACCCGTGATCGACGCGAGCGACGACGAGGTCAGCTACGCCGTCGGCTGTGTCACGATCTTCGGGCTCGTGGCGCTGATCTTTTATCCCTATCTGGGGCATTTCCTGTTCGAAGGCGAACCCACGCTGATCGGCCTGTTCTTGGGCACGGCCATCCATGACACGGCGCAGGTCGCCGGTGCCGGCATGGTCTATCTCGCGCAATTCGGAACGCCGGAAGTTCTCGATGTCGCGACGGTGACGAAGCTTCAGCGAAATATGTTCATGCTGGCGGTGATTCCCGTGATGGCGTTTTACACGAATCGCTCGCGCGCCACCGGTTCGATTCGTTCGCAGCTACGAGCGGCGCTCCCGATGTTCGTTTTCGGCTTTCTGGCGATGAGCTTGTTGCGGACGATCGGAGACATTGGAGATCGCCCGTTCGGCTTCATGCGCTCGGAAACCTGGTCGATGTTGATCGGCTGGGTGATCGCGACGGCGACTCTTTGTCTGGCGGTTGCGATGGCGGCGGTTGGGTTGGGAACGAGCTTTGCGAAGCTGCGCGGACTAGGGGTGCGCCCACTCGGCGTCGGACTCTTCGCAGCGGTCGTGGTCGGATGCGTGAGCTACGCGCTCGTTCTTCTGCTCGCGCCCTACGCCGCAGGCATCGGCTCCTAGGCAAACCTTTTCTTCAGCGTGTCGAGATCGAGATTGCTCGCCCCGGCGAGTTTTTCGGCGAACTCGACGTCCTCGAAATCGTCCGGCGTAAGACGGGTCTGCAGTGCCCGCGCGTTCGCGAAGCTCTCGGTTTCGATGTCGAGCATGCGCACGCGGGTCTTTCCGGTTTCCGGGTCGAGAATGTCGCCGAAGGGAATCGGAACGATGGTCTGGTTTTGCCTCGTGATCATGACATTCGAGGTGCCGTCGAGCAGCGTGTTGACGGCCCCCGCTCCGAGGTCCCGGGTATAGTCGCGATCGAACGCGTTCGGCGGGATACAGCGAAGCTCATAGCCGACGTCTTTCACGATGATCGTCGCCTCGATGCCGTGTTCCTCGAGGCTCGCGTAAACACGCTCCCGGATCAGATGGCCTAACGGCAATTCGGCGAGGCGAATATGGCCGTGCTCGTCGAGTGGGAGATCCGGAAGCTCTGCGGGGTCGAGGCATTCGCCTAGACCCTCGGCCAGAACGACGACTCCATGTGGGCTGCCGAGCGCCGTGCTCTTGAGAATCGAGCCTTCCACCTTGCGAGCCAGCGGGTCGAGTCCAATCTTTCGACTGCCCACTTCAGCTGCGACTTCTTCGGCCAGCAGCGCCAGCGTCGAGCCCGCAGAATGTGCGGCCCCCAGAGCCAGATGACCGGCGTTGCGGCCCATCAACGTGACGATGAACCAACGTTTCGACGTGCGTGCGTCTTCGAATAACGTGGTCAGGATTTCGGAAGCCTTGTCGCGCGCGGTTTCGAATCCAAAGGTCGGAATTCCCGGTGGCAACGGAAGATCGTTGTCGATCGTTTTCGGAACGTGGGCGACACGAAGAGCGTCGCCAGCCGCTTCGGCAATGGTCTTGGCGGAGAAACAGGTATCGTCGCCGCCGATCGAAATGAGATGATCGATGCCGAGCTTTGCGAGCCCCTCGACGACGCGTTCGAGATTCTTGGGATCGCGCGTGGGATTGGCGCGGGAGGTGCGAAGGAGCGATCCGCCCAGCTCATGAATGCGGGCAACGGCCTCGCCATCGAGTTCGACGACCTGCGTCGTGTCGCCCTGCATCAGCCATTCGAAGCCTTGCAAAATTCCGATGACTCGAGCGCCCTGTTGTCGGGCGGCGTGTGTCGCCGAGCTGATGACGCCATTGATGCCGGGCGCCGGTCCGCCTCCCACGACCAGGCCAAAGGTAGCCATAGTGATCTCCCGTCGAACGAGTTGCGCGGGAATCTAGCTGGAACGGCGACGGTAGGCGACGGCGAGGATTTCGATTCCAAAGAGCAGGGCCCCCGTCGGCTCGGACACGCGCCCTGAGAAGGTCGAGGCGGGTAGAGCGCTCGGGATCAGCCATCGGGAGCCGAGTGGAAGGAAATTGCCCCGCGGCGACGAAATATGAAAAAACTCGCATGGCTGATCGGCCGTCCGGGTCGACCCGGATCAAGTCATTCGAGTCGCTATGCTTTTCATCGATGGCAGATGTGCGCCGAGTGAAGGGGTTTCCGAGATGATGGCTGGCCGATTCGTTTTTTTTGCGCTCGTTCTTTCTGTCGTGGGATGCGCGGGGGGAATCGGGCTCCGGGATCCGGAAGCCGCCGATGTCGTATTCGTCGGCTCGAATATCCTGACCGTCGATGCGCAGACGGCCGGGGCGAGCGCGGTCGCGATCCGGGGAGATTCGATCGTTGCGGTCGGCGGGAAGCAGAACGTCGACGATTGGATCGGACCCAAGACACGCGTCGTCGAATTGGGCGAGCGCGCACTGATTCCCGGATTCATCGATGCCCACGGACATCTCGGTCTGGTGATGCAATTCCTCGACCTCGTGAATGCCTCGTCGCCGCCGGTCGGTCCGATGGAATCCATCGGCGACATCGTCGAAGCCTTGCGCGCTCGAATCGCGGAGCAAGCCATCGCGAAGGGCGAGCTGGTCATGGGGTATGGATACGATGACTCGCTCTTGAAAGAGGGGAGGCATCCGATGCGAGACGACCTCGACCGGGCCTCGACGGATCATCCGATCGGTCTGATACATGTCTCCGGACATCTGGCCACCATGAATTCGGCTGCGCTCGCGAAGTTCGGAATCGATGCGGCAACGCCCGATCCGCCGGGAGGCGTGATTCGACGCCGACCGGGAAGCCGGGTGCCCAACGGCGTGCTGGAAGAAACCGCAGCGGTCGCGGCGCTGACCGAGCTGGTCGGTGGGGGTCCGTCGCCCGCAGAATTTGCATCGATGGTCCATCGCGGTATCGCGTATCACGCTCGATACGGGGTCACCACGATTCAGGACGGTGCTTCCAATCCCGCGATGGTGGCGGGTCTGCGTGCGGTTGCCGCCCAGAAGGAGCTTCCGATCGATGTCGCCATCTATCTCCATGCGAATCAGATGGACGATGACACGACGATCGAGTCCTTTGGCTATTCGCGCGACTACGAAAATGGTGTGCGTGTGGCAGGCGCAAAATTCGTCCTGGACGGTTCGCCTCAGGGTCGGACGGCCTGGCTGACACGACCCTATGACGAAGGGCCGCCCGGCATGGCGCTCGACTACACCGCCTATCCGATTGTCGATCCCGACCTCTACCGGCAGCAGGTGGCTCGTCTGATCCGAGGCGGGGTCCCCATAATCGCTCACGCAAATGGCGACGCCGCGATCGATTTGATGATCGAAGGCGTCGATCTCGCCGTCGGCGACGAGAACATCGACCATCGCTCCGTGACGATCCACGCGCAGTTGTCGCGGGAAGATCAGCTCGATGAGATGAAGCGTCTTGGCATCGTTCCCTCGTTCTTTGCGGCGCATCCCTATTTCTGGGGCGATTGGCATCGCAAGAGCTTCGGTGACGACCGCGCACTTCGAATCAGTCCGCTTCGCTCCGCGATCGATCGGAATCTTCCTTTCACGATTCACAACGACGCGCCGATCGTCCCCCCGGACATGATGCAGCTCATCGAAATTGCTGTAGAACGAAAGACGCGCAATGGATTCGTGCTGGGCGCCGACCAACGAATCACGGTCGAGCAGGCACTCTATTCAGTCACGTTAGGCGCAGCCTACGGCTATTTCGAGGAAGACGAGAAGGGGTCGATCTCCGTCGGAAAGCGTGCGGATCTGGTGATCCTGTCAGCCGATCCCCGGAGCGTCTCTCCGGAAGAGATCAGTGAAATTGAAATCGTGGAAACCTTCTCGCGCGGACACTCGGTGTACGCGGCGGACGAAGTCGCCCATTCAGAGAGTGGGAGGGTGCAATAGATGACACTACCCAAGACGAGCTTTTCGATGGTGCAGACGGCGAATCGCAAGCTCGAGCCGATGGATATTCCGCTTCCGGACATCGACGAGGACTCGGGACTGCTGCAGATCGAAGCCTGCGGAATCTGTGGCAGCGACTACGAACAATTCGAGGGCGTCTTGCGAACGCCGATGCCCGTCATTCCTGGCCACGAGCCGCTCGGCATCGTGGCGAAGATTGGCGATCGGGCCGCCAAGCGCTGGGGCGTCGATGTCGGCGATCGAATTGCCGTCGAGACGATGCTGTCTTGTCGTCATTGCGGACCGTGCCTTGGGGGCGACTACCATCTCTGTGATTCGCGACGCATCTATTCCTACATTCCGCTTTCCGATGACCCCGGGTTGTGGGGTGCGTACTCGCAATACATGTACCTCGACCCCAACTGTGTCGTACACAAGGTCGATGCCAGCCTGTCGCCTCAGATAGCGGTGATGTTCAATCCGCTGGGCGCGGGCTTTCGCTGGGCCGTCGAGTTGCCAAAGACCCAGCCCGGCGAGACGGTGGTCATCATGGGGCCCGGTCAGCGAGGGCTGGCGAGCGTGCTTGCGTGTCGCGAGGTCGGCGTCGGTCAGATCATCGTGACGGGGCTTGCCGCGGACGAAGAGAAAATGCGCATTGCCCGGGAATTCGGAGCGGACGCCACGATCGACGTCCAGAACGAAGATCCCCGAAAGCGGATCGAAGAATTGACGAATGGGCGCGGCGCCGACGTGGTCCTCGACGTTTCGTCGTACGCGGTCGAGCCGGTCACCCAGGCGATCGATTTCGTCCGCTCCGGCGGACGCATCGTGCTCGCCGGGATGAAGGGATTCAAGGAGATTCCCGGATTCGTCTCGGACAAGATCGTCCTGAAAGAAATCACTTTGCAGGGCGCGATCGGTGTCACCCGGACCGGCTACGCCAACGCCATTCGACTCCTCGAGTCACGCAAATACGACGTCGAGCAGATGCACACCCACGACTTCAAATTGGACGAAGCCGAACTCGCCATTCGAACTCTCGCGCGAGAGATTCCCGGTGACGAATCGATTCACTCCTGCCTGATACCCGACCACTAGCTCGGGTATCAGAGTCGAGAGTAGGCTGCGATCGAACGCGCGAGCTGCGCGTTGGCTTCTGGTGCTCGCGTCAGAACCCGGCCGGCTTGATCTCGAGCGACGATGCCCTGATCCGTTCGAATCAGATTGAGAAAAATTCGCTCGCCGTCGGACCTGATCGCTTCGACATCGATGGATTGGTCGTCGCGAAGCCTCATCGCGAGGGACGTCCCGTCGACCTCGAAAGTGCGAAGTTGCGAGACCGGACTGATGGACGGTTCGTTGGTGATCGGATTTCTGCCTGTCCAGAACTCGAGCGAGTTGAAGACAATGATGTCCGCCAAGGCCGAGAAGCCATAGATGGGAAACCACATGAAGAGGACGAAGATGATCTCACGTTCCCAACGGTCCTCGCTCAGTTCCAGGTTGATGTTGGCGACTTTCTTCACCATCGCCATCTGACCGATACAACCGCTGGTCAGAAAAGAGAGACAAATTCCCAACACCAGGATGCTCTTGATACCTCGACGCATGAAACCCCCTTCTCCATGTGAGTTCAGATGAGTTCATCTCAGCCGTCTGAGTCCATATGAGCCCATCGAGCTGCGAAAAGCAGCAACACGAAGCCGGCGACTCGAAGGCCGATGCCTTCGCTGGTCTCGCGCACGCAAAAATCTACCACAACGGGTCGTGGTCCTGAAGCCGTCGTCTTGCTGTAGGCTACGTCCGCGTGCCGCGCGCGCCATCTGCAAACCGCTCCGGTCATGGCCGAGAGCGAGTCAATCATGAGGTGTTGTCGGGATCGCTGGGGCAGAGCGGGTGAATTCAACCCGCTCGGTTATTTATCTCGAAATGCTGTGGGAGAAGGAATCGATGAAGCGGTCCGGTCATCTCGATGTGGCGATCGTAGGTGCCGGGTTCGGGGGCCTCTATGCGATTCACCGCTTGCGTCAGCTCGGACTCGAGCTGCGG
>Ga0310122_10001136_pt1 | contig 17041 bp, 17 predicted proteins | sample CB6_Bottom_1051__FD_203503 | JGI IMG/M metagenome (GOLD analysis project Ga0310122, IMG submission 203503) | Marine microbial communities from Western Arctic Ocean, Canada - CB6_Bottom_1051 | ecosystem: Environmental > Aquatic > Marine > Oceanic | place: Canada: Western Arctic Ocean | collected...
AGCTGGCCGTGCTGGATATCTTTGGCCTGGGTCTCGGCGATCCGCAGCTCTGCCTTCAGCCGTGTCGGGTCACCCACCCGCGCGAGATGGGTACCGGGCGTCACGGTCTCACCCTCCTCGAGCGGTACCTCCTGCAGCACACCCGCGGTACCGGCGGTCACCATCAGGTCTGCCACCTGGTCCCGACGAAGTTCATAAATCGTGCGCAGCCGGTCCACATCTGCCTGCTCGGCCGCGAGCTGCGTCGCCAGTGCGTCGGTCTGAATCTGGAGCCGCTGTTCCTCGATTTCCTGCTGAATCCGGGCCCGGTCCACCGCGGATCGCTTCCGTCTCAGTTGCAGCTCTGACACCAGCTCGTCCGCGAAGAGCTGCTCGTCCAGCTCTGCCTCGTACACCGCCAACTCGAGCGACGCGTTCATCGACGCCAGCAGGGCTTGTTGTGAGAGCACCGCCTGGTCCAGCTCGACCTGCCGGCTCTCGTATCGCGCCACCTGGGCATCGAGCGACAATCGGGCCTCCAGCGCCTGCTGCTCGAGCTCGGGGTTGCTCAGCTCAACGATGATCGTGTCCGGCTCGACGCTCACCCCCGGCCGGAGCACAATGCGCTCCACCGTGCCGCTGGTGATCGCTGAGATCCAGCGGATCTGTTCCGGCACCAGCGTGCCGGTGCCGCGGACATTCCGTATCATTTCACCGCGTTCCACGGTGTCCATGTACACCGTGTCGCGTTCTACGCGTGGCGCGGCCGGTTCCAGCTGGAACACCCACCAGCTGAACACACTGAGCACCACCAGGGTCCCAGTGCTATACAGGATGCGGCGCAACCTCTTGGCCTTCGCGATGTCGGGGCGAGCTATGTCGACCATGTCATCGGTCCTTTTCGCTGTGGGGCTGACTCCAATGCTACCTCGTATTCTGACGTGGTCGACACCCGAAGCCCGCCGGGCCGCCGGACAGACCCATTAGACGGAAGTGCGACCGCGAAAGTTTGCTCCTGCACGGTCGACGACGCTTTGGGACGCCGCTGACGCTCGGCCTCACGTCTCCACGATGCTGGCCACGGCCGTCGACAGCCGCACCCAGTTCTCGGTTTCCTCTTCGAGTTGATGACGCCCGCGCGCGGTCAGCTCGTAGAACTTTGCCTGCCGGTTGTTCTCCGATCTGCCCCACGTGGCGCGGATCCAGCCCTGCTGTTCCAGTCGATGCAGGGCGGGATAGAGGGAGCCCTGGTTGACCTGGAGCACGTCATGGGACATCTGTTGGATCCGTTGCGAGACGCCCCATCCGTGCCGCGCACCGGTCGCGAGCGTCTTCAGAATCAGCAGGTCCAGTGTGCCTTGCAGTAGGTCGACTTTCGTCTTGGTCACGGTCACTCTCCTAGATGATCTACACAACAATGCCCCGATCTCTTGTAGATTATCAAGGGGAGGGATGACTTTTCTTGCCCGCTACCCCTTGACACGTATCTGGGCAAATGCTAATTTTTAAGCACTGTTGGTTTTTTAGCATCAAACGGGTGCACCAACAGGATTTACGCGGACTCGTCAGGCACGGAGTTTATATGGACTCTACGAAGTCGACCGGCCATCGAAAAGGAACTCTACGAATGCCCAGCGCGTCACACAACCAGCTTGCCCGCCGTGAACGTCAAATCATGGAGATTGTGTATCGGCTTGGACAGGCGACCGCCGCCGAGGTGCTAGGCGAGATGCCGGACCCGCCGAGCTACTCGGCCGTGCGGGCGCATCTGAGGATTCTCGAAGACAAAGGGCATCTCCGGCACGACCAGGAGGGCACGCGCTATGTCTTTCGGCCCACGGTGGCGCGTCATCGCGCCAGACGGTCGGCGTTGAAGCAGGTGGTACAGACGTTCTTCGAAGGCTCCGCCGAGCAGGCGGTCGCCGCCTTGCTCGATATGTCGCACTCGCAGCTTTCCGAGGATGATCTCGATAGACTCTCCGGTCTCATTGACAGGGCCCGGAAGGAAGGACGGTAGCCGTGAATCAGTTCAGTTTTCTCGCCGTATCGGCCGATGCCTGGCTGGTGGCGCTGGTCGAGACCAGCCTCCGACTCTCACTCGTCCTCATCGTGGCGAGCGCCATCGTGGTGGCGCTCCGACGCTCGTCGGCGAACCTGCGGCATCTGGTCTGGGCCGTCGCGCTCGCCGGCGTGCTCATGCTGCCGGTCGCCGCCAGCTACCTGCCCGTCGTCAATCTGCCGGTGCCGGGGGCATTGCAGGCGTACGCCGGTGTGAGGAACGCCGCCGTCGCGGTGGTCGGCTCATCCGAACCCCAGAGGGCCATACCGTCCGTCGTCACTGTCGGTGACCTCGAGGCTGTTCCCGACACCCAAGAACGTGCAGTCATCCACCGGGTCGACATTCATGCTGCTGTAGTCACCCCACCGATTGCTGCTGTTCGACCCTGAGCCCGCCACGATCGTCGTTTCAGCCTGGGGCAGGGTGCCGGGTGTGTCTGCCGAGAGCCGTCCCGTGTATCGGACACCGGGGAAGACGGTCGACGACCCAGCGCTGTAGCCCAGGGCGATGTTTCCGGCGATGTCCATCGCGATGCTTCCCATCCACCGGTGGGTGGTATCAGGGGAATAGGTACCCTCCTGAAACAACGACCACGCTCCACCGGTGCGCCTGAGCTCAAACCAGCGAATGCCACCCCGATCGTTGCCGTCCACATCCGTGACGAAGTTGCCGACGATCGTTTCATGGCTGCCGAAGTTCCGGTACTGCGACCGCCACATCACGACTTCCCGCAACGTGACGAGGGTCGTGCCTGTACCGGGTTGGGGAAAACAGACGAAGGAGGTCAGCCCACACAGGGCCGAGTCGAACTCGGCGACGGCGATGTTGGTCGGGCCGGTGAAGGTGGAGTTTTCGGGTGTGGCGAAATCGACCTTGAATTCCCAGATCTCCAGGAAGTCCTGGGTGGCGTTGTTGGACCCGGCGTTGTGCGACTCGTCGTCACGGTGTCGGATGAAGTAGCCGGGTGACCCGAGTGGCGGCACGGTCGCGCCGTTGATGTCGCTGGGCGTCAGCGCTTGGAAGCTGAAGCCGGCCAGAGCGGGCGCCGTGAACCGCTGGGAGGTTGCCGCCGCGCCAGTGAGCATCTGCGCGCGATCCAACGGATACACGGCCGGGGAGGATTCGTTCGTCGAGATGTAATAGGCATCGGGCCAGACGGCATACTTCGGGTAGTCCGGAAAGCCCGGCGCCGTGAACTGGTAGCGGAACCAGCCGCCGGTGATCGGGTTGGCGGTCTGCGATATATACACGCACAGGTTGTTGCCGGTGGCGAACTCGCTCAGCATCCAGCGACCGGCCAGCCGGTCGTAGAGCACGATCGGGTCGCCGAGTCCGCTCGCGCAGGAGCCGGTACCAAGCGAGTCCAGCGCAAACGGTGCAGAGGCGATGCTGCCGTTCGCCTTGTTGTAGATGGCCGCGAGAGTGCCGCCAGACCCGTTGATCAGCTAGATGTAGTAGCTCGGCCCGACGTCGCCGACTGTGTCAGGGGGATTGACCCCGGAATAGCCCTGTCCGCCGAAGTTGACAGTCGGTGCAGTGAACACCCGGTCGAGTGAAGGTAGCGCGGCGAGCTGGCGGTCCAGGAGTGGATCGGGGCCTGGCGCCCGTGGGGCCGGCGCGCGTTCCTGGCCGGGACGCGGGTACTGTCGTCTCGGGATCTCGATCGCGGGGTCTCCTGGCCGTGGCCCGCGTACGACCGGCAGGTCTCGCAGGTCGCCATTGAACACCGTCGGGACGACCGGCGCGCTGACCTCCGGGTTGCGGACGACGACCGGCTCGGTGACCTGCGCCCCGGCGACGACGGGCAACGCGACGAGCATGAACACGACCCGCGTCATGCTCCCCGGCCCTTACTCCGCGACCGGTTCAAACTCGCTCCAGTGTGTGGTGTTGCTCCGCCGTGTCGTGCTGAACAACACGCGCACGTGGAAGTAGATGTCGACAATGGTCGTCAGCCACACCTCTTCGGAAATGGGCTCCCGCTCGAAGTGTCCGGTGACGTCCGAGATGTTGCCGAGGATGCCCCACCAGAGCCGCACTTTACCCATCAGCTCGAAGTTGACGCGCGCGATTTCGTAGGTGGCCTGGTCGATCCAGAGCTCGCCACGCGACTTGTTCAGCGCACGGTCGATCTGGCGGCGCACCGGGAGCTTTCCGGGCCTGGGCCGGAACGAGACGACGTAGGTCGGTCGCCCTCGTAGGTCGCGAATGCCGTCGAGCTCCGCTGTAAATCGTTCGAGCAGTTCCCCGTTGAAGACGACAGCTTCGTCGTCCTCGTCCGACTCGTCGTCGTCCTCAGCGGGATCTCTGTTGAGCGCTTCCAGGAAATCGTCCCACCGTTCGCGCTCGGTCTTCAGATCGTCGCCCTCGATCGGTCCGCCGTTCTTCGACACCAGCCGGCTGTAGGGCACACCGCGGACCGGTTCCACCTTGAAGAGGCGTTTCTCGTCGTCCTCGACCTCGCCGTGCTTGTCAAACGTCCTCGTGCGCTGGAGCACCATCGAGCGATAACGAGCCTCGAAGCCTTGCTCTTCCGCCCAGGCGGCGCGTTCGAGCGCCTTGTCGATGATGGCGCGGACCTCGGTGCTGGTCGAACCTGGCTGCTCCGCCGAGACCGACAGCGCGGCCACACCGGCGAGCAGGGCGACCGAGAGGAGCACGGATGCAAGAGGCTTCATGGCGGGTATCCCCTCAGGGCACTGTAGCCAGCTTACCCCATCCCGCCATCCGCTTTCCTGCCCGCTACCGGCGGTCGCCGGGCCGGATGAATCTGCCGGTGTCCTTAGCGCTCGAGCAGCTCTAGGATGAAGTCGAGCGCCGTGTCGCTATTCATCAGCGAGAGCTTCCGCACGATGTCCCGCAGCAGCTCACGGTCGGTTTCCGCACGCGCCAGCTCGACCAGCGCGGTGTCCGCCTGCTGGATGAACAACGACTGCACGACGGCTCGTCTGGTTTGCGAGTCGGTCCCTTTCGCGTAGAGCTCCCGCAGCACACCACCCGTGTCGCCGACGAGTCCCAGGTTTCGGATAATGGCCCGACGCAGCTCCGCGTCGGTCTCGACATCGAGCAACTCGACCAGTCGTGCCGAGTCGCCGCCGAGGAACATGGCGCGCAGCACGTCCAGTTTCTGTTCCTTCGAGCTGTCCTGCTCATAGAGCAGACGCAGCTCGTCCCGCGCTTGCAACATCCCCAGCATGCGGATCGCCTGACCACGCAGCGTCGGGTCGGCCTCACTGGTGGCCGCCTGAAACACCCGCTCGGTGTCGCCAGCCATCACGAACGCCCGCAGCACCCGCGTCTTGATCGCCACGTCGCCGGTGCCGGCGTAGATGTCGGCCAGCAGGGCGCGGTTCCCCTCGCTGTTCGCCATGCCGAGATAGTGGATCGCCTTGAGTTGCAGGTCTGGGGTGGACGACCCTTGCGCGATACTCGTCAGGAGCGTCGCGGCCCGCTCCGAGTCGGCATGCGCCAGCACGAACAGGGCGCGCCCTTTGACCTGTGGCGATTGCGGGCCGCGCAGCAGCCGTTCGAGCAACGGAAGCGCCCGTTCGGGGTCCGTGTTCTGCAGGCCCTGAATCGCGAGCAGCTTCAGCTCTTCGTCGGCCATCTGCTCGGGGTCGGGTGGCTGCCCGCCTTGCTCACGGACTTCCACCTCGAGCGCCCTGGCATCGGCGAGATACCGGCTGTCGGGGAATCCGGCCGCGAGCTCGGCCAGGGTTTCGAGGGCGTCGGCACCCAGTCCCTGTCGGGTCCGGGCGTAGGCGGACCAGTACATGGCGGCGTCGACTCGCGGCCCGGCCATCGCGATCACCGAATCGAACAGCTCGACGGCCTCCACCCAGTCGTTGTCGTTCAACGCGTCGTAGGCGTCGTCATACAGATCATCCTCGCGCTCATCGTCCTCGTCAGCCTCGTCGGCCTCATCCCGTTCGTCGTCGCGGTCCGGTGGCTGACCCGACCACGAGGAGATGGGCGCCGACCACGGCGCGGCGCTGGCCGAACCGGGACCGAGCGGGACGGCTGTGACGGAGGTCGGACCGGCCAACAGGAGGGCGGCAAGAACCGCGAAGAGGGTGCGTAGCGTCGTTCGGGGCACGAGCGTCATGAGGGTGTCTCGCTTTCTGATGCGGCCGGTCGGAGCTCGGCCGACCGCCGACGGACGGTCGCCGAGGCGACCCGGAGTTTGAATAACATGGCGTCAGACTCGAGGCGGCCACGCAGGCGGGCCTCCTGGGACGGCGTTAGCTCGGCCGGCGCCCGGGAGAGCTCGACAAGGACACGGCCAAGGTCGTGGAGCATATCGGCGATGACCGTTTCGCCGGCGCCCGTGGCGGCGCGGTGATACAGACGGTTCGAGGCGACGAGATCCTCGGCCCCGACCTGTACGCGCATGAGGTCAGCGGGGCCGGAGCCGTTTCCCACCTCGACCAGCAACCTGGATGCCCGACCGAGATGAGCATCGAGATCGGTCAACAACAGGACTTCCGGGATGGGGCTGATAGCTCGCGCAGCCATGGAGACGGGGTCTGGCGATTCAGATCGCCATCGATCCAGTCCCACGGCCATCAACAACCCGGCCGCGAGGGCTGCAGCCCCGGCGCTCAGCGCCCACCGGGGCACCCGTAGCCGTCCCAGTAGGAATCGGTCCCGCCGCCTCGCGATCGTCGGCTCCAGACGTTGCCACAACTCGTCCTCGAAGGATGCCCGTGGCTGTGGCGCCGATGATTGCGCCATCGCCATGACCCGCTGCAAACGGACGTAGCGCTCGCGACACTCGCTACACCCCTCGAGGTGGGTCGCGGTGCGGTAGGTGTCCGCCCCAGATTCTTCGTAGTAGTGCAGCACCAGCTCGTCGTCGCAGAGGTGCCCGGCGGCCGCGGTCGCCCCGGTGCTGCACGTCTTCGTCAGTGGCTCGTTCATGTGGCTCATCCGTCCAGCAGCGGTTCCAGCGCCGCCCGCACCTTTCTGACCACACGGAAGACGCTGTGCTTGGCGGCGCTGGTCCCCAGCCCAAGGAGGCGGCCAATCTCGGCGGTCGACAGCCCCTCGAGATGACGGAGCACGAAGGCGGCGCGTTCCTGCGCGCTCAGTGGTCGGAGCGCCGCCTCGACACGGTCCTGAATCTCCGAGCTCAGGAGCGCCCGGTCGGGCCACGGCGCGGCGCTGGCCACGCGCTCGTCCTGTCCCTCCGGCCAGTCCGTTTCCCGTCGCCGCGAGCGGCGCAGGTCCACCGCCGTGTTTACTGCGATCCGGTAGAGCCAGGTCCCCACGCTCGCCCGCAGCTCGAACCGGTGGAGCTCCCGATGGACCCGCAGAAACGTCTCTTGGACGACGTCCTCGGCGTCCTGCTGGTTGCCAGTCACTCGATACGCGACGCGGAAGAGCATCCGCCCATGCCGGTCCACCAGCACCCGGAACGCATCAGCGTCCCCGGCCCGCACGTTCGCTACCAAAGCGCTGTCGGTCACTGGCACCAGTACTTAGACGCAGCTCGGGGCGGAAGGTTAGGGTCTGCGCAGAAATAGTTGCCGCGGCGGCCGAAAGAGGGCAGTGACGGGCCCCCAACAGGCTGGGGTAAGCTTCGGGGCATGCAAGTGAGGAATCTCTGGGCGTCGCTCGGTGGCCCGGTTGTCGGTCTGGCCGTCATAGCCGTGGCTGGTTGCGCCACCACAGCCGCGGTCGAGCACGCCGACCTCGTGCTGCGGAACGGGACCATCGTCACCGTGGACGATCTGATCCCAGAGGCGGAGGCGCTGGCGGTCCGCGGTGACCGTATCGTCGCGGTCGGTCGGTCGGCGGAGATCGACCGCTACATCGGCGACCAGACGCAGGTCGTCGACCTCGAGGGTCGTCTGGCGATCCCGGGGTTCATCGAGGGGCACGGACATTTCCTGGGGATTGGCGATGCGCAGCTACAACTCGATCTGACCGGCGCAACGAGCTGGCCAGAGATCGTGGCGATGGTCGAGGAGGCGGTCGCCGGTGCGCGGCCGGGCGAGCTGATCCGCGGGCGCGGCTGGCATCAAGACAAGTGGGACCCGCCGCCGTCACCCAGCGTGGAAGGACTCCCACGACACGACGCGTTGAGCGCAGTGTCGTCTGACAACCCGGTCCTGCTCCGGCACGCGAGCGGGCATGCCACGTTCGCCAACGCACGGGCGATGCAGCTGACTGGTGTGACCGCCGACACACCCGACCCGCCCGGTGGTGAGATCGTGCGTGACGCGTCGGGCGATCCGATTGGGGCGTTCCGTGAGACCGCTGCCGGACTGCTCTCGGCCGCCAGACGCGGCGCCGCCCCGCCCGACCCACGCCGGCAAGCGGAGCTGGCCGTTCGGGAGCTGCTCGAGAACGGGATCACCAGTTTCCAGGACGCTGGGTCGTCGTTCGACGCCGTCGACCTCTATAAGGCGATGGTCGAGGATGGCAGTCTCGGCGTGCGGCTCTGGGTCATGCTGCGCGCGTCGAACGAACAGCTCGCGCTGCGGCTGGCTGATTCCCGCATCATCGGGATGGGCGACGACCGGCTGACCGTGCGGGCCATCAAGCATCAGATCGATGGCGCGCTCGGCTCACACGGGGCCTGGCTGCTCGAGCCCTACGCCGACCTGTCGGACAGTCGCGGGCTGAACACCACCCCGCTCGAGACGATCGAGGAGACCGCGCGGTTGGCCATCGAGCATGGCTTCCAGCTGTGCGTTCACGCCATCGGCGACCGCGCCAATCGGGAGACGCTCGACCTGTTCGAACGGGCTCGGCGCACCCCCGGCTGGACAGGACCTCCGCTGGCGCATCGAGCATGCCCAGCATCTCCACCCTGACGACATCCCCCGGTTCGCCGCGCTCGGCGTGGTCGCGTCGATGCAAGGCAAGCACGCCACGTCCGACGGGTCATGGGTGCCGGATCGGCTCGGCGATCGTCGGTCGCAAGAGGGGGCGTATGTCTGGCAACGTCTGCTGGATGCGGGTGTGGTGGTCAGCAACGGTACCGACGCTCCCGTCGAAGGGGTCAGTCCGATCGCCAGCTACTACGCCACCGTGTCGCGTCGTCTCGGCGACGGGTCGATCTTTTATCCGAACCAGCGGTTGAGCCGGCTCGATGCGCTACGGACCTACACGATCAACGCGGCGTATGCCGCCTTCGAGGAAGACCTGAAGGGATCACTCACACCGGGCAAGCTGGCCGACATCACGGTGCTTTCACAGAACATCCTCACCGTTCCCGAAGAGGAGATTCCCTCCACCGAGGTGGTCTACACGATCGTCGGCGGGCGCGTACTGTATCAGCGATGATTCGCTGGTGGCTCTGAGGCCGACGACGTCTTCATCTCGACGCACATATCATGCGTCGACTGAGGCGTCGATGCTGGGACGATAGCCCGCGGCGAGAGCCTCCACGGTGGGCCGCGGTGTCAGGACCCTCACTGTCGAACGAGGATCCAGCGGTTGCGAATCGAGATATCCTCCGAACGACCACCGCCAGAGCCGGCCGGCCCACACCAACCACGGTGTCGTCTCATCCGCTGGTAGCACCACCATGGTCCCTTGGGGGAGCTGTCTGAGCGGCGCCTCGAACCGGACCTGGTCCCGGCGCCGGGTCACCCGTTCCGGGTGCAGGCGCCGGTCGAGGGTGGGCGCGCTCGGCCGCGCGCCGTGCGCCGCGGTCCAGGCGTCGCGGAACCGGGTGTAGTCTGCCCGACGACACTCGGCGCATGGCCGATGCCCGGCAGCCAGGGCTGTCGCCTCGTCCAGGAAGAAGAGCTCCGTGTAGCGCCCCGGTGTCATCACGGGTCGGTAGCGACCCCGGAACGCCAGGCGACAGCACACCCAGTGGGGGTGCTTCCAGCGTGAGACACCGAGCCGACGGTCTGTGTCGTGCAGGATGCCGCGGTTGCCCATGAGCCCGCCGCGCTCCGGGGTGGCGACGATCTCGCCACACGGCGACACTCGGTTCTGGAGCGGCATGTCAATGGCCGTGGAGCCTGGGGCGGTGCGTCCGACGAACGCCTCAGGGTAGCTGGGTTGGGTCGGATGCCGGAACAATTGTTTGAACACAACATAGCACTCGTATAGATTCTGTCTGTCGCTCCATCTGATGTGGAGCATGTTCGGGTCGGCCGGCAACACGCCGAAGGAGCTCGGCGTGCCAATTCGACCGATTGTCGCAACCCGAACGAGCTATGGTCGGTGAGATGACGAACTGGCGCGTCCAGCGGGTCACGCCCATGCCCTAGCGGGGGCTGTGTTGGGGAGGTACGTATGAAGATGAGGACCTTCGTCGTGTGCGTCACGCTGCTGTCGCCACCAGTGCTGGTGACGATGGTGACACCGGCGTTCGGGCAGGACCGGACCCCGGATGGGCAGCCGAACATCCAGGGCGTCTGGACCAACTTCGACCCGACCCCGTTCGAAGCGCCGGACGATATCGACCTCGAGCGGCTCGCGCCACTGGCGGCCTGGTTCCCCGGCACGAACCGGCCCCAGCGTCCCCCGGCCATACCCCGTCCGGACGCGCGGGAGCGAGGCCCGCAGGGGCCCTGGGGTGATGGTCCCGGCGCCGCGCTCCGGAACGAGCGCCGCCGCTCGATGATCATCGACCCGCCGAGTGGGCGAGCTCCGTTGCGGCGGTCTGCGATCGCCAGCCGCAACCAAAACCTGATGAACCTGACCGATGGATGGCTGACCCACACGCCGTGGGAGCGGTGCATCACTCGCGGGATTCCCGGCGGGATGTTCCCCGGGGGCTACGGCGCGGGCTATCAGATTCTGCAGGTGCCCGGCTACGTCATCATCTTCTACGAGATGATCCACGAGGCGCGCATCATCCCGATCACCGACCGGGCGCCGCTCTCCGACAAGATCCGGTTGTGGAACGGCGATGCACGAGGTCGCTGGGAGGGCGACACACTGGTGGTCGAGACCACCAACTACAACGACCAGGGCACCATCGGCACAAACATCGCCAGTCGCGGTCTCCGGGGCATCCAGCAGAGCGAGGCGCTGACGATCGTCGAGCGATTCACCCGCGTCGACGCTGACACCGTGACATACGACGTCACGATCGACGATCCTGGTCCGTTCACCGCGCCCTGGACCGTGGCGATGCCGCTCAACCGAGACAGCAGCTATCAGCTCTTCGAGTACGCCTGCCACGAGGGCAACTACGGGCTCGAAAACAGCCTCCGGGCCGGGCGCGCTGATGAGAAGGCATCGGCGCCGTAGCCCCCGGGGCGGTTGCAGGTACGCGCGTCGGAGAGGACTGCACTCTGTCGCGGGAGGTCGAGAGTCTCTTAGGACCCTTACTCCCGCAACCCCGACGGCAACCGCGGCGACGCCAGTAGCGCGGCGAAGGCCTCCCAGCGAGTCGCTGCCTGACCCCCGCTCTGGGTGTCGACGAACGCCGCGACGAGGTCCTTCCCGAGGTTGTAGTTGATGACGTAGCTTCGGTATTGATCGAAGAATCGGGTGCGTTGCTCGGCGCGCTCAGGGGCCATCATGGCGTAGCGCGTCAGCCAGTCGGCGGCGGCGGCGCGATCGATCTCACCGTTCAGATACCGGCGTGCCGCTTCGTTGCCCGCGTACTCGAGCTGCCCGACAAGCGCCTGCACCTGGTAGTACTCGTCTGCGCGCGCCGGGTCCAGCCCCGCCGCCGGAAAGAGCGCCTGCCGCTCGAACACCAGTCGCTCTTCGCTCGGGAACGCCACCTCGATGCCGTAGTTGGCGGTGCCTTCCGCAATCAACGACTGCGGAGAGAAGAGTGCGTAGACGGAGAACTCGGGCCATCCCCGCTCCCGGACCAGGTGCTGCTCGAGCAGCACGTTGTAGACATGATGGCCGGGGTAGCCCTCGTGACACGCCAGATCGATCGCGCGGTCGATATAGATCGGCAGGTCGGTGTTGACCTGGATCAGACTGCGGAAGTTGCCTTGATACCAGTTGTAGCCGCTCCACGACTTGTCAGTCACGTACTCGACGGTGAAGCTCTCACTGGTGGGCAGCTCGACGTGTTCCAGGGTCCGCCGCCGGCACTCGGCGATGGCCGCCTCGAACACCTGGTCGAGCCGGTCCGCGGGAATAACGAAGTCGTCGCGGAATGCGGTATACCGGTCGGCAAGCGCGCCCTGCCCCGGGAGCGCCCGTGCGAGCCGGGTCAACGTGTCCTCGAAGTACGACTCGGGATGGCTCGGCGCGACCGCGTCGTAGAGCGCGCTGGACTCGTCGTCGAACGCGAGCGCCCGCCCGTCCAGCATCCGCACGCGGGCGCGTAACGCGTCGAGCTGTCGCCGCAGATACTGGTGCCGCAGTCGGTCCAGTTCTTCCTGGTTTGCGTCGGTCCCGTGCCGGTCAAGCGCGGCAATCAGCGTCTCAGCGTTGGCCCCGATCTGGTCGAGCGTCAGCGGCCGCGCCTCGGCGTCGGCGCGCCACTCCTGGGGACCGTAGTATGCGTCGACATAGTCGCTGTCGTGCTGTCCCATCGCCAGCACCAGCTTCACGTAGCGTTCGGCGAGGTCGTTCATGTCGGTGTGTGATTGGGTGTGCGACGTGGCGGCCGTCACGACGACCAGCGTCCCGATCACGGCCACCAGACGATGTCGGCCAGAGGCGACTTTGGAAGATTCGATGGCGGCGGTGTCCATAGTTCGAAGCTTACCAGGGAGATGCGTGCCCTCAGGATCGGTCCTTCCACACACACCAGGTGGTCATGCATCGCTGCCCCTGCACGTTGGTGGTCTTGATCGGGTCGGCCAGCCGTCCCCCCAGCCGGTCGGTCGCCGCGAGCAGCATCGCTTCGTTCACCAGGAACCGGTCCGTGCCGTCCGGCAACCGAAATCGGCCTGACCCGATCGGTCGCACCTGATCTTCGAGCCCGATCGACGACGCGAGCCGTGTGAACAGCAGCCCGCCCGGCGCCAGCACACGCCACAGCTCGCCGAGCATCCCGTCGAAATGGGTCTGTCCGTCGGCGAAGTGCAGCACGGCCGAGCAGAGGACGGTATCGAAGACCCCATCCTCGAACGAAAGCGCCTCCAGGCGCTCCGCACGGAACCGATTCGGGGGCGTTCCGGGGACGAGACGTCGTGCCAGCTCGCGGGCCTCGTCGATGGCATACGCTGAGGCATCGACGCCGAACACCCGGTATCCCTGTCTCAGCAGATACACGAGGTTGCGACCGTTGCCGCATCCGGCATCGAGGACCGTCATGTCGGGGGTGATGCGGCCCCGGAGCAACTGGTCGAACAGATAGATGTCGATGGGGCCGAACTGCTCCCTCAGAGATGTGGTGTGCGGGTCTTCGCGGGTCGGTGGCATGACCGGGTCAGCCGTCATTCACGCGAGGAGCTGCGCTGCCGTGCGTCCGAGCCACACGCCGCCGAGCGCTAAGAGCACGTTCGCCAGGACGTTCGCGCCGGCCGCCGCGGTGCCGGCGTGACGAAGCAGGTCGATCGTGTCGTTGCCGAAGGCTGAGAACGTGGTGAAGCCGCCCAGCAGCCCGATGACCAGGAACGCGCGCGCGTCGGCGGTCAGGAACGGCCGTGTGTCGACCAGCTCGGAGAGCACCCCGATCGCGATGCACCCGGTGACGTTGACCACGAGGGTGCCAAATGGGAACGTGCCGGCCGTGGCGCCCTGCACCAGGCCCGCTAGCAGAAAACGGGTGACGGACCCGAGAAAACCGCCCATGCCGACAAAGAGAATCTGTGTCATCTGTTGGGTCCAGGACTGCACGAGGTTGATGCCCACACGGCCTGTGTCTGGGTGTGTGACTTGATGCCACCGTGGTTCTTTGGCTAACCTCTAAGCTTGTCATCCGGTCTTCTGGCCGTTTGTGGCGTAAACATAGCTGGCCGGTGAGTACGGCGTTCCAGCTAGACCTCCCCTCTGGAGCGGGTTGGTTGAGGGCTGGTCGGGACGCCGAATCGGCCGACAGGGAGCACCGCCCTTTTCGCCAGCGACAACCGCCATCGCCAAGGTTCTGGCGGTCGGGGGGCTACGGCGGCGCAGGCAGGGGCGTCATGGGCATCATGGAACAGGTTGAGCACAACGAAATCGACGTGGAACAGGATACCTCCGTAGATACGGATGCGGAAGCCCAGTCGGCGCCCCGACCTGCATCTGCGTCTTCAGCACCGGTCACGATGATCCAGGCGCACGGCCTCAGCAAGTACTTCGGTCCGTTCGTGGCGGTGCAGGATGCGTCGTTCTCGATACCCCAGGGGCAGGTGGTGGCGTTTCTCGGACCGAACGGGGCGGGGAAGACGACCCTGATGCGGATGCTCACCGGGTTCCTGGCGCCAAGCGCTGGGCGCGCGGCGATTGCGGGGTTCGACGTCCGCGAGCAACGCATCGAGGCCTCGAAACGGCTCGGCTACCTGCCGGAGAGCGGACCGCTCTATCCTGATATGACTCCGCTCGAGCTGCTGCGGTTCTTCGGTGAGGCTCGGGAAATGGCGCCCGGCGTCGTGACACGGCGCATCGACGAGGTGGTCGAGATCTGTGCGCTGGAGCTGGTGCTCGAGAAGCCGATCGGCAAGCTCTCCAGGGGCTACAAGCAGCGGGTCGGTCTGGCGCAGGCGCTGCTGCATGACCCCGACGTGTTGATCATGGACGAGCCGACTGCCGGGCTCGACCCGAACCAGATCAAGCAGTTTCGCGACAACATCCAGCGGCTCGGGCGCACAAAGACCTTGCTCATCTCAACCCACATTCTGCAAGAAGTGGAAGCGGTGGCCGACCGCGTCCTGCTGATCAACGCCGGGCGTCTGCTCTACGACGGGCCCCGCGTCGACCTCGAAGAAAACGGATCACTCGAGGAGCCGTTCTACCGGCTGACCCGGGAGCCGCCAGCGGCGACACCGGCGAGTGGCGACACCGATGCACCGCCCGTCGCCTCGAGCGACGCGACACCACCGGCTGAGTAACGGGAGCTGACCAAGCGACAATGGCAACCAAAGTGAACTTCGCGTTCGTGCGCGCGCTGGCCAAGCGGGATCTGCGGCTCTATTTCAGCAGCCCGTCAGGCTACGTGTTCATCACGCTCTTCATCTTCCTGAGCGCGGCCGCGGCCTTCTGGCAGGACCGGTTCTTTCTGGACAACCTGGCGAATCTCGACCAGCTCAACGGGTTGTTTCCGTTCCTGCTGCTGCTGTTCGTTCCGGCTCTGACGATGTCGGTCTGGGCGGAGGAGCAACGACTCGGCACCGCGGAGCTGCTCTTCACGCTGCCGGCGACCGACCTCGAGATCGTGCTTGGCAAGTACGCCGCGACGCTCGGTATCTACAGCGCCGCGCTCGTCCTATCGCTGAGCCACGTGGCCGTCCTGTTTTTCCTTGGCAGCCCGGATCTCGGGCTCATGTTCGGCAATTACGTCGGCTACTGGCTGGTAGGCGCCGCGCTGATACCGGTCGGGATGCTGGCATCATTGCTGACGGCGAACATGACGGTGGCGTTCATCCTGGGGGCCGTATTCTGCGGGAGTGTCATCTTCATCGACTCCGTCGTGGGGTCGTTTGGTGTCGATGCCGGCCGGCTGGTCGCGCCGCTCAGCGTCTTCACCCCCTTCTGGGACTTCTCAAAAGGCGTGCTGACCTTCTCGGGTCTTCTCACCTTCGTGTCGGTGGGCGGGTTTTTCCTCTACCTGAACACGCTGGTGGCCAGCCGCCGCCACTGGCCGCGCGAAGCCGACGGCTACCCGATGTGGTTGCACCACACGGTGCGCGCAGTGGCGCTGGCAGTGGCGTTGGTGGCGGCCAACGCGGTGGTGGCGCGCGTCACGTTTCTGCGGCTCGACGTGACCGCCGAGCGGCTGTCGTCTGTCAGTGACGAAACCCGCCGGCTGCTTGCCGAGCTACCCGACGACCGGGCGGTGTTCATCCAGGCGTTCCTGAGCCCGGTGGTGCCGGAGCCGTTCGTGCAGGCGCGGTCGAACCTGATCGGCATGCTGCAAGAGATTGACGCGCTGGGGGGCTCCAAGGTCGAGGTGCTGATTGAGGACACCGAGCCGTTCACCGATGCCGCCCGGAACGCGCGCGAGAAGTTCGGGATCGTGCCGCGCGCGATGCGCGACCTCAGCGGCGGGCAGTCGGCGATCAACGAGGTTTTTCTCGGGGTCGCGTTCACCTCCGGCGCCGAGCAACAGGTGATTCCGTTCTTCGATCGTGGCTTGTCGACCGAGTACGAGATTATGCGCACGATCCGCGTCGTCGCTGGCAGCGAGCGGAAACGGGTGGGTGTGGTCGACACGATGGTGAAGATCTTCGGTGGCCAGAACCTGACCAGCCAGCAACAGCTGCCGCAGTGGTCGGTGGTCAACGAGCTACGCAAGCAATACGAAGTGGTCGAGGTCAACGCCGAGTTCCCGATTCCGCCCGACATCGACGCCATTCTGGTGGCGCTGCCGTCGTCGATGCAGACTGACCAGATGAGCAACGTCGCCGACTACATCCGTCAGGGCAAGCCGGCGATGATCCTGGTCGACCCGATTCCGGCGGTGAACCCGACGCTGTCGCCGACCGAGTGGGTGGGCGAGGGCAACCCGTTCACCTACCCGCCCGGGAGCCCGCGCCCGGGGCCACGCGGCAACGTGCGGCAATGGATCCTGGACCTGGGCGTCGACTGGGAGCCAACCCGCATCGTGTGGGACAGCTACAACCCGCACCCGGACTTAGCGCAGATGCCGTTCGAGGTGGTGTTCCTCGGCGCCGGGAACGAGAACGAGGCGACGTTCAACACGGATGTGGACGTCACCCAGGATCTGCAAGAACTGGTGTTCTTGTATCCAGGGGCGCTCTTGCCCGTCGACGACCCGGACATCGAGTTCGAACCGTTGTTGCGGTCCGGTGCTGTGTCCGGGCTGAGTGGGTATTTCACCCTGGTGCAGCAAAGTTTCTTCGGTCCCCAGATCAACCCGAATCCGGTGCGCCGGCAGGACGATCAGGACTTCATCCTGGCCGCGCGGGTCCGGTCGGCGGGTCCGGCAGGGAGTGACACGGAACTGACCGAGCC